>Ga0126380_10000041_pt1 | contig 26234 bp, 24 predicted proteins | sample PanSoiMetPlot_26_FD_92544 | JGI IMG/M metagenome (GOLD analysis project Ga0126380, IMG submission 92544) | Tropical forest soil microbial communities from Panama - MetaG Plot_26 | ecosystem: Environmental > Terrestrial > Soil > Tropical forest > Bulk soil | place: Panama | collected 2016-02-17
AGGCGGTCGAAAACCGCTCATACTCCCGCATTTCCGGAGAGACGTCGGAGGACAGTGTCACCGCCACGTCCGGGAGCGCGCGCGAGACGGCATCGCCGACCCGGCGCTCGTGATCCGGATTGGTGAAACTGTGCAGGAGCCCGATCGCAACGGCCTCCACCCCATCGGCCGCAAGTTTCTCGATTGCGGTTTTGACGCTGCTTTCATCGAGTTCGAGGAGAATCTCGCCCTGGGCATTGATCCGCTCCCGGATCGGCAAGCGGCGCCGGCGCGGAACCAGCGGCTCCGGCAGGTCGATGTTGACGTCATATTGCTCGAAGCGATTTTCATGGCGGATCTCGACGACGTCCCTGAAGCCTTCGGTGGTGAGCAGCGCTGTCTTGGCGCCTTTTCGCTCGATCAGCGCATTGGTCGCCAGCGTTGTCCCGTGGATGATTACGGACACCCCGCCGGGTTCGATGCACGCTTCGCTGACGACGGCATGCAGGGCGGACAACACCCCTTCTTCAGGCGCGCGCGAGGTCGTCAGGGTCTTCGCGGTGAAGCGCCGGTCACCGACCTCGAGCGCCACGTCCGTGAACGTCCCGCCGATGTCGACCCCAATTCGCGCTGTTTTGGAGCTGTCACGCGTGCGCACTCGAGGCATTCTCCCTGAGACCACAGTAACTTGATGCTTTTTTCAGGCAAAGCGGTTCGAATTCAATAGGTGTGGGCTAATCCGCTTGTATGCGGTCCAGGGTGAAAAGCTCCTGTGGTTGCGCGACCCCGCGCAATGCGTAGCGGCCGACCGACACGAGCCGGCGTCGCATGCCGTCAACATCGGCGAACGCCGCCGAGACCAGCACCGGCTGCTCGACTGACCGGCACATGGCAGCGATCCGGCTGGCCTCGTTGACGGCCGGCCCGACCACGGTGAAATCGAGCCGCTCGGTGCTGCCGATATTGCCGTAGAACACCTCGCCGGCATGCAAGCCGAGATACATGTCGGTCACCGGCAGGCCTTTGCCGGCGCGCCGCTGGTTGAGCGCGGTCACCTCGCTGCGCGCAACGACCGCAGCAACAAGTGCGGCAGCACAAGCGTGCGCGCGATCCGTCGCAGTGAAGATTGCGAGGATGCCGTCGCCGACCAGCTTGAGTACGTCGCCGTCCTGCGCATGAATCGCCGATACGATGACGTCGGCATAATCGTTCAGCAGCGGAATTATCTGCTCGGGCGCGGAATCGGTGATACGCGTGAAGCCGCGCAGGTCGCTGAACCAGATGACCGCATCAATCCGATCGGCAATGCCGCGCATGATGCGCCCGCTCAGCACGCGCCGTGCGGCGTCGCGGCCGAGATAGGTCTCCATCAACGTCCCGGTCATGCGCGTGAGTGCAGCCGCCTTGACCACAAGCGCAAGCGTGGGGAGAACGCGCACGAGAGCCGCAATATGGCCATCATCGAAGCCGTCGGCACGCGCAGTCGCCCACGAGGAGTAGACGCAATCCATTTCACCGATAGTGCCTTCGGGCGCAAAACGGTCGATGATGGCGACGTAATCGGTCATGCCCGCCGCCCGATAATCCCGCAGCACCGGAAATTCGGCTTCGCTCTCCGCCGTGATGCGGCGACGCAGCAAGCTCTCGCCGGTCTCTACCATTTGGAAGAACGGGCTCGCGCGCCAGCGCGCGACCGCATCGCTGTCCTCCGCTCTGGGCGTGAGATGCAGATCAGCGGTCCCTTCCGGCATTGCGGTACGCCCGTATTCTTGCACGGCCGGTTGCGACGGGCCGTGTCCCCAACGCACCAGGCGGCCTTCATATACCGGGTGGAGCGTGTCGATGAATACCTGCCCGCGGCTGATCGGCAGGCCCGTGGCCACGGCGCGCTCACAGAACCCAGTTACGAGCGCAGATTCCGACTCGCCGCGCAGACCGGCCTTGGCGAGCCACCTGGTCAATGCGTTAATGCCGTCCTCGGTCATGGCTTCGCATTGTAAATGGAGGCATGGCGTTACCCCAATCACTGTCTTGGCCCAAAACTGAACATGGAACGATTGTACCGCAATGTCCGTTTGGGGGTTTTACCGAACATATGATTGCGATGTTCGCCTCTTGGGAAGCCGACACGACGAAAGCAACAAATGACGCCCGAAGATCTGTCCGCGCTGAAACGAGCAGTTCAAGCTCTTGAACATCCGAGTTTTGCCGCGCGTCTGGCCAATATGGTCGGCAAGCCCATTGAACTTATCGAACACGCTCTGCCGCCATTCGCAGCGGACGCCATTGCAGCGGCTGCCAGGAAAGGACTTGAGGCGGCGATGCAGGTCGCGTTGCGAACCTTGCAGCGTGATCCTTATGCCGGCTCACAGACCCTGCACAAGATCCTGGCGACAGCCTCCGGGGCTGCGGGTGGTGCTTTCGGTTTGGCGACACTGCCGATTGAGCTTCCAATTTCGACGGTCATCATACTCAGATCGATCATGGATATTGCAAAAAGCGAGGGCGAAGATCTCAGCGATCCTGAAGCGATGCTCTCATGCATGCAGGTCTTTGCAATGGGGGGACGGACTGGTTCGGACGACGCGTCCGAAAGCGGGTATTTGGCAGTCCGGGCCGCACTGGCGAAAAGCGTGACGGGCGCCGCAAGCTTCATTTCGAGTCACGGCGTTTCCAAGGAAGGGGGGCCGGCGCTCGTGCGCTTCATCGCGCAGGTGGCATCCCGCTTCGGATTTGTCGTTACAGAAAAGGTTGGCGCGCAGGCCGTCCCCATCATCGGTGCCGTGAGCGGCGCGGTCATAAATTACGCGTTCATTGCACATTTCCAGGGAGTGGCGCGCGCCCACTTCACGGTGCGCCGGCTCGAACGACTTTACGGCAAAGATCTTGTGGATGCTGAATACACGCGCTTGTCTGGGGATAGCTGATTTGACCAGCACCAACCCGAGAACATACTGGCCCATCGTTCGAGGGTAGGCATGTACAAATTCATCGGATGCTTCACGGCCGTCTCGCTCGCGCTAACCTGCGTTGCCGCGGCTAAAAATGCCGCTCACGTCCCATTGCCTCCAAGCAATCCGTTGAAGACCGCCGAACAGGAAAAGCAGAATTCAAAACCGGCAAATGTTCTCTTCGCTGAAAAGGAACTGCCAAGTCTCGGCAAGGCCATGGCAATCGGCTACTACCCGCGCGGCTGTCTTCAAGGGGGTGTTGAACTGCCCGTCTCAGGGCCGACCTGGCAGGTGATGCGGGTGTCTCGCAATCGCAATTGGGGGCATCCGGAGTTGGTGAGATTTCTGGAACAGTTCGCGCCACTGGCCGCCGTAGCCACCGGCTGGCGCGGCATTTTGATCGGCGATATGGCCCAGCCACGCGGCGGCCCGCTTCCATTCGGGCACCGAAGCCACCAGATCGGCCTTGATGTCGACATCTGGTTTATGCCGATGCCAGATCGTGTCTTAAGCCGGCAAGAGCGTGACAATATTATAGCGAGCAATGTGGTTGCCGCCGACGGCAAGAGCATCAACGGCAAAATCTGGAGTTCGTCCCATGTCGCGTTTATCCGAACGGCTGCCGAACAGCCCGACGTCGAACGGGTCCTGGTCAATGCTGCGATAAAAAAAGAACTGTGCCGGATCGAGGGCAACAAAGACAAATCCTGGATGTCCAAGGTACGCCCGTGGTACGGGCACGCCGACCATATTCATGTGCGTCTGAAGTGTCCGGATGACTCGCCGGATTGTCGTACGCAGCCGGCCGTGCCGGCAGGCGATGGATGCGACAAGTCGCTGAGCTCCTGGTTTGCCGACTGGATTTTACGTTTGAAGATCCCGGATATTTCCCCGTCGGCCAAAGGCCTGAAGCTCAAGGATTTGCCCCCGGCGTGCGCGGCTGTACTCAATGCACCGGCGAACCCCGCCAATGGTGCCCCAGGCGAGCAGCCGGAATCGCGATGAGGATCGGCGCTCGGCAAACCGGTGGTCGCGCCGTGGCCGGCCCTGCCCGCTTTGTCTGCTAACAAGCAATTTTAAAGGGAGCCCATCCCTGACGAAATACGAATCAGCTTTTTGGGAGTGCCGGCGTTCGGTATTGGTTTACTTCTCAACATCGTCGTCTGACAGGACGCGCAGGGCGGCTCCATCAACGTCGCTGTACTGACCGCTTTTCAACGCCCACAAAAAAGCAAACAGGCCAAGCAATCCCAGTCCAAGGGCCATTGGCACCAGATAAATCAGCACATTCATGATGATCCTCCCGTGCGCGCACGCAATGCGTTCAGGGTCACCAGTAACGAGGAGCCGGACATCGCGAGTGCCGCGATCAATGGCGTCACCGCACCCGCAATGGCGATCGGAACCGCAATGGCATTGTAAATAGCCGCCAACCACAAATTTTGTGCCATCAATGTCCGCGCGCAAACCGCGGTCGTTACTGCGTCCAGCACCGGCCTGAGCCGTTCACCAACGAACACCGCGTCGGCCTGCGCCTGGGTCACATCGGCGGCGCCGATCGGCGATAGAGATACGTGCGCGGCGGCCAGCGAAGGCGCATCGTTGAGCCCATCGCCAACCATAAGAATGCGATGTCCATGCGCTCTCCATTCCTCAATGCGTGCAATTTTTTCGGCAGGCTTCAAGCAGCCCTGCCAATCGTCGATGCCAAGCGCGAGCGCTATGGGAGCCACGGCCTCGCTGCGATCGCCGGAGAGAATTCGCAACTCGTATCCGCGTTCACGAAGCGATCTGATCGCATCGATTGCGTCGGGGCGAAGCTTCTGGGTCATCGCGATCGCCGCGAAGCGATCGCGATGACGGAAACAGATCGCCGATGCGTTCGGATCATTCGCTGTAACGACGTCGCAGAATTCTGCGCTGCCGAGCCGCGCCTCGGCGCCATCAATGAGCGCGCGCACGCCTTGTCCCGGTTCTTCCACCGCGCCATCGAAAGGTTTGCGCATGACGGCTTCGCGCGCCAATGCGATGGCGAGTGGATGCCGGCTCGACAGGGCAAGTCGAGCGGCCCGTTGCAGCAGATCGGGGTCGAGCGCAGCGGCATTTGCGATCTGTGGTTCCGGAAGCGTTAGCGTTCCGGTTTTGTCGAAAACAATGGTGTTGACCTCGGCCAACCGCTCGATTGCATCGCCGGCATTTAGGATCACGTTGCTCCTGAATAACGTCCCTGAAGCCACGACTTGCACAGCCGGAATTGCCAGTGCTAGCGCGCACGGGCATGTAATGATGAGAACAGCGATCGCTGTAAGCACCGCGTCATGCAGGCTTGCACCTTTGATCAGCCATCCGACCAAGGTTAGCGCGGCTGTGACATGTACAATCGGCGCATAAACGCGGGAGGCGCGGTCGGCAAGCCGCATGGTGCGCGACTTTGCACTCGAGGCCTTGTCCAGCAGTTTTTCAATTTCGTCGATCAGTGCCGAACCCCGCGCGGCCGTCACCTGCAAAGTGAGCGCGCCCGAATAGTTGATGCTGCCGGCATAAATCGTGGCTCCGGCTGCAACCTTGTGGCGTGCCGTCTCACCCGTGATCAAACTTTCATCGATTTCGGAGGTGCCACCGAGAATAATGCCGTCAGCTGGCACACTCTCGCCCGGCTTTACAAGGATCCGGTCGCCGGCATTCAGGGCCGCCACGGGAACACTGACCAGCTCGTCCCCGGCAAAGCGGTGCGCGGTGTCCGCCTTCAGTGCAGCCAGGTTGCCGGCGACAGCGCGGGTTTTACGCCGCATGGCGTGATCGAGCGCACGTCCGACCAGCAGAAAGAACAGCAACATCACCGCGGAATCGAAATAAGCGTGCTCGGCGTGATTGGCTGTTTCCACCAGCGACATCGTAAGTGCGAGCAGGACACCCAGGGAGATGGGGACATCCATGTTGAGGCTGCGTGATTTGAGCGCTCGCCAGGCGCTCGCGAAGAACGGCCGTCCCGCATAGGCCGCAGCGGGCAGCGCAATCAACCCGGATGCCCAATGGAAAAAATCACGCGTCTCCGGCGTGATGTCGGTGACGTTGCCGGACCATACCGATACGGACAGCAACATGATGTTCATCGCCGCAAAGCCGGCAACCGCCATGCAGCGGGTCAGTTGGCGCGCCTGCGCGGTTTCTTCCTGCTCGGCGCGCAAGGGCACAAATGGATGACCGTGGTAACCGCTGTCTTCCAGCGCCTGCAGAATCTGCGCAGGTTTTAGGGCACCATCGGCCCAGGCCACGTGCAGCCGACGATTGGTGAAATTAAGCCGCGCTTCGGTTACGCCGGGCAAGCGCTTCACCGCACCTTCAATTCGCGCGATGCAGCCACCGCACGCCACGCCCTCGACCGCGAGCTCCATACCCAGCGTCCCTTTGCCGGCGGGCTTGGCGTAATGCGAAAGGTCGAGGCTTTCGGTCATAGCGTTACCGTAGCGTCACTCGACTGCGCGACCGGAACACCCGCACGTCGTCCTGATAGAGTTCGACGATGAGCTCCCATTGACCTGCCAGTACCTGCACTTCGCCATGAAATTGCCCCGCACCAGTGCGGTGAAGCTCCATCAAATGGTCGCGCCGAGCATCGGCCGGATGAGCAAGTCTCGCCTCCGCAGCGAGTCCGACCAAAGGCAGGCCCTTCGCGTCGCGCGCCGAAATTTCCAGTACTGCTTTGCCGCCGCTATCGCGTACAACCTTGCCATCGACCTTCCAGTGCAGCGCGTCCTGTTGGTCGGCGGCGGCGATGTCCTGCTCGAACATCAGTCCGGCCTTGTAGGAGCTCGAGGTCTCTACGCCGCCAAACGTCGACGTTGCGGCTTTCACCAAGACCGCGTTGACTGCGAACACTGCGCCGAAGAACCCGAGGAGGCAGAGCAGAACGTGCCTTCCAGTTAATTCGGGCGGCTTGTTGGGAGCCCGCATCGCTATTGCCCAGGTCCAAAAAAATGATCGCGTACTTCAGCAGTCTGGCCGGAGTCGATGTCGATCAGCTTGAAGAGGATGGAGGTCGATGCGGCCGGTGGCGTGGTGCTGTAGTCAGTCACCACAAGGCGTACTTCCTTGGTCTGATCTGGCCCCACCGTAACAAGCTGGCGGCCATCGGCGCGCGGCGGCAGGCCCACGAAATCAATCAGTGTCGAGGGCAATCCATCAACCCTGATGATGAAATCACGATACTTCAGCTGCTTATTCACGATGCGAATAGTATAGCCATTACGTAACGAGCCATCAGACAGCCGCACATACATCGGATTACGATCATGGATGACGCTCATGCCTTCGCTATCGCGAGTGGCAAGCGTGTACAGCATGACGCCACCGACGACGGCGATAATCGCGGCATAGAGCACGGTCCGCAGACGCACGGGCTTGTAGAACGGCTGCTTGTCCTCGAGGCGTTCTTTGATGTTGAGATCGGTATCGTAGGCGATCAGGCCAGTGGCCCGCCCGAGCTTGTTCATGATCGCGTCGCAGGCGTCGATGCAAAGACCACACTGGATGCAGCCGAGGTTGGCGCCGCCGCGGATGTCGACACCGGTTGGGCAGACGTGCACGCATTGCAGGCAATCGACGCAATCGCCGGCCGGCTGACCATGAGCACGCAACTGCTCCGCCTTCTTTGCCGAACAGCGTGGCTCGCCGCGGTCGTACCTGTAGGTGACATTGAGCGCAAACTCGTCAGTCAGTGCAGCCTGGATGCGAGGCCACGGGCACATGTACAGGCAAACCTGCTCGCGCATGTGGCCGGCCAGAAAGTATGTCGTCACTGTCAGTATGCCGATCCAGGCATACGCGATGAAAGGAGCCGTACCGGTAGCCAGCTCTTTCACAAGCGTTGGCGCATCAGCGAAATAAAGCACCCAGGCGCCGCCAGTCCACCATGCGACAAACAGCCAGAGTGAATGCTTGATCCCTTTGCGGACATAGGTTTCGACCGTCCAGTTGCGACTGTCGCGCTGCATATGTTCGCGCCGGTCGCCTTCAACGAGTCGTTCAATGGCAAAGAACAGGTCGGTCCACACCGTTTGCGGGCACAGATAACCGCACCAGACGCGGCCCGCGACCGCATTCATCAGAAACAGGACAATTGCGGCGAGGATCAGCAGACCCGTGAGGTAGTAAACCTCTTGCGGCCAGATCTCGATGGAGAAAAAGTAAAAGCGGCGGTTGGGGAAGTCGATCAGTACCGCCTGCGAGGGTGCATTGGGACCGCGGTCCCAGCGCACAAACGGCAGCAGGTAGTAAATCGCCAACGTGACCACGAGCACTGCCCATTTGACGTTGCGAAACGTGCCGCGCACACTTTGTGGATAGATTTTCCGACGCGGCGCGTAGAGTGGAACGTCGTCGTCCGGCGGAGCAGCGCCGATTTCGGCCTCTGCCACCAAGCGCGCGAGAGCCGGTTCACTCGTTATTTGCTGATCAAGTGACATCGTGCGCACCCGCGCCGTCATTTTTCTCCGCCGCCGAATGTATGGACGTAAACGGTCAGCGCTTTGATTGTGGATTCGCTCAAGCGACCGCCCCACGCCGGCATCACGGACCCGCGTCCATTCTGGATTCCTTGCACGATAATCTGCTTGTCGGCGCCGTAGAGCCAGATCTTGTCGGTCAGGTCCGGCGCGCCCGTCTCCCGGTTTCCCTTGCCATCCGGCCCATGACAAACCGCGCAATTGTCCGCGAACAGTTTCTTTCCAAGGCCAAGATCAATACCGGGCTCCGTCGGTAGTCCGGAAAGCGACCGCGTGTAATCGGCCACCGCCGAGATTTCGTTCGGCTTCAGGATATTGTCGCGGCCAAACGCCGGCATAAGCCCCGAGCGTCCCTTGTCGTCGCCGGCTCGCGCGCCGTAGCGGATCGTCTGTTCGATGTCGGCGAGCTTGCCGCCCCAAAGCCAATCGTCGTCATTGAGATTAGGATAGCCTTTCGCGCCGCCCCCGCCGGCCCCGTGACAAGGCGCGCAATTGTCTGCAAAAGCCACCCTGCCCTGGGCTCGAGCAAATTCCAGCAGCTGCGGATCAACGACAATGCTGGCAAGCGACGCAGTTGCCAGCTTTTCGACCATTGGCCCACGCTGCTGCTTGAGCCCGTCAAGGTCTTCAGCAACCGCACTACGTGTGTGATAGCCAAGAACCCCTTGCGTGGAATTCGTCAGCAACGGCCAGGCCGGATAGACGATCCAATAGCCGACCGACCAGATAATGGTGATATAGAAGAGCCAGAGCCACCAGCGCGGCAAGGGCGTGTTCAATTCACGCAAGCCATCCCATTCGTGCCCGGTGGTTGGAGTACCCGTAATCGGGTCGATTTCTTTGTGCTCTTCAGCCACTGTTCAATCCTCCCGCAGCGGTATGTGCGCCGCTTCGTCGAATTGCTTCTTGCGTGACGGGCGCAGCGCGTAGAGCAGCACCAGCGCGAAGATCACGACGAAATATGCAAGGCCCCAGGTCTGGGCGAACTCGGCCACCGCTCGATAAGTCGGATCCATGGCGTTCACCGGATGTTGGCTTTGTCGTCGTAGAGCTTGAAATCGACGTGCGTGCCGAGCATCTGCAGATAGGCGATCAGTGCGTCGGCTTCGGTGATACGAGTCGGGTTGCCGTCGAAGTCGCGCGCGTTCGTTTTGGGATAGCGCTTGATGAGATCGCTGGCATCCGGATTGTCGTTGGTAGCTTGCGCCACAAGGTCGGTGGCGGCTTTCTGCAACATGTCGACCGTATACGGCACGCCAAGCATCGCTTGCACCTTCAGGTCCTGCGCAATGCGCGCGAAATCGAGATCGGTCTCCGCGAGCCACGAGTAGTCCGGCATTATGGAACCAGGCACCATGGAGCGCGGACTCTTGAAATGTTCGCGGTGCCAGTCGTCGGAATATTTGCCGCCAACACGGGCAAGATCAGGTCCGGTGCGCTTGCTGCCCCACTGGAAAGGTTTGTCGTACATACTTTCCGCGGCGAGTGAATAGTGACCATAGCGCTCGACCTCGTCACGCAAGGGACGGATCATCTGGGAATGGCAGACGTAGCAACCTTCGCGCACGTAGATGTTGCGGCCGGCGAGCTCGAGCGGCGTATATGGCCGCACCCCGTCAACGTTCTCGATCGTGTTCTTCAAGTAGAAAAGCGGCGCGATTTCAACGAGACCACCGATCGCAATGACAATGAGAATCCCGATGACGAGGACTATCGAGTTCTTCTCGAAAATAGCGTGTTTTGACCAGAACGACATGACTTGCGTTCTCCGTCTATTCTGCCGGCGCCAGCCGCAAGCCGGCGGGTGCGGCGGAAACCGACGTTGTTACGGTTTTCCAGAGATTCCACGCCATCAGCAGCGCACCGACGAGGAAGAGGAGGCCGCCCAGTGCGCGGATAACGTAGAACGGGTGCATCGCTTCGACTGACTCGACAAATGAGTATTCGAGGAAGCCGAGCTTCGTATAGGCGCGCCACATCAGACCTTGCAGGATGCCTGATACCCACATCGCAGTGATGTACAGCACGATGCCGATAGTCGAGATCCAGAAGTGCCAGTTCACGAGTTTGAGTGAATAAAGTGGCCGGTTCCAAAGCCAAGGCACCAGACAATAGAGCGCGCCAAAAGAGATATAGCCGACCCAGCCGAGCGCGCCGGAATGCACGTGTCCGATGGTCCAATCGGTATAGTGCGACAGTGAGTTGACGATCTTTACCGACATCATCGGACCTTCGAAGGTGGCCATGCCGTAGAACGCAACCGACACCACCAACATGCGCAGCACCGGATCGGTGCGCAGTTTGTCCCACGCGCCGGACAGCGTCATGATTCCGTTGATCATGCCGCCCCATGACGGCATCCAGAGCATCACAGAAAATGTCATGCCGAGTGTCTGTGCCCAGTCCGGCAACGCGGTGTAGTGCAAGTGGTGCGGGCCCGCCCAGATGTAGAGAAAAATCAGCGACCAGAAGTGAATGATCGAGAGTCGGTACGAATAGATCGGCCGATCGACGCGCTTCGGAATGAAGTAGTACATGATGCCGAGGAAACCGGCCGTGAGGAAGAAGCCGACGGCGTTGTGGCCGTACCACCACTGCACCATGGCATCCTGCACACCCGACCAGACAATGTACGATTTCGACGAAAACAAAGAGACCGGAACCGACGCATTATTCCCGATATGAAGCACTGCGATGGTGACGATGAATGCGAGATAGAACCAGTTGGCGACATAGATGTGCGGCTCGGTGCGCCGCATGATGGTCCCCAGATAAACGAGAAAGTAGGTCACCCACACGACTGCAAGAAACAAGTCCGAATACCATTCGGGCTCGGCATATTCCTTCGATTGCGTGATGCCGAGCAGATAGCCCGTGCCGGCGATGACAATGAAGAAATTGTAGCCGAGGACGACGAACCAGGGCGCAATATCGCCCGCGAGTCGCGCGCGGCAGGTTCGCTGCACGACATACATCGAGGTTGCGATCAGCACGTTGCCGCCGAACGCGAAAATAACGGCCGAGGTATGGAGCGGCCGCAGGCGGCCGAACGTGGTCCAGGGCAGGTCAAAGTTGAGAACCGGAAATGCCAGTTGAAGTGCGATGATCAGTCCGACCGCAAATCCCGCAATGCCCCAGAACACCGCGGCGATACTCGCGAACTTGACTGGCCCCATATTGTAATTGGGCTTGCCGTCGATGGTCAGCGGCGTCTCGACTGGCCGGTCATAGTAACGATTGATGATCGCGAACACTGCCGCGATGCTGGCGGCCGTAAACAGATACGCATGGAACGCGAATTCCGGTGTGAACGCCTTGGCCGCGATAACCAGCGACAACATTGCCAAAGCTGCAAAGGCGAGGGCCGAGCCTCCTTCGCCGATTGACATGATTTTTTTGGGCTGGGTTGCGGTCGTCATGCGATCCTGTCCGTTCTGCATCGGCCGGGTGTGGCCAAGCACAGTATCCGCTGTTGCTCCCCTCCTCTTCTTGATTCAGGTCAAACAATCTTGCTGCCGCTGCGGGCCCAGAGGTCCTCAAAAATGACCAGAGAGGCCGCCAATTGAGCGGCCTCTCTGTCTGTTCTTACTTCTGCGGTTTCTCCGGCTTTATCACGTAGTAACCTGCTGCCATAACAACAAGCACCACGAGAATCAGCGCGGCTGTTGATATCGCATCCATCGGCAGTCTGCCCGGATTGCATGGATACGAAAAACATCCCCAGAAACTACGCGCTTGAGACGATTATTCAGTTCGGATCGACGAACCGATTGCCAATGGCGGTTGGATGGAAACTCGGACAACAGGGAGACGGCCGTGCATTAATGCCAGGCCGATTCAGACAAATTCAACTTGGTATGTTTATGCGGCGTAATCGTTCTTGCTTTTGAGTACAGCATCGAGCGTGTAGGCGTTGGGACAGAACTCACGAAAGTGCTCAGCGGCGGTACCACGAGCCAGTTCGTGCTGACAACGGCCCTTTTGGCCACAGACCATGCAGAGTCGCTGCAAGTCCCGCATTACGGCGGGATCGGCCTTTGCCAGGCTCTGCGGATCGACAGAAAGCGCGAGCAACATCTTCTGCAGCGTTTCCGCTGCCCCAGGTCCTTTTGCAGCCAAGCCACGAAGATCGCTCACCGATAGGCCAAGGTCTCGCGCTATTCGCATTACATCTTCTTGGCTGCAATGTTCCAATTCATCGCTTACGCCATGCATATTGCGATACTTGTTGATCCATCCCGCAATGGCGTCCAGCACGAATTCAACCGTTGGATAGTGCATTTCTCCGATTTCGCCGCCCGGCATGTCGGCCTCCTTAAGAAAAAAGCGCAACATATTTTGACGCAGACTGCAGAAATTGACATTGCGCTGGATCAAAGAAAGTTAGCCATGTCTGCTTTAGCGGACATTCGAACTTCGATCTCTTTCTAGGTTAATTAGATTGTTTTTGCCTGAGACACCAAGCGTCGCACGCTATCCAGAAGCGCGGAAGTTAACAAAGGTTTCTCAACAATAGGGATGCCCGCGGCAGCGGCCCGGTCACGCAGGGACGAGTTGGGGTGGCTGGTGATGAGAATGGCCGGCGCTTCGACTTTGCGAGCGCGCAACGATGAAATCAAATCGAGGCCGTTCATGCCGGGCATATTCTGGTCGACAATCAGGCAATCGAAGTCAGGGAGGCGCTCTTCCGCAAGAAGATGCTCCGCGTCGGGGTAAGTTCGAACGGCGAATCCTTCAACCACGAGCGAAAACTTTAACGAATCGCGCACTCCGCGATCGTCCTCGACGATAATCACCAAGTGATATTCGAGGCTTCGCTCGGGTTGCGTGTCCATGTTCGGCGCCAGTATGGGCCGCTACGCGGCAGCCTCATCGTCGACAAGACGCCTCAACAAATCGCGCTTCGCCTTGATCTAGCTCAATCCGCGCCGGATCTCTGGCAGAAAATTTCTTTACTCCCCGGGGCTGTGATCGAGAATACCCCCGACCAGTGCCATCCGAACCAGCTCGGACAGGCTTCCTGCCTCCATCTTGGTCATGACGTTTGCCCGATAGATTTCCACTGTCCTGGGACTTATTCCAAGATCAATAGCAATCGTCTTGTTTGGGTTGCCTGCGACCAACCCTTCGAGCACCTCACGCTCTCGATTGGAGAGGGATGCCAGGCGGCTATTGATCGTCGCTTTCTGCGCCTGACGTTCGCCGTCTTTTGCGTGAGCGCTAAGGGCCGCGCGCACGGCACCAAGCAGCACCTCGTCATCGAAAGGCTTCTCGATGAAATCTATGGCGCCACCCTTCATTGCTGCGACAGCGAGCGGCACATCGCCGTGACCGGTGATCACGATCACCGGCATCGAGACCTTTAGGTTTCGCAGGTGTTGCAGCAGTTCGATCCCGCTCATGCCAGGCATTCGCACGTCGGTTACTACACAGCCGGTTTTGGCTTGAGATAACGCGTTGAGGAAATCGGTAGCAGTCTCATAAGTTTGAACCTGAATATTCGCAGTACGAAGCAAAAATGCCATTGATTGCCGCATGGCTTCATCGTCATCAACTACATGGACCATGGCGGCGTCAGACGGCATTTCTTGCGTCCTCCTCTGTTACCGCTCGCACCGTAAATCGAAAAACTGTACCGCCGGCTGGATTGGGTTCAATCCAGATTCGCCCTCCGTGAGCCTCAATGATGGTACGGGAAATTGACAGGCCTACGCCCATGCCATGCCGCTTCGTGGTCACGAATGGCTGAAAAAGCTGACTGGATATCTCTGGAGCGATTCCTGGCCCTGTATCGGCAACGCTGATCATCAACATGCCGTCCTCCGCAGGGGCGGTGGATATGAGCAGTTCGCGTCGGTTTGAATCCTGCATGGCTTCGACAGCATTGCGTATCAAATTCAGGAGCACTTGCTGAATCTGAACTTTGTCAGCGAGAGCAAGATCGTTTGACCGGCTCAACTGAAATCGCACATGAATGCCTTGATCTTTTATGCCGACAAGCGCCAACGCGCTTGCTTCTTCCACAAGTTTCGACATGCTTTCCACGCGCCGTTCGCTTTCGCCTCTTGCCACGAAGTCGCGTAGACGTCGAATGATCTGACCCGCACGCATCGCCTGCTCCGCTGCATTATCCATGGCTTGACGGATAATTTCGGAGCGTTCATCCGAGCTTTGTTCTAGCAGACGGCGCGATCCTTTCATGTAATTGGCAATCGCCGACAAGGGCTGGTTGAGCTCGTGGGCAAGTGTGGACGCCATTTCTCCCATCGCTGTCAACCGCGAGATATGCACGAGTTCAGACTGCAGTTCCTGCAGCCGGGCCTCGGTTTTCTGGCGTTCCGTGAGATCGCGAATAAATCCGGTGAAATAACGCCTGTCGCCCGATCTCATTTCTCCGACAGCCAGCTCCATCGGAAATGTCGAACCGTCCTTGCGCTCGCCAACCACGACGCGGCCGATCCCAATGATGCGCCGCTCACCCGTTCGCAAGTAGCGGTCGATGTAAGCATCGTGGCTCTGGCGATAAGGTGACGGCATTATCATTTTGATGTTCTTCCCGACTACTTCAGCCGCGTTATAGCCGAACAGCCGCTCGGCTGCTGCGCTGAACGACTGTATGATGCCACGCTCGTCAATTACGATCATCGCGTCCGGCACTGTATCCAGGATTGACTGAAGATGCGCCTCACGTGCTGCAGTATCACGGTCGCTCTGCACTGCGAGTAGCCAACTTTCCCGAAGCCTTTCGCCGAACCAGGCCATCGCAATTCCGACTGCTGCGAACGCGATGGCACGCGCAAGATCGATCGCAAAGCTTGCGGACTTTGGGTTGATGACAGTTGAATACTCAGCCGTGAAGTAGAGATGGAGCGCCAAGCCGAGGCTCGTGGCCATCAATCCGGCGCCCCATCCTCCCACAATTCCCGCGACTAGCGTTGAAGGAATCAGAAACAGGTAAGGTTCTCGAAAATGCGGGCCGAAAAACAGTAAAGCAATGACGGTGACCCCAATCAAAGACAGGGCCAACGCATAAGGGCGCCAGGATCTTCCGACAGTCTGCCAAAGCCATGGCAACTGCCTGAGAGCATTGTCGGACAGCCGAGTTGCGTCAGCCATTGGTCCTCGCCGCTGTGGAGACACCATCTCACAACTGAAAACACTAATGAATTTGAAAAATGGAGACTAATCCGGACCTCCGTAATCTTCCTTATGGATGATATCGGAATTTTCGATGTTCCACGTAGTCGGTAACAACGGCCCTCTATTGTTGAAAGGCCAACAATGTTGACGCAGAACGCAATCCCCACCGGTTTCACCCGTCGAGCCGCAAACAATCTGCCAGCTCGAGAGCAAATATCCGACTGCTCTCTTACAAATTCGATTAACCTGATGGGCGCCACGGTGCCCTACAGCCGGAACGCAGAGATCTTTGGCGAGAATGAACCGGCGGACTATGTGTACAAGGTCGTGGCGGGCGCCGTACGCACCTACAAGGTTCTTGCCGATGGCCGCCGCCAGATCAGAGCCTTCTACTTGCCTGGCGACGTGTTCGGTCTCGAAGCGAACGATACGCATACGTTCTCAGCCGAAGCCATCGGCGACGCAAAAATTCTAGTTGTCAAGCGAAGCGCTCTCATGGCGCTGGCTACCCGCGAGAACCAAGTAGCTTGCGAATTGTGGTCGATGACGGGGCAAGAGTTGCGGCGGGTTCAAGACCACATTTTGGTGCTGATCAAGAACGCCAAAGAGCGAGTAGTCGGCTTTTTGCTGGAAATGGCTGAGCGCGTACCAAGCGGAAATCATATCGACCTGCCAATGTCGCGACAGGATATCGGGGACTACCTTGGACTGACCATGGAAACGGTTTCACGTACGCTAGCAGATCTTGAAAGTGGCGCGTCCATCGAACTCGCCAGTGCGCGGCGCATCGTGTTGCATGATCGAGGCGCGCTTGGCCGGCTCAACGGCTAGCGGGACCAAAAACAATCGCCGCTCAAATCCGCAAAGTCTCGGGTCAGCATTCGTGCGCACCACACTTCTGTATAAAATCCAAGTTGCCCAATGTGTGGCAGCACTCACTGTTGGCAGTGTGATTTTTGGAACAAGTGCTTACGCGCAAATGGATCCAAAACAACAAAGGGGCTTGGCCTTCGCGAGGGCAAATTGCGCAAGATGCCACTCGATCGACAAAGTAACCGAAAGTCCACTCAAGCTCGCACCGCCGTTTCGAGAACTTCACAACCGTTATCCGGTCGAAACACTTGAAGAAGCACTCGGTGAAGGTATCGTCACCGGCCATCCAAATATGCCGGAATTCCGGTTGGAACCTGATCAAATCGGCGATTTGATAAGCTATCTAAAGTGGCTCGAACGCTAATCCATCGCCGTGCCGGGCGTAGACTGGCGCTTTCAGAAGCCTCCCACGTGCGAATTTTTTCAGCGGTTCTATAGGTCAATCCAGAAACGGACTAAACCATTGAGGGCTTATCGCGCTACAAGGTGTTCATGTGGGGTAGGATTATCATTGGCGCAGTGGTCGTCGTGCTGGTGGCTGTTTGGCTGTCAGCGATCTGGCTTTTGATCGTGGATCCGCGAGTGCCTCTGCCAAATTTGCCGACATGGTGAAATGCGGTTGAGCCGTCCCTAAACGATGTCCCTTGTTCCGGGGCATCCAGCAGTTGCTCGCCGGTGTAAGAGGATCGCTCTATCTCGCGGTTCTCATCACCGCTACAATATTCGCCGCCGCCACCGGCATCGTCGGCTCCTCGGTGACGCTGCTTGGAGTCATGGCGGCGCCCAGCATGACGCGGAGCAAGTATGATGTGCGGCTGTCTGCCGGGGCGATCACCGCGGGCGGCACGCTCGGCATTTTCATTCCGCCGTCCGTGATGCTGATCGTGATGGGGCCGGTGGTTGGGGTGCCGACGACCGATCTTTTTGCCGCCGCGGTTTTTCCCGGCCTCGTGTTGTCCGGCCTTTACATCGTTTATTGCCTGGCGCGCAGCTATATCGACCCTTCCGTGGGCCCGCCTCTTAAAGAGGATGAGCGGATGGCCTCCAAGGCTGCGGTGCTCAAGGAGCTCACGCTTGGCGTGGTGCCGGTGATCATCGTCATCATGGCAACGCTTGGCGTCATTCTTATAGGCGTCGCCACGCCGACCGACGCAGGCGCGTGCGGTGCTTCCGTTGTTCTTGTGATGACCGTCATCTCGCGGACGATAACCTGGCAGAAGCTCAAGAATTCGGTCTACGCGACGCTTGAAGTATCGTGCATGATCTTGCTGCTGGTGGCGGCCTCCAATTATTTCGGTGCCGTGTTCTCCCGACTTGGCTCCGCCAACATGATTGCGGAGGCGCTTCTCAACCTGCCGCTGCCGCCGATGATCATGCTTGTCATCATCCTCGCGGTGATCTTCCTGCTTGGCTGGCCGCTCGAGTGGGTGCCAATCGTGCTGATCGTGGTGCCGATCCTGCTGCCCCTGATCCAGAACCTCGGCATCGATCTTGTCTGGTTTTGCACTTTGGTCGCAGTCTGCCTGCAAACTGCCTGGCTTTCTCCGCCCGTCGCCTTGTCTGCCTATTTTCTCAAGGGGGTCGTGCCAAATTGGAAGCTCAGCGACATCTATGCGGGCATGATGCAGTTCATGGTGTTGCAAGTCATTGGCCTTGGCCTTGTTCTTCTTTTCCCACAACTCGCGCTCTGGCTTCCGGCGGCAGGACGGACTGCGAAAATCTCATATTGTTGGATTACAGATTTGGCGGATTTTTACTCCGCCTAATTTTGGGGCATCACATGACGACATTCATGCGATCGCAAAAGCTTCTGGTCTCTGTGGGAATTGCGGCACTCGGCGGCGCGGCGCTGCTGAAACTGTCTGTCGGCAACATCTTTGCTCCTGCGGGTGCGGGCGCGACCGCACTAGATGTATCCTCGCCATTCGTCGGCGCGGAATTTCCGGTCTGCCACTCGCCGGCCGCAACCGGCTTGCCGAAGATGGTGCTGCGCTTGGCCCAGACTGAAGTACCACGCCGGGACTTCGCGGGTGCAGCAGCGGCGGCTGATTCGATCGAAACGATAGAACGCACTGCCGACTTCAAGTTGCTGAAGGAGTCCAACGTTCCGGCGCAGGAGGTGCTTCGCATTGCGCGCACGTTAGTCCTGGCGCGCGTCGCCCAGGCTAACGGCGACAACCGCACGGCCATCGTACGGTTTGAGCGAGCGGCCGCGTTGCAGGACGCGCTGCCTTATACCGAACCGCCGTATTGGTACTACCCGATCCGGCAGTCTCTTGCCGCCGCCCTGCTGCAGGCTGGCCGCTACGCTGAAGCGGAGCGACAGTTCCAGCGTGCGCTCAGCCGCGCACCATCCAATGGCTGGTCGTACTACGGTCTGGCGGAACTGTATAAGGCACGCGGCAACATCGTCGCGGCGCGCAAGGCCGAGGCTGATCTTGCCAAAACCTGGATCGGCGATCGCGGGTTGTTGCAGATTTCCAATCTGTGAGTTCGCGTCGATGCCAGGGTTAAGCGTCACCAACCGGATCGATGTACATCAATGTCCGCTTTGGGTCGTTAGCAGACGCGAGAGCCATGTCGGCTGTGCCTCCGAAAGCGGACATTGATCACCAATTTTGGAATGTCCGCTAAGGGCCGTAAGCGGACATATATCTGCCGCGTCAAAGTTCAGGCGACGCGTGCAACGCGCGTATCGATTTCACTGCGAAGCGCCCCGAAATCGATGGGCTTGGTGAGAAGCGCCTCGGCCCCACCCTCCAACGCCTTGCGTTTTGTCTCAGCGTCGCCATAAGCGGTGATCATAATGACCGGTACATCGGGTCGAGCGGCCTTGGCTTTGGGCAAAAGTTCTAGACCCGTCATACCCGGCATATTGATGTCGGACAGGATCAGGATGAGCGACACGCCCGTTGCATCAATGATGCGTCGAAGCGCCATGTCGCCAGATTGGGCAAATTCCATCCTGAAACGACCCTCGCGCAGATCGCGCCGGAATTGCTGCCGAAACAGCATCTCGACATCCGGTTCATCATCGACCACGAGGATGAGAAGGTTCATGGATGTGTCCCCATTGGATCAAAAGGTCAAGAACGCGGGCACATTGTAGCGTCCTTCCCCTTGTTCACTACCATAAAGATGATTCCGCGAACGCAATGTGATGGTCGTCACAAAACTTTATTTTTTGGCAGACGACTGACCGCGCGATTAGAATGTCCGCTTCAGCCCCGAAAGCATAAGCGAAGTGATCCCGTGCACCGAAGGCCAAGCGGATATCTGCGGCTACACGCCCAGACAGTCAACAGCCAATAACAAGGGAAACTGAGAAGCTACGGCGCCGACCACGCACATGCGGGCCAAAATGTGTTCATTGGGCACCAAAGGTGAGGAGTTCCCTTCAGCCAACCAATATGGGCCGTCCACACAGCGAGCAACAGCCATATCGATGTTAAGGACAAGTCCCGTACATGCCAACCGGGGCACGCAACTGGAGGATCAAAGAGCAGCAATGCTGCCACTGTCACGGCGGTGAGAAGCAGAGCGATCAGAATAGCAGCGCGAGCTAATTTCATTGCGACTTTTGGCAATTTCTAGTGCAGCGTGAGATGTCCACCTAGGGGTCAAAAAACACCCATATGCAGTGCAAGAGCCCATGTCCGCTTTGGCCAAAAGCGCACATTGCGCCATTATTCCATCACCTCTCGGCCAACGCGAACAGAGTTGGTGGCAAGTTGAGCGTTTGTGTTCGAGAAATTCAAAGTTGTTTGCTTGCTCGATTCGTCGCATCTTTGGTTCTCGGGTTGTGATCCCGTCAATGGTCGCCAATGTTCATTTTAAGGGAGACTTCCTTATGCGATTGTCAGCCACTATTCGTGCCACGCTGATTGCTTTGACCGTGGCCGGCACCGGGCTCGTGACCGGCGCCTACGCCGACAGCGGCAGCATCCGGTTCAACGTTATTAAGGCCGGCTTCGTCATTGGCGGCTCCGCCGGCAGCGGCACGCTGGTATTTCACGGCCGGCGCTATCCGCTCTCGATCGGCGGGGTGAGCTATGGCTTTACTTTCGGCGGCTCGGCAACCGATTTTGTCGGTAGAGTCAGCAAGATCCGAAGGCCATCCGATGTCAATGGCGTCTACGGCGCTGCGGGTGCCGGCGTCGCGGTTGGGGTCGGCGCGGGCGGGATCGTACTGACGAATCAGAACGGCGCGGTCCTGACCCTGTCAGGTCGCCAGGCGGGGCTGATCGTCGCCGCCGATCTCAATGGGTTGGTGATCTCACTGCGGTAGCTGCTCAGCGAGACCGCCAACGAGGCTATTAATTGGAGCAGGTATCATGAAACTTCCCCGCCGACACTTTCTGCATCTGGCAGCAGGTGTTGCCGCCTTCCCGGCCCTTTCACGCGTCGCTTGGGCGCAAACCTATCCGACTCAGCCACTTCGGCTGATCCTCGGCTATCCCCCCGGCGGCTCGGCCGACATTACCGCTCGCCTGACGGGCCAATGGCTCCCGGAGCGGCTCGGCCAGCCGGTTATTATCGAGAGCCGGCCGGGTGCCGCCACCAATCTCGCCACCGAGGCGGTCGTACGTGCGGCGCCGGACGGCTACACCCTCCTTCTTATCGCGCCGGCAAATGCCATCAACGCCACGCTTTATGACAAACTTAATTTCAACTTCCTCCGTGACATCGAGCCGATCGCGGGCATCATCCGTTTTCCCAACGTGGTGGTGGTGAATCCATCGCTTCCGATCAAGTCGATCCCCGAATTGATCGCCTATGCCAAGGCTAATCCTGGCAAGCTCAACATGGCATCGTCCGGCAACGGGTCCACAATTCATATGTCGGGCGAACTGTTCAAGATGCTGACGGGCATCAACATGGTGCACGTGCCCTATCGTGGGGGAGCGCCGGCGCTGACTGATTTGATCGCCGGGCAAGTACACGTCATGTTCGACAATATTCCAACCTCCGCCGAGCACATCAATTCGGGGAGGCTGCGTGGGTTGGCAGTAACCAGCGCGGCACGGTCGGCGGTGCTACCAGACCTACCGACGGTGGCCGATTTCTTGCCCGGCTACGAGGCGAGCGCGTGGTACGGTTTAGGTGCGCCGAAAGGCACGCCCGACGAGGTCATCGACAAGGTCAACAAGGCGATGAACGCGATTCTCGCTGATCCCAAGTCTCAGGCACGGTTCGCGGAGCTTGGCGCCTCGACGCTCCCTGGTTCGCCCGCCGATTTTGGTAGGCTCCTCGCCGACGAAACTGAGAAGTGGGGCAAGGTCGTAAAGTTTGCGGGCATTACGCCAGTTTGACCGAGACCCTCGATCGCACTTCCATATGATCCGCTCGGCGAATATCCGCTTCTGGTCATAAGAGGACATTTTGCGCACTGCCTTCGCGGCACAATTTCTGTCTCTGTGATCGTCAAGCCATTGGGCAAGAAACGCGCTAACACCTCGGCATCAGCGGTAATGTTGTCGCGCTGACGTCCCGCCGAAAAACCACTCGCCTCGCCAGCTCCATAGAGGGGACTCGCACGCCGACGATTTGAGCGAATGAGCATCTGCTGAATGTCGGAAGGTGCGAATGTCCGCTTTGGGTCGCGACATGTGCGCCGCAAAAGGTCACGTCTGCTTTCCCCCGAAAGCAGACAGCAAGTAGCGCAGCAGGCGGCAAGACAAAGCGTCGGCTGGATGACCCTGCCCTATCGAACATTCGGAATGTCCGCTTTACCCCAAAAGCGGACATGTGCAGTGCCGTAGCCGATGTCCGCTAAGAGCGGATAGTGGACATGTGTGAATGGGCTTGTCTCGAAAATGAAATTTCCGAACAATTAGCCCGGCTAGGCGTCACAAAGATCCTCAATGATCGACAAAGCAGAAGCGTCCTTCATCGCGAAACGCTGGATCATATTGCTCGTTTTGTTTCTTGCGCGGACAGCGATGGCGTACCAGTTCCAAACTGTTGGCGCACTCGGACCAATTCTAGTTGATGCATTAAAGATCGATTTTGCTTGGGTCGGCACGCTCATTGGTCTCTACATGCTGCCGGGCGCCATATTCGCACTTCCTGGTGGCCTCCTTGGACAGCGCTACGGCGCGAAAAATTTGGTCCTTATTGGGTTGTCGTTGATGGTGGCTGGCGGCTCACTGACGGCAACCGACTCTTTTCCAATTGTAGCGAGTGGTCGACTGATTAGTGGTGTTGGCGCGGTTCTGATCAACGTAGTTATGACCAAGATGGTGACCGACTGGTTTGCCAGTCGTGAAATTATCACCGCTATGTCGGTTTTCATCACGAGCTGGCCACTTGGGCTTGCCATGGGGCTATTTTCATTTCCGGTATTTGCGGCCGCGGTTTCATGGAGCGCAGCAATGTTCGCTGCTGCTTTAGGGGCTCTGATATGCCTAGTTCTTGTGGTGCTGATCTATCGCGATCCGCCTGGCACGCAAGCAATTGCAAACCTTTCATTTCGCATCTCGATGGAAAGACACGAGTGGCTACTGATTTCGTTCGCTGGTCTAATTTGGAGCACCTACAATGCCGGTTTAATCGTTCTGATCAGTTTCATGCCGGAGTTCTTCACAACCCGCGGCTATTCGCTGATTGAGGCAAGCCGAGTGGCGAGTCTGTTGGGGTGGATACTGATCCCGTCGGGGCCGCTCGCCGGCTACATGGCAGAGCGGCTTGACCGTCCCAATTTATTGATGGCCGGGGCTTTTTGCGTTGTTGCGCTTGCGGCCGCAGCGCTCCCATGGACCAGTGCCCCTATTACACTGTTTGTGCTGATCGCCGTGGGGATTGGGCTGCCCCCTGGTCTGATCATGGCCTTACCCGCGCAGGCACTGCGGCCGGAAAATCGTTCAATCGGAATGGGTGTTTATTACACGTTTTACTATGTGGGAATGGCTCTGCTTCCGGCGCTCGCAGGTCTAGCCCGCGACGTAACCGGCACTCCGGCAGCAACGGCGCTGTTTGCCTCGACGATGATGGGAATATCTGTTCTCGGATTAGCTGGGTTTCGGGCAACTCAGCGCCGCTTCGCCGCTGAGTGACACTCGCTAAACCCTATGCAATGTCCGCTTTGGGCCATTAGCGGACATTTCGCATTGAAGTCACAATGTCCGCTTTACCCCCGAAAGCGACATCAAATGCGACACAGGGAAATGTCCGTTAAGGGCCAAAAGCGGACATTGGACGGCGGCACAATTGACGGATAAGTTGATTTTGCTCAAGAAATTGCACGGAAAAATTCGGAGCTCTGAGGCAATCACCCGAGCATTACAGGACAGCACGTTCACACAATCGAGAGGTGGACCATGTACCGGCATATTCTCATTCCAACCGATGGGTCAGAGTTGGCGGAACATGCAGTGACGAACGGGTTGTTATTGGCGAAATCCGTGGGAGCCAAGGTAACCGTAATCATCGTCCAGGACCCGTTCGACTGGCTCAGCGTTCCAGAAACGAGAGCGTCGCAGCGGCAGGCACTTGATAATCTTGCCAAACATAACGAACAGGTCGAGAAACACGCTGCGCGTGTACTGAGTCAGGCGGCCGATGCAGCCAAGCAGGCCGGTGTGCCCTGCGACACGATGCAGGTGGCGAACGCGCGACCCTATCAAGCCATTATTGCAGCGGCCTCGGACAGAGGCTGCGATCTCATCGTCATGGCATCGCACGGGCGCGGCGGGCTCTCCGCAGTCGTGCTCGGCAGTGTGACAAACAAGGTCCTAACGCACACAAAAACCCCCGTCTTGGTGTATCGCTGAATGCGCAGGCGTGACGTAAAAGACAACAGCGCCGCCAAATGACGTTTTATTGGTTAGCATTTCTCCGACACAGAACGCAAAGACATCTGTGCCATAGTGCATGTTGGCAGCGGAAAGCGCGCCAGCATTGGCCACCAGAAATACGCCAATGATCTTGCCCCACACGACGACCAGTATTGCCGAGTCAGCAGCCTACCGGAATTTGACAGTTATGGTTTCGGCATAGGCGCACAGTGTGCATTCAAAAGTTCTCTCGTCGCAGCCGTCTTCAGCAGACGGGTCGATCTCCGAAAGAAGCATTATCAGACCGCACTTCGGGCAGCGCCGGTTCCCAATAGGCGCGTCACTAGCATCGAAATAATGTGGTTGCGGCATAGTACGCTCCCTGTGTGAGACAGGCGGGAGCACAACTGTCTCTCAGTCACCGACGCCTGCAGGCAGTGCTCGGTCGGTGATGTTTCACGTTATTTTACGATGTCAGAGCTGGTCTGTCGGGTCTCCGACTTTCACTGCTTTGTTTTCGGTGGATTAATGCACTCATTGAATTCGGGTCGACCTTGCCTCCCGACCCGAGCTTTACTCCCGCCAAGGACGGACACGGTGACGAGTCTCAGTGGATCTTCGCGTCAGGCTCGGAACAGCCGAGGGCCGAGGCTTTCCTCGACGAGCGCGTTTATATCAACATTTCGGTGTTCACCCGAGCCTTCGCGCGAGTGCAGCAGCATATTCTTGACAATCGAATCGGCCCGCTTGCCGTGCTGCACAACCTTGTCGAGGTTGCCACGCAGCGTATCGGTCAATTCGCCAATCTCGGCGCGCGCCTTCTGATCAATCGGTACGCCCTTCAGGGCTTCCTGCAATTCATCGATCAACTCGGCAGAAACTCCTGAGAAATTATTCACGAAATTTAGCGGGTTCTTGATCTCGTGCGGGATGCCGGCGGTGAGCTGGCCCAGCGAGGCAAGCTTTTGTGTCTGTACCAGACGGTCCTGTGTAGCGCGCAGATTCTCCAACGATGCCGCCAGTTCGCGCGTTCTTGTTTCTACGCTTTCAAACAGCCGAACATTCTCGATCGCAATCGCCGCTTGGTCCGCAAATGTCGTGACCAGCTCGATCTGCTTGTCAGTAAAGGGACGAACTTCTGAACGCAACAAGGTCAGAACCCCGATAGGAACGCCCTCGCGCAGCATTGGAACGCTGAGAATCGTGCGATAGTCGCCCAGCCTCTGCCCCTCAACCAAGGTGTATTCTGAATCAGACTTTACGTCAGCGATGTGAATCAGCAGGCCTTCAAGGAGCGCACGCCCGGATGCCGTGCCCCGTTCGGCCTCGATTGGAATATCTTTTAAATAGTCCACGAGTTCCTGAGAGAAGCCGTAGCTCTCGGCACTGTAGAAAGCGCAGTTTCTTTCGCGAATAACACTGGCCTTGTCGGCATTGCAGAACCGGGCTGCTGATTCAACAAGGGTTTGTAGCACCGTCCGCAGATCAAAAGCCGAACGACTGATGACCTTTAGTACGTCAGCGGTGGCGGTTTGCTGCTGAAGGGATTCCGTCAGTTGTTCGGTGCGCTTCTGAACCTCTTCGAAAAGGCGGGCGTTCTCAATCGCAATCACTGCTTGATCGGCGAAGGTGGTGACTAGTTCGATCTGCTTTTCGGTGAAGGGACGAACGGTTTGGCGCGCCAAGCCAAGAACTCCGACCAGATTTCCTTCGCGCACCAAGGGGACCCAGAGCATGGTGTGATAGTCGCCAAGCTTTAGAGCGGTGTGTAATTCATAGTCCGGGTCTTTCTGCACATCGAGAATATGCACAATCGCCCGATTCAGCGCCGTTCGGCCGATCAGACTGCCTTTCCCAACCTTTAACGCTGTGCGGGTCAGTTCGGCGGCCAGTGCAGCAGACTGTCGGTAAGATGCCACATGCTGGTAGACATCTTTTTCCTTGGGGAGGGCGATAGTGCCGTTATCCGCCTCGCAGAGACGCGCGGCCGCTTCGAGCAGAGTATTGAGAAC
>Ga0126380_10000042_pt1 | contig 25985 bp, 23 predicted proteins | sample PanSoiMetPlot_26_FD_92544 | JGI IMG/M metagenome (GOLD analysis project Ga0126380, IMG submission 92544) | Tropical forest soil microbial communities from Panama - MetaG Plot_26 | ecosystem: Environmental > Terrestrial > Soil > Tropical forest > Bulk soil | place: Panama | collected 2016-02-17
CATCTGCGTCTTGTACGGGATGAGGGCTGACCTGGTCTGGTTCGGCGGGTAGACGTTCAGGTAGTGCGTGGGCTGCGGATCGCACCGCGACTTCGAGAAGTTCAGGGCGTTCACGATCCGCAGCACCGCGTTCGCGGTCGCCTGCGGGCGGAGAGTGACCAGTTGCCGCGGGGTCGCCGGATTCTCCGCCGCGGACTTGCCGATCTGGGCGACTGGCTTCCCGGTCGTCAGGGACACCCCCGGGTAGCCGTACAGGGTGCACGTCACGTTCGAGGTGTTCGTGAAGTCGATCGCGGTGTAGACGCTGCCGGCCGCGCCCTGGGTGGCGCCCAGCTTCAGCCGCAGGGACCGGGTGGGGCAGGAGGCGGGGCCGGCCGCTGCCGCCGGGCTGGTGGCCGGGGCCGTGGGAGTAGCGGCCGCCGGGGTGCTGGCCGCCGGGGTGCTGGCGGGCGCGGTGCCGGCGGGCGCGGTGCTGCTCGGCGTCGCTCCGTTGCCGGTCGCGGTGCTCGAAGAACTGCCACACGCCGTGGCGAGAGCGGCGACGCTGGTCAGCGCCGCAGCGGCGATTGCTCGCCGCGCCACTCGCAGGGTTGCGTCCATCACGGTTCCTTCTGACTGGGCCGGCTCCGTGAGCCGTGTGACAGTTATGACGCTGGCACCGGCTCCGCGGTTGCACCGGCCCTCCGCCGCGACCGCGGGCCCGGCGGCACTGGACAATGGGCTTGTGATCGAGGTCGAGCCGGAGCGCTTCGAAGAAATGGTAGTGGCGGCGCTCGACGGATTGCCGGAGCAACTCGGTGCGATGATGCGCAATGTCGCGGTCACCGTCGAGCACGGCCCCGGGCCGCGCGGGCTGCTCGGCCTGTACCAGGGCGTGCCGCTCACCGGCCGCACCACCCAGTACGCCGGGGTCCTGCCCGACCGGATCACCATCTATCGCCTGGCGATCTGCGCGATCTGCGACACCGAGGAGGAGGTCGCCGACCAGGTGCGCCGCACCGTCATCCACGAGGTCGCGCACCATTTCGGCATCGATGACGAGCGGCTCCACGAACTCGGCTGGTGACCCCGCCCGGTTAGGCTCACGTCGTGATCACGCGAGCGTAGATCACCTCGCGGATCGTGCCGCCGGTCCCGCCCGACCGGGCCGGGCCGGATCTGCCACGATAGTCGGGTGAAATCGCCTTTCGAGTTCCGGGTGCGCCCGGCGCGGATGGCAGACCAGGCGGCGCTGGCCGAACTGGACGCGCTCGCCTGGTCAGCGGACTCGGGCTTCCCCTCGACGATGCCCACTGGCACGCCGGATGTCACGTTCTTCAGCGCCAGCAACCCGCCCGAGGCTCATCTGGTCGCCGAGCTGGACGGCCGCGTCGTCGGCTACATCCGGCTCAAACCGCCCACCCACCTGCCCGAGAACGGGCACGTCATGCAGGTGCAGGGGCTCGCGGTGCGCCCGGACGCCCGCCGCCGCGGCGTCGCGGCCGGCCTGCTGGACGCGGCGGAGGAGACGCTGCGCGGCCGCGGCACCCGCAAGCTCACCCTACGGGTGCTGAGCACCAACCAGGCGGCCATCTGTCTCTACGAACGGCAGGGCTTTGTGCGGGAGGGCACCCTGCTGGAGGAGTTCTGCATCAACGGCCGGTACGTGGACGACGTGATGATGGCCAAGAAGCTGTGATGGACGAGGCCGGTCTGCGTGCCTACCTGGACCGCATCGGTGCCGACCGGCCCGCGGTCCTGGACGGCGCCGCGCTCGCTGCCCTGCACCGGGCGCACCAGATGACCGTCCCGTTCGAGAACCTCAGCATCCACCTGGCCGAACCCATCTCCCTGGGTGAGGACGGCCTGTTCGCCAAGATCGTCCGCGGTCGGCGGGGAGGCTTCTGCTACGAGCTCAACGGGGCCTTCGCGCTCCTGCTCGAAGCGCTGGGCGCCCAGGTGACGCGGGTCGCCGCCCGGGTCTACGACGGGGCGGGGCAGCTCGGGCCGCTGTTCGACCACCTGGCCCTGGTGGTCCGCCTGCCCGACGGCAGCGGCCCATGGCTGGCTGATGTCGGCTTCGGCAGCCACAGCACCTACCCGCTCCGCTACGACAGCAGGGAAGACCAGGACGATCCGGGAGGGCGGTTCGTCATGGCCGACTTCCCGGATGGCGACGTGCAGGTGGTCAAGGACGGGAAGCCGCAGTACCGGATCGAGCAACGGGAGCGCCTGCTGGGCGACTTCGTGCCGACCTGCTGGTGGCAGCAGACCTCGCCGGACTCCCACTTCACCCACGGCACGATCTGCTCGCGGCTCACCGAGGACGGCAGGATCTCGCTCAGCGGCCACACCCTGATCCGGACCAGTGGCGGGACCCGCACCGAGCAGGAACTTGGCGCGGATGGTGAGGTCCTGGCCGCCTACCGGGACCATTTCGGCATCGTCCTGGACCGGGTTCCCGTCGCGGTCCACCCTCCCCAGGAAGGGTGATCCAGGTGAGCAGCCAGCGCAGCGACATCACCGTCCCCGGCCGGCCCGAGGTCCACGAGGTGTCCGCCGGAATCTACGCCTACGTGCAGCCCGACGGCACCTGGTGGATCAACAACACCGGTTTTCTCGTCGGCCCCCAGGGGGTCATCAGCATCGACTCGTGCTCGACGCGGCGCCGGACCCAGGCCTACCTCGACGCGATCGGGGACGTCACGCCCGCGCCGGTGCGCACCGTGGTGAACACCCACCACCACGGCGACCACACGTTCGGCAACTGCATGTTCGGCGGCGCGGGGATCATCGCGCACGAGCGCGCGCGGGACGAGGCGATCGCGTTCGGGCCGCCGCGGGAACTGCCGTTCTGGGACGGCCCGGACTGGGGTGGCCTGACCCTGGACCCGCCGTTCATCACCTTCACCGACGAGATAACCCTCCACGTGGGGGACCTGCGGGCGCACGTCCGCCACGTCGGGACCACCGCGCACACGACCAACGACTCGGTCATCTGGATCCCCGAGCGCTCCGTGCTGTTCTGCGGCGACCTGATCTTCAACGGCGGCACGCCGTTCGTGCTCATGGGCTCGGTCGCCGGTGCCGTCGAGGTGCTGGAAACCGTGGTAGCGCCGCTCGGCGCGCGGACCATCGTGCCCGGCCACGGCCCGGTCTTCGGCGACCGCGGGCCGATTGACGACACGCTGGACTACCTGAGGTTCGTGCTTGACGTGGCGGCGCGCTGCCGGGACGCGGGACTGTCCCCGCTGCAGGCCGCCCGGGACACCGACCTGGGCCGCTTCGCGGCCTGGCCGGACGCCGAGCGGATCGTCGGCAACCTGCACCGCGCCTGCGCCGAACTGGACGGGACACCGCGCGGCGGCCCGATCGACATCATCACCGCCCTCGGCGACATGGTCACCTACAACGGCGGTGCCCCGCTGACCTGCCTCGCCTGACCGGCCACGCCCTGGCCGACCTGCCCGGGCCGGCTGGCCCGGCCGAGGGCTAGGCGGCGCGCCAGTCGATGCTGACCTGGCCCGCCACGTCGGGGTGGCGTTCCAGCCAGCCGCGGGCAAACGGGCAGTACGGCACGATCGTCAGGCCCTCGCGCGCCGCGCGCTCGACCGCCGCGGTGACCAGCCGGCCCCCCATGCCGCGGCCTTCGAATTCCACCGGGACCTCGGTGTGGATCAGGGCCAGCCGGTTCCCGTTGCGGTGGTAAAAGAGCTCGGCCAGGTGCCCGCCGGCCTGGATCTCGAACCGCGACGCGGCCTGGTTGTCGGTGACCGGATCGTCATCGCTCACGCAGGTCATCATCCCATCCAGGGCCGGACGGGCCTGACGCCGGGCGGCGGGGCGCCTGCCCGCTCTCAAGGCGGGGCGGGAGGCCGGGACCGCCCCGTCCGGGCGTAGGCTGTGGCGGCGTGACGTCTGATGAGCGGTGGCTGGCCGCGATGTGGCCGTTCGTCCATGGCTGGCTGCCCGCCCCGCCCGCCGCGGTGGTGGAGATCGGGTGCGGGCCGCTGGGCGGGTTTGTGCCGATGCTGCGTTCCGCCGGGTACGACGCGTCCTGTGTCGATCCGGAGGCGCCGGAGGGCCCGGGGTACCACCGGGTGGAGTTCGAGCAGCACGAGCTGCCCGGTGGCGCCGCAGTGGTGGTGGCGAGCGCGTCGCTGCACCATGTCGCGGACGTCGGCGAGGTGCTGAGCCGGGCCGGGGCCGCCCTGACCAGCGGCGGGACGCTGGTCGTTGTGGAGTGGGCGTGGGAGCGGTTTGACACGGCAACCGCGCGGTGGTGCTTCGACCGGCTGCCCGCGCCGGAAGCCGACCATAACTGGCTGCGGAATCGCCACGACGAATGGCAGGACTCCGGGTTGTCCTGGGAAGGCTACTGCCGGTCCTGGGCGGCCGAGGAGGGCCTGCACTCGGGCGAGGAGATCGTGCGCGAACTGGACGACCGGTTCGACACCCAGTTCCTCGGCTACGGACCCTACTTCTTCCCCGACCTGGCCGGCGTGAGCGAGGGCGAGGAGCAGGCGGCGATCGACGCCGGGGAGATCCAGGCCAACCGCATCACCTACGTGGGCCGGTGGCCGGTAGCGGCCGGGGAATTCTGAAAAGGTGCCCGTAAAGGCATGCGCCGGGTAGCCGGCGTGAGTATCCCACGCCGGCTACCCGGCACCCCCCCGCGACCGCGCATGCCCTCTCGCTGAGAGTTAAGCGCTGGCCAAGTCAGTTATATCTGGAACTTAAGTAGCAAAGCTCGCGCTAAAGACACTCAGGTGGTTCCTTGCTTGATAATGCGCCAGTCATGCAAGAATCTGCATGATCTGGGTCAGGTGCCGGGCTGGCGGCGTTCTTCTGGGCCCGGGCCCGGCGCGACCCGCGCCGCAATATCCTCCTGGCCGTTGCGGCGGCACCAGCTCAGGATGTACCGCGCATGCTCGCCACACCACCTGTATACGACCTCGGGCGTCATCTTCAGCCCCGGACCGTGCTCACCGCGGTCCTTGATGAGCGGGCCGAGGTAATCGACCAATTTCGCGGCGGTGTCGTAGCCCACGTGGGCCGCGCTGGCGAGCGTTTCATGGTTAGCGGCCCGGCCTGACGCGATCGCCCCGGCCAAACGCGCGGCGGTCGAACCTCTCCCTTTTCCGAAATATACGTGTATTCGCGGAATATGCGGCGGGCTGCTGGCCGGGGGAAACTGCGGGCCGGTGAGAATGCCGCCACGGACGGCAATATCCACGGCGTCAATGAGCTGCTGCGGCCCCATCGCCTTTCGGTAGATGCCCACCACCTCCGGCTGCTCGACCGCCTCGTCCAGGTGATCGCGCTCCACCCCGTGGCCCTGGGCGGCGAAGATCACCGGCGTCTGCCGGCGGGTCCTGCGGAGAATGTCGAGGACGTCGAGCCCGTCGAAGGAGTACTCGACGACGTAGTCGTTCCAGGTGAGATCGGCGACCACGACGTCGAACCGCAACCGCTCGCCGACCGCGCGCTCCACCGCGGCGCGGTCCTCGGCGATCCGGACCGTGCCGTCGGTCACCGATTGCCGCAGTATGGGCTCAATGAGCCTGCCCAGTGCAGCGGCGACCAGGACACGCGGCCCGTCCTGCATTGTCGTGCCCCCAACTGGAATCGCCGGTTCCCGCACGGAGCCGGCCGGGTTTTGTGGTGGCACCCGCGCCGCATATCCGTGCGGCGCGGGTGCGGGCGGCTGGGCGCCTCGGGTTCGTCCTCACCTGCTGCCGTCCTGCACCGGGCCGCGCGGACCCGGGCACGGCCAGCCCAAGCGCGGGCCAGACCGGTGCGCGGCGGCCAGACCAGGAATCGCAGGCGCACTCATGCATGCTGGATGCAGGCCCCCCTGCGGCACTGCCTGAGCAGATACCGGACGTGCCGAATCTGACGAGGGCGATCGGCCTCAGCGCCCAGCCACCTCCCTCCGGTCCCCGTGAATCAGACGGTAAGCGCGCCGCTGCGGTGCCGGCAATCGGGAGAACTCCCCTGGTGCGAAATTTACCGACGGTCGATCCGGCGGCCGGTTCCGTGCTATGCAGCATTTCATGCCCGGTGGCCAATTCCGCACACCCTGACAGATGTGGTACGGGCTAATCGGGTGGACTAATCCGTGCTCCAGCGCGAACAACGTCGCGCCGGCCCGGGTGGACACGCCGACCTTGCCGTACACGCGCCGGATGTGGTGGTCGCACGTCTTGGGCGATATCCCCAGCCGCCGCGCGACCTGTTTGGTGGCCAGCCCGCGGGCAAGCAGGCCTAGTACCTCGCACTCGCGCTCGGAAAGCCCGGCGGGCCGCTCTCCCGCGACGCGATCTGGGTCTTTCCGGGAGCGGGAGCGGCGGTATCGGTCAGCCGGGCGGGCCGGTGCCTGGTGCCGGCGCCTGTGGTGCCGAGTCGAAGCCGATGACCTCGTAGCCGCGCAGCGCCTCCAAGAAGGACTGGAAGCTGCCGCAGACCACGCAGCGCAGGATCGTGCCGTCGATCTCCACGTCGCTGACGCCGGCCGCGCGCGCTATCTGCGTGGCGGGGGTGGCGCCGACGAAACTGACCTCGACTCGCCGTATCGGCAGCTCCTCCGCCATGCTCGTGACGTTAGGAGCGCAGGTATCGCGTCAGCATCGGTGGAATTACCGATTCGGTACCCGGAGCCTGGGTACTGGGCACCGGCCCGCGCGCATCCGGTGAACCGGCGCGAGCGGCGCGGCCGTATATATATGTCATGGCCAGGCCCGCCCAGCGCCCCGGCAACCTACCCGCCGAAGCAACCAGCTTCATCGGCCGCCGCCGCGAGCTCGCGGAGGTCAGGAGGAAGCTCACCGAGGCGCGCCTGGTCAGCCTCGTCGGGCCGGGCGGGGTCGGCAAGACCCGCCTGGCGATCCGGGCCGCCGCCGAACTCGGCCGCGGTTTCCGCGGCGGCGGCTGGCTGGTGGAACTGGCCGAGGTCCTCGACCCGGCGCTGGTGAGCCACGCCGTCATGGCCGCCTTGAACCTGCGGGACCAGGCCGCGACCGAGCCGCTGGCGCTGCTGCTTTCCTACCTGCGGGACAAGGAACTGCTGCTGGTCGTGGACAACTGCGAGCACCTGCTCGGAGCGGCGGCTCAGGTGGTATCCGATCTGATGAAGGCCGCGCCGGGCCTGCGCGTGATCGCCACCAGCCGGGAACCGCTCTCGGTGCCGGGGGAGTACCTGGTCCCGGTGCCGCCGCTGGAACTGCCGGCGCCGGACCCCGCCGAGCCGCTCGCCAGAGTGCGGCGGGGCGAGGCGGTCATGCTGTTCACCGAGCGGGCGGCCGCGGCGTCGGGCGCGTTCGAGCTGACCCCCGGCAACCAGGCGGCGGTCGTCGATCTGTGCCGTCGGCTCGATGGCCTGCCGCTGGCGATCGAACTGGCCGCGGTCCGGACCCGGGTGCTCAGCGTGGCACAGATCCGGGACCGGCTGACCGACCGGTTCAGCCTGCTGACCGGCGGCAGCCGCGCCGCGCTGCCCCGCCATCAAACGCTGCGGACCACCATCGAATGGAGCCACGACCTGCTGTCCGACGGCGAGCGCGCGCTGTTGCGCCGGTCCTGTGCGTTCGCCGGCCGGTTCACCCTGCAGGACGCCGAGTCCGTGTGCACCGCGCCGGGTATGCCGGCCGGCCAGGTGCTCGACCTGATCGCCTCGCTGGTGGACAAGTCCCTGATGGTGAAGGAGGACGCCGGCGGGCTCGCCTGCTACCGCCTGCACGAGACGATGCGCGAATTCGCGGGCCTCAAGCTGGCCGAGGCCGGCGAGAAGGACGCCGTCGACGAGCGGTGCACCGAGTACTACCGGTCCCGGTGCCTGCTGGCGGCGCGGGAGGGCCGCTACCGGTTGCTGGAGTGGCTGGCCTGGGCGGACCTGGAGATCGACAACGTTCGGGCGGTCATGCAGCGGTGCCTGGTGCGCGCGGACGCGGAGCGGGGCGCTGAGCTGGCCGCCTTCCTCGGCTGGTTCTGGATCACCCGCGCCACCACCGAAGGCATGCGATGGCTCGACGCTTTTCTCGCGCTCGACAACGGCACAAGCACGATTTCCCGTGCCTGGGCTCATTTCATGCGCGGGTTCTTGGGCGTGCTGAAGGCGGAGCCGTCGGCTGCCGGGCCATCGCTGCGCACGGCGGTGACGATGGCCAGGGAAACGGGGCAGCGGACCCTGCTGGCCGAAGCGCTCTCGATGGCCTCGATCGCGGAGAAAATGGCCGGCGATCACGCGGCCGCCGCACGCCTGATCGACGAGGCCGAGGCCGCGATGACCGGCCTTGACTACCCCCCGGGCACCGAGGCGGTCCTCCAGGCCAGGTCGCTCAACGGGTTCTTCGAGTCCGACCTGGCCGCGGTCGCCGCGGCAGCAACGGAAGGGGCGCGGCTGGCCAGGGAAGTGGGCGACCTGTACGTGCTCATGGTCATGAAGATGAACCTGGGGTCCGTCGCACTCATCGGCGGTGACCTGGACGGGTCCTGGCCGCTGCTGGTCGAGGCTTGGCGGCTCGCCCTGCAGATCGACGACCGGGTCGTGCAGCACTACCTGCTGGACGCGTTCGGCTGTCACGCCGCGCTATCCGGCCGGGCGAGGTTCGCCGCGCAACTGTTCGGGGCCGCGGACACGGCGGGCCGGGAAGCCGGTGCCAACACCATGCCGTTCCTCGTCCCGCTGCTGGACCAGGCCCGGGAGTCCGCAGAGACTGCGCTCGGGGCGGCGAGGTTCGAGGCCGGGTTCCAGGCGGGACAGCGCCTGGACCGGATCGCGGCGCTGCGGCTCGTGCCCGGCGAGCCCGCCGCCCCTGCCGCGAGTGCCGCCGGCGAGGGTGCCGGCGCCGGGGCGGGGCCGCTCGCCAAGCGGGAGGCCGATGTCGCGCGGCTGGTCGCCGAAGGCCTGACCAACAAGCAGATCGGCACGCGGCTGTTCATCTCCGAGCGCACCGTGGACAGCCACGTCCGCAGCATCCTGAACAAGCTCGGCGTCAACTCGCGCGCCCAGATCGCCGCCTGGATGGCCTCGGCGCAGCACTAGCGCCCAGCGTGACGCGCGCGGACCGGCTGTCCGGCGCGTCATCGGGCTGCCCTGTGCCGGGAGCGTTGACGGGGTTCCCGCGGCGAGCGCCCGGAGCAGGCCTGGCAGGATGCTCGGCAACGGGCGTATCAGAGGGAGGGCGCATGAGCCGGGTCGAGGTCGATGGGGTCGGTACCGAGTACGAGGTGTTTGGTGCGGGGCGCCCGGTCGTCCTGCTGCACGGCTTTCCCGACACCGGCCGGCTCTGGCGGCATCAGGCACCGGTGCTGGCGGACGCCGGGTTCCAGGTCATCGTGCCCGACCTGCGTGGCTACGGGAGGTCCGACAAGCCCGAGGCCGTGGACGCCTACTCGATTCCGGTCCTGGCCGGGGATGTCATGGCGATCCTTGCCGCGCTGCAGATCGGCAAGGCCCACCTGGTGGGCCATGACTGGGGCGCCGCCCTGGCCTGGGCGATCGCGTCCTTCGCGCCTGACAAGGTCGACCACCTCGTCGTCCTTTCCGTCGGTCACCCGGCCGGCTTCATGCGCACGCTCGAGCAGCGCCAGAAGTCGTGGTACATGCTGCTTTTCCAGTTCCCCGGCATTGCCGAAACCTGGCTGGCCGCGGACAACTGGGTCAACTTCCGGAACTGGTCCGGCCACCCGGACGCCAGCCAGGTGATCACCGAACTGGAAGCCAACGGTTCGCTCACGCCGGCCCTCAACTACTACCGGGCCAACATCCCGCCCGAGCGCTGGGTCGCGCCGCCCGTGCAACTCCCGCCGGTCCAATCGCCCACCATGGGCATCTGGAGCACGAAGGACATAGCCCTCACCGAAAGGCAGATGACCGACTCGGCCGGCCACGTCGCCGGCCCCTGGCGCTACGAGCGCCTGGACGGCCCGGGTCACTGGATGCAGCTGGAGGTACCGGACCGGGTCAGCGAATTGCTGCTGGACTTCCTGCCCCGCTAGCCTCAGGCGGCTTGGGTGATGGCCGTCACCTCGTCCGGGGTGAGCTCGATGGCGGCGGCGGCGACGTTGGCCTCGGCGTGCTCCGGTGACCCGGTGCCGGGGATCGGCAGCATTTGCGGCGACCTGGCCAGCAGCCAGGCGAGCACAATCTGCCGCGGGCTGGCGCCGTGCCGCTTCGCCGCCTCGGTCACCGCGGGGTTGTCGCCGGCCTGCTGGATCGGCGCCCAGGGCAGGAACGCGATCTGCTCCTGCTCGCACACGTCCACCAGTTGCTCCGACTTGCGATCGGAGCCGTTGTATCTGTTCTGCACCGACACGACCGGGGTGAGCCGCTGCGCCGTCCGCAACTGGGCCACCGACACGTTCGAGACCCCGATGTGCCGGATCTTGCCTTCGTCCTTGAGCTGCGTCAGCGCGCCCAATGATTCGGCCAGCGGGACGCGGGGGTCGGGGCGGTGGAACTGGTAGAGCGGTATCTGCTCCAGCCGCAGCCGCCGCAGGCTTCCCTCGCAGGCCTCGCGCAGATGCTCGGGCCTGCCGTCGGCGTCCCAGCGGCCCGGGCCGGGGCGGACCAGGCCGCCTTTGGTGGCGATGACCAGGTCGTCGGCATACGGGTACAGCGTCTCGGCGATCAGCCGTTCACTGACGTCCGGGCCGTAGGAATCGGCGGTGTCGATGAAGTTGACGCCGAGTTCCACCACCCGCCGCAGCGTCGCCTTGGCCTGGTCTTCATCCGGCGGCTCGCCCCAGATGCCCCGGCCGGTGATGCGCATCGCGCCGAAGCCCAGCCGGCGTACCACCAGGTCGCCGCCGATCTCGATGCTGCCCGCCGCCGTCGCGTCGGCTGGATTGGCCATGCTGCCTCCCTGGGTCTGCCACTGCAGTTTCTCAGCCGACAGCCCCAGCCGCCAACGCCTGCCCGGCCCGCGGCGTCCATGGCCGCGCGGCCCACAGCGTCCGTGGCTGTGGGCCGCGCGGTGTCTGAGGCGGCGCGGCCCGCGGCGCCCGTGGCAGCGCGGGCCGCGCGCAACTACCGCCGCAGAAAGGGTTCGGCCACCTCCGCGGCGCTCACCCAGGTCAGCGACTCCAGCGGGCCATTGAACCAATGGCCCACCGGGCACCGGATCTTCATGCTTTCCAGCGGCCCATCAGACGACTGGACCACGTACTGGTCCTCGACCTCCGCGGGAAGCCCGCATCGTTCGGCACCATGGCTGTCCAGGTACGCCGGGCAGTCCAGGAACATCATTTCGCTTTCCACTTCACGTCCCCCGTTCGACGTGTGGCCACCAACAGGGCGAGGCGGCGGATGCTGGCCCCCTGACCGTGGGCACCCGGCCGCCAGGCGTTTCCTGTTAAGAGCGCGCGACGCCGCCGCTGATACGCCAATACCTACGGTTCGTCGATAACGGCGAGCAGCAGACCGCCGAGCATGGCCATGTTTTTGTGGAAATGGATCCGCTGTTGCTTGCGGGCGGCTGTGTCTTCGATCGCCCAGTACGAGTGTCCGGCCAGGGTGGTAGGAATCAGCGAGCCGGCCAGGGCCAGGGCGGACAGACGCGGGGCGATGCCAAGGGCCAGGAGCGTCCCCGCTGCTACCTGCACGGCGGCGTTGCCCCGCACCACCTGTTCATCGTCATCGGGAAGCGGGACCCACTTGCGGATCGCGGCCAGCACGGGGGCGGCCAGATCGACACGTCCGCCGGGCTCCCGCAGGGCGTCGAAGCCGAGCAGGACGTAGGTGGATCCGGTGAGGACGCGGGCGGCGGGACGCAGTGGCGCGAGCATGTTCCGGGTCGTTGTCATGGCGCCTCGATACGGGTCGGGAAATCTCTGGTCGGCAGGACGGCACGCGCCGGCATCACGATCGTAACGAGGGTGCAGCGTTCCGCCGCCCGCAATCCTGTGGGTTGTCCTGTGGGCCGCTACGTGTGGTCCTTGCCGCTCCTGCTGGCGACGCTGGAGTCAGCTGAATAACGCAGGAAGGCAAGAACAATGACCGAGACTCCGATTTTGGAATGTGCCCCCGTTCGCGAGGCCCCCGCCCCGACATCGACGCCGCGCGGCCGCGCCCGCCGCGGCCGCCCCAGCCGTCGGCTGGGTACCCGGCTTTGGACCCTGTTGCGCGCTCCGGCTCTGCTTGATGGCGGCGTGGGCGTTCCGGGCGATGTCGCCCTCATTGAAGATGACCGGGGGCGGCTGGCCGGCCGGCAGGCGCGGTGACCGGCCCGGTCAGAGGCCGTGCTCGTGCAGCGTGTCCTGGATCGGCTGGGCCTCTCGGGATCCGAAGCGCTGGGCGATCGCGAGCGCATCCCGCAGGTGCGCAGCGGCCTGGGCCGGGTTACCGGGCAGCAGGCTGCGGCCGATTCCCGCCAGGGCGCGGGCTTCCTCAACACGCACGCCGATCTCCCGGGCGATGCTCAGCGCCTGGCTGTGCCAGCGGTAGGCGTCCTCGGCCGCTGAGGTGGCCGACGCTAGGTCGCCGAGGGTGTTGAGCAGCACCGCCTCACCGTGCCGTTGGCCGAGTTCACGGTGCAACTGCAGCGCCTTCGTGAGGTTGGCGGACGCGCCCGCGTAGTCTGCGGTCGCCAACTGCACCTCGCCCAGCCCGCCGATGGCCCAGGCCTGGCCGAGCCGGTCGCCGAGACGGCGGAACAGGTCCAGAGCCTGCTGCTGCCAGGCGGTCGCGGCCGCGTAGTCGCCCATCGCCCACGCAGCGAAGCCCAGCTGACAAAGCGCATCGGCCTGGTCAAAGGGGGAGTCAAGGCGCCGGAACATGACCAGAGCCTGGGTGTGGCTGGCAATGGCGGCGGGATAGTCCCCGGTGAGCTGCTGCACCTGGCCCAGGTCGGTGATGGAGACGGCCTCGGCGAGCCGGTCGCCTGCCGCGCGGGCCAGCGCCAGCGCCTGCCGGTGGCAGGCGGCTGCGGCCTGGAGGTCCGCGGTGTCCTGGTGCACCAGGCCGAGATGGTTGAGCGCGTAGGCCTGGCCCGGCTGGTCGCCGAGATCCGCATACAGCGCCGCGGCCTGGGCAAGAGTGGCGGTGGCCGCCGCGTATTCCCCGGTCAGTTGCTGCAGCAGGCCGAGTTCGTCGAGCGCCCCGGCCTGGCCGGGACGGTCCCCGGCGCGCTGCGCCGCGTGTACCGCCGTCTGGTATTGGGCTGCTGCCTGGTCCCAGTGGCCGCGCGAACGCAGGAAGCCGCCCATGGCCGTGGCGATGGCGATGGCGTGCAGGGGCAGCGCCTCGGCGGCGTAGCCAACCGTCGCGTACAGGTTCGACCGCTCGGCCTCCAGCCATGCGGCCGCTGCCTGCGGGGTAGCCAGCCGCGGGGCGTCCGCGGGCGGGCTGCCCGGCGGCTGACGGCCGCCCTCCGTGGTCCAGGTCCCGATGTGCTTGCTGGCGGCGGCGGCGACGTACGCGTAGTAGCTCACCACCCGGCCGACGGCGGCCTGAGCTTCCGTGGTGTCGTCGCTATCGGCGAGCGCGCGGGCGTATTCGCGGAGGAGGTCGTGCAGCAGGTACCGCCCGGCTTGTGGCTCGGTGATCAGGTGATTGTCGTAGAGGTCATCGAGCTGGCTGCGGGCGGTTCCCACGCTGGTGTCATCGAGGGCAGCGGCGGCGTAGGCGTCGATGTCTGCGCCAGGGGCCAGGCCGAGCCGGCGGAAGAGCCGCTGCTGGTCCGTGGTGAGATCCTGGTAGGACAGATCGAAGGCGGCGGCAACGGACAGGTTCTCGGCGTGCATGATGGCCAGCCGGTCGCGCGCCGAGGCCAGGTTTGCGGCCAGTTCGGCGCCGGTCCGGGCCGGGTGATGCCGTAGCTGCCTGGCGAGCATCCCCAGCGCCAGCGGCAGGTACCCGCAGAGCCGCGCTATCTCCCTGGTGACCGCCGCCTGAGGGCTGAGGTCCGGGCGGTCGGCCAGCCGGGCCAGCAACGCCGCCGCATCGGCCGGGGTGAGGGTGTCGAGGCTCAAGACCGCAGCGTCTTCGAGCGCGGTCAGCCGTCGTCGGCTGGTGATCAGGACCAGGCTGCATGCGGTGCCCGGCAGCAGCGGCTCGACCTGCTCGTGCCCGGCCGCGTCATCCAGTAGCAACAGGATCTTCTTGCCGGCCACGAGGTCACGCCACTGGGCCGCCCGCGCCTCCAGGCCGGGTGGAATCTGCGGCGCGGGGGCCCCGGCCGTCAGCAGCAGGCTGGCCAGCGCATCGGCGGGGTCTACCAGGCGCTGGCCAGGCGTGTGGGCGTGCAGTGGAACGAAGAACTGCCCGTCGGGAAAGCGCCCGGCGAGCTGGTGGGCCGCGTGCACCGCCAATGCCGTCTTGCCGGCCCCTGCCATTCCGTCGATCGCATGGATCCCCACGATCCCGCCGCCCTCGGCGGCAGCGGCAAGCACCGCGAGCAACCGGCTCAGCTCCGCTTCGCGGCCGGTGAAACTGCCGACGTCACGCGGCAAGGTGCGCGTCGCTGCCACGGCACCCGCGCCCTGTGTGCCTGCCCCGTTCCCGGCTGCCCCGTTCCCGGCCGCCAGGACATCCGCGGCGGGCGCCCGCCCGCGCGCGGCCGCGATGAACAGCGCCCGCACCTGCCCGGTCAGGCTCAGCGCGTCGGCCAGCAGCAAGGCGGTGTCCTTGCGCGCCGTGCGGTTGATGCCACGCTCGAGGTCGCTGACCGACCGCGGGCTGATCCCCGCCGCCTCCGCCAGTTCCTCCTGCGTCAGCCCGGCCCCAGCCCTGAGCCGCCGCAGCAGTGTGGCGAAACTCAGCTCGGCCTCCGCCACCGATTTCCAGCCACCCTCCCACCGGGCCTGCCGCCGACCGTTGCCGGGCACGCCGCAGGCCAGCAAACACTCGGCGTCAAGACTATCGGCGGCGCAGCAAGCTCTCGGCCCGGCGCCGGGGATCAATCTTTGGAGACGAGTGAGGTGAGCAGGCTCGCGTAGCGCAGTAGGTGGATGTCCCCGAGGTAGTGGTCGCGGACGTAGGCGTGCGCGGCCAGTCCCAGCCGGGTTGCCTCGGCCTGGTCGGCGAGGAGCAGGCGGACGGCCCGCCCGAAGGCTTGCAGGTCTGTGGGATCGGGCAGGAGGATGCCGGTGCCCTCGGGGATCTGGTCGATGATCCCGCCGACCGCCGAGCCGATCACCGGCCGGCCCTTCCACATCCCCTCAGACACGGTCAGCCCGAAGCCCTCGGCCAGGCTCTTTTGCGCGATGACGGTGGCGTGCCGTTGCAGGGCGTTGACCATGGCCGCGTTCTCGTCGATGTCCTCCAGTGGCAGCGTCACCAGCAGGATGCGCGCCCGGGCCGCGGGCGGCAGGTCGTGCCATTGCAGCAGGCATTCCCCGTACACGGCCGCGCCTTCCGGGTCGTCGGACACCCCGGCGACCGACGGGCCGGCCAGGATCAGGTACCCGCCGGCGTCGGGCACGACGTAGTCGGCGAAGCCGCGCATGACCCCCGCCATGTCCTTGAGCCGGTCCCAGCGGGAGACCTGGAGCAGCACCGGGTCACCGGCGCCGGGGCGGCCCTCCCCGGTGATGACCGCCTGCCTGGTGACGGTGTCCATGTCGCCGTTGCGGCGCACGAACCTGGCAGGCACCTGCGGCGCGCCATCGTCGAGCACGCCGAGCTTGACGAGGATGGCCTGCACGGTGGCGGCATCAAGGTTCTGGTTTTTCGGGGAGAACGGGTCGATCGACGGCGGGATGATCGAGACCTTGTCATCCGGCAACCACGATGGCACGTATTGCCGGCGCGTGAACACATACCCCTCCGCCGGGCCCAGGTACGGCCGCAGGAAGTCCCACCCCGCCCGGGTGGCGTCATTCTCCCAGTCGACGCCGATATGGCTGCGCCACACCACTTGGGCGCCTGCCCGCGCCAGCGGCCCGGCCAGCCCGGCGGTCTGCGGGTCGTGCAGCAGCACGACGTCGCCGGGCTGGATCCGGCCGAGCAGCTCTGTGGCGTTGGCGGTCAGCATCTGCGTGTAATGATGCGCCTCCGCCGCGCCCAGGGGACCCCCGGCAATTTCGCCGTGGATCTGGTTGTGCAGGCGTTTGGTGATCGCGAAAAACTCGGCGTCGCCGGTGATCACCAGCCACCCGGCCGGGATGTCGAAATCCTTGACGTACCCGACCAGTACCTGCAGCATCTCAGCCACCCCGCCGCCGGTAGCGGTCGAGTTGACGTTCCAAATGCTGCGCCCGGCCAGCAGGTGCCGAACCCGGTCAGCGGCCTCGACCAGGCGCAGGTACCGCTGGCCGCCGATGATCGGCTCCAGCAGCGAAACAGGCCGCCGTGGCACCTCCACCGAATGGACCAGGCTCATCGCATCCACCTTCCGTCGGACAAGGGCCGCATGGCCGCTGTCATGGCCTTCGCATCTCCGGCCGGCGGCGCCGGCCAGCCCGGAGCTCCACCCGTTACTCGCGGGCCACGCCGGCAGGCCTGCGGCCACGGTGCCGGGAGATGACCCAGAAGATCAGCATGGCGGCGGTTCCCAGCAGCGCGTTGGCGACAAGCACGATGCCGAACAGGGCGTCCTGTGGGTCGCCCGCGGCCAGGATCACGGCGAGCAGGACGCCCAGGATGAAGTTGAACCTGGTCAGGATGTTCGCGCGCAAGATCTCGGCGACCGGCCGGCTGGTGTGCTCCGGTTCTGTGTTCCCCAGCCCACGAGAGCGCCGCTCCGCGACCTCGGTGCTGGTCAAGCCCAAGGACGGTGTCTGCGCGACCGGCGCGGCCTGGGCCCCCGGTGCAGAGGTATCCGGCGCCAACCGTATGACCCCCTCACCGGCTGGCCTGCCCAGCCAGGTGATCGACGTCCGCCGACGGCAGGTTCCCTTCAGTCTGGACTGTACCGGCCAGGTCTGGATACCAGGGGCCGTCGCGGCGGTTGGCCGCTGGTAGCCGCTGATCGGGCAGACTGGTGGCCACCGGAACCGGGCCCTGGGGGCCGGAGATGCGGAGACGGCCGTGACGACCAGCGCGCTCGGCCTGATCCTGCTCACCGGTGCCGCGGTGGTACTCGCCGCGATCGTCGCGGCCCGGGTGGCGCACGGGATCGGCCTGCCGGGCCTGCTGCTGTTCCTCGGCCTGGGCCTGGCCCTGGGCGAGGCAGGCGTCGGAGTCCGGTTCGACGACGCCGGGCTGGCGCAGGCGCTGGGACTGACCGCGCTGGTGCTGATCCTCGCCGAAGGCGGCCTGACCACGAACTGGGCGCATATCCGCGCCGCGGCTCCTGCCGCGCTGAGCCTGGCCACCGTCGGGGTGGCGGTGAGCGTGCTGGTGGTCGCGGTGGCGGCCCGCTGGCTGCTGCACGCAGGCTGGCGGGATGCACTGCTGCTCGGCGCGGTGCTTGCGCCGACCGACGCCGCCGCGGTGTTCTCGGTCCTGCGCAAGCTCCCGCTGCCACCCCGGCTGTCGGGGATGCTGGAAGGCGAGTCGGGGCTCAACGACCCGCCGGCGGTGCTCGCGGTGACGTTGCTCAGCAGCCTCGGCGGACACCTGCCCGCACCCGCGCTGGTCGCTGGTGAGATCGTCTACGAGCTCGCCGCGGGTGCCGCGATCGGGCTGGCGGCCGGGCTGGCGGGCGCTCTCGGGCTGCGGCGGGTGGCGTTGCCAGCCTCCGGGCTCTACCCGATCGCGATCCTGGCGCTGATCGTCGCCGGTTACGGGGCGGCATCGATCGCCCACGCCAGCGGCTTCCTCGCCGTGTATGTCTGCGCGCTGGTGCTGGGCAACGCCCGGCTGCCGCATGGCCCGGCGACCCGCGGCTTCGCGGAAGGCGTTGCCTGGCTCGCCCAGATCGGCTTGTTCGTCATGCTCGGGCTGCTGGCCTCCCCGGCCCGGCTGCCCGCGCAGCTCCTGCCGGCCCTGGCCGTCGGGACGGTGCTGGTGCTGCTGGCCCGGCCAGCGGCGGTGGCCGGCGCGACGATGCCGCTGCGGGTGCCCTGGCGCCACCAGGCATTTCTGTCCTGGGCCGGGCTGCGCGGCGCGGTTCCGATCGTGCTGGCCACCATCCCGTTGAACGCCCGCGTGCCCGGCGCCACCCGCCTGTTCGACATCGTGTTCATCGTCGTGGTGATTAACACTCTGCTGCAGGGTCCCACGCTGCCGTGGGCCGCGCGCCGGCTGAAGCTGACCGCACCAGCCGAGCCGCTGGATGTGGATGTCGAGGCCGCGCCGCTGGAGGCGCTGCACGCCGATCTGCTTCAGGCCCAGATCCCGCCCGAATCCCGGCTGCACGGGGTGGAGATCTTCGAACTTCGGCTGCCCGCCCAGGCCAACGTCGCGCTGATCGTCCGCGGCGGTAAGGGGTTCGTCCCGGCGCACACCACGACGCTGCAGGCCGGCGACCGCCTGCTTATCGTCGCCACCGCCGCCGTGCGTGGGCAAACCGAGCGCCGGCTGCGCGCGGTCGGCCGGGCCGGCAAGCTCGCCGGATGGTTCGGCGAGCATGGCTGGTGACCCGGCGCCGGATACCCGAGACCGACCGGAGCGGGCGAAGGTCCTGTTGCGCTGGGTCCTCGGCCTCTGATGCGGCCGCCGCGGCGGAGCGAGCATGAGTCGTGAGGGAGATGATCTGCCATGGTTACCGACACACGTGAACAGGCACCTCGCGACAAGGCGGTACAGCAGCTTAAGAAGCGCCGCGACTTTCGCGGCCATCTACTCGTCTACGTGCTGGTGAACGGGTTCCTCGTGGTGATCTGGGCCATTACCAGCGATCACGGGTTCTTCTGGCCGGTGTTCCCTATGGGCGCGTGGGGCATCGGCCTGGTGATGAACGCGTGGGACGTCTATTGGCGCCGGGATATCACTGAAGAGGACATCCGGCGGGAAATAAGGCGCGAGGACGGGCCGGACTGAAACCCGCGAGCGCGAAGGCCGAACGGGCGACAGGGCCGGGCCGCGAGACGCACCCTACCGGCTGGCGGCGCGGTTATCCGCGCTAAACCGGCGAAGCCGTTCGCGCGCGGGCTGAGCACGCTCCGTAGTCGGCTCATGCCGGTGTTGGTAGTTCGCGGAAACGCCTGCGCGAAGGCGGTGTGCGCCCCTAAGGTCTCGTAGACATGCCTCTGCGCGTCGGCGCGCAGAGAAACTGCTGATCACCTGGCAGGAGCCCCTGAACCTGGCCCAGCCGTGTCCTGTACGCGACCCGGGAAGGTCAGGGAATCCCAACATGTCACGCCACCCCGGTCGGCATGCCAAGGTTACGGTGGGTTACGAGGCCCGCCACGCCAAACCCGGCATGCCAGGCCCGGCCGCCCTCATCGGCACCGCCGCTAAGGCAGTCCCCGCCTCACTGGTGGCCGGTGCTGCCGGCTCTGCGCTCGCCTTGTCGGGCACCGCGTCCGCTGCCACCGCCGTCCCGGCCGGCCTGGTTAACGCCAGCCTGGTCAAGAGCGGTGCCGCGGATCTCGTCGTGACGAAGACCGCCATGCCCCGCGTCGTGGTGAGCCGGGTCCACCGCGCGGGACACCGCTCGGCCTACCGCGTGGTCCCCGGCGACACCCTCTCGGGCATCAGTGCCCGGTTCTGCGGCACGCCGGCCGACTACCTGTCCCTCGCCGCCTCCTCCGGGATAGCCAACCCGGACGTGATCTATCCCGGGCAGACCATCAGGCTCGCCTGCGACGCGGCCCCCGCCCCCGAGGCTGCTTCCGCTGCTCACCACTCGTCCGGTTCCGGCGCCGCTCACCGGGCCCCGGGCCGGCACGCCCGGCCGCCCGCGGCCGGCCCGGCCGGTCACGTCGGCACCGCCGGCCTGTCGGCGTTCGAGGCCTGCGTCATCTCCCGTGAGTCCGGCGGCAACCCGCGCGCGGTGAACCCCGCCAGCGGCGCCGGCGGGCTGTACCAGTTCCTGCCCTCCACGTGGGCGGTCCTGGGCTACGCCTCCGCCTATCCCGGTGGGGCCCAGACCGCGCCGGTCAGCGTGCAGAGGGCCGCGTTCGCCAGGTTGTACGCCCAGGCCGGCACCGCTCCTTGGCGGCCATACGACGGCTGCTAACACATGACCGCCGGACGCGGGAAAGCGCAGCCAGGGTAGCCGTCAGGAACGCGTGCGCCTCCGGGTGGGGCGCAGCCCCGGGGTTGTCGCGCAATGCGTTCTGCATAAGTATTTGGTCACCGCACTGGCTGGGGTCACCATTAGGGAGTGGCAGTTGCGGGCGGCATGACGTGGTACGACGTCTTGGACGTGCTGCCCACGGCACGGCACCAAGACGTCAGGCGGCGCTACGAGGCCAAGTGCCGTCAGCTGGACCCGGGCCAGATCGCGGGCGCGCCCTCGAGTGTGATCGCTGCCGCCGACCGTGCGCGCGCCGCGCTTGAGGCCGCCTGGCGGGTGCTCGGCGACCCCATCGAGCGCGAGCGTTACGACGAGCAGGTCGGCATCCGGCGCCCCGGGTCTGGCCTGGAGCGGCCGGTGGCGGTGCCGTCCGAGCCGCGCGCCGAAGATCCCGATGGCTACCCGGCGGGCTACGCGGGAATGCGCGCGGCAGCGGTGGTCGGCATGTTCACGGCGCTGGCCGACCGGCTGGCCCCGCACCCGCGCCCGCCGCGCCGCGTCGCCGTGCCCGACGTGCGGGGCCTTTTCATGGGGCCGTGCCTGCACGCGGTTGCCCGGGCAGGCCTGCGCATCGAGACGGTGCGCCTGACCGAGCACCCGCTGCCGGTCGAGGGCCTGGCGGTTGACCAGTCCCCGGCGCCCGGCACGACGGTGCGCCGCCTCAGCACGCTGACCGTCCGGGTGTGGCACCCACCGGTTCCCATGTCGCCCCGGCCGGCCTGAGCCATGAACGGGAGCCGCTGCTTAGCTTGCGGCGGCATTCAGCCGGTGTTAGCGCCGGATCTCGGTCAGCGGAGGGGGCTCGGCGCGCCGTACTCGATCCTCAGCACGGATTTGCCAGGCGACAGCGTGACCTGCCGGGCCCACGCAGGGCGGTATTGGGCTCGCTGCGCGTCGATGAACGCCTGCATCCAGCTGAGGTATTCCGCGCTCGTGAGGTGCGCTGCCCCGTCGATCGCGGCCAAGTCCACCGACCGCCGGAGGCTGGCAGGCCCGCCACCAGGTGACCAGCCGTCGAAGTCGACAATGCGCACCGGGTGGTGAGCGGCCATGGCGGCGATGAGCATCGGCAGCCGCGGATCAATGTTGCCGCTAAGGAGCTGCGCCCTGGCCGTGCGCGAGAACGTGATGCGGCGGTTGGTCAGCAGCTGGGCGTCGGCAGTTTTCCTGGCGTGCAGCGCCGCGTGTTGAACGGCGCGATACCTGGCGGTGCCGCCGTGAAAGACCAGCAGGATGTCGATCCTGGCCGTCCCCGAGCCGAAGCTCGCGATGACGGCCGGGGCGTAAACGGAGGCCAGCCGGCTGCCGTACTGGGCTCGGATGGCGGGGGTGGCGACCACCAGGGAAGAGCCGAGCGGATCCGTCGACAGGGGTCCGAGCGTCAACAGGTTCGCGGACGGGAACCCCCTGCTGACCAGGTTCGTGCATACCTGGGAATCGCATGCCACAACCGCGGCACGGCTGACCTGATGCAGTATCCAGGTAATGACGCCCGCCCTGGCCGCCGCCGCGGCGGCGAGCTGCCGGCTGGTTCCGTCGTGCCTGCCCGCTGGCGGCTCTGGGGGTGCGCCGCGCTGGGCGAGGATGAGTGCGACCGCGCCGGCGCCGGCGACCAGCAGAACCGAGGTCAGAACCGCAGCCGTCCGCCAGCGCCATCGGGCGCGGCCACTGCCGTGCCGCGCCGGCGGTAGGTTGGTGGCCGGCCGCGCGCCGAGCAGGCCATCGTCACTGCCGTGCCGCGGCTCCGGCGGCGCGGGACGCGCACGCAGTGAGCCGGGCGCCTCCTCGTCCGCGGGCAGAGCGGGCGCCACCGGCGGGAGCGGGTCTGTGAGCCACGCCCCGGCGGCCGCCAGCTCGCTGAGCGCGGCGCGGGCCGGCGGCCTGGTGGCTGGGTCCTTGCTGAGGCAGCGACGAACGAGCGAGGCAAGCGGCTCGGGAAGCGGGCCCACAGTGGGCTCGGAATGAAGAATGGCGTAGGCCGTGGCCGTCAACGACTCGCCCTTGAAGGGTAGTTGCCCGGTGCCCGCGAACGCGATCGTGACGGCCCACGACCACATGTCGGCCGCCGCGGTCACCCGCGCCCCGGCCAGCTGCTCCGGAGCCATGAACGCCGGAGTTCCCACGGCGACCTGCCCGGAAAGGCCGGTGGTGGTCATGCCGGGAACGGCAGCCAGCCCGAAGTCGATCACCACGGGCCCGTCGGGCCCGAGGAGGACATTGCCGGGCTTGAAGTCGCGGTGCACCATGCCAACGGCATGCACCGCGCCCAGCGCGGTGAGCGTCGCGACGGCGATACGCTCGAGCGCCGCGCCGCTGCGGGGTCCGTCCTGCTGGACGACCTCCACGAGCGACGGCCCGCTGACGTATTCGCTGACGATGAACGGCCGGCGTTCGAAGATTCCCGCATCCAGAACCTGCGCGGTGCAGAACCCGGCGACCCGTTGCGCCGCGGCAACCTCCTTCAGGAAGCGGCTCCGGACCTGCGGGTCCGTGGTTGGTGACAGGAGCTTGACCGCCGCCCGGCTTCCGGTGGGGCCGAGGGCCAGGAAAACGACGCCCTGTCCGCCCTCACCGAGGCGGCCGAGCAACCGGTAATCACCCACCTCGCGCGGATCCGTCTCGCGCAGCGGAAGCATCCCGGACGTTGCCGACCCCGCGGATGTCACCAGGCCATTCTGCCCTGGCGGCTGCGTGCACGTCGCGATTCGGTTTCGCCGGTTGCCGGGCGGCCGCGGAGCCCCCCGGGCTCGCCGAGCGATGTGCCCGGACCGGCCGCGTCGCCGACGCCTGCGCGTCGGCCACCCGCGGCCGGTCCGGGCGTGCCACATCGGGCGGGATCAACCCAGCCGTTCCACCGCGGCAGCGGGCTCGGGACGGCGCGCGGCCTGCTGCGGTACCAGCTCGGCCGGCGCGGGGGCCGGGACGGGCGGGGCGCCCGTCCGGCGGAGAGCGATCATGGTGACGACGATGCCGGCCGCGGTGAGCGCGACGGTGACGGCCAGGCCGGCGTGGTAGCCGTCAAGAAAAGCACTGGCCGGCGGCAAGCCGTGGTGCAGCGCGGCACCCTGGCGTGACCGCAGCACGGCGCCGATCACCGTGATGCCCAGCAGCCCCGCGACCTCGCGTGCGGCGTTCAGCAGCGCGGATGCCACGCCGGACCGGTGCGGTGGCATGGAGCTGAGGACCGCGCTGGTCAGCGGCGCGTTCATCAGCCCGGACCCGGCGCCGAACAGCAGGAAACCGGGCATCAGGCCGGCGTAGGTCGCGTGCAGCCCCTGCCGCGCGAATAGGTAGAGACCGGCGAGCATGATCACCAGGCCCAGCGCGATGGTGCGCTGCGTGCCGATCCGCGTCACGACCGGGCCTGAGACCCCGGCGAACAGGGCCAAGAACAGCGCCATAGGCACGAAGGCCAGGCCCGCCTCGATCGGCGAGAAGCCGAGGATGCCCTGCAGGTACAGCGAGGTAAAGAAGTAAATCCCGAAGATGCCGAACGCCCACAGCATGATCACCGACGTCCCGCCGCTGAACACGCGGGAGCGGAAGAGCGAAACCTGGACCATCGGGTGCGCCGACCGTGCCTCGACGACGGCGAAGGCTATCGCCGCCGCGGCGGCGAGCGCGAACGCGCCGAGGATCGTGGCGGATGTCCAGCCCTTGTCGTGGCCCTCGATCAGCGCGTAGGTCAGCGAGAACAGCATGATGGCGGAGGAGGCCAGGCCGGGGACGTCGAGATAGCGGGAGGCGGACCGGCCGTGCGACTCGCTTATCCAGGCGGCGGCGATGGCGAATGTGATCACGCCAACCGGCACGTTGATGAAGAAGATCCAGCCCCACCTGACGTTCTGGCTGATGAAGCCGCCGATGAGTGGCCCGAACGCGAGCGCGAGCGCGCCGATCGCCGTCCACAGGCCGATCGCCCTGGTGCGCTCCCTCCCGTCCTCGAACGTCGCGATGATGATCGCGAGCGTGGTGGGCACCAGCAACGCCGCGCCGAGTCCCTGCGCGGCGCGGCTGGCGATCAGCACACCCCCGCTGCCCGCCAGCCCGGCCGCGAGTGAGGCGAGCGTGAACACCGACAGGCCGATGAGGAACAACCGGCGTCTGCCGTAGACATCGGCGAGCCTGCCGCCGACCAGCATGAGACCGGCGAAGACCAGGACATACCCGCTGACCACCCACTCCAGGCCCGCCACCGACAAGTGCAGGCTGCGCTGGATCGTGGGGATCGCGACGTTGGTCACGTTGTTATCTAGATAGGTCATGAAGGTGGCGAGGCTGACCGCCACCAGCGTCCACCACTTCCGTGGGCCCGTCCTTGGCATTGCTGTCTCCGTCCTGGGAAGCTGGCCTTTACACTGCACATGTACACCGTCCATATACGTTGTACATGTACGTGGTACAGCCTGCCTTGTACGGTGTATAGTTGTCAACTGTTATGGCAACGACCCAGACCCCCGCCGCGGAGCGGGCAAGGCTCAGCAAGCAAGCCGTGGTCGCCCGGGCGCTCGCGCTCGCCGACGCCAACGGCCTCGACGGCCTGACCATCAGGGCACTGGCTCAGGACCTCGGCGTCACCCCGATGGCGCTGTACTGGCACTTCCGCAGCAAGGAAGAACTGCTGAACGGTCTCGCGGACCAGGTCTGGGCCGAGATGAACGCGAAGGTCGACGCCGCACAGCCCTGGTCACGGCAACTTCAGGGGCTGCTGGAGTCCCTGGTGCGGGTGCTGCGCGCGCATCCCTGCGCCTCACAACTGCTGCTGGAGACCGAGAAGCAGAGCGAGGGCTTCCTGCAAGCGACCGAGGTCACGCTCGAGGTGCTGCGCGGCGCCGGCTTCGACCCGCGGCACGCCAGCGAGGTCGCCCGCAGCGCGTTGTGGACGGGGCTGATGCTGGTGATGAGCGAGCCTGGGATCCACCCGGGAATGAGCGACAAGGACCGTGCCGAGCATCAGCGCCACGTCATGGTGCGCATGGCGATGCTGCCGCCCGACCGCTACCCGCGCGTCGTCGAGTGCGCGGTCCCGCTGACAGCCTGCGACAACCCGGAATTCCACTACCGGCTCGGGATCGACGTGTTCATCGCGGGCGTGGAGGCCATCGCCGCCCGGCTCAGCGATGGCGCCGGCGCCGACTAAAGAGCGCAGCAGGGTCTGGGGCCGAAGGCCGGCCGCCCGGTGGGGCGCCCTGCCAGGCGCGGCCGTGCCGCGCTTGGCGCGGCGTAGGGTGACCGGGTGGACTACCGCACTTTGGGCCGCAGCGGTTGCGCGGTGTCGAGTCTGGCACTGGGCACGATGACCTTCGGCACCGAGGCTGGCGAAGCTGAGGCACACCGGCAGCTTGACCGGTTCGTGAGCGCGGGCGGGACGCTGGTTGATACCGCCGACGTGTACAGCTCTGGGGCGTCGGAGGAAATCATCGGCCGGTGGCTCGCGTCCCGGCCCGCCGACGTCACTGGACGCGTGGTGCTGGCCACCAAGGGCCGTTTCCCGGTCGACGATTCGCCGAACGGCGTGGGGCTGTCGGCGGTGCACCTGGCGCGCGCGCTTGACGGGTCGCTGAGGCGGCTCGGCCTGGACGCGGTGGACCTGTATCAGCTGCACGCCTTCGATCCGTGGACCCCGCTGGAGGAGACGTTGCGGACCCTGGACGGGTTCGTGCGCGCCGGCAAGATCCGGTACTACGGGGTGTCGAACTTCACCGGCTGGCAGCTCACCAAGACCGTCCATCTGGCTGCGGCGCTGAACGTGCCCGGGCCGGTGACCTTGCAGCCGCAATACAGCCTGCTGGTACGCGAGACCGAATGGGAGATCGTGCCCGCCGCCCTGGACGCTGGCGTTGGCCTGCTGTCCTGGAGCCCGCTGGGCGGCGGCTGGCTGTCCGGCAAATACCAGCGCGATGTGCGTCCGGCCGGCGCGACCCGCCTTGGCGAGGATCC
>Ga0126380_10000043_pt1 | contig 25967 bp, 23 predicted proteins | sample PanSoiMetPlot_26_FD_92544 | JGI IMG/M metagenome (GOLD analysis project Ga0126380, IMG submission 92544) | Tropical forest soil microbial communities from Panama - MetaG Plot_26 | ecosystem: Environmental > Terrestrial > Soil > Tropical forest > Bulk soil | place: Panama | collected 2016-02-17
AGATGCCCCGCTTTTCGCGGGGCACGGCCATTATCCGACAAATCGAGAGGCCGATGGAAGGCCCGCCAGGGCCTAGTCGCCCTGCCCCGGATTGGGCGAGAATTCCTTCTCCTTGTCGGGCTTACCTTCCCATTCCTTGGCGTCTTCCGGCGGCTCGCGCTTGACCGTGATGTTGGGCCATTGCTTGGCGTACTCGGCATTGAGCGCCAGCCATTTCTCCAGGCCCGGTTCGGTGTCCGGCTTGATGGCGTCGACCGGACATTCGGGCTCGCACACGCCGCAATCGATGCACTCGTCCGGATGGATCACGAGCATGTTCTCGCCTTCGTAGAAGCAGTCGACCGGACACACTTCCACGCAGTCCATGTACTTGCAGCGGATGCAATTGTCGTTGACGACGTAGGTCACTTGAACAACTTCCTTCGCGGCTTGATCAGCGCAGCCTGCCTCACGGCGGGACCACCGGACCTATAGTCTCTCCCGCGGCAAAAATCGAGGCCAGGTGCGGCCGACCGCCGGCCCGTTTCAGGTGTCCTGCAGCGCCGGTTCACGCCCCGCCGGGGCGGCGGGCACGCGGCCGCGCCGAGCGCTCGCCGCGGTGCGGCGGCCGTCGCCGGTCGGCTGGTAAAAGATGCTGTAGCGGCGGGTGGTCTCGGCGAAGGCGGCCGCGTCGGCATCCTTGGTGACCTCGAACGCGTTGAAGCCGGCACGCAGCATGAACACGAACTGGTCGCGCAGCACCTGCCCAGTGGCGCGCAGCTCGCCGGCAAAGCCATACTGCTCGCGCAGGATGCGGGCTTGGCTGAAGGCGCGACCGTCCTTGAACACCGGGAACACCAGGGCGACGAGCGCGAGGCGATCCACGTAAGGGGCAAGCTCCGCCACCTTGCGGTCGTTGGGCCAGATCACGCCAGTGGGAGCACTGCGACGCAGCAGATCCGGCTCGGCGAAAAGCCGCGCATGTGGGACGATGACAGCCACGCCCTCGGGCACCGGCGCGTCATCGAGCCAGCGCACGAACCGGTCCTCGACCACCCTACCCTGCTTGACGAGTCGCATAGACGCGCTCCCTGAATGGCTCGACGCCGAGCCGCTTGACGGTATCGATGAACAGCTCGTCCGACCGCTCGCGCAACTCGAGATAGGCCGCCGCGATGTCCTCCACCACGTTGGCCACGTCGGCATAGGGGACGGCCGGGCCGATCAGCGCGCCGAGCTCCGCCTTCTCGTCGGCACGGCCGCCGATTGTCACCTGATAGAATTCCTCGCCGTTCTTCTCAACGCCGAGAATGCCGATGTGGCCGACATGGTGATGGCCGCAGGCATTGATGCAGCCGGAAATGTTGATGTGCAGCCGGCCGAGATTGCGCGCCACATCGAGATCGCGGAAGCGGCGTGTGAGCTCCTGCGCCACCGGGATCGAGCGGGCATTGGCGAGGCTGCAATAATCGAGGCCCGGGCAGGCGATGATGTCGGACGCGAGATTGATGTTGGGCAGCGCCACGCCGATGGCGTCGAGGGCGCGCCACAGTTCGACCAGGTCGCGCTGGCGCACGTTCGGGAGCACAAGATTCTGCTCGTGGCCGACCCGGATCTCGCCGCAACTGTAGCGGTCGGCCAGATCCGCGATGGCGTCCATCTGCTCCGCCGTGGCGTCGCCGGGCGTGCCACCCTCGGGTTTCAGCGACAGCGTCACGATGGCATAGCCCCGCACCTTGTGCCGGTTGACGCAGGCGTTGAACCAGGTGGCGAAGGCGCGGTCGGTCAGGCGCGCCGACGTGAGCGCGTCGGGATTGTCGACGAGCGTCTCATAGGCTGGATAACGGAAGCGCGTGGCGATCTCGGCAACGACGCTGGGCTCGAGCGCGAGCGGACCGTCGCGGATGGTCTGCCACTCGGCCTCTACCTCCTCGGCGAATTTCTCCACACCGATCTGGTGGACGAGGATTTTGATACGCGCCTTGTGGATGTTGTCGCGCCTGCCATACTGGTTGTACACGCGCAGGATCGCCTCGATGTAGCTCAGGAGGTCGCGCCTGGGCAGGAACGGCTTGATTGTCTGCGCCAGGTAGGGAATGCGGCCGAGCCCGCCGCCGACGCCGACCTCGAAGCCGGCCTCGCCCTCGGCGTTGCGATAGAGCCGCAGGCTGATGTCGTGGATTTTTATCGCGGCGCGATCATGCGCGGATGCCGTAATGGCGATCTTGAACTTTCGCGGCAGGAACGAGAACTCAGGATGCAGGGTGGTGTGCTGGCGGATCAACTCGGCCCAGATGCGCGGATCCTCGATCTCCTCCGGCGTCACGCCGGCCCACTGGTCGGTGGTGACATTGCGGATGGAATTGCCGCTGGTCTGGATGCCGTGCAACCGGTGCTGCGCCAGGTAGCCCATGGCGTCGGGCAACTGTTCCAGCTTGATCCAGTGGAACTGGATGTTCTGCCGCGTGGTGAAGTGCCCGTAGCCGCGATCGTAAGTGCGCGCCACATGGGCGAGCGCGCGCAGCTGCTCGGACGACAGCGTGCCGTACGGAATGCCGATGCGCAGCATATAGGCATGGAGCTGCAGGTAGACGCCGTTCAGCAGGCGCAACAGCTTGAACTCGTCCTCCGTCAGCTCGCCCGCGAGGCGCCGCCGCACCTGGTCGCGGAATTCGGCGACGCGCTGCTCGAGAAAGGCCCAGTCGAATTCGTCGTAGACGTACATGGCAGACTCGCTTGGCGCTTCAAGCGCCCACGGGCAGCGCGATGGTTGGACCGGCAACGCGGATGCGCTCGCGCAAGTTTCCCGGCAGCACGCGGCGATCGGCCGTCATCTCGACCGGCGCCACATAGGCCTGCACGGCGCCAACATCGTCGGCGACGGCGCCCTTGAGCAGTTCCTGAGCGGCCGGCGTGGTGGTGACGATCGCGGCCTCGGCCAGGTCGGTGGTCCAGCCAGCGTCAGCCGTGCGATAGATCACGATGCCGTCGCGCGTCCGATTGGCCGTGACGACGACCGGGCCTTTGACCTTGAGCTTCTGTTCGAGCGGCGATGTCATGCGGCCAACCTCGCGAGCGCTTCGAGCTCCGCCGCACGCCACGGCGTCGAGCGGGCGACCACGTCGCCGATGACGAGGAGCGCGGGGCCCTCGCCGACCGACGCAGCCAGATCGGGGAGATCGCACAGGCGGCCGACCGCGGCCTGCGAGTCGGGCCGGCTGCCGCGCGCCAGCACGGCGGCCGGCGTGGCGGCGGCCCGGCCGGCGACGATCAGGCCGTCGCGCACGGCAGCGGCGGAGGCCAACCCCATATAGACGACCAGCGTGGTCTGGGCGTCGGCGAGCGCCGACCAGTCGACGGTTGCGGCTTCGGCGGCGCGATGCGCCGTGATGATGGCGAGGCGCGATGCTTCGTTGCGGAACGTGAGCGGGAGGCCGGCTTCGGCGGCGCAGCCGAGGGCTGCGGTGATGCCGGGTACGATGACGGTCGGGACGCCGGCCGCGCGCAGATGCTCCAGTTCCTCGCCGCCGCGGCCGAACACGAAGGGGTCGCCGCCCTTGAGCCGCACGACGCGCTGGCCCGCGTGCGCCGCGTCGACGAGGCGGCGGTTGATCTCGTCCTGCCCGATGCCGGGCTCGCCGCGGCGCTTGCCGACGAACACGCGCTCGGCATCGCGCCGGGCGCGATCGAGCACGCCGGCCGTGACCAGCTCGTCGTAGAACACGGTGTCGGCATCCTGCAGCGCGTGCAGCGCGCGCAAGGTCAGCAGGTCGGGATCGCCCGGGCCGGCGCCGACGAGAGCGACCGTGCCGACACGTTTTACCGGCGCGCCGTTGTCGATGGCCTCGGCCAGCAGCGCCTCGCCATGCGGCTGGCCGGCGAGAACCGCGCGGCCGATCGGCCCGTCGATCACCTGCTCCCAGAAGCGGCGGCGATCCGTCAGGCTGGTGACCGCCGCGTTGAGCCGCGCGCGATACTTGCCCATGAGGCTCGCGAGATATCCGACCCGTTGCGGCAGCAGCGCCTCGATGCGCGCGCGCAGGCGCCGCGCCAGCACGGGCGCCGCGCCGCCGGTGCCGATGGCGACGACAACATCGCCGCGATCGACGATGGCCGGGACGATAAAGGTGGACAGATCGGGCCGATCGACGACGTTGACCGGAATGCGCAGCCCGCGGGCGCAACTGGCGATGTCGGCATCGAGCGGCGCCCCGGCGGCGGCCACGACCGCGATCACGTCGGACCAGTCGGCGCAGCGCGGGTCACCGGTCCCGAGGGTCACGCGGCCGTCACGCAGGCCGGCAATCCCGGCCGGTTCCACGTCGCCTCCGCCGGCATACCAGCGCACGCGGGCTCCTGCGGCGTCGAGCAGGCGCAGCTTGCTCAGCGCCGGCTCGCCCGAGCCGACCAGCACGACGACCCCGGACTGGAGGTCGAGAAAGACGGGAAGAAATCGCATTGGCGCCTGCCTGCTGACGAAATGATTTTTCTATACAAGAGTTTCAAGGGGGCTACAAAGAGAATATTGTACCGTTTTATGCCCAATAATGCGGCATTTTCAGCGCATATTGCCGCCAGCGGTAGCGTGATCCCTCTATCCGGCTGGCCCGACGCGCGCGGCCGGACACGGGCCTCCCGTCGCCTGGAGTCTGGCTCCGTCCTGCCGGCCCAAAAGGATGATGGCCGGGACGAGCCCGGCCATCGCGATCTGCAATTGAAAGGGCGTGTTATCGCTCCGCCGTGGCCGGCGGCTTTCCGCGCAGGACCACCACGCGCGTGCCGACATTGACACGGCCGTAGAGGTCCTCGATGTCCTCGTTGAGCAGGCGGATGCATCCGGACGAGACGAACTGGCCGATGGTCGATGGCTGATTGGTGCCGTGGATGCGGTAGAGCGATTTTCCGAGGTAGAGCGCGCGGGCGCCGAGCGGGTTGCTGGCGCCACCGGCCATGAAGCGCGGCAGGTAGGGCTGGCGCTCGATCATGTCGGCCGGCGGATGCCAGTCGGGCCACTGCGACATGCGCGAGATTCTTTCCTCGCCGGCCCAGGTGAAGCCTTCGCGGCCGACGCCGATGCCGTAACGGATTGCCTGGCCATTGCCGAGCACGAAGTAGAGATATGTGTTGGCCGTATCGACGACGATCGTGCCGGCGGGCTCCTTGGTGCGATAGGCGACCATCTGGCGACGGAGCTGCGCCGGCAGTTCCTTCACGTTGCCCTCTTCCGGCTGATAGTCGGGCGGCAGGGCGGCGTAGGTCTGATCGGTGCGGCCGGCAGCGGTCGGCGGCTGCGAAGTCGGCACGCCACGCCCGCTCAGGTCCATCGGCGGCGTCACGGAGCCCGGTTGCGTCGCGGTGTTTGGCGGCGTGCCGTAGGTCTGCTGCGACCCATAGCCCGGTGGCGGGCCATAGCCCGGTTGCGGCCCAGGATAGTCCTGCGGCGGGTAGCCGGGATACTGCGGGCGGACGTAGCGCGGCGCCGGAATGACGCGCACCGGCTGGTCTTCGGGATAGATTCCGACCGGCGGCCGCAGCACCTCGACCTGATCGTCGTAGCGGCCATAGCGATCGGCCGGAATGCGGCGCTGATCGTAGGGAGCCTGCTCGCGGGGCACCGTGGGGTATTGCCGCGGCCCGACGCGATAGTCGCCCGGCTGGTCGGCAAACAGATCATCATCGTCCTGATCGGCCGGCGGGGCGCCGCGATAGACCTGCGGCGGATAGTACTGTGCCAGCGCCTGGGCGGCCGGCAGCACGCTGCCGATCAACAGGGCGGCGAAAGCGAAGATCGGACGTGGCATTAAGGTCCCCTGGAATGGTGCCGTGAAGCTTGCGCGGGAATCGTCCGCCACAACGGCATATTCAAGACAAGATTGAGGAAATATGAACATCCGCGTCAGGGCGTGCACTTTCGCTCCCACGAAAATGTGTTCCGGACCGATCCTGAGACCCGTCGCGGTGCCCACGCCGCGGCGAAAATACATGCAGTTACAGGCAAATACGCGCCGCGGCAGGTTTCCGGCGGTGGCGCCTCGCGGGCCCGCGCGCGCTTGCCCGCAGGACGCTATAAGTAGCATCACGACCACCATTTCGAGGACATCGTCATGAGCTCTGTAGTGGCAGTCATCGCGCCGGGAATGATGGGAAGCGCCGTCGGCAGGCGGTTGGTCGAGCACGGCGTGACGGTCACCACCGTGCTGGATGGCCGCAGCGAAGAGACGGCGGCGCGGGCCCGCGCCTGTGGCATGCAGCCGGTGAGCGACGCCGAGGCCGTGACCGCCGACATCGTGATGTCGATCGTGCCGCCGGCCGCCGCCATCCCGCTGGCGGAAAAGCTCCTGCCGCGGCTCCAGGCCAACCGGCAGAAGCCGATCTACGTGGACTGCAACGCGGTCAATCCGAAAACCGTGGTGGAGATCGCGAGCATCGTCACGGCGACCGGCTGCCCGTTCGTCGACGCCGGCATCATCGGCGGGCCGCCCAAGGCCGGCTACGAGGGGCCGGTATTCTACGCCTCGGGCGAGGCGGCCGGCCGCTTCGCCGCGCTCGACCAGTACGGCCTGAAGGTGCGCGTGCTCGACGGGCCGGTGGGCGCGGCCTCCGCCGTGAAGATGTCCTACGCCGGCATCACCAAGGGTTTCACCGCGCTCGCCGCCGCCATGATGCTGGCGGCCGCGCGCGAAGGCACGGCCGAGACGCTGCACCGCGAGCTTGCCGAAAGCCAACCGGCGCTGCTCGGCTGGCTCACGCGCCAGATGCCCGCGATGTATTCCAAGGCCTATCGCTGGGTCGCCGAGATGCAGGAGATCGCCGACTTCGTCGCCGACGATCCGGCGGCGCGGCAGGCGTACCTCGCCTACGCGAAATTCTACGAGCGCATCGCCGCCGACTACGACGGCGACAAGCGAGAGGTGGATGCGCTGCAGGCGTTCTTGAAGAAGGGACAGTAGCCCGCATGGAGCGAGGCGGAATGCGGCAACGACCTATCCCTTGATGCAGTCATCGGTGAGTCCGCTTCCGGATTTCGCTTCGCTTCATCCGGGCTGCAACGCTGATTCCGTAGCCCGCATGAGCGAAGCGACATGCGGGTCCGCCGCTCCCGGGTTTCGCTTCGCTCACCCGGGCTACGATTCCTGAGAGCGTTTTTTCTCCACGTCGCGCACCGGCGTCTCGGGCGTGAGCCCGCCGCGGCGGCGCGCAAAAGTTTCCGTGCCACTGATCTCCCACCGGCCGGCGACGGCACGGCTGGCGTACTCGTCCCACGCCGCATCCCAGTCGCCGAGCGAATAGCCATGCCAGGGCGGCTGCGGCGACAGCGCCGGGAGCCCCAGCTCGTCCCAGATCGCGCGCGCGCGCTCCATGAATTGGCGCGCCGGCAGCGCCAGCGGCGGGAACGTCTGCTTGAGCGTGGCATCGACCAGCATGGTGGCGTCGCTTAAGCGCCGGCCCGACTTCGGCCCGTGGCCGCTGGAGCGATGCGGCGCGATGTACACGTCTTCGGCCGGATTGGCGCGGTAGGCGAGCGACCACATCACCGCATCGGTGTTGGTCGGATCGATGTCCTCGCTCACCGCGATGCAGATCTTTCCGCAGTCGGCGCGCAGCGTCGACGCCCCATGCAGCGCGCGCCACACTTCCGTGCGCGGCGTGCCGTGCGCAAAGGTGAGGAAAATCACCGGCCGCACGTTGCTCAACGGCTCGTGCAGGCTTACGGCGCGGACGCCCTTGATCGACAGGTGGTCGCGCAGGTGGGTCAGGAACATCGGCTCGTAGGCCACCTTCTTGATCACGCTCGACTCGCTCGGCGTCACCTGGCTGACGATCGAGACGAACACCGGTGACCGCTTCATGGTGATGGCGGTCACCTGCATGGACATGTTGAAATCTTCGAGCGCCACATGGCCATGGCTCTCGCCGAACGGGCCTTCGGGCTCGAGCAGCTCGGGATCGACCAGTCCCTCAACCACGATCTCGGCGTCGGCCGGCACGGCGAGGTCGACCGTGACCGCCCGGGCAACGCGGATGGGCGCGCCGGCGAGCCCGCCGGCCACCGCCATCTCGTCCTGGTCGATGGCCAGCTTTTGCGGACCCGTGAACATGACGACCGGCGCGCAGCCGATCACGATGGCGCACGGCATCGGGTTTTTCAGGTTGCGGTACTTCTGCCAATGCAGGTAGCCGCCGGCGCCGCCGATGCGCGAGGCCATGCGCACGCCGAGCCGATCGACCGCCTTCAGCGCGGCCCGGTAGGTGCCCATGTTCTGGATGCCACTCTCGGGATCCCTGGTGATGCACAGCGTGGCCGTGAGGTACGGCGCGGCGTCAAACCCGGGCGTGGAGATCGGCACCGGCAGGCGTTTCAGGCCGCCGTCGCGCAGCGCGTCGCCGGTGATGACGACCTGCTGGCACGGCGGCGCCGTGACGGCGACGGGCGCAATCGGATGCTGGACCGCCTGCAGCCAGGCCTCGCCGATCTCCTCCGGCGGCCGTCCCATGCCGAGCGCATAGATGCGCGGCGAGGCCGCGAGCGCGCCAACTGCGACCGGAATGTCATAGCGCGTGCCGGCGGCGTCGACCACGTTGGTGAACAGGAAGGCGCGCCGCTGCTCCTCCGCGAGCCCGCCCTGGAACTGCCAGCGCACCAGAGGATGCAACTCTGAATCTTTGTCGATCGGCCGCTCGACGCGCACGAGCAGGCCCTCGGCCTCGAGCGTTGCCAAGTGCTTTTGGAAGTCGAGCGCCGGGCCGGCGGAGGCCGATCCGGCCGCGCCGACTCGTGCGGGCTGGTCAAGCATGTCGACCCATTACCACGGCCGCCGCCGAGGGGCGAGCGCGCGGTTGCAGGTTCTCGTTGCGGTTGCGGCCGCATGTCGGCTTTGCAGCCCCGGCGCCTGCCATTACGCTTGCGCCGCCAACCAGAGGGAAAAGAGGCGCATGCAGGTGTTGCGGGTTACGGGAGTGGTCGTGGCTACTTTGTTGGCCGTCATCGGCGCACATGCCGGCGCGGCGGCGCAGACGCCGGAGCAGTTCTACAGCGGCAAGGCGATCGACCTCGTGATCGGCTATCCGCCCGCCGGCAGCAACGACACCTATGCGCGGCTGCTGGCGCGCCACTTCGGGAAGCATGTCCCGGGCAACCCCACCATCGTGCCGAAGAACCAGCCGGGCGCCGGCAGTTTTCTGGCGCTGGGCCAGGTCTACAACGCGGCCCCCAAGGACGGGACCGTGGTCGGCATCGGAGCGCCGACTGCGCCGCTTGACGAGAAGCTCGGCAGCCCGGGCGTGCGCTTCAAGACGGCCGAGTTCAACTGGATCGGGCGCATCGACTCGCTAATCAACATCGTGTTCATGTGGAAAACGTCGCCGGTGAAGACGGTCGCCGACGCGCAGCGGATCGAATCCACGCTGTCGGGTACCGGGGCCGGCTCGACGGTCTCGATCTTTCCCACCGTGATGAACAACGTGCTGGGAACCAGATTCAAGCTGATCATGGGCTATCGCGGATCGAACGATGCGCAGCTCGCAGTCGAGCGCGGCGAGGTCGAGGGCCACTCGACATCATGGACCGCGGTAAAAGTCGCGCATCCCGACTGGCTGCCGAGCAGGAGCATCACGATCCTGGTGCAGTTCGGGCTCAACCGGCACCCCGAACTGCCCGACGTTCCGACCGTGGTCGAGCTTGCCCGCAACGACGAGGAGCGCGCGGTGCTGCGCGCCGTGATGAACGCCACCGAAGTTGGCACTGCGTTCTTCACCACGCCCGGCACTCCGCCCGACCGCGTCGAGGCGCTGCGCCGCGCCTTCGACGCCACCATGACGGACCCGGAATTCCTGGCCGACGCCGAGAAGACGACGCTCACCGTCAACCCGATGAAAGGTGAAGAGCTGCAGAAGCTCGTTGCCGAGGTGAGCGACCTGTCGCCGGAGGTGTTGCAGAAGGTGCGCGCCGCCTACGGCAAGACGAACTAACGGATGCTTCTCGGCTGTCATCCCGGCCGAGCGCGCCGCGCGAGAGCCGGGATCCATCTATCCCTGCCGTGCCTATTTTCTGATGCCGGGTACTTGGGTCCCGGATCGGCTTGCTGACGCAAGCCGTCCGGGATGACAGCCGAGAAAGCTGGGCGCCCGCGGACTATTTCTTCCCATGCGCCTCCACGATCGGCTTGGCGACGCGAAAGCAGTCGACGCCGACCGGGATGCCGCAATAGATCGCGATCTGGGTGAGCACGGCACGCAGTTCGTTGGGGGTGAGGCCGTTGCGCAGCGCGCCGCGGAAATGGCTCTGGAACTCCTCCATCTTGCCGAGCGCGGCGATCATGCCGAGATTGAGGATCGAACGCTCGCGCGGGCTCAGGGTGTCGTCGCCCCACGCCTCGCCCCAGCAATACTGGGTGAGGATGCGTTGGAAATCGCGGTTGAAGTCGTCGACGTTGTTGAGCGCCCGGTCGACATACTCGTCCCCCAGCACCTTGCGCCGCTTGGCCAGTCCGCGGTCGTATGTTGCCTGATCCATGTCACTCGATCCTTTCTACTGGTCGCGCATGTCCCGGGCGCTGCGCAACGCGACGCGCTGCAGACCCGGGACGCCGGCGAGATTACTACAAAACCGGGGTCCCGCATCTGCGGTGCACCGCCATAGCGTCGGAAGACGCGCGTGAACGCGCTTTAGGCGCTGCACCGCGTGCGGGACAAGCTCACCGCGTCCCGATCAAATCCACCGCCGGGTCGCGTAAGCGGGTGTCGATGAGCGTGGCGAGGTCGAGGGGCGCTTGCTGCCGCTTCAGCCGGACCAGCATGTCCTGCATCCAGGCGAGCTTGTCGCGCGGAATGTCCATGTCGAGCGAGACCATCCGGTTGGCGACGATCTCGTCATAGGCGAAGGCGTAGCGGGTGTCCGGCCGCTCGTCGTTGATCTCGGCCGACAGAGCGATCGCCTCGCCGCGATGGTCGACATAGTAGCGCAGGCCCTCCATGTAGCCGGCGAGGAACTGGATCGCCGCGTCGTAGCGCCGCTCGACCGTGCGGGCGCTCATCACCGTGTAGAAGCGCGGAAACATCGGCGCCGTGTCCTTGGCCAAGCCGAGCACCTTGAGCTTGAGCCGGTCGGCCAAGGGGACGAACTCGCTCGAGGCCGCAGCGGCGTCGAGCTTGCCGGCGGCGAGCGCCTTGATGCGGCGGACCGTGCTGGCAACATTGGCGATCCGGATGTTTTCCGTCGGCACGTTGTTCGCCTCGAGCATTGTCAGGACAAAGAGATGCGGCGCCGATCCGGGCGCGGAGACGGCGAAGGTCTTGTCGGCAAGCTCGGCCCACGACGCGATCTTCGGCCGGACGTAGATCGCATAGGGAAGGCCGTGGATGGCGGCGCCGACAAAGCGCAGTTCGGCGCCGTTCTCCACCGCCGGCAGGACCTCGGCCGGCCCTGAGTCTGAGGAATCGACCTCGCCCGCGACCTGCGTGCGGACGACGTCGGTGCCGCCCTTGAGCTCGACCAGGTCGACCGACAGTCCGCGCCCGGCCCAAAACCCCTTGCGCTGCGCCATGTGGAAGAAGGCCGCGTCGCCTTTCGCCTTCACCACGGCGTGGCTCCATTTCTCCACCGCAGCGAGCGCCGGCGGGACGAGTGGAGCCATGGCGAGGGCCGGGATCGCGGTTACCAGCGACCTGCGGGTAATCATCCTCGGATCCGTGAAACGTTTGGGCTCAATCGAGCGGTGAGCGAATCATGTCGAAATGCGAGCGAGGGCGCGGAGTATGGTCTCGACCGAAGCCGGCGGGAAGGCCCGCGACATCGCGGCCGCATAGGCGGCGACATTCGCCCGCGCCGCCTCGGCCGGCGACGCGGCGGCCGCGAACGGCAAGGATGGCGCGAGCTCGTACATGGTCTGCTGCTGCAGCCGTTCGGCTTCGAGCTCAACCCCTTTCACGCGCGTGCGGAATGCTTCCGCCGCGCCGGGCGCGACCACCGGCGGCGGCGTTTTGAGCGCCCGCCGCAGCGCGCGCAACGGGATCACGGCGGCGTCGCGCCAGGCGCCAATGGCCCGGTCGAGGTCGGCGATGGCCGCCGGCGGCAGGGTGCGGTTGAGCGTCGCGCTCCACAGCAGGAACAGGAGCAGGTTGACGTCGACACCAGCCTCGTCCTGCAGCTCGATGCACGCCGCCGCCACCTCGGGATCGCGGTAGAGGCGGAGCGAGAAGCGCCAGAACGGCGAGTCGGAGGGGGCCGTGTCCATGATCAACCGAGCTGCTCGTAGGCACCGGCGGCGCGGAGCGTTGCCACGATCCGCTCCGGCGTCAGCGGCGCTTCGGCAAAGCGCACGCCGAACGGTTTGAGCGCGTCCTCGATGGCGCTGACGATGGCCGCAGGTGCCGGAATCGTTCCGCCCTCGCCCGCGCCCTTGACGCCGAGCGGATTGAGTGGGTTCGGCGTCTCGATGTGGGTGAGCTGGCAGGTTGGCACGTCGGTGGCGACCGGCAGCAGGTAGTCGGCGAAGGTGGTGGTCAGCGGCTGCGCGTTCTCGTCGTACTTCATCCATTCGAACAGCGCGTTGCCGATGCCGTGGGCAACGCCGCCCTGCACCTGACCGTCGACGATAAGCGGGTTGATGATGGTGCCGCTGTCATGCGCCACCGTGTAGTTGACGAGCGTGACGCCGCCGGTGAACACGTCGACCTCGACTTCGACGATGTGCGTGCCGTTGCAGTACGAGGCCTGCGGCGCGGTGAAATAGGCGGTGTGCTCGAGCCCAGGCGCCTGGCCGGCGGCGAACGACACACCGGCGGTGCCTTGCGCCAGGCGCGCCAGCTCGCCGAACGAGAGGCGCGGCCGGTTGCCGCCGCGCGCGATCGCCTCGCCGTCCGCGAGGTCGATCTCGCTCTCCGGGACGCCCAGCGTGAGCGCCGCCAGCGCGACGATTTTTTCGCGCACGGCACTGCCGGCGAGCAGCGCGGAGCTGCCGGCGTGGACGGCCTGGCGGCTGGCGAAAGCGCCCACGCCCTGCGAAATCGCCGCCGTGTCGCCCATGGTCATGACGATATCGTCGAGGCGGCAGCCGATGCGGTCGGCGACGATCTGCGACAGCGCCGTGCGCTGGCCCTGGCCCTGGTTGGTGGCGCCGGTTGCCACCAGGACCTTGCCGTTGGGTAGCACGCGGAGGGTCACACCCTCGAACGGCCCAAGCCCGGTACCTTCCACGTAATTGGCGAGGCCGATGCCGAGGTAGCGGCCGAGCTCCCGCGCCCGCGCCTGGCGCTGACAAAAATTGTCGTAACCAGCGCGTTCGATCGCTGCCGCCTGGCTGCGCGGATAGTCCCCGCCGTGATAGACGAGCGGCATGCCGTCGCGAAAGATCAGGCCGACCGCGTAAGGCATCTGCTCGGGCTGGATCAAGTTGCGGCGGCGCACCTCGGCGCGGTCGAGGCCGAACTCGCGAGCCACGCGGTCCATCAGGCGCTCCATGACGAACACCGCCTGGGGCCGGCCGGCGCCGCGCACCGGCGTGGTGGGCACCTTGTTGGTGATGGCGACCGTGCAGGCGAGCCGGTAGGCCGGCACGACATAGGGACCCGGGATGGTCACCGCCGCGATGTACGGCATGATGATGCCCCATGGCATGAAGGCGCCGGTGTCGTGCAGCAGCGTGCCGCGCACCCCGAGGATTTTTCCGTCGCGGTCGACCGCGATGGCGACGTCGAAGTGCTGGTCGCGCTCCTGGGTGGCCGACAGAAAATGCTCGCGCCGGTCCTCGAACCACTTGACCGGCCGCCCGAGCCGCAGCGCCACAGCCGGAATCACGGCTTCCTCGGCGTAGAACGGCGCCTTCGGCCCGAACCCGCCGCCGACGTCGGGCGCGATCATGCGGATCTGCTCCAGGTGCCGGCCGGTGAGATCGGCGAGCATGCGGCGGCCGAGATGCGGCGTCTGGGTGGAGGACCACACCGTAAGCAGATCGCCCGGCGCATCGTGGCGCGCCGCGACGGCGCGCGTCTCCATCGCCATGCCACCGCCGCGATGCAGCCAGAACGTCTCCACGAACACGTGCGGCGCCGCAGCGAAGGCGGCGTCGACGTCGCCATATTCCATGCGCACGACCGCCGCGATATTGTCCTCGATGTCGGAATGGGCGCGCGGCGCGCCCGGCTTGATGGCGTCGCGGCAGTCGGCGACCGCCGGCAGCACGTCGTAGTCGACCGCCACCAGCGCCGCCGCGTCCTCGGCGACAGGGCGGCTCTCCGCCACCACCACGGCCACCGCCTCGCCGACGTAGCATACCTCCTGGCGCGCCAGCGCGTGCTGCGTGCGCATGACCTTGATGGCCGGATTGGTCATCAGGTTGGGAATGCGCTCGGAGCGCATCGGCTCGGGGAGATCGTCGGCCGTGAATACGGCGTGCACGCCGGGCAGCGCCAGCGCCGGCGCCGCGTCGATGGCGCAGATGCGCGCATGCGCATGCGGGCTGCGCACGAAGCAGGCGAACAGTGCGTCGGCAAGCTTGACGTCGTCAACGAAGCGCCCGGCGCCCATGAGCAGCGCCGGGTCTTCCAGCCGCTTGACGCGCGCGCCGAACTGCCGCGCGCCCATGTCAGCCCTCCTCGCGCAGCCGGCGGGCGGCGTCGAGCGCCGCCGCCACGATGCCGGCGTAGCCGGTGCAGCGGCACAGGTTGCCGGTCAACGCCTCGCGCACGTCGGCCTCGCTCGGATCGCGGTGGTCGCGCAGGAACTCGGTGAGCGTCATCAGCATGCCGGGCGTGCAGAAGCCGCACTGCAGGCCGTGATTGTCCTGGAACGCCTGCTGCAGCGGGTTGAGCATGCCGTCGGCGGCAAGCCCTTCCACCGTGGTGACCTCGCGGCCATTGACCTGCACCGCGAACAGGAGGCAGGCACGCGCCGTGTGGCCGTCGACCAGCACCGTGCAGGCGCCGCACACGCCGTGCTCGCAGCCAAGATGCGTGCCGGTGAGCCCGAGCGCGTCGCGCAGGAAATCGGCGAGCGTGATGCGCGCCTCCACGGTCCGCTCGTAGGACTTGCCGTTGACGTTCAGCGCGATGGCATGGTGGCTCATGCGCGCTCCATCGCGACGGATATGCCGGCGCGGCGCGCCGCATCGGTGAGCGCGCGCCGCGTCATCACCTCGGCGAGGTGGCGCCGGTAGTCCGCGCCGGCATGGATGTCGGACAACGGCTGGACGTCGCGCGCCAGCGCCGCCGCCGCCTTGATCGCGGCGGCGTCGAGCCTGTTGGCCGTCAGAAGGCTCTCGGCGTCGCGCAGGCGCACGGGCGAGCTGGCGACGCCGCACAGCGCAATCGCGACGCGCCGTACCCGCGCATCCGGCGCCACGTCGAGCAGCACCGCCACACCGGCAAGCGCAAAATCGCCGCGCCGCCGGGCAAATTCCTGGAAGCCGTGCGCATGACCGGCGGGCCACAGCGGCAGCCTGATGGCGGTGACGATCTCGTCGGGCTCGACGATTGTGGCCATGAAGCCGGTGGCGAATTCTTGGAACGGAACAACACGCTGGCCACGCTTGCCGACAATCTCGATCTCGGCATCGTGGGCGGCGCACACGGCCGGCAACTCGGCCGCCGGATCGGCATGCACCAGGCTGCCGCCGATGGTGCCGCGGTTGCGCGTCTGGCGATGGCCGATATGGGTCAGCGCTTCCTGCAGCAGCGGGCACTGCAGCGCCACCTCGGCCGAGAATTCGAGCTCGCGCTGCGACGTCATGGCGCCGATCCACAGCGCGCCGTCGGCGAGCCTGACGCCGCGCAAGCCCTGCACCTGCGCCAGGTCAACCAGGTGATCGACGATCACGTAGCGGAAATTCATCATCGGCACGAGCGACTGCCCGCCGGCGAGCACTTTCGCGTTGTCGAGCGCGGCCATGAGGCCGACCGCCTCCTCCAGCGTGCGCGGCGCGTGATAGTCAAAGGCGGCGGGTTTCATCGCGACGCCGGATGGAGGCGGGCGAACCAGCGCTTGACCAGCGCCAAGAGAACAGCGACGAGCGATAGCGCCGGCGCCCGCGGGACTTCCGGCGAAGGCGCCTCCGCGGTCGCGCCGGCCGGCGGCGTGCGCGCAGCGATCTTTGCGCGCAAGTTGGTGGCGAAGGCGTCGATGATCACCTGGGCGGTGTCGGCGATCACGCCCTGGGCACGGCCGTACTGCGCCACGGCGCCGGCGAGCGCGAGGTCGGTCGCGATGTCGACGCGCGTGCCAGCGCCGTCGGGCTGCAGGCGAAACACCACCTCGGCCTGGGCCGAGCCGCGGCCCTTGGCTTCATTGCCGCTGGCCTTGACGCGCACCGTCCGCGCCGCCGCGTCGACCTCGTCGAGCCGCGCGCGGCCTTCGAACGCCACCGCCACCGGCCCGAGCTTGACCCTCACGCGGCCGCGGAACGTGCGCTCGTCCTCGGCCGCGATGAGTTCGGCCCCCGGCATGCAGGGCACGACCGACGGAGCGTCGAGCAGCGTCGTCCACGCTTCTTCGACCGGCAAATCCACACGAAACGCGTTCGCGATTTTCATCTACTGGAAAATTTCGTTGAACCGGCGCTTGATGCGCCCCGTCTCCTTCTCGATGTAGTCGTTGTCGACGCTGAGGATTTTCGGGGTCTTGAGGTCGGGCGAGCCCGGCGGCGGTGCAATGTCGATGCGGGACGAATAGCCGCCGTCGGCCGGAAAGATCTTTTGCGCCACGTCGCCGATCATGAATTCCGCGAACAGTTTTGCGGCGTTCGGGTTGGGCGCGTTTTTCACCACCGAGGTGGGCGACGGGATGACGAATACGCCGTCGGCCGGGTAGAGCGTCTTGATCGGATGGCCTTCCTTCTTGAGGTCAGCCGCATAGGAGTCGAGCGCACCGACCGCGATCAGCCGCTCGCCGCGCTTGAGCATGTCCGAGACCTGCTGGTTGCCCTGCACGATCATGGCGTCGCTGGCGCGCAGCTTTTCGTAAAAGCCCCAGCCGCGCTCCTTCGCCATGGTGCCGACCACCGACACCTGCAGCGACGTGAAGGATGGATCGGACATGACCAGCTTGCCCTTGTATTTCGGGTCGAGCAGGTCGTTCCAGGTCTTCGGCTCGTCGGCCTCGGCGACGCGATCGCTCCGCAGATAGTGCGTCATCATGTTGAGGCGCTGGCCGATGAACAGCCCGCCTGGGTCCTTGGCGGCATCGGGAACCTTGTCAAAATTCTTCGGCCGGAAGGCGACGAAAAAGCCCTTTTTGCCGAGCGCGCCGGCGGCCGCTGGCTCGGAGTGCGTGAGCACGTCGACCGCCACACGGCCGGCGTCCATCTCCTGCTGGAAGCGGCGCAGAATGGCCGAGCCACCGGAGCGGAACATCTCGACCTTGATGCCGTACTGCTTCTGGAACGCGTCGGCGATCTTCTGGCCCTGCTCGATCGGCGTCGACGTGTACCACACCACCTTGCCTTCGGATTTGGCCTTGTCCACGTCGACCGCGTCCTGCGCATGGGCGGGCGGGGCAATCGACACGGCGGCAAGAACGACAATCGTGGTGAGTCCGGCCCTCAGTATCGGCATTTCTTCCTCTTTCGTTGCGCCATCGCCTTAACCATGCCGCAAATAACCGGCTGGCTCAACACGGGCGGTTGGTGTCCTGCTGCCACGCTTGCGTTAGATTTCGCGCCCGATGCGGCGCCATAAGAGTATTGCGCCATGAAATACGGTCTCGCGGTCGTTCTCCTGTTCGTCTCCGTGGCAACCGCATCCGCCGACTCGCTCGGAGCCTCGGCCGCGGGCGCCATCTCGGCCTATCGCCGCCAGCATGGGCTCTCGGGCGTGACGGTCAGCTCGAGTCTTACGAGTCTCGCGAGCCAGCAGGCGCAGGCGATGGCGCGCGCCGGCGTGCTCAGCCACAGCGTCGGCGGCTCGTTCCAGTCGCGTGTGGGCGGAGCCGGCCTCGGGCTGGCGGCGGAAAACATCGCGTACGGCGTGAGCGACGTGAACGGAGCGCTCGACATGTGGAAGCGCTCCGCCGGCCACCGCGCCAACATGCTGAAGGGCGGCATCACGCAGATCGGCATCGCCTCGGCGCAGGCGAGTTCGGGCAGGGTGTACTGGGCGCTGGTCATGGCCGGCGCGCCCGAGCCGCGCCGCGTGCGCATCAAGCAGACCCGCATGCAACGCGCCGCCGTCACGACGACACGGCGCGGACCGCGCGACGTGATCAAGTATTGCGGCGAGTCGCCGGCCGGCATGCCGCGCATCGCCTGCGAATAGGGCACGTAGGAGTCATCTCACTCGGCCGTGATCGCGTGCGCCGGGCGGCGCAATCCTGCGTCGCATTCCTGAAATACGGTCGCGCTATAGGGGACGGGTGACGTCGCCCCACCTCAACAGCCAGCACCGTAAGGAGCCAGCCATGTTGCCGAAAAGCCCAACGTGGGCGCCATTGGCGTCCGCGTCACTCATCGCTTTGGTCGCGACCGCGACACTCGCGCAGGCCGATGACCGCGACGCGCGACAGGGCACAACCCGCACGCCGATCAAGCATGTCATCACCATCATCGGCGAGAACCGCAGCTTCGATCATGTATTCGGCCTGTACAGCCCGCGCCGCGGCGAGACGGTCGCCAACCTGTTGAGCCAAGGCATCCTCAACGCGGACGGCACGCCGGGCCCACGTTTCGCCCAGGCCAGGCAGTTCATCGCGGCGCCGCAGGCGACCTACTTCGTCGGCGTGGGCGCCGGCAACAAGACGCCCTACACGGTGCTGCCGCCGCCGGACCTGGCCGGCACGCCCAACGTGCAGAGCACGACCAGGCCGCCGTTCCCCAGCGTCGCCTTCGTGGCCGCCATCGAGCCGGCGCTCGAGCCTGCCGATCTCGTGCTGCTGACGACCGGCGCCAGCGGCCTTCCCAGCCAGGTGGGCGTCGACATCCGCGTGACCAACGCCACCACGTTGCCGAACGGACCGTTCCAGCTCACCGGGCCGACGCTACCCTACGATGCCTACACGGGCGACACCATCCACCGCTTCTATCAGATGTGGCAGCAGTCGGACTGCAGCCTGAGCAACGCCACGCGCCGCAACCCGAGCGGCTGCCTCAACGACCTCTACCCCTATGTCGCCATCAGCTCCGCGGCCGCCGACAACGGCGTCGGCAACTCGATGGCGGTCCTCAACGTAAACACGGGCGACGCACCGTTCCTGAAGCAGCTCGCCGACCAGTACACGATGAGCGACAATTTCCACCAGTCTGTCCAGGGCGGCACCGGCGCCAACCATGTCATGCTGGGGACCGGCGACGACGTGTTCTTCTCCGACGGCGCCGGCACCGCGACCGTGCCACCAGCCGGCCAGATCGCCAATCCCAACCCGCAGCACCCTGGCCTCGACAATCTCTATACGGTCGACGGGCGCTGGACCAACTGTAGCGACCCGGCGCAGCCCGGCGTCGGCCCGCTCACGAGCTACCTGCAGTCGCTGGAGCTGCCGACCCGCTGCCAGCCCGGCCACTTCTACATGATCAACAACACCAATCCGGGCTTCCTGCCCAACGGCGCGCTCGCCTCAGGGACGCGCGTGCCGCCCTCGACCCTGCGCACCATCGGCGACGCGCTCAACGAGAAGAACATCTCCTGGGCCTATTACGGCGGCGCGTTCAACGCCGCCGTCAACCTGGCGAACGGCTCGCAGAATCCGCTCGACGCGGTCGGCGTCGCGTACTGCCAGATCTGCAACCCGTTCCAGTATGCCACCAGCATCTTTGGCGATCCGGCACAGCGCGTGGCGCACAACAAGGACGTCGTCGACCTGTTCGCGGCGATCGCCGACGGCACGCTGCCGGCGGTGGCGTTCGTCAAACCCGACGGCCTCCTCGACGGGCATCCCGCCACCTCCAAGCTCAACCTGTTCGAGGCGATGGTGAAGAACATTTTGGACCGGCTGCACGCCAACCCGCAGCTTGAAGCCGAGACCGCCGTGTTTGTCGCCTTCGACGAGGGCGGCGGCTACTGGGATTCGGGCTACATCCAGCCGCTCGATTTCTTCGGCGACGGCCCGCGCATCCCTTTCATCGTGGTCTCGCCGTTCTCGCGCGGCGGGCGCGTGGTGCACACCTATTTCGACCACGTCTCGATCCTGAAATTCATCGAGCGCAACTGGCGGCTCAAGCCGCTCACCGACCGCAGCCGCGACAACCTGCCGAACCCGAAGGCCGACAAGGACAATCCCTATGTGCCGCGCAACAGCCCGGCCATCGGCGACCTATTCCACATGTTCGATTTCGGCCGCGACGACAACCGCGATCGCGACGACGACGATCGCGACGACAATCATCGCGGGCAGGGGTAAGGACCTCCGCCGCACTCCGAGGGGACACGCGGCGCCGATCGGATTCTTTGGGCCGGTCGGCGCTTGCTCCGGCGCCGTAGGGCGGGCAACGGCGCGTGATCTCGGCGCAGATGGTGGGCAAATTCGCGCACGCGCCGTTGCCCACCATCAGCGCTGCGGCAGGCGAATTTGCCACACCCTACGGCGCCATAGCGATAGGCCGCAAATCGCGCTCACCCATGCCCAACGTAGATCGGCTCCGGCTGCGTGAAGAATGCCAGCAGGATGTGGTAGGCGATCATGAAGTTCTTCTGCTGGAACGAGGCGTGTGCGATGCCCGGCATCACGGCGAACTGCTTGTCGGGGTTGGGCAGCAGCTTGAAGAACTCGACGAGGTCGTCGAAGCTGGCGATACCGTCGTACTCGCCGCGCATGATGATGGTCGGCACCGTGATCTTCTTTGGATCGACCACGGGCAGGTTGGCGCACATGTCGACATAGGTGCCGGTCGGCACCGAGTCGTCGAGCGCGAGGATCGCGTCGGCGAAGGCCTCGATCACGTCGTCGTCGGCGGTGCCGGGATGGTCGCGCTCGAAGATCGAGCGCACGAAGGCGCGGTCGATCGGCCGGCGATTCTTGGCGCGAAATTCGGCGAGGCGCTTTGCCCGCTGCTCCAGCGTCGGCGAGCCTTTGCCGGTCCACACATGGGCGTCGAGGGCGAGCCGCTTCACGCGCTCGGGGTGGCGCTGCGCAAACAACGCGGCGCGCAGCGCGCCCGACGAGATGCCGTACACCAGCAGCGGCCCGCTGTTGCGCGTCTTCATGATGTAGTCGGAGGCGGCGGCGCAGTCGTCGGCGCCAAAGGAGATTGGCGCATTGTTGCCGCGGTCCTTGGTCGAGCGGCCATAGCCCTCCATGTCGACCGACCAGGTGTCGAAGCCGCGCGCCGCGAAGAAATCCATGACCGATGAATCAGAGCGCCCCGGCACCTGCAGGTCGAAGGTCGGCTGCGACGCCATGGACGAGCCGTGCACGAACAGGATGGTGCCGAGCTTCTCGGGCGCAGGGGAGCGCTTCTCCCACATGAAGAGCTTGACGTCGCCCTTCTGCGTCCAGTGCTCCTGGCCCTGCACCTTGATGTTCGACATGGGCTTGTTCATCGGCTGGCTCCATCTGCTGAAGAAGTCTTTTCCGGATCGCGGCGAAACACGCTGCACTGGCTGGCGTCGACCTCGACCGCCACCCGATCGCCCACCGCGAAGCGCTGCAGCGGATGGGTCTGCACGCGCAGCACGGGGCCGGACTCGAGCTCGGCAAGATATTCGCTGATGCTGCCGAGGAAGGTGCGCTCGCTGATCTTCGCAGCGATGAGCCCAGCCTGGCCGTTCGCCGCGGCCAGGCGAATGTTTTCCGGGCGGATGGCAACCTCGACCGCGTCGCCCGCTCGGGCTCCGGCAGGCGCCGGCAGCTCCAGCCGCCACGCCGCCGCCTGCACGGTGGCGACGCCGTCCTGCGTCGCAATCACAGTGCCGGGTAGAAGATTCACCAGGCCCATGAAGTCGGCGACGATGCGGTTGGCGGGCTTGGCGTAGACCTCGAACGGCGTGCCGTATTGCTGCAGTTTTCCGCCATGGATGACGGCGACCATGTCGGACAGCGCCAGCGCCTCCGACTGGTCGTGGGTGACATAGACGAAGGTGATGCCGGTGCGCCGCTGCAGAACTTTCAGCTCGGTGCGCATGCGCTCGCGCAGCTTGGCGTCGAGGTTGGACAGCGGTTCGTCGAGGAGGAGAATTTCCGGCTCGACCACTAGGCTGCGCGCCAGCGCCACGCGCTGCTGCTGGCCGCCCGACAACTCGCTCGGGTAGCGTTCGCCTAAGCCCGTGAGGTTGACCAGCGCCAGCGTCTCCTCGACCTTCTTGCGCGCCGCGGCGGCCGGAGTTTTGCGGACCTTCAGGCCGAACACGACGTTGTCGAACACGGTCTTGTGCGGCCACACGGCGTAATTCTGGAACACCATGCCCATGTGGCGCGCGTCCGGCGGCACCACCATGTCGGGCGACGAGACGAGACGGTTGCCGACGTGGATGGTGCCGCGGTCGGGCCGGATGTAGCCGGCGATCAGCCGCAAGGTCGTGGTCTTGCCGCAGCCGCTGGGCCCCAGCAGCGTCACGAACTGGTTGTCCTTGATGTCGAGGTCGAGATCGGACACCGCTGCGACGTCGGCGTCGCGCGAGGAAAAATGCTTCGACAGGTTCTTGATCGCGATGCCCGCCATCAGGCCGTCCCCTCGCGCCCGCCGGCGCCCGAAATGCCCCCGCCGCCCACCCGGTAGGCGAGCCAGATGGCCACGCCGATGATCACCATGTTCACCATGGCGAGCGCCGCCACCGGTTCGGTATAGCCGGTCTCGTAGAGATTGAAGACCGCGACCGCCAGGGTGATCGAGCTCGAGCTGAACAGGAGGATCGAGGCGCTGAGTTCCTGGATCACCGGCACGAACACCAGCAGCCAGCCGGCGAACAGGCCGGGACGGATCAGCGGCAAGGTGACTTCGCGCATGGTGGTGGTCCACGACGCGCCAAGAATCTGCGCGCTTTCCTCGAGCGAGGGATCGACCTGCCGCAGCGATGCATTGGCCGAGCGCACGCCGAGCGGGATGTAGCGGCCGACATAGGCGAGCAGCAAGATCGCCAGCGTGCCGTAGAGCGCCAGCGGCATGGCCAGCCAGAACTGGATCAACGCCACCGCCATGACGATGCCGGGCAGGCCGAGCGGCACGAGCGAGGCATAGTCGAGGAGCTTTCGGCCGGGCGCGCGCGTGCGCAGCTCGATCCAGCCGATCACGGCGCCGAGCAGCACGGCGATCGAGGCAGCGACGATCGCCAGCATCAGGCTGTTGAGAATGGCGCGCTGGGTGACGTTGTACTCGAACAGGATGAACTTGTAGTTGGCCAGCGTGAGATTCTTCCAGAACTCAAGGCCCCAGGATTTGGAGAACGACACCGCCAGCAAGGTCGAATAGGGCGCCACGATCGAGACGATGAACACCAGGACGGCAAAGCCGAACACCACCCAGCGCAGGGCCCCGAGTGCCATGAGCTGCGGCCGCGCACCCTTGCCGGCGAGCGTGACGTAGGAGCGGCGCGCCAGGAAGGCGCGCTGCAGGTAGAGCGCCGCTACCGTGATGATCACGAATACCAGCGACAGCGCCGAGGCGAGCCCGTACTCCGGCGGATAGTCGAACAGCGCGTAGATGCGCGTCGGCAGCGTGACCACGCGGCCGGGCAGCCCGATGATCGCCTGCGAGCCGAACAGCGCGATGGCGTTGACGAAGGCGAGCAGCGTGCCGGAGAGCACCGCTGGCGCCACCAGCGGCAGCGTGATGGACGCGGCGGTGCGCAGCTTGCCGGCGCCGAGAATCTGCGCCGCCTCCTCGTAGGACGCATCGACCGACTGCAGCGCGCTCGACGCCAGCAGGAACACGAAGGGAAACGTGTGCATCACGGTGACCAGCACCAGGCCGGTCATGGAGAAGATGTTGAAGGTGAGCCAGGGCAGCCCGGCGACATCGCGCAGGATCCCGTTGATGATGCCGGCATTGGGACTGAACAGGTAGACGAAGGCGATGGCCGTGAGGAACGGCGGCGACAGGTAGGACAGCGTCGCCGTGGCCCTGATGAGCGGCTTGCCCGGCACGTCGGTGCGGCTCACCGCCCAAGCGAGGAGGAGCCCGATGACGAGGCTGAACAGCCCGGTCCAGGCGCCGAGGATGAGCGAGTTCCACAGGGCCGAAGTATAGAGCCGGCCCGACAGGACCTCGGAGAAATGCTCGAAGCTCACACCGCGCTCGCCGCGGACGCTGCCGACGAGCAGGAACAGGAGCGGCAGCACCACCAGGATGACGAGCGCCACCACGGCGCCGGCCATGATGACGTGTTCGAGCCGCAGCCGCGGCACGCGCCTGAAGCCAGCCGGCGCCGGCATTGTCACCGTGGTCATGGCTTCCCCGGCACGTGATACCACTTGCGGCGACCGGCCCTCAGTGAACCCTGACCCCGGTCGACAAATCCCTGCTATCCATATCGCGGGATTTTTGGCGCGAAAAGACCAGGGACGGCGAGCATCCGATGAGCTTCCGCATCACCAACGTCGACACCGTTCACGCCGGCCGCAGCAAGTTCCTCATCCTGGCGGTCGAATTGCCGGACGGGCAGACCATGCGCCGCGAGGTCGAGGATCATGGCGCGGCGGTGTGCGTGCTGCCCTACGACCCGCAGCGGCGGACCGCCATCCTGGTGCGCCAGTTGCGCGCGCCGGTGTTCCTGGCGGCGCAGCAGGAGGAGCTGCTCGAAGCGGTTGCCGGCATCGTCGAAAGCCCCGACCCGGTGGCATGCGGACGGCGCGAGGCCATGGAGGAAGCCGGGCTCGCGCTCGGCGCGATGGAGCACGTCGGCTCGGCGTGGACCATGCCGGGCGTGTCGACCGAGCGCATGCACCTCTACGTCGCGCCCTATGGCGCGGCGGACCGCACAGGCCCGGGCGGCGGGCTCGCCGACGCGCACGAGCACACCACGGTGGTCGAGCTGCCGCTGGCCGAGCTGGCGGCGCGGGCCGACGAGGGGCGCCTCGACGACATGAAGACCATGCTGCTGGTGCAAACGCTGCGGTTGCGGCGGCCGGACCTGTTTGCGTGACGGCTGTTTGCGCCGGACCCGGGAAGGCGCCAGTATGCGGCATGCCGGTCATTTGGGCGCGGCCGATCGCGCCAGGAGGGGACACATGAGACGGACCATCGCGGTCCTGGCAGTCGCATGCGTTGTGGCGTGCGCCGCCGGTGGCAGCGCCGCCGCCAAGGACAAGGTCAGGGTCGGATTCATCGGGCCGCTCACGGGCGGCGTCGCCGCCAACGGCATCGGCGGGCGCAATTCGGCGGAGCTTGCCATCAAGCTGCGCAACGCCGACGCCAACGCGAAATACGAGTACGAGCTCGTGGTGCTCGACGACGAATGCAAGCCCAATGTCGGCGTGCAGGTGGCGACAAAGATGGCGGCGGACCGTTCCGTCGTCGCGGCGGCCACCCACTACTGCTCGGCGGTGGCGATCGGCACCGTGGAGACCTATCACAAGCTCGGCCTGCCGATCATCGTGTGGGGCGCGGTGCTGCCCGACATCACCTACCGCAACAAGTTCTCCGAGGTGCATCGCGTCAACGGCACGATGATCAACCAGAACGAAACAGCCGCCAAGCTGATGGCGAGCCTCGGTTTCAAGAAGTGGGTGGTGATCCATGACACCACCGACTACGGCAAGGGCCACAACAAGTATTTTTCCGACTCGATCAAGCCGCTCGGCGGCGAGATTCTCGGCACCTTCGGCGTCACGGCCGACCAGCAGGACTTCACCGCCGAGCTCACCCAGGCCAAGGCGCTCAATCCGCAGGTGATCTATTTCGGCGGGCTGACGCCGATCGGAATCCGCATCCGCTCGCAGATGGACAAGCTCGGCGTCAACGCCGTGTTCCAGGGCACGTCGGGGATCAAGTCGGACGCCTTCATCGAGGGGCTGGGGCCGCTGGCCGAAGGCAGCCTGTCGTTCATCGAAGGCGCGCCGATCGAAAAGCTGCCGGGCGGGCAGTTCTTCAAGACCGAGTACGACAAGGCCGGCTACAAGGAGCCGCCGGAGGCCT
>Ga0126380_10000045_pt1 | contig 25309 bp, 26 predicted proteins | sample PanSoiMetPlot_26_FD_92544 | JGI IMG/M metagenome (GOLD analysis project Ga0126380, IMG submission 92544) | Tropical forest soil microbial communities from Panama - MetaG Plot_26 | ecosystem: Environmental > Terrestrial > Soil > Tropical forest > Bulk soil | place: Panama | collected 2016-02-17
GGATCGCCGAAGTTGCTCGAAATTTTAGCGCCTTATCGACAAGATCGAAATTCAACCCCACAAAATCGACCATGAAATTCTCCGCCGCGCGCTCGGAGCTGGATTCGATGATCGTCGAGATCGAGCTCACGTTGGTCAGCATCATTCAAGGCGTGGCGTTAACGGTCTTGATCGAAAACGCCCACGGCATCGTCGCGGAGTGGCAGATTTTATTTTGGCCTTATGTCTTCGCCGGTCTGCTTGTCATCTTCGTTTTTTGGTCGCGCGCGGTCTTGCACATCATCACCGTCATTCGTTGGCCGCTCGAATTCGGCCATAATTTTCTCTACATTGCTTGCGCGCTCGTGGAAGCGATCCTCTTCGCGCAACTGGGCAAACCGGGAGCCTGGTTCGGCTTCGGCGCCGGTTTCATCGTGATCGGCTGGACGCTCTTTGTTTACGATCTTCGGCTGATTCACGCACGCATGCGCGATAGCGCTGGGCCAGTGAGCAATCGATTGTCCGCGCGCGTTTTGCGCGATCAATGGTTAAACATCGGATTTCTGCTCCCCGGCGTTTTTCTTCTCAATCTCGGTTGTTTTTTTGCGATTCGGAGCTGGCCGGAATTTTTCATTGCGCGACACGGCCATGTCTGGCTGGTTGGCGCGCAAATTGTCGCTTTCGTCGGCTACCTAATCTACGTCGTGCGGTTCTATGTCGATCTCGCGCCGCTGATCTCCGAAGCGCGCGCTGAATGGCGCGGAACTAACGGCGACACCGACCGCAGCTGAAAATCTTCCGCTATTAGAGCGCGCTCAATGCGGCTCGCGCTTTCTCCACATTCGAAGGCCGCAACACGATAATTCCGTTCGGCGATTTCCCGCCGGTCGCGAGATACGCGTACTCGATGTTCACTTCCGCGCGCGACAATGCATCTGCGATATTGCCAAGCACGCCCATTTCATTCGCGGCATCAATCATTAGAACGTCGTTTTCGAATGCGAGCACGCCGTGCTCGCCCAGCAGCATTAAGGCTTTAGTCGGATCGCTTACAATCATCCGGACGACAGAATGGTCGACGGTGTCAGAAACGGTTAGCGCGTGAATGTTGACGCCTGCCTTGGCCAACGCTTCGCAAACTCGCGCCAGCGTCCCCGGTCGGTTTTCGAGAAACACTGCCAACTGCGTCGCCGTTTCCAGGGAGAGAATTTTTTTCATCTTAATTCACAATGCCGCGGTGCGGCGGTTCTGACAATAGAGATTCGTTAGCTATTCTCGCGCGCCGTGCCATTGTCGTGCGCAAGATGACGAACGCGCCCGAATCGGAGGCGCCGGTGGCTCCTCCGCGGACCGTCGGTTTTTTGACTGCCTGCGGAATCGTTATCGCGAACATCATTGGCACTGGCGTTTTCACCAGTCTCGGATTTCAAGTTGTCGATCTTCATTCCGGTTTCGTTTTGATCATGCTTTGGATCGTTGGTGGGATCGCCGCGCTCTGCGGCGCGCTCTGTTACGGCGAGCTCAGCGCCGCACTTCCGCGTTCTGGCGGCGAATATCATTTTCTCTCAGAGATTTATCATCCGGCGGTCGGTTTCATGGCTGGTTTTGTTTCGGCCACAGTCGGCTTCGCCGCGCCGATCGCGCTCGCGGCGATGGCCTTCGGTAAATATTTCCAAGGCGTTTTCAATTTCGGCTCGCCGGTCGTGCTTTCTTTCGTGCTCGTCTGGATCGTCGCCGTTTTTCATTTTGGAAATCTCCGGACCGGCAGCGCGTTTCAAAATGTTTGGACGCTCGTGAAACTGATCTTGATAGCTGCCCTCATCGGCGCCGGAATGCTTGTCCAAAACCAGCCGATCACGTTCTCGCCGCAATCGAGCGACACGATGTCGATCTTCAGTGGCGCGTTCGCTGTCTCGCTTGTTTACGTGATGTATTCCTATTCGGGCTGGAACGCTTCGAGTTACATTATCGGCGAAGTCCAGAATCCGCAGCGCAACGTTCCTCGCTCGCTTCTCGTCGGCACAACCATCGTCATGGTGGCCTACGTCTTGTTGAACGCGATGTTTCTCGCCACGACACCGCAATCCGAAATGCGCGGACAGGTCGAAGTGGGTCTCATCGCGGGCAAACACATCTTTGGAGATAATGGCGGTCGCGTCGTGGGTGGCATCATTTGTTTGGGTTTAATCTCCGCGATCAGCTCGATGACCTGGATTGGTCCGCGCGTCACGATGTCGATGGGCGAGGATCATTGGCTGCTGCGGTTTCTGGGTCGCAAAAACGCAGGAGGGGTGCCGGCGAACGCGGTCATCGTTCAACTGCTCATCGTAAACGTTCTCTTGTTGACCCGCAGTTTTGAGTTGGTCGTCATTTACATTCAATTCGCGCTTTTGCTTTGCTCGCTACTCACCGTGGCCGGCGTGATCGTGTTCCGAATTTCCAATCCCCAAACCGCTCGCCCGTATCGCGTTTGGTTTTACCCGCTCCCGCCGATCATTTTCTGCGCAATTACCTTCTGGATGATGATTTATCTGCTGCGTTCGAAGACATTCGAATCGGTTGCGGGACTCATCACCGCGTTGGTCGGGTTCCTGCTTTACTTTTGCGCCGGCCAACGCGTCAGGCCCCGCCAATGAAAGATCTTCGACCGTCCAAAATCATTTTCGCGACGATCTCGATCTTCGTTTTGATCGCGAGTGCCTTGGCGATTGAGTGGCCGTGGGACAAAGAGCCATTGTGGCAGCACAGTCCGACGCCGGCGCCATCAGCATCGTAATCACATCAGCGAATTCATTCTCGATTACAGCAAAATAATTGTGCAGGACGATGCCGGCATTCCAATTTCATCTTTCAACCCGCAGAAATGGAACGTTCGCGTCTTTGGCACTTGCGTCGGCCCAATCGCAATCTTCAAACAACATTACCAACCGAAGCTGAAAGAAATGTTCGATCAAACCTTGCCGCCACCGATCGATTTCAACTTCGGCTACCGCTGGAGTTACAAAGAGAGCCACGTCATCGTGGCCACGCGCCAGTAGTTATTCCTGAAAGCGGCGGAACCAGGAATACGGAAACACATCACCCGGACAATCGGTCGCCCAACGTGGTGGGTTCACTTCGCGGTGCGGTTTCACGATCGGATAATGATCGCCCACTTTGCCGCAACGTTGTCGCAAGTAACGAATCAATTCCTCGCAACAATCGAGCTGGGCGCGCGTCGGTTGATCGCGGTTGAAATCGCCGACCAAACAAATCCCGAGCGCGATGTTGTTGAGGTAATCACTGTGGACGTGGCCGCCGTTAATTTGTCGTCGCCAGCGGTCCCCCACTTCGACCTGGCCGTTGCCGGTCGATGTTCCGTTGCCGATCACGAAATGATAAGCGAGTCCGTTCTGCATCCGCCGGAAATGCCGATGGTAATAATCGAACGCGGCGGCATTGCCCTGACGGGTTCCACTGTTGTGCACGACGATGTATTGCCAGCGGCCGCGCGCGACCGGCGCGCGATCGATCTGCGCGCGCACTGACGCGGTCAGATAACGATAACCCGCGCCGCTTCCTGATCCGCCCCCGCTGCCAAATACCCGCGACCAAAAACCACGTGGCTTTTCGTAACCGTATTTTTCAATCGTCAATTGCTCCGGCTCCTGTGGAGCGACCGGCGCGGCCAAAGCGGACTTCGCGCGCGGAACTGGAGATGGTTGGGCGCTTGGACTCGGGACCGCGATCGCGCGCGGCGGCGGAGCGGTCGCTTCCAACTCCGGAGTCTCGGAAGGTTTGGGCGAACTCTTTTTCTTCTTCTTCGGGCTCGGTGCCTTCTCCGGGCTCGCCTTCTTTTTCTTTTTCCCTTTCGCCGAAGGTTCCTTCGTCGGCGACTTCTTCGACTTTGGCCTCGGTGTTTCCTCAGGCGTTTCGCTCGGTTTCGCCGATGCTTCAGATTCTTCGCTCGGCGTTTTCTTTTTTTTCGCCGTTGGGGTTGGCGATTTTTTCTTTTTGTGCGGCGAGGTTTTCGACTTCGGAGTTGGTGTTGGCGTTTCGTCCTCGGCGTGAACTGCGCGCGCTCTCCGTATCGGCGTCGCTTTCTCTTCGTCCGCCGGTTGTGCGTGGAGGACGAAAGTCCCGATGATCGCAGCGACAACAAAAAAACTTCCGAACCGTCCCACCGTTGCGCAGCGTAACAGAGTGTTACGCGCGTTCAACCGACAACGAATCAGACTCCGATCAGGCAGATTGCGCGGCCGCTTCGCGAGCTTCGGATTTTCCGGCGCGTTCGCGTTCACGCCGCAGAAGCGCGTTCAACTTTCCGCCAAGCAAAAGAAACAGGCAGGTCAAATACATCCACGTGAGCAGAATGATGATTGATGCGAGCGCGAGATAGGTCGCGTCGTACCGGCTGTATCGCGCGACGTAGAGCTGAAACAATTTCGTGACCGTGATCCAGCCGGTCGCGAAAAATATCGCCCCGGGAAGCGCTTGCCGGATTGTGAGATAATTTTCCGGCGTCAGCAAATATAACACGAGCGCGAGGCCAATCAGCGCCACCCAGGTGAATGGCAAACTGAGATACGCGACCCATTGTTGGAGCGGGACCTGAAGCTGAAAATTCACTTCCGCCACGCCGGCCAGCGTTTCGCCGAACACGATCGCGTTGAAACAAACTAGAATCACAATTCCAAACCAGAACAGGAGCAAGAACGAAATGATGTATTTTGACCACCAATTGCGCGGTTCGGCGACGCCGTAAGTGTGACTTAACGCCCGCGAGATCGTCGCGATGAACATCGTGCCGCAGTAAATGCCGAGCAAAATTCCGGCGTTGGCGATGAATCCGCTCGAGCCAGTGACCACCACGCTCGCCGCCGCGGCATCGAGAACGTCCTGCACTTTGGGGTCCGGTGGCATGAAACTTTTCAGAATGCTGAAGATCCCATGCAACCTCGCCGGATCTGTCCCGAAAAGTCCGAGTAGGTGCCAGAAAAAAAGCAGACCCGGCGCGAGCGCAATCAACAGCGTATAAGCCATCTGCGCAGCCAAACCGGTCGTATTGTCGGTCGCCGTTTCCCAGATCAACCGCCGAAAAACTTTCAGGATTGTCCGCAAAATCTTCACGTAACGCAGAGTTTACTTTGCCGACCGGAAATATCCATTAACTTCCAGCCGCCTCGCCCGCCGCAAGACATGTCCTGAGCGAGTGAAGCGAGCCGAAAGGGTCGACATAACTTCTCATGAAAAGAATTCTGATTTTGACCGCCGGCTTTGGTGAGGGTCACAACAGCGCTGCGCGCGGTGTTCGCGCGGGACTCGCGCGGGTTGCGCCACAAGTTGAAGTCGAGTTGCGCGATCTGTTTCCGGAAACATTCGGCGCTTTCAACGAAATCGTCCGGCGCGCGTATTTGTTCACGATCAATCGTTTTCCGAAATCCTGGGGTTACGTTTACAACTGGCTCGATCGCAAGAAAGATTTCGACAAACGATTCCAAAAATTCCGTGGCCTGAAAAAGAATCTCGGCCGTCTGCTCGACCGCTTTCAACCGGACGCCATCGTTTCGACGTTTCCGGCTTACCCATACTTGCTGCAGCAGATTCTCGGCGACAATCGCAGTTGTAAGAATGTCGCCATCGTCACCGACTCGATCACCGTCAATGCGATTTGGTACTTATCGCCGGCCGATTATTTCCTGGTTGCAAACGAGCAAAGCGCGATCGTTGTTCGCGGCAGCGGCGTTGCGCCAGAGAAAATCAAAACGTTCGGGTTTCCGGTGAGTCCGCGCTTCGCCGACTTTGCGAAAGATCGACAACTTCCAAATAGAAATCCGCCACGCGTGCTTTACGTCATCAATGCCGGCACAAGTCGCGCGCCAGACCTTGTTCGGAAGCTTCTCAGGCTAAACATTCAACTGACGGTGACCGTGAGCCGCAACGAAAGCCTTCATCGCGCGATCGAACGCGCCGCGGGCAATCGTAAGATCGAGATCTACGGATGGACCGAAGAAATGCCGCGATTGCTTTGCGAAAGTCATGTCCTCATCGGCAAAGCCGGAGGCGCGACCGTCCAGGAAACGATCGCCGCCAGTTGTCCGATGATTATCAATCACGTCGTGTCCGGCCAGGAGGAAGGCAATGCGCGGCTGATTGTTGAGACTAATTCGGGTGCGATCGCCCTTTCGAACAACGAAGTTGTCGCGCAAGTTCAAAACGCGTTCGCTAAAAATTCCAAACACTGGGGTGACTGGTCCGCGAACATTTCCGGACTCAGTCGCCCGCGCGCGTCTCTCGACATCGCCGAGTTCCTGTTGTCGATCTAACGCCGAAAAATTTCCGCACCGCCAAGAAAAGTTCGGACCACTTCCAGTTCCGGCGAAATCACGACGAGGTCCGCGTCGCCGCCGATTTTGAATTGGCCTTTGCTCGTGAGTCCGATGACGAACGCCGGCGTATCGGTCGCCATTCCCACCGCTTCATGCAGCGGCACGCCGACTTGTGTGACCATCGTCCGCACGAGATCGATCATGCGCGACGCGCTCCCGGCCAGCGCCGAACGGTCGGCCAGCAAACAGACGCCGGCTTCGGTAATGCATTTCGTTCCGTAGAGGGAGAATTTGGAGCCATCGGGCAAACCCGCGCCCGCGGTCGCGTCCGTGACCAGACAAATTCCAGTCAGCCTTTTCGCGCGATACAACATCCGCATCAGCGTTGGCGAAACGTGATGGCCGTCCGCGATTAGCTCGCAAATAATGTTCGGCTCGCTCATCGCAAACTCGAGCAACCCGGCCACACGATCGATCCCGCGCCGGCGCGTGCTCGACATGCAATTGAAGGTGTGCGTGACGCTGCACATTCCGTGCTCGAACGCTTCGCGCGCGTTATTTTCCCAAGCGTCGCTGTGACCGCCGCTCACGCTGATGCCATTTTTTACAAGCGCATCGATTAGCTCCAGCGCACGCGGCAACTCCGGCGCGACCGTCATTCGTTTAATCACGTCGCCCTGGGCGAGAAGTGGTGCGTAGATTTTCTTCGTCGGCTTTCGCATTAAACTGACGCGTTGCGCTCCGGCTTTTGTTTTGGAAATAAACGGCCCTTCAACGTGCACACCGGCGATTTGCTTGATCGTCGATCTCTGCGCGCGCACTTCGTCTACCACTTTGAGAATCGCTTTGATCGAAGCGGTCGCAGTTGTCAGCAGAAGCGACGTCGTCCCGCCGCTCGCATGATAATCGCAGATGGTGCGGAACGCTTTGGCGGACGCTTGCATTGCGTCGCGCCCCATTGCGCCGTGCACATGCAGGTCGATAAAACCGGGCGCGATATAGTCGCCCTGAAGATCGATAATTTGTTCACCCATCGCCGGCGACTGCGGGCGAATCCCGGCGATGAGCCCATCTTCGACGAGCAAATCGAGCCCTTCGCGAATGCCATTGGGGAAAATTAAACGCCCGTTCTTAAAGATCATCGCCTAAGCCTAAGCAATTCCGCGGCGCGCGTGAACACCTGATCTGAGAAACCGAGCGCCCGCTTGAATTGAAAGTCACGCTCGATCGGATTGTCGATCTTTTGAATCCGGTGAAATGCTTTGCCGTTGAGCGATTGGTTCAAGCAAAGCCGATGACCAAGGATCGGCACGGGAAAATCGCTGCCGTGAAGAATCCGGGGTTCGATTTCCGAGCGGCGACAATCGAGAAGATGTCCGCAGCGATTTAGCGAGACCAGGGCGCTGATGTCGCCGTAAAGACTTGGGAATTCGCTGAGCATAGCGGCCCAATCATCGAAATAGTCGCGGTCGAACGCGCCGCTACTCGTGCCGCAATGCGCAGCGATTACCGTGACTCCGCATTCGAGCGGCGTCCGAAGCAACTTCGGGTCGGCGAATTTCTTGTTCACAACGGGCACGGTGTGTTCGCCACCGGTGTGCGCGAGCAGCGGCAACCGCGCATCCGCCATTTTTTTCCAAAATGGGATGTAACGCCTGTCCGACGCGTCGATGTTCTGACAATTGGGCAAACATTTCATCAGGGCCGCGCCGCGCTCGATGCAGCGCTGAAGTTCATCAAGCGCGTCCGGCCGCGCGGGATGAATTGAAACGCCGGCCAAGAATTCGGGATGCTGTTGCGCAAGATCGAGAACAACGTCGTTTGGGACAAACATTGAGCCGAGATCGTTGCGCGGCCTGCCGTCGGGATCGTGAACGCGTTCGTGCGCAAGCAGCACAACGGCGTCAAGCGATGAGTCGCGAACGAGTTTGATCAAATGTTCGCTGTAGATCTTTTCAAGATCGCCTTCGAGGGCGCTCGCCGGCATGCCGAGCTGGCGCAACATAAAACCGGCGAGGGCACGATGCCACCCTTTCAGTCGCAACCAGCCGCCGGAACCGCCGGCGCCATTGCCGACCATATGCACATGCATGTCGATCTGCACGGGGAACTGATTGCGTTTGCTCCGCCAAAAGTCCATTTTGTTCATCCCGATGGACTACGATGTCGCGATCATCGGCGGCGCGTTTTCCGGCGCCGCCACCGCGCAATTGATCAAGCGCAAGACGCCCAGTGCGCGGGTGTTGATTATCGAAAAGAACGCCGAGTTCGATCGCAAAGTCGGCGAGTCGACCACCGAGGTGAGCAGTTGCTTCATGACGCGCATTCTTGGGCTCGCGAACTATCTCGGGCACGAGCAACTGGTGAAACAGGGGCTGCGAATGTGGTTCTGCAATTCGGCTGAACAAAAGTTCGACGACTGTGTGGAGATCGGACCGCGCTACGGCTCGCGCGTGCAGACGTTTCAAGTCGATCGCGCGAAACTGGATTCGCATTTGCTCGAATGCGCCGTCAACGCGGGCTGCGAACTCATGCGACCGGCAAAAGTGACGAAGATCGAATTGGACGGCGCGAACGGACAAACGGTCGATGTCGATCTTGGAAATGAACGCCGCGCCATTCGCGCGCGCTGGCTGATTGATGCGAGCGGCCGCGCAACGTTGCTCGCGCGCAAGCTCGGACATTTTCGACCGAACAACGAGCACCCGATCAATGCGGTTTGGGCGCGCTTCGCCGGCGTGAAAGATTGGGACAGCTACGATTGGCGCGAAAAATTCCGCGATTACATGGACGAATGCCGGACCGCCCGTTCATGGGCGACGAATCATCTGACCGGACACGGCTGGTGGGTCTGGATTATTCCGTTGCGCGGCGGCGATGTGAGCGCGGGGATCGTTTACGACAGTCGAATCTTTCAACTGCCGAACAGCGGCAGCGTTGCTGAACGATTACATGCGCACATTCTGGCGAACCCTGTTGGGCGCGAAATTTTCCGAGACGCGCGCGCGATCGAGGGCGACGTGCACGCGTTCTCCGCATTGCCCTATTACAGCGAAAAAGTCTGCGGCGACGGCTGGGCTTGTGTCGGCGACGCCGCGGGATTCATCGACCCGCTCTACAGTCCGGGCCTCGATTTTTGTTCCTATACCAGCAGCTGTGTCGCTGACTTCATCGCACGCAGCGTCGCGGGCGAAAATGTTTCGGCAAATGTGGCGAAGTACAACGAGCAATACCCGATCATGTATCGCTCGTGGTTCGAAACGCTCTTCAAAGACAAATATTTTTATATCGCCGACGCGGAGTTGATGTCGGCCGCGTTTCTCCTCGACGTGGCGTCGTATTACTTTGGACTGGTGATTCCGGCGTACCGAAACCCGGAGAAGGCATTTCTCGAATTGCCGTTTCAAGGAACCCCGGGGCGGATCGCGGCCGGCGTGATCAAATTCTACAATCGCCGTCTTGTCGCGCTCGCAAAACGCCGCCTCGCCACCGGCCACTTCGCGAAGCACAACGCCGGCTGGCGCGAATTGTATGATGGCTTTGTTCCGGATTTTCGCGTAACGAAATTGCTGCGAAAGGGATTATTTCGGTGGTGGAAAGCGGAACTAACCAATCTGCGGCTAATGTTCAGTTCTCCGGCGAAGACAACGCAAGCTTCCGACGCGGCAGCGGCGGAGGCGTAACCGCCGGTGAACAGGACTGGCGGAGCGCATTCGCGGTCCGCGGAATTTTTTGGCGAAAGTTTATCGACTGGGGCGCACGCGTGCTACCGGCGTTCGTGCATCGGCCGTTAATCTGGATCGCGGCAGTCCTGTTCTTTTTCCTCGCGGGTCCCGCGCGAAAATCGCTGCTCCGAAATCTCCGCGTCGTCGTTCCCGGTTCGTCACGAATCGTGAATTATTTCCGCGTTATCCGCGTGTTCGCCAACTTCGGTTGGTCATTGACTGACGCAGCAGTCCATCGCTTTAAAAAGCCGCGTTTCCGTTACGAACTGGAAGGCGCCAGATTCCTGGAGCAACTCGGTGCGGCGCGTGGCGCAATTGTCCTGACCGCGCACATGGGAAATTACGATCTGGGCGCGACTTTGTTTGCCGAGAGATTCCATCGACCAATCCGAATGGTGCGCGCACCCGAGCCGGATGCGCTTGCTGCGCAACATCTCGATCTTGCGCTGCAACAATCGAGCGCCGGTGCAGTCCAAGTCGGTTACAGCGACGATGGGACCTCGCTCGCGGTCGATTTATTGAACGCGCTCCGAACAGGCGAAATCATTTCGATCCAGGGCGATCGCGTGGTCGGTGAAGTTGCACGCGCGCCGGTTAGAATCTTCAATCGCGAAGTTGCTCTGCCGAACGGCCCATTTGTCCTTTCCCTCGTCTCCGGAGCGGCGATTTATCCGTTGTTCGTCGTTCGGACCGGCAATCGAAAATACAAAATTGTCGCGCGAGAGCCGGTCGCATGCTCCCGTAACCATGGAACGCGCGACCAAATCATTGCCGAGGCAATGCAAACTTGGGCGCGCGTGCTTGAAGGAATTTTGAGCGAATACTGGCCGCAGTGGTTCGCATTCGCACCGCTCTTCTAAATCGGATTGAGCAGTGTGAAATACCACTGCACAAATTTCTCGCCGAAGAACATCCAGATCAACGCTCCGAGCGCGAGATACGGGCCGAATGGCAACTTCGCCGACCAAACGCGTTTGCCGATGATCAGGGTTCCGAGTCCAACGATCGAGCCGAGGACCGATCCGCCGAAAATGCTGAAGAGCACGCCGCGCCAGCCCAGAAACGCTCCGATCGCCGCAAGAAATTTCAAATCGCCGCGGCCCATCGCTTCACGAGGAATTTCCAACTCGCGCACAACGCCCGAGATCTGATCGACCGCGTCGAGCAGGAACTCTTCGCTGCCGACGCGGACACGATTGTAATGGAATTCCAGAATTTCGTTCTCGAAGGCGCGGTTGTCGATCTTCGCTTCGTCGCAGTGAAGCAGGAGCCGATCTTTCTCGCGCGCGAAATAGTCACTCCATAAGCTTCGTTCTTCGCCGACGATGAAATCGGCGTCGTCATCGTGTCGAGTCCAGTTGAACACAGTTGGCCCGTCGAGTTTCACGCGCTTTTTGCCGAACGCGATCTTTCCGCCTTCGAGCACGATCCATAAAATGACGTAGCCGAGCGCAGCGGCGAGCCCGGAGCGAATCACCGCGGCCAGACGCGTGTCCGCGCCCATCAACTCCGGAACGATCAAGCTCGCGACAATTCCCGCGATTGTTCCGCCGATCGTGATTTGGTCGGGAATAATGAAGTGTTCAAGATCGACAAAGGTCGCGATGAGCAAAATGGAAACGAAGACCCAATAAGCGATCGCGATTTTCCAGGGAAAAAATACCCAGACCGCGAGGAACAAAAGCGCGGTAAGCAATTCGACGCCGAGATAGCGGAAAGCGATCCTGCTGCCGCATTTTGCGCAACGGCCACGCAAAACCAACCAGCTCACGAGCGGAATATTTTGATGCCACGGAATTTGCGTCTTGCAGGACGGGCAGAACGACCGGCGCGGCTCGCGGATCGAGATATCGCGCGGCAACCGATAAATGCCGACGTTAAGAAACGAACCGATGGACGCGCCTAAAACGAACGCGAACACTGCGAAAAGCGTTAGGTAAGAAATTTCCACGTGATCAGGCCTGCGCTCTCGCTTTGCGACGTTCCATCAACCACGCGATCCAAATGCAGCCCTCGTAAAGCAACGCCATCGGGCTCGCCATTGCGAACAGAGTCAAGAGGTCCGGCGTCGGGGCAATGATCGCGGCCAGAATAAAAATGAGGACGATGGCGTAGGGCCGAGTGCGCGCCATGAATTTGTAGGTGATCAGTCCAAAATAAACCAGCGCCAGCACGACGACCGGCAACTCGAACGCGAGACCGAACCCGAGAATGAACTTCGTTACGAAGGAATAATATTGCTGCACCGTCCAGGTCGGCGCCCAGCCGAGCGATTGCGTGTCGCGAAAAAAGAAGAGGATCGTTTTTGGAAGGATCCAGCGATAACCGATCAAGACTCCAATCAAAAATAGCCCGAAGCTGCCGGCAATTGCGGGAAAGAGAAAGCGTTTCTCAACTTCGGTCAGCGCCGGAAGGACAAACCCCGCGAGAAAATAAAGCAGCAACGGAAACGAGATCACAATGCCGGCGTAGAACGCGAGGTGAAACGAAATCACGAGCGAGTCGGTGATTCCGAGGGCTTTGAGCGCGCCAACTTGCGGATCGAGATCATGCAACGGCGCTTGAATCACGCGCACAAGCTGGGTGCGAAACGCGAAGCAAAGAATCATCGCCGCGATAATCGTGATCGCCATTTTCACGACCATCCAGCGCAAGTCCTCGAGATGTTCGAGAAATGGTTTGGACGTTTCGGCCTCCGGCAAATCGCGGAACTTGAAAATGTCGCGCAGGCCCATGTTCGATCAGCGCGTTCCCAAGGAAATCAAACCGCGGGCGGCGAGGCGCGCGCAAATTGCGAGCGTGTTGGAATCGCGGATCTCGTTCTTCGCGATCATTCGCCAGAGTTCCTCGGTCTCGACGGCACGACACTCCAGGATTGCTTCACCCTCTTCGCGTTCATGTTTCACCGCCTTTTCGACCGGGCGAACGAGAAAGAAATAGCAATGTTCGTCGGTCAATCCGGCGGAAGTGAAAAAGAACCCGAGCGGAATAATTTCGCCGCCGGGAACGAGGTCGTGGCCGGTCTCTTCGTGTAGTTCGCGGAGCGCGACCTTTTCGATTTCTTTTTCGTCGAACTCACCATCATTGTCGATCTGCCCCGCGGGCATGGACCAAATTGCCGCCCGAATCGGGATCCTTTCTTCCTTGATCAACAAAAACTTTCCGTCCCTGGTCATCGGCGCGATCACAACCGCTGCTTTACGCCGGATCGTCGTCCAAGTGCGAGGTTTCTCAGAAAAAGGCGTGCGTACATTCTCGGTCACGACTTCCAAAAATGAGTTCGCGAAGTTTTTCTCGCTTGAAACTGTTTCCCAGCCGTCGTTGTCCCTTACCAGTTTGCTTCGTGTCACGTTGGCAGTGTAGAGGCAGCCGTGTCGGCTGCAATTTTATAGATCGCGGGCGACACGCCCGCCACTACACTTCAGGCAAGCTCTTTGCGCCAATGTTTGATCTGTTCTTTGACGTTCTTCGGTGACGGGGCGCCGACCGCCGTGCGCGCCGCAAGCGAGCGCCGAACGTCGAGGACTTTGACAACGTCGGCATCGAATTGCCTCGAGAACTTACGCAACTGAGCCAGCGCGATTTCATTGAGCTTTTGACGCTTGGAAATACCCGCGCTGACTATGCGACCGACGATTTCGTGGGCTTCACGGAACGGTGTTCCTTTTTTGACCAAATATTCAGCGAGATCGGTCGCGAGAAGCTGCGGGTCGGTTGCGGCGGCTTTCATTCGCTCGCGATCGAATTTCAATTCCGGCAGCATTTCGACAAAGACGTCGAGTGCGGCTGAAATCGTGTCGACGGAATCAAAGAGCATTTCTTTGTCCTCCTGGAGATCGCGATTGTAGGAGGACGGCAACGCTTTCAACGTTGTCAGGATCGACATCAAGTTGCCGAAAAGCCGTCCGGTCTTACCCCGAGCGAGCTCGGCCATGTCCGGATTTTTCTTTTGCGGCATCAAACTGGAGCCGGTCGAAAAACTTTCGCTGATTGCGACGAATCCGAATTCGCTCGTGCTCCAAATGATCAGATCCTCACTGAAACGCGAAAGATGCGTCCCGATCATGGCGAGACAGAAAATAAATTCGGCGACGAAATCACGATCGCTCACGGCGTCGAGACTGTTTTGACTGACGCGATTGAACCCGAGCTCGCGCGCGATCAGTTCCCGATCGAGGACGATCGTTGAGCCCGCAAGCGCGCCCGACCCGAGCGGAAGCACATCGGTCCTTTGCAAGCAATCGTCGAGGCGTGCGGCATCGCGAGCAAACCCTTCGACCTGGCCTAACAGATAATGAGCAAACAGAATCGGTTGGGCGCGTTGCAAATGCGTGTATCCGGGCATGACAAGATCGACATATTTCCCGGCCAGAGTGAGAAACGCCTTTTGCAATTTCTTTAGCCGCGCCGCCGTCCGCTTGATCTCTTCTTTAACGTAGAGGCGAACATCGAGCGCGATCTGATCGTTCCGACTGCGCGCCGTATGCAGCTTCGCGCCCGCGTAACCGATTTTCTTAGTCAGCGCACTCTCAATATTCATGTGGATGTCTTCGAGCGATTCGTCCCATTCGAATCCTCCCGATGCGATCTCTTTTTCGATCTCGCGCAGCGCGGACTGAATTTTTTTCTGTTCCGCGGCCGAAATAATTCCGGCGCGAGCAAGCGCGGCGGCGTGAGCAACGGAGCCGGCGATGTCATGCCGATACAGTCGACGATCGAACGAGATCGACTCGCTGAAGCGCGCCGCGCTGCGTGCGAGAGATTTTCGAAAGCGTCCTTTGCGCATGTTAATCCAGCGAAGCCGTGCGAGTCACCGTGACCGAAGCGTAGGCAGCATCCTTGAGAACGAACTTGCGAATCTCAACCGCAATTTTCCGGACACGAAATTTTCCCAAAAGGAACCTGGCAAGATCATTGGCCAACGTTTCGAGAAGCCGGGGAGAATGTTGGGTGATGAAAGTTCTTGTCGCCTGACAGAGCGCCGCATAATCGACGGTGCGCGCGACGGAATCTTTGATGTCGCGCAGATCGCGAGCAGGCCAAAGGGTGATATTCAGAACAAGACGCTGTCGCCGTCTCCGTTCCGTTCGCGAAACGCCGATGTGGGCAAGCACTTTGAGCTGCTCGATATGGATTTGCTGTTCGCTAACTCTCATGGTCTGTGCTGGTTCCGCTCGATCATTTTTAATCAAAGGCCCGCGGTTTTAGCCTACGCGAAACCGCACGTCACGAATGATCTTTGCGCCGAAGCGCTGCTTCAACTTTCGCACGATGTCGATCTTGGCGATCTGTTCCAGCTCGTAGTGCAATGCAGGTTGCAGGACGCGAACGTACAGAACGCCTTCGCGCAATGCGACGGGCGCGGAATGCGCGGCGATAAAATCTCCAACGATCTTGCCCCAAGCCTCGAGGACTTCATTTTCGTGCAGGCGTTCCTTCAACCCGAGTCGCTGCATTAATTTCGGCAAAACGTCCGCCGGCGCGGCCCAGCGACTATGCGAGACAATTTTTTCCGGGAGTCCCCGCCATTCAGCGACAACGTGAGCGCGCAACGACGGGTTCAGAGGCATGCGTCGATCCTAAGATCGACAATTGAAAATCCAAATGAAAAATCGAAGCGCTAGTAGCGCCGGCGCATGTTGCTCGGGAGAATATTCAGCTCGGTGCGGTACTTGGCGACGGTGCGGCGCGCGATTGGAATACCGCGCTTGCTCAAGATCTCAACGATCTCCTTGTCGGAGAGCGGCGAATTGCCGGCTTCGCCTTTGACCAAATCGAGGATCGCTTCCTTCACGCTCGTGTTGCTCATCGATTCGCCGGTGGCGGTCTGATAACCCGGCGTGAAGAAATATTTCATTTCGAACACGCCTTGTGGCGTGGACATGTACTTTCCTGAGATCGCACGGCTCACTGTCGTTTCATGAACGCCGACTGCGTCCGCGATTTGCACCATCGTCATTGGTTTCAAAAACGCAGAGCCTTTGTCGAAAAACTCGCGCTGCCGTTTCACGATTTCGTGCGCGATGTTCGAGATCGTTTGCTGACGCTGATGGATCGATTTGATCAAAAATTTTCCGCTGCGGATTTTGTCGCGGATGTAATCCTTCACGTCGCTGCCGTTGCGGTCCTGCGCCATGATGTCTTTGTAGGTGTTGCTGATACGCAGGTGCGGAATTTGTTCGCCGTTTAAGATGACCTGGTAATTGCCGTTTATTTTTTCGACCGTCACGTCCGGCAAGACGTAGTTCTTCGGCGCCTCGGCGAATATTGCGCCCGGTCGCGGATCGAGCTGGGCGATATTGTTCGCGCATTTTTGAACTTGCTCGACGCTGATTCCGATTCGCCGCGCGATCTCAGGGAAACGCCGCTTGCCCAAATCCTGCATGTGATCGGCGACGATCTTGTATTCCAAGCTGTTTTGCCGTCCTTCGCGCTTGAGTTGGATCAACAAACACTCGCGCAAATCTCGCGCGCCCACGCCCGGCGGATGAAAACTCTGGATCAGCGTGAGCATGTGCTCGAAATCTTCCTGAGGGATGCCAGTGTTGAGCGCCATCTCTTCCGGCGTCGTCTGCAAAAATCCGTTGTCGTCAATGTTGCCGATGATCAGCTCGGCTGTCTTGCGATCGTCCGCATCGAGCGCGTTTTGATTAAGCTGTCCCATCAAATGTTGCTGGAGCGTTTCTTGCGTCGGGATCGAATCGAAAAAGAACTGGCGTTTTTCCTCCGCTTCCTGCGAGCGCCCGCTGTAGCTGCTCGATTGCGCCATGTAATCGCGCCATTCTTCATCGAGCTTTGCGAGCTTATCGAATTCCTCTTTGAAATTGTCGTCTGCAGGAGTCTCCGATTCAGACGTGCCTTCCGCCGGCGGCGGATCGGCCAATTCTTCCAGGACCGGATTGGTTTCCATTTCTTGCTGAACGAGATTGCGCAGTTCGAGCAACGGCGCCTGAAGGATGAGCAAACTTTGTTGCAGTTGCGGGGCGAGGAACTGTTGCAGAGACAGATTCTGCGTTTGATGCATCCCAGGACCGGCCATACGTGGAGTTTACTGTCGGGCGACCGACAGGCAAGCAAGTTGAGGGCCACGCCTCCCGCGCCGGGGACAATTTCGAGCCGATGACGTGGCTCGGGAACACGACTTGCTAATTCAATCTGCCTCTCCGCTTTTTAGAATGAAAAGAATTCTTACCGCGTTAGTCCTATCGGGCGTGCTGTTTACGATCTCGTTCAGCGACGCTCAAACGCCGGACGCAAACCAGGAACAAAGACTTCTCGCCTTAATCAAAGAAGTGCAGACCCAGCAGGCGCAACTGGCCGAAAACCAGGCGAAGATCGAAGAAAAGATCAATTTGATTGAGGAAACGGTTCACGACGCGCGGATTTACTCGAAACGGTCGAAGTGATGCGCACGAAAATTTTTCTTCTTTTTCCGGTCGTGATCGCGTTCGTCGTGGCGAATGCACAATCCCCCGCGCCAATTATTGTTCAGCCGGCGAATGCTCCTGTTGCAGCAACATCGACATCTTCCAAACCCGCGGTCGCAGGCGCTGACGCCCAATCAATTCCCGCCGCAATCAAAATTCTCGAGCAATTGAAAGCCGGCAACGCCGAGGTCCTGGCGAAACAGAAAGCCGCGCTTGAAAAGCTCGACGAACTTCAAAACGAAGCAGACCAGCTTCGGATCTTCGCGAAGCGCGGCTAAGCTTTGGCCGCCGCAGCCACTTTCTTCGGCTCGATCTTGCGATAGAGCGTCGCCATGCTGATTCCGAGCATGTTGGCCGCTTTCTCGCGCGAACCGTCGTGGTGTTGAAGCGTCGCCTCGATGTAATTGCGTTCCTGCTGCGCGACGAACTCGTCCAGCGTTTGTCCGACCGGCATGCTCGCGAGCACCTGGTCCTGTCGATCGCCTTTGGCATGACTGACAATGTGCGGCGGCAAATCGCTCTGCAGAATTAATTCGTTGTCACACAACGCGCACGCGCGCTCGATCGCGTTCTCCAACTCGCGCACATTTCCGGGATAATTGTAATGGCCCAGGATCTCCAACGCATCCGGGTCGATCTTCTTTGGTTCGCCGCCGGTTGCGCTCGCTTGCTTTTGCAAAAAGTGATTCACCAACAGCGGAACGTCTTCGAGTCGCTCCCGCAAGGCCGGAATGTCGATCGGAATAACGGCTAACCGGTAATACAAATCTTCGCGGAAGGTTCCATCTTTCAGTTTTGGTTGAAGCGGCTCGTTCGTTGCGCCGACCACACGCACATTGACCGGCGAACTTTTGTTGTCCCCGACGCGGCGCACTTCGCGTTCCTGCAACACGCGCAACAATTTCGTCTGCAGCTGCGGCGCCATCGAGTTCACCTCGTCCAAAAAAATCGTCCCGAGGTTCGCTTCCTCAAACAAGCCCCGCTTGTCCGCCACCGCGCCCGTGAACGATCCCTTCTTGTGACCGAATAACTCCGACTCGAGCAAGTTTTCCGGAAGCGCGCTGCAATTGATCGCAACAAATGGGTGATGCTGCCGATTGGAATTGAAATGGAGACCCCGCGCGACCAGCTCCTTGCCGGTCCCGCTTTCGCCGATGATCAGCACTGTGCTGTCGGTATCAGCAACTTTACCGATCAAATTGTAAACGTGCTGCATCTTCGCGCTCGTGCCGATGATGTTTTCCAGCTTGTAACGGTTTCTTAATTCTTTTCGGAGGTAGACGTTTTCCCGGACCGCCGCCTGGTAATCGAGCGCGCGCTGAACAGTGAGTTGCAGCTCATCGATCTTGAAAGGCTTCTTGATGTAATCATAGGCGCCCATTCTCATCGCCTGGACGGCTGTCTCTTCCGTCCCGTAGGCGGTGATCAAAATGACCGCGGTTTGGCGATGATGCTCACGCACATGCCGGAGCACGTCGAAGCCGCTCATCGTTTCCATTTTGATGTCGGCGATCACGATCTGCGGTTCGATGCTGTCCAATTGCTCGACCGCCTTGGGCGCAGCGTTAAACGGAAAGACCTGGTGTCCTTTTTCGCGACAGAGGGTCACAATGACCTCAACCATCGCGGGTTCGTCGTCGATAATTACGATTTTAGCCATGGTAAATCTCAGCGCGGAGAATATTTCAGTTTTGAGAAAAAAGAAAGCGATTTTGAGAATTTTGCCGGTTAGCCCAAATTCCGGCCGCCCACCATCAACCAACTGACTGGTTCCTTGGATCCGACAATCTCTTCGAAAATCGATGTCGAGCTCTTGACCGGTACCGCGATCAGGTCTGCCGCAAAACCTCGCGCGATTTTTCCCAGCGATCTTTCGTGCTGCAAGGCTCGCGCCGGATTCACCGTCACCATCTCGACGATGTTTTCCGGCGAAACATCGGGAAATTCCTCCTGAAGCGCGCGCATTTCGGCGAACAAGCTCAAATCGTCATTGCTCGCAAGACTGTCGGTCCCGAGACAAACGTTGAATCCAAGCTCGCGCAGCTTCCGAAACTGAAATGGCGAGTGCCCAAAGTACGCGTGACTGCGTGGGCAATGAATGACTGAGACGTCGCACTTTTTCAGCAAAGCAAAATCGGTGTCCGCCAATTCATTCAGATGCACAAGCAGGTAGGGGCGATTGCCATCGTTCGCCCGCTCTCCGAACGCCTCGACCGGCGTCCCCAGCCCGCAATCACTCATGTCCCGACCGATCTCTTTCAGGAAATCGTAAAGCGGCCCGTCCGCATCTCGGAACATCGATATCTCCTCGCGCGATTCGGCAAGATGCGTTGTCAGCAACGGCCCGATCTTTTCACAGCGTCGATACAAATTCGCCGACGCGGTGAACGGGGCGTGCGGCGCCAGCCCCCAATTCTCCTGTGATTTCAATTGCCCGACTGCGAGATCGACAATTTCCGCCGCGCGGCTCGGATCGCGCACGTCGATCAACTCGGCGAACCACCAGGTCCGAATCGGCGCATCAATTTGCGAAACCAATTCAGGGAACGCGGTCAGATTGGCCATCGTTGTCGTTCCGAAGCGCTTCGTTTCGGCAAAGCCTTCGTTGATCGATCGAACGTAATCATCCGCGGACAGTTTTGCTTTCTCCGCATTGATCGCACGGATCCAATCGGTAAACGACTTCTGCCGCGGAATTTTTCCGCGCAGGCAGGTGTAATCGAGATGGCAATGCGCGTTGATCAGTCCGGGCAGAACCGCCTGCTCGCCAAGATCGACAACTTCCTCGCCGGCGTGCGCCTTTGCGACGTCGGAAAGCTTTCCAACGTCGACAATACGATCTCTCGAAATCGCGACCGCGCCGTTTTCGATCGGCGCCCCATCCATCGTCACGACGACTTTTGCCTGAACGATCATTCGTTTATTTCGCCTTTGACCGCTTTGCGACATTCGTTGAGCAAAAGGCTGCAAATCTCCTGACAAAGAAGCGGGATCGCGTTTTCGCCGCGTCCGCTTTGATCATAGGCGGGATCGAATTTCTCCGGCGGCAATTTGGTCGAGGTCACAGCGCCTCGCGCGTCGCGCTTCCAGAGAATCGTCCGCAGACATCCGCCATCGGACCGGCATGTACTTGCGACAACCTCGTCGATTTGTTCGTCCGAAATGTTGGCGGCGACGCGATACATCCCCGATTGTCGATCCAACGTTTCGCGCAGCGGCGTGACCACGAGCTGCTCTTCCGTCCACGCGGCGAGTATTGCCAATCGGCCCGGATAGAAATAATCCAGGGCACGACGCAGCTCGCCAAGATCGACAACTTCCAATTTCCAACCGCGTCGCAAAGTCGGGGCGGTCTTCAGCGGCCGGTACTTTCCCGCCTGGTCATATCGCACAATTTCAATCGCGTCCTCGGCGCGGCGAAAACTCTTCAAGCCGGCTGCGTTCTCGTCATCGCGATGACAAACGACAAAGCCACCCGCGCTCGTTCGTTGAATGAGAAGCTGACCGAACCGGCTCTTATCGCTCAGGACCGCGGCGAGCGCTTGTTCTGCTGGCATTGCGCCATCAGGCCAGACAATGCGCGATTAATCCAGCCGCGCGCTCGAGAAATTGTTTATCTTCATCTCCGAACGCGTTCAATTTGTCGCTCTCAGCGTCGAGCATTCCGACAATATGCTTATGCTCGTCCTTCATCGGGACGATAATCTCCGACCGCGTGGCGTGAAACGCCGGCAGGTAGCGTTGATCTTTCGAAACGTCGCCGACGATAATCGATTTGCCCGACTCGAGCGCAGCGCCGCACAAGCCCTGGGCCGTTGGAAAACGAGGATAGGCCGACGGCTCGTCGCCAGTGCCGGCCATGATGACAAACTCATTCTTCACAATCTTATAAATCGCGATGAACTCGTAATTGCGCGCGGCGCGGATCATCTCCGCAACCTGCTTGATGCTTTTCTTGGTGCACCCGCTCGCTAATACAAATGCGCCGATGTCTTGAAGCTTTTTGAGTGTGTCTCCGTGCATGGACAGTCTTACCAGGTCAGGAAAGATTGCGAGGCCGAGCCGTCGCGCAACTTTTCTTAATTTAACGTCGTTAAGCTATCGAATCCGACGCCTCGGCAAGCTCGACGATGATATCCGCGATCCGCGGATCGGTGCCAATGGAGCTGGCATAGAACAACGCGCGATCATCGATCTGGTACGGGCCGCGGAACACCTCAGCGCCCGCCGATTTCTCGCCCAAGGTCGATCTTTCATCGGCGATTCCGAGCAAAACCGGAATGTCTTCGTAGCTGTGAAGCCCGTCGGAAATGAAGAACGGGACTACGACCACGTTCGGAGTGCTGGTGAGCAGTTGCCAGTCGGAGACGAGCGGCTGTTCCTCCATGTAGACGTTGAGGACGTTGGCATAGCGGTGAAGCTGGCGAATTTTTTCGGCTTCGCGTTTCGCCGCGACCGCGCTGTTCTCGTTTAAGTCCGTCCCGTGCGCGACGATGAGGAAACTCGTGTCCGTCTCCGGAATGCCAGGCGCGATTTCGCGGGCCCGCTGTACCAGCAGCTCGGTCATCAAGGAATGATTCCCGACCGGCTCGCAATATGTCCAGGTTTGGCCGTTCGCGCGTTTGGTGACTTGGCCATTTAGCTCGAGCTCGCGCGGAATCACCGTCTGGGTGAAATACCCTTCGCTGATAAAATTCGGCACTACATAAACGCTCTTGATCGTCGCCGGATCGAAAAGAAAGAGCGCATCGCGCAAGCTCGGCTCCTCTTTCCAAAACGCGCATTGCACATCTGCGAAAATATTTCGTTGCCGAATATTTGCGGCGTGGGCCAGCGTCGGCGCGTCCGAGTCTGGATTGACCGTCGAGCCATGGCCAACGATGAGAAGTCCGCTATCGGCCCCGGAAATCACGTTGAACGTTCTACTTCGAAAGTTTACTTTTCAAACGGATGAAATTTCGCTCCTACAAGAACACCGACCTGAAGGTGAGCGAAGTGGGCTTTGGTCTGTGGACGATCTCGACAGGCTGGTGGGGAAACTTCACCGAGGGCGAAGCAATCGCGCTCATGCATAGGGCGTTCGATCTTGGGGTCACGCTTTTCGACGCCGCCGATACCTACGGTAATGGTCTCAGCGAGGAACTAATCGCGAAAGCGTTTCCCAACCAGCGCGACCAGATCGTGATCGCGACGAAGGTCGGTTACGATTTTGTGCATCATGGTGAAGCGCGCGGACGCGGACAGCGCGAGATCCCGCAGGATTTTTCACCGGAAGCGATCGAACGCGCGACCGATGCGGCGCTAAAGCGATTGAAAACTGATCGAATCGATTTGTTACAACTGCACAATATTCGGATGGAGCAGGTTTACGACGACGCGCTTTGGAAAACGCTCGAGAAACTGAAAGGCTCCGGAAAAATTCGTTACCATGGCATCGCGCTCGGCCCGGCCATCGGCTGGCTCTATGAAGGCGTGAATTGCATTCGCGAGCGCGACGTCACCAGCATCCAGCACATTTACAACATGCTCGAACAACATCCCGGCCGCGCGATGCAGGACGTCGCCACCGAGCTCGGCAAGGACACGATGTTCCTGATTCGCGTCACCCATTCGTCCGGAATGCTCGAAGGAAAATACACGGCCGAAACGGTTTTTCCGCCAACCGATCATCGCAGTCATCGTCCGCGGAGCTGGCTGCTCAACGGCATCAGGAAGATCGAGAAACTGCGCTTCCTCGAAAATTCTGAGCGCACGCTCGGCCAAGCCGCCTTGCAATGGTTGCTCGCCGACGAGCGAGTCGCTTCCACGTTGCCGAACATCTACAACGAAGAACAACTGGTTGAATTTGCGACGGCCCCTGATCGGCCAGCGTTGAGTTCTGATGATCTCGCCAAGATCGACAATCTCTACGCGGAAAATTTTGGCGTTGAAGAAGAGCCGATGAAATTCAAAGGCGCGATGGAACTGTCGAAGGAGACTGCGGCGGCGGTTTAGTCGGAGGCGTCTTCTTCGACTGGCTGCGCGCGACGAATCACTTGAGTCCCTTCGCGCCGACTGCGATTGCTCGCGGTTCCCGTGTAAATTTCTTGAAAAATGTCGGCGATCATCGGAGCTGCGGCCGAGCCGCCGTGAACTTTGCTGCCGACGTCGCCTTCATAAACCGCGGCGAACGCGTATTTCGGTTGGTCGGCCGGCAAGAATCCTGAGAACCAGGCTGCGGTCCGCTCTTTATTTTTCGGCCCCCATTGCGCGGTCCCGGTTTTTCCCGCGACTTCGACGCCATCGACCTGCGCCGAGTGTCCGGTGCCGTTCGATCCATTAACGACGTCGATCATTCCCTGCCGAACTTCCGCCATCGTGTCCGCGGAAACGTCGAGCGAACGTTTTTCACGCTCCTCGTAGGCAGTCAGGATTTTTTGATCAGGCGCCTGGACCTGCCGAACGATGCGCGTTTGATAAAATCTCCCGCCGTTCGCGATGATCGCCATCGATTGCGCCATTTGCAGCGGTGTGATGAGCAGGTCGCCCTGACCGATCGACAAATTCGCGATGTCGCCATTCAACAATTTACGGCCGTGCGTCGCTTTCATGTAATCGTCGGTCGGCACGCGTCCTTCCGCCTCGGCCCGCAACGGAATTCCACATTTTGCGCCGTAGCCGAGCTTGAATGACCAATCGATGATCGGCTGCGCGCCAGTTTTGATTCCAACCTGATAAAACCAGGTGTCGCACGATTCCGTCAGCGCCTGGACGAAGTTGAGCGCGCCCTGGTCGCTCTTTTTCCAATTGTGAAAGGTCACGTTGCCGATCTGGATCGCGGGCACGCATTGATAGAGATCGTTCGCGCGAACGGAAGTGCTTTCGAGCGCGGCAATTCCAACTGCGATCTTGAAGGTTGAGCCCGGCGGATAAGCCGAGCGATACGCGCGCGCCAGCAAAGGAAGGTCCGGATCGTCTTGAAGTTGTTTGAATTTCTCGGCCGAAATCGATGGCACAAACAGGTTCGGATCGAACGTCGGCCAGGAGGCCATCGCGAGAACGTCGCCGTTACTTGGATCGACAATCACAATCGCACCGCGCTTGGCTTTTTTCTCGAGCGCTTTTTCGGCGAGCTGTTGCAACTGCAGATCGAGCGTGGTGATGATGTTGTTTCCCGGAATCGCCGACTTCACCATCTTCTCGGAAGTTTTTCGGCCGTCCTTGTCGAAAGTCAGTTTGTATTCGCCGTGCTTGCCGTTGAGCAATTCGTTGAAAGTTTTCTCGATTCCCTCGCGGCCCTCCGTTTCCTGCCAAAGCGTTTCGTGATTGTCGATGATGCCATCGAGATTGCGTCCGGTCTTGCCGGTGTAACCGATGAGTTGGCCAGCGAATTTTCCGTTCGGATAAGTGCGGACATAAATCGGCCGGACCACGAGCCCGTCCTTCGCGCGATCCTTGACCGCCTCGTATTCGTTTCGGCTCAGGTTTTGCGCTATCTCCAGCGGCAGAATGCCGCGGTTGTGATAATGCCGCAGGATCGCCTCGTCCGAAATTTTGACCGTGCGACCGGTGACCTTCGTTGCCAACGCGATCTTCTCGCGCGCAAACGCGAGCGCTTTCGCGTCCGTAAAATCGAGCGGCGTCGGGAAACCGATCGCGAGATTGTAAGCGACTTTGTTTTGCGCGAGCGGCAAGCCGTTGCGGTCGGTGATCTGTCCTCGCGGCGCCGGAACATCGAGAACGTAAGTGCGGGCGAGCTTTTGCGTCTCGAACGTCGGAATAATCGTCTCGTCTTCCGGATTAGTGGAAGCGCTTGGCGCAGGCGTCGGCGATTGCGCGCAAAGGGTCGTTGCCACCGCGAAGATCGACAATAAGCGCCAAAACATTTGCC
>Ga0126380_10000047_pt1 | contig 25069 bp, 26 predicted proteins | sample PanSoiMetPlot_26_FD_92544 | JGI IMG/M metagenome (GOLD analysis project Ga0126380, IMG submission 92544) | Tropical forest soil microbial communities from Panama - MetaG Plot_26 | ecosystem: Environmental > Terrestrial > Soil > Tropical forest > Bulk soil | place: Panama | collected 2016-02-17
ATTGAGCTGCCAGGCCAGCACCAGGCGCGACGGCGGCTCCCACACCAGGACTTTTCCGACCTCGCACTCCGTCCCGTCCACGCCGCGCTCGTACCAGCGGCCGCCGGCGCGCGGCTCGATCACGAGGGTGTCGAGCTCCGACTTGCCGATGTGGTGGGTTTTCGGCCACCAGCGGCCGATGCCGGCGGTGAACACCTCGAATGCGCGCTCGGGCGGCGCGCCGACGCGCACGCTCCTGCGGACGGGCGCCGGTTTGATCGTCTGGTCCATCACAACTCCTTTTCTGCACCTTCGACTTCCGCCGCGTAGGCGGCGAGCGCCACGTCCCAGAACTGGTCCAGCCACTTCCGCACGGCCGCCAACCCGTGAGGGTCGATGTAATAGATCCGCCGCGTGCCCTCGGCGCGGTCGCCCACCAGCCCGGCCTGCTTCAGCATCTTCAGGTGCTGCGACACCGCCGGTCGGCTGATTGGAAAATCGCGCGCGATTTCGCCTACCGAGCGGCCGCCGGATTGCAGCCGCTCGAAAATTTCTCGCCGGGTCGGGTCCGCCAGGGCCGCGAACAGGGCCGATGCGTTAGCCATGACTTACCGTAAGCGACAACTTACGTAACGTCAAGGCCCCCGATCGCCGGGGCGCGCGTCGAGATCACTCCGTGAGCTTCAGGTCGGGCAGAGTCATGTCGATGCTTTGGGCGAGCAGATCGCGAACACCGTCGCGCAACTTCGTGTTCTGGGTGACGTCGGAGGATTCGGGCCAGAACGATTTGTCGACCTTTCGATGCGGACTGCGCATGTCGGAGGTCAAAGGCGATTGCCCGATCGAGACATACTTTCGCGTCAACGGCGTAAACGTCTCGCCATCGAATACTCGCATCGCCGCCACCACGTGGATCCAGAAGACGTCGATGAAACCCGAGCCCTGAACGATGCCGAGACCATTTACAAGCTGGTTGGTGGTGACGAACTGGGTGCTCTCGCGGGTGACGACAATATAGCGAGCGCATCGCGTGCCCACCGCCACGGTGCGGAGGATGGCGCCAAGCTCGCTGTCGTAATTGCGGAACAGCTTCACTTCGTCGAGCGACGCGAACGCCCCGCGCGGATAGGTGATGCGCCGCACCGCGGCTCTCCCGCCAAGGAAATTTCCGATCCTCGCAGCGACGAGGTCATCGACCTTCCATGCGTCGATGGGCGCCTCCCTCTCGTCGTTCTGGAAAACGACGATCCCGACTTTCTTGATGTTGAACGTCTCGCCGAGCCGCGACACCACGCCGACACATTTGCCGCTGCCTGCTGGGGCGGCAGCCTGCTTCGGTGCCGCCTGCTTCTTCGCCGGCGCCGGCTTCGGCGCGCCCGGCGTCGTCGGCACCGGCTGCGCCGCGGCCGCGACGACCCCGCTCACGAGCAACAGAAACACCATAACCGCACGCATCACCGCCCCCTCCCCGCTGCCGGTCCATATCCGCCCCTCGGTCACGCCGAGGCACAGTAACCTGTAGCGTTCACGCCTGCTTCTCGTTCCTGTGGACCTCGCCCAGCCCGGTCACCCACGCTTGGGCCGAGCGGAACCAGTTCTGCCGCCTGGGCACGAACTGGTCACGCTGGCGCAGGATCCCGACCCGCACCATGTAGGACTGCTGCACGCCATCGCCCGGCGTGGTGGAATAGATCGGCGAGCCGCAGCGCGGGCAGAACGCCTGCACGCGCGGATTGCCGCTCTCCGCCGTGGTCTTCAGGTAAGTGGTCGGCTCCCCGGTCATCCTGAACGCGGCACCGGACACCGGCACCGAGACGCGGAACGCCGAGCCGGTGCCGGTCTGGCAGTCGGTGCAGTGGCAGATCGCGGTCTTGTCCGGATCGGCCTCGCCCTCGATGGTGATGAAGCCGCAATGGCATCCGCCGTCGATTCGCATGGCGTCTCCTTTTGCTCATCGCACCGGTTTTTTCATCGTGTTACAAAAAGGCACATCCGACGGGCGGAAGGCAAGGCGGGCCCGCGGACGGACGCATCGCGAGGGGCTCATGGGTTGCGTGCGACTGGTCGTCCTGCTCGGCGCTCTGCTCCTGGCCGGAGCCGCACGCGCGCAGGACGCCGTCAAGGTCATCGTGCCGTTTGCGGCGGGCGGGCCGGTCGACGCCATGGCGCGCCTGCTGGCGAGCGAGATGCAGGGGCCGCTCGGCATCAGCATGGTGGTCGAAAACCGCGGCGGCGGCGGCGGCACCATTGCGACCGATCTGGTGGCGCGCGCGCCGGCCGACGGAAAAACGCTGCTGATGGCCAGCCAGGGCTCGCACGTCATCAGCGCCGTCCTGCAGCCGCACACCAAGTACGATCCGGCGACGTCGTTCGATCCGATCGCAATGGTCGGTCACGTGCCGATGCTGCTCGTCGTCAATCCGCAATTGCCGGCGCAGACCTTCAAGGACCTGATGACGCTCGCCGGGACCCGCAAGCTCAGCTACGGATCGGCCGGCGCCGGCACCGTGATGAACATCGCGGGCGAATTGATCAACACGAGCGCCAAGGTCGAGATCGCGCACATTCCCTATCGCGGCGTGGCCCCGGCCATTCCGGATCTGATCGCCGGCCGGCTCGATCTCCTTCCCGCCGACCCGCCGGTCCTGCTGCCGCTGGTGCGGGCCAACACGGTGCGCCCGATCCTGGTGTTCGGACGCGAGCGCCTGGCCGCGCTGCCGGACGTTCCCACCGCGGTCGAACTCGGCTATCCCGACATGATCATGGAGAACTGGTACGGCCTGCTGGCGCCGGCTGGCCTTCCGGCCGATGTGGCGGCCAAGCTGGAGGCGGCCGCACTGGCGGCAATCAGGACGCCGAAGGTGCAGCAGCACATGACCGACGGCGAGCTGCGCGGCACGCTCGACAGCAAAGCGTTCCGTGCGCGCATCGCACGCGACGTTGCATTCTGGCGGCCGACGCTGAAGACACTCGGCATCTCGGCGCAGTAAGGCGTGGCCGCGCGACCCGGGCGCCGCCCCAGACCTAAAAGGCTCCTGCCCGCGCAACGCCGGCGGCGCGAAAGCCGTCCGTGCGGCGCCGCAGGTGACCAATCGTTCTTTCGATCAGATTTGCGGCGGCGGGCGAGAGCACCCGCTCCGCATGCGTTACCAAGGCAATCGTCCGTGTCAGCGCCGGCTCGACGAGCGGGCGAAAGACCAGCTTGCGGTCGCGTCCACGGTAGGTCCCCAGCTTGAATGCGGCCGCCACCGCCAGGCCGGCTTCCAACAGGGATTCGAGTGTAATGACATCGGCGACCTCATAGGCCGGCTCGGCGATGTTGATCGGCAGTCCGTCGATGCTCTCGACGAGCCGCCGCAACGTGGTTTGCGGCCCAAACGCCGCGAAGCGCAAACCCTCCAGATCTCTCCAGGCGAGAGGCTTCCTGCCGCGCGCAAGACGATGGTCGGCACGGCACAACAGGCCCACCTCATCCTGCACGAGCGGTGAGTGCACCAGATCAGGTCGTGTCTTGAAATTGCCGCCAAAGCCGAAGTCGACACTTCCGCCGACCACGAGCTCGTTGATTTTGGATTCGTTCTCCTCACGAATGTGAACGGCCACGCCCGGGAAGTCCTCGGAGAACTCCTTCAGTACTTTCGGCAGAACCCGAACGACGAATGACGGAACGCTGGCGATGTGCACGCAGCCTTTGCGGCCATCCGCGATATTGCGCAGTTCGTCGAGGGCGCTGTCATAGCCGGCGACTGCCGCTTCCGCCTTCGCCAGGAACGCTTGTCCGGCCTGGGTCAGCGTCACCCGCCTGGTCGTCCGCTCGAACAGCTGCAGGCCTGCTGCGGCCTCAAGCTGCTTGATCGCCGCCGTCAGGGTGGGCTGCGGGATCTTCAGCGCCGCGGACGCTCTGGTGAAGTTGCCATGCCGCGCAACGCTCACAAATGCGCGCAGATGCCGGTGGGAGATGTCCATCCAATCCTCGTCCGGCGAGACACAGCGCCTGGCGCGCGGGCGACCGGGCTGCCGCTGTCTTGCCTCAATGCGTGCTCTCCGATTTAGAGCGCAGTTCGATCAATCCATAGCGAAAACTAATTTATCACCCGTGCTGGGTCGAGCTAGCTTGCGCCGACACTGAACAAGGGGATCGTCGATGATATCGAGAAGAGTCTTCTGCGTGTCCATGGCGTGTACGGCGTCGTCAAATGCTGCGTTCACGCCTGGTGACGCAAGCGCCGCGGAGAAACAAGGCACCGACCTCGAGCGAAAATTGGCCGACATCGAGCGCACGAGCGGCGGCCGCCTCGGCGTTGCCGTGATCGACACCAGGACCGGCGCCCGGGCGGCGCACCGCGCGGAGGAGCGGTTCCCGATGTGCAGCACGTTCAAGCTGCTCGCCGCGGCGGCGATTCTTCAGCGCGTCGATGCCGGGCAGGAGAAGCTCGACCGCAGGATCGCCTTCGGTCCCTCCGATCTCGTCGTCAACTCGCCGACCACGAAGGCCCGTGTGGCGGAAGGCAGCCTGACGCTGGCCGAACTGTGCGAGGCGGCGATGGTCGTGAGCGACAATACGGCCGGGAACCTGCTGCTCGCGAACCTTGGCGGGCCGGCCGGCTTGACGGCGTTTGCCCGCTCGCTCGGCGATCGGGCGAGTCGCCTCGACCGCTGGGAACCGGATCTGAACGAGGCTGTGCCGGAAGACCCGCGCGACACCACGACGCCAGCCGCGATGCTGGAGAACATCCGGCAGCTCGTTCTCGGCGATGTCCTTTCCGCCGCGTCACGCCGGCAGCTCACGGCCTGGCTCGTCGGCAACAAGACCGGAGACACCCGCCTGCGCGCGAGCCTGCCAAAAGAATGGCACGTGGGCGACAAGACCGGCGGCGGCGAGAGAGGCACGACGAACGATGTGGGCCTGTTGTGGCCGCCGGACCGCGACCCGGTCATCGTCTCCGCCTACCTGACGGGCTCGCCGCTGTCACCGGAGCAGCGCAACGCCGCGATCGCCGCCGTGGGCGAGGCGGTGGCGGGTTCGCTGCGAGCCTGAAGGCTTGGCGGCACTGCGCGTCTCACGTAGCCGCCGACCGAGTTGCGGCTCGCGCTCGCGGCCAGAATGCAGCACAGGTCTCGCGCATCCCTTCAATCTCCATCGGGCAAAGCGTCGTGGCCGCAACCCCCATCAAGGCGCGCCAATATCTCGGCGCCAACTCGGCCGACGAACGACACATTGAGCGTGTTCGGCAAGCTACAGCAGCTTGAGCTCGCGGAAACTGGTGTGGCCGCCGCGGCCGACGATGACGTGGTCGTGCACCGCGATGCCGAGCGGGCGCGCGATCTCGACCAGGGACTGCGTCATCTGGATGTCGGTGCGCGACGGCGTCGGGTCGCCCGACGGGTGGTTGTGCACCAGGATGATGGCGGTGGCCGAAAGCTCGAGCGCGCGCTTGACCACCTCGCGCGGATAGACCGGCGCATGGTCGACGGTGCCCTCCTGCTGGCACTCGTCGGCGATCAACTGGTTGCGGCGGTCGAGGAACAGGACGCGGAATTCTTCGCGCTCGGCGAAGGCCTGCATGGCGCGGCAATAGTCGAGCACGGCCGGCCAGGAGGAGAGCACCTGGCGCTGCGCCACCTCGCCGCGCAGCAGCCTTTTGGCCGCCGCCTGGATGAGCTTGAGCTCGGTGATGGCGGCGTCGCCGAGACCCGGCACCTCGCGCAGGCGGCTCCATGGCGCCGCGATCACCTCGGCGAACGACCCGAACTTCTTGAGCAGGTCCTTGGCCAGCGGCTTCACGTCGCGCTGCGCCAGCGCCCGGAACAGCACCAGCTCGAGAAGCTCATAATCCGCCAGAGCATCGGCGCCGGCCTCGCGGAAGCGCGCGCGCAGCCGCTCGCGGTGGCCATGATAGTGCGGGGGGGCGCGCGCCCCGGCGGGCTTTTCCGGCGTCGTTTCGTCGTCCACGGACATCGCCACCACCCTGCCGCGCTGGTCCTCAATCCCCATTTGGCGCAAAGTGGATCACGGATTCTCGCGATCCCGTGCTTGCAAGTGAGGCGAACCTTTTCCGGGACCGGCCTGCGGCCGGTCCCGGAACGACTGATCAATTCACCTTCTGGGCGCTGCGCACGAAAGCGGCGAGTTCGGCGTTGAAACGCGGAGCGTCCTCGAAGAACGGCGCATGACCGATGCCCTGATAGACCGAGAGCTTGGCGCCGGGGATCATCTTCGCCGTGTATTCGGCGGCGATGAGGTTCGAGTTCTTGTCCTCCGACCCATGGGTCACCAGCACGGGGAGCTTCAGGCTCCTCAGCAGGTCGTCGATCTCGAGCGTCCGGCCGCCCAAGCCACGACGCACAGGCGGGGGCACCATCATGTTGAAGGAGAGCATCGTTTCGAATTCCTCCTGGGTCGGCTGAATGGAGAAGCAGTCGCGCAGGAAGGCGCGCGTCGCCGCGATATTGACGGCGAGGTCATCCGAGGACATGAGCGGAAGGTTCTTGAGATTGGGGCCGACGAAGCTCGGGTCGGACTTCTGGCCGGCATCGACATAGTTGAGGCCAGCAAGCCGGGCGGGGCCGTGGGTCTTCAGATAGTCGGCCATGATGCGACCGCCATAGGACCAGCCGACCAGCACCGGGCGCTTGAGCCCGGTCGCGTCCATCACGGCCTGAAGCTCGTCGGCCCAGGCTTTCGAGTCCCGGTAGCGTTCGGGCTCGAACGGCTTGTCGGAATTGCCATGGCCACGCAGGTCGTAGGTCACAATATGGAACTCATTGGCAAGCTCGCTGGTGACCTGCTTGATCCACGACAGGTGGCTCTGCGAAAAGCCATGGACGAAAATGATCTCGGGCCCGCTCGGATTGCCCCAGACCTGCGCTGAAATCGTGAGTCCGTCCGGCGTCTTCACCGACACGGCTTTGAACTTCTTGTCCTGCGCCATGGCGGGTGCAGACAGCAGGAGCACCGCGACGAAAGTGCCGGCGAGGCGGCGCCAGAGTGATGCATGCGTCATGTGGGAGTCCTCCCGTATTGTTGCGTGCGGTTTCGTCAGCGCTGGTCAGCGTGGAGAACGTTGGTTGATCCGATCGGCCGCGGACCGCGGATCGCATTGATGCTGCACCAGCGTGCACCTTCCGTGCGGACGGCGCAAGGACACACCGCTGCACGGGATAAGGTACCGCCGATCAGTGCACGTTGGCGTGCGGCAGCGTCAGCGTCGCGTGCAGCCGAACGGCTGCGCGACCGTCGATGCTGGCTCGGAAGTGGCCGTCAGTGGTAGGGCGGCTTGTGCACGCCGCGCGGCGACAGCGTGAAGATCTCCACCCCGGTGTCGGTGACGCCCACGGTGTGCTCGAACTGCGCCGACAGCGAGCGGTCGCGCGTCACCGCGGTCCAGCCGTCCGACAGCACCTTCACGTGCGGCCGGCCGAGGTTGATCATCGGCTCGATGGTGAACAGCATGCCGGGCTTGAGCACGATGCCTTCGCCGGGCCGCCCGACATGGACGATGTTGGGCTCGTCATGGAACAGGCGGCCGACGCCGTGGCCGCAGAAATCGCGCACCACGCTCATGTGCTGCGGCTCGACATAGGCCTGGATGGCGGCGCCGATGTCGCCGGTGGTGCCGCCCGGCCGCACCGCCGCGATGCCGCGCATCATTGCCTCGTAGGTGACCTCGATCAGCCGCTCGGCCTTGCGCGGGATTTCGCCGACCGGGAACATGCGGCTCGAGTCGCCGTGCCAGCCGTCGAGGATCAGCGTGACGTCTATGTTGACGATGTCGCCCTCGCGCAACGGCTTGTCGCTGGGGATGCCGTGGCAGACCACGTGGTTGATGGAGGTGCAGGTCGACTTGCGGTAGCCGCGGTACATCAGTGTAGCCGGCGTGGCGCCGTGGTCGCGCGCGAACTCGAACACCAGGCGGTCGAGCTTCTCGGTCGGCACGCCCGGGGCCACCTCGGCCGTGAGCACATCGAGGCACTCGGCCACGAGCCGTCCGGCCCGCCGCATGCCCTCGAAGGCGGCAGGGCCATAGAGCTTGATCTGGCCGGTCTTGCGCAGCGGCGCCAGCACCGCATCGACATAAGTCATGAAAATTCGCGGCCCTGGCCCCGCGTCCGCGGCCCTGTGCCGCCGATTCTCTCACCCAATGTAAGCGCGCCAACGCGGCGCGCAAGCGCACGGCGCCGCCCGTGCGGCCACCGCCCCGGCGCCGCCTTATTCCACGATCGGCACGGAGGCCGCAACGTCAAGGCCCTCGCTCGCCACTGCGCAGCGATAGGCAATCGCCTCTACGCCGCCGGCGCGGGCGCGGTCGAAGGCTTTGCCGTAGGCCGGGTCGATGTCGCGGGCGAGCGCAAACCGCATCGCCGAGCAGATCTGGATGAGGTAGAGCATGACGGCGCGGCCGCCGGCCGCAACGACCTCGGCCAGCTCGTCGAGGTGGCGGGCGCCGCGCACTGTGACCGAATCGGGAAACTCGGCAAGCCCGGGCTCCCGCATCAGGTGCACGTTCTTGACCTCGACGTAGGAGGGCGGCCGGTCCGGGGCCTCGAGCAGGAAATCGACGCGCGAACCGCGGCCGTACTTCACCTCTCGCCGCATCGAGGCATAGCCGGCAAGCTCAGGAATCGCGCCCTGGGCGATCGCCGCCGCCACCAGCGGATTGGGATGCGCCGTGTTGACGCCGACCAGTTCCGTTCCGGTGCCGAAATCGACCTCCACCAGCTCCCAGCTGTAGGCGAGCTTGCGCCGGTGATCGGCCGAGCGCGACAGCCACACGCGCGCGCCGGGCGCCGCCAGGCCGGTCATGGCGCCCGGATTGGCCACGTGCACGGTGAGCGCCTCGCCGCTGTCGAGCACGACGTCGGCGAGGAAGCGCTTGTAGCGCTTCACCAGGGTGGCCGGAATGAGCGGGGCGCGGAAACGCATGGGCGCCGGTTGCACGCCGAAATCACGTCCATGTCAACGTTCTCGACGTTGCCGCGGCGGCCGAAAAGGTGCACGCTATCCGTGGTGGGCGGATCATCTTGGAGATCATCCGAAAAGCGGGAGATCCGGCTAATGATCGTCGAAAGCATTCTGCGGCAGAAGGGAACCGACGTCATCACGATCCGGCCCGAGGCCAGCATCAAGAGCGCGGCCGACTGGCTGCACGCCAAGAACATCGGAGCGCTGGTCGTGACCAATGGCGGCGCCATCCTCGGCCTCGTGTCCGAACGGGAGATCGTCCACGCCCTGTCGCGATACGGCGAGACCCTGGCGTCCATGCACGTGAAGGACATCATGCGTTATGGGGTGGTCACCGTGACTCCGGACGACACCCTCCATCACGTCACGGCGTTGATGACGCGCCATCGCGTACGGCATATGCCGGTGCTGCGCGACGGCAAGCTCGCCGGCATCATCAGCATCGGCGACGTGGTCAAGCAGCGGCTGGACGACCTGGAGCTCGAGGCCAACATCCTGCGCGACGCCTATATCGCGGCGCACTGACCCGTCATCCCCCGCCGAGGCTGGATATCGCTTTTGCGGCGCGACTCACGCCGCGATCTTTCCCCCCAGCTCGTCCTCGATGTGGGCACGGATGATGTCGTCGAACGTGGCCTCGACGCGAAAGCCGAGCGCCAGCGCCCGGCGCGCGTCGAAGCGGCTCGGCCAGCCGTCGACGATGCGCATGACGAGCTCGTCGGGCGCACGGCGGATGCGCGCCGCCACCTTGTCGCCGGCGATGCGCCGCAGTGCCGCGATCTGCTCGCCGACCGTGCAGCACACACCCGGCATGGTGAGGTTGACGCGCGGCCCGACCTCCTCGCGCGAAAGGCCCGCCGCATGGATGAGGAAGCCGACGGCCGAGCGCGGGCTGGCGTGCCAGTGCAGCACGGTCTCGGCGACCGGCAGCACGGCCTCCTGGCCCGCCAGCGGCTCGCGGATGATGCCAGAGAAGAAGCCCGAGGCCGCCTTGTTGGGTTTTCCCGGGCGCACCACGATGCTCGGCAGGCGAATCCCGACGCCGTCGACGAAGCCGCGCCGCGTATAGTCGGCCAGCATCAGCTCGCACATGGCCTTCTGCGTGCCGTACGAGGTGAGCGGCGTGAGGTGGAAATCGTCCGCGATCGCCGCCGGAAACGGCGCGCCGAACACCGCGATCGACGATGTGAACACCACTCTCGGCCGGTGCCCGGCGGCGCGCAGCGCCTCCCACAAGGCGCGGGTGCCGTCGAGGTTGACGCGATAGCCCTTGTCGACGTCGAGCTCGGCCTCGCCCGACACGATGCCGGCGAGATGGAACACAACGTCGGGCCGGCCGGCGACCAGCTTCGCCGCCTCGCCCGGCGCCGCGATATCGGCGGCAGACACATCGACGCTGCCGGCAAAGGCCGGCGGCGCCGGCGCAACGATGTCGGTCAGCGTGAGCCGGTCGATGGCGCGGCCGTTGAGCGCACCGTCGCGCGCCAGCCGCTCGGTCAGCTTGCGGCCGATCATGCCGGCCGCGCCGGTGATGAGGATGTGCATTCCGTCTCCCCTTGCCCGCGCTCACATCGCCATGCCGCCGTCCACCAGGTGCGGCTGGCCGGTGATGTAGCTCGATTCATCGGACGCCAGGAAGACCGCGAGTGCCGCCACTTCCTCCGGCTTGCCCAGCCGCCCCATGGGCTGGCGCTCGATGAACGCCTGCTCCACCGCCTCGAGGGATTTTCCAGTGGATTTCGACAGGTCGCGGATGCGCTCTTCGAGCGACGGCGATTCGATCGTGCCCGGGCAGATGGCGTTGCAGCGGATGCCCTGGCGGATGAAGTCGGCGGCAACCGCCTTGGTGAGCCCGATCACCGCCGCCTTGGTGGCGCCGTAGGCGTAGCGCTGGGGCACGCCGCGGATCGAGGACACCGCCGACGACATGTTGATGATCGAGCCGCGCTTCTGCTTCAGCATGGCGGGCAGGAAGGCCTTGATGGTGCGGTGCATGGATTTGACGTTGAGATCGAACGACAGGTCCCACTCGGCGTCGCCGCACTCGAAGATCGTGCCCTGGTGCACGTAGCCGGCGATATTGGCGAGCACGTCGAGGGCGCCGAATTTCTTGTTCACAATCTCGGCCATTGCGGTCACGGCCTCGGTCGAGCGCACGTCGAGCTTGTCGCGCATCGCCGCCTTGAGACCCTCGACCTTCCCCGCGTCGATGTCGGTGGCGATCACCTCGGCGCCCTCGGCGGCGAAGGCTTCCGCAATGGCCCGGCCGATCCCCTGCCCCGCCGCCGTCACCAGCGCCACCTTGCCTTTCAGTCGTCCGGCCATGGTCCTGTCCTTCCCGCAACGCACTTGAGCCGCTATTCGCCCGCCGCAGCCTGCATGATAACGCCGAGTGGCTCTCTTTGGCGCCCCGCGGCGTCGAAATTCTCCGGCGCGAGCCAGCGCTCGAACGCGTGCTTGCGCGCCGGCCAGTCGGCATCGAGCATGGCGTACCACGCGGTGTCGCGGCTGCGTTCCTTCACGATCATGTGCTGGCGAAAAATGGCTTCGAAGGTGAAACCGAGACGCAGCGCCGCCCGCCGCGAGGCGGCGTTGAGCGCATCGCATTTCCATTCGTAGCGACGGTAGCGCAGCGTTTCGAACGCATAGCGCGCCAGCAGGTATTGCGCTTCCGTCGCCAGCGGCGTGCGCTGGAGGGCCGGGGTCAAGACGATGTGGCCGACCTCGATGACCCGCATCTCCGGGCGGATTGCCATCAGGGTGGCGATGCCGAGCGCGCGGCCGCTTGCATCCACGATGGCGTAGGAGAACGGATCGGGCAGCCGCACGCGCTGGTCCAGCCAGACCAGGAATGCGTCCGCGTCGGCAAACGGGCCATAGGCCATATAGGTCCAGACCTCGTCATGGGTGCGAACCGCGTCCCACAGCGCGGCGCCGTGGCGGATGCGATCGAGCTTTTCCACGCGGCCGAACCGCCCGTGCAGAACGACCGGCGCGGGCGCCTGCGCGGGCGTCGCATCGATGCGTGGCCCCACTGGGCGGTCGGCTTTCATGCGTGCCAGCGGGGAAGATCGTCGCGGAAGAACGTGTTGAGCTCCGGGTTGCTGATCGTGCCGTTAAAACTGTCGAAGCGGCCCTGCTCGGCCATCTCGCGCGCCGAATGCATGAACGCGGTCCACACCACGCGCGCCAGCGTGCCGCCGGTGCTGATGCGGCGCACGCCCAGCGCTTCAAGATCGCTCAGGGTGAAATTGGTCATCGCCGACGACATCAAGAAATTCACCGGCTTCGGGGCAACCGCCTGCACCACCGCGACGATCTGCTCCCGCGTCTTGATGCCGGGCGCATAGAGGCAGTCGGCGCCCGCCTCCGCATAAGCCTTGAGCCGGCGCAGCGTCTCATCGAGGTCGGGGCGGCCGCAAATGAAACCTTCGCTGCGCCCGGTGAACACCACATCGCCGCCGGCGGCATCGATCGCAGCGCGGGCGGCGCGCACGCGCGCCACTGCCAGGTCGAAATCGTAGAGCGGATTTTTCGCGTCCCCGGTCGAATCTTCGATCGAGATGCCGGCAACGCCGGTGGCGATCGCACGCCGCACGTTCGCCGCAACGCCGTCGGGCGCGTCGGCGTAGCCGCCCTCGAAATCGGCATTCAGCGGCACATCGGTGGCGGCAGCCATCTCACGCAGATGGTCCACCACCACGTCGCACGGCACGACACCGTCGGCAAAGCCTTCGGCGTGGGCAAAGCCGGAACTGGTCGTGGCCAAGGCCTTGAAGCCGAGGCCCTGCAGGCGGCGGGCGGTGCCCACGTTCCACGGGTTGGGAATGATGAAGCAGCCGGAGCGATGCAGCTCCTTGAAGGTACGGCGCTTGTCGGCCACGGACGGACGAGACATGGGCTTGCCTCCCTTTTCTGTTCCACCGCTCAAGCATGCAGCCCGGGAGCGGCCCGGCACAACGCATTCTGCTGATCGATCGGATCAGCGCCGGTGATTTTACTGCATTGCATTCGAATTGACGCGTCATGCGCAGGCTTGACCCGCACCCATCAAAAAGATGAGCCCGCGTCATGTGATGGATTGCCAGGTCAAGCCCGGCAATGACGATGTCGATGCGCCGAGCCACCTGCGAACGGCCGGATCTAGTGGTTGTCGCGCGGCACGCTTGTTTCGGCCACGCGCTGATATTTGACCGCGGGCTTGAGCACCATGCCGTCGGCCAGCTGGTCCACCAGGTCGCGCTGGATCTCCTGCCACGGCGTCTGGCTGGCGGGATAATGATAGCCGCCGTTGCGGTCGAGCTCGGCGCGGCGCTGCTGCAGCTCGGCATCCGGGATCAGGATATCGGCCGTTCCCTTCTCGAGATCGATGCGCACGCGGTCGCCGGTTTTCAGCAGGGCCAAGCCGCCGCCGGCGGCCGCCTCCGGCGAGGCGTTGAGGATCGACGGCGAGCCGGACGTGCCGGACTGGCGGCCATCGCCGATGCACGGCAGCGAGGTGACGCCGCGTTTGATCAGGGCGGCCGGCGGCTGCATGTTCACCACCTCGGCGGAGCCCGGATAACCGATGGGGCCGACGCCGCGGATGAACAGCAGCGTGTGCTCGTCGATGGCGAGGGCCGGGTCGTCGATGCGGTGGTGATAGTCCTCGGGACCGTCGAACACCACGGCGCGGCCTTCGAACGCGTTCGGATCCTTGGGGTTCGACAGATAGCGCTGGCGGAATTCCTCCGAGATCACGCTCGTCTTCATGATGGCGGAGTCGAACAGATTGCCCTTCAGCACCCGGAACCCGGCCGTGGCCCGCATCGGCTTGTCGTAGGGGCGGATCACATCGGTGTCCTGGATCTTCGCGCCCTTGACGTTCTCGCCCATGGTCTTGCCATTGATCGTGAGAGCATCGGAGTGGATGCGGCCGGCCCGCATCAGCTCGTTCATCACGGCCGGCAGGCCGCCGGCGCGATAATATTCCTCGCCGAGATATTCTCCCGCCGGCTGCATGTTGACCATGAGCGGCACGTCGTAACCGACCTTCTCCCAGTCCTCGATGCCGAGCTTCACGCCGATATGGCGCGCGATGGCGTTGATGTGGATCGGCGCATTGGTCGAGCCGCCGATCGCCGAGCAGGCCACGATGGCGTTCTCGAACGCCGCCCGCGTGAGGATGTCGGACGGGCAGAGGTTCTCGTGCACGATCTCGACCGCGCGTTTTCCCGTGGCGTAGGCGATCTGGCCGCGCTCGCGGTAGGGCGCCGGAATGGCGGCGCAGCCGGGCAGGCTCATGCCCAGCGCCTCCGCCATCGCATTCATGGTCGAGGCGGTGCCCATTGTGTTGCAGTGGCCGATCGACGGCGCCGACGACGACACCACGTCGAGAAAATCCTTGTAGTCGATTCGCCCGGCCGCGAGTTCCTGGCGCGCCCACCACGCGACCGTGCCGGAGCCGGCGCGCTTGCCATGCCACCAGCCGTTCAGCATGGGACCGCCTGACAGCACGAGGGCCGGGATATTCACGGTGGCGGCCGCCATGAGGCCGGCCGGCGTGGTCTTGTCGCAGCCGGTGGTAAGAACCACGCCGTCGAGCGGGTAGCCGAACAGCACCTCGACCAGGCTGAGGTAGGAGAGATTGCGGTCGAGCGCGGCGGTCGGCCGCTTGCCGGTCTCCTGGATGGGATGGCAGGGAAACTCGAACGCCACGCCGCCGGCGGTGCGGATGCCCTCGCGCACGCGCTCGGCGAGTTCGAGGTGATGGCGGTTGCACGGCGACAGATCGGAGCCGGTCTGCGCAATCCCGATGATCGGCTTGCCCGACGTGAGCTCGTGCAGCGTCAGGCCGTCGTTGAGATAGCGCTCCAGATAGATCGCCGTCATGCCGGGGTTCTCCGGATTGTCGAACCACAGCTGCGAACGCAGGCGCCTGCCCTTCGGGTGCACCGCGGTGGACTCGTTCTGCTTCTTTGCCATGATGATCTCCTGGCGTTCGCGGTCGCCGCCCTCACGTCGGTCGCTTGCGGATGCGCGAAAGATGCGACGAACCGCACCGCAATTGCAATCCGCCCTGTGCCGTCAATCTGGTCGCCGCCGACGCAGCGCCGGCAAGGCAACACCGATTTGTGATCGCCGCGAACGAGGACGCGCCATTGGCCAGTGCGCGCGCTTCACCTAAAATTTCTCCGGACCAACGGGTTGCCATGACAACATTTCCCGCGAAGGTGCTTGCCGCGGCCTGCGCCGCCGCTTTTCTCCTGGCGTTGCCGGCCGACGCCAAGCAGCAGCGCAAGCATCGCAAGTACGTGACGTCGCCGGCCGCCGCCTTCGCTTCGCCGGGTTATCGCGGCTCGAACCTGTTTCCGCCCGGCCCGGTCATGTACGGCAACGAATATCTCGGCAACGACCCGGACCCGTTCATCCGGTCGCAGATCCTGCGCGACCTGGGCGCCCATTTCGGCGGGCCCGAGTGAGCGGCACGCCCGGCGCGTCCGCAGTCGCGGACGCAGGCGGACGAGCGGCCGGCATACGTGGCCAATCCATTGATAGAGTTACATCAACATTTCACGGTGAACGACATGGCGAACTTGTGGATCAAGACAGTCGCATCAGCCGCCGCTCTTGGCTTTCTCTTGACCTGCGTGGCCGACGCTGCTCCGGCGCGCAAGCGGCAGCAATTCGCACGAACGGGTGCCGTCACGGCTGCCTACAGGGGTGCGAACCTGTTCCCGCCCGGTCCGGTCATGTACGGCACCGAGTACCTTGGCGACGATCCGGATCCGTTCATCCGGCAACAGATCCTGCGCGACCTCGGCACCCATTTCGGCGGGAACTTCTAGAGCGAGATGCCTTTTCTTCGAATCGCCATCTCGCTCTAAGTTATGCTTGGAGCATGATCTTTTCCGAAAACCGGTACCCACTTTTCGGGATCATGCTCTAGCCGGACTGTCTGCATCGACGATCGCGCGTACAGGCTTTCGTTTGACCCTCGTTGGCGATCGCAAGGCCCGGTTCTATTCCGCAGCCCGCGCGTCAGGCACCGGCACGAACAAGAGCTTGTCGATGCGCTTGCCGTCCATGTCGATGACTTCCACCTTCCACGGACCAACCTCGAACGTGTCGCCTTCGGTCGGAATGCGCGCCAGGCGCTCGAGCGCCAACCCGGCCGCGGTATAGAAATCCCCGTCCTGCTTCTCCAATCCCAGCTTCTGGGACAACTCCTCGATCGGCACGCGTCCGTCGACCAGCCACGATCCGTCCGCCCGCCGCACGATGTCCTCCGATCGCGGCGCGTGTTCCTCGGGAATTTCGCCGGCGATCGCTTGCATCACGTCGGTCAGCGTGACTAGCCCGAGGAAGTCGCCGTACTCGTCGACCACGAAGGCGACGTGCAGCGGCGTCGATCGGAACATCTCCAGCATGCGCAGCACCTGCGCGCTCTCCGGCACGTAGATCGGCTCGCGCAGGTTCTTTTCAATCTGCAGGCCGCGCCCGGCGACGAGGTCGTCGACCAGATCCTTTTTCTGCATGATGCCCAGGGGATGCCCGAGGTCGCCGCCGCGCGCCACGACCAGGCGCGAAAACGGACAGTCGGAGATCTCGCGGGCGAGCGCATCGGGCGGGTCGTCGAGATCGATCCAATGGACGTCCGGCCGCGGCGTCATGATCGAGGGGACCGAGCGGTCGGCGAGCGCCAGCACGCCGTGGATCATGTCCTGCTCGACCTCGTCGATGACGCCGGCCTCGGTCCCTTCCGCGATGGCGAACCGCACCTCCTCCTCGGTGACGCCGCGGACGCGGCGCTCCGGGATGCGGAACAGCCGCAGCAGCGCCGCCGACGATCGCTCCAGCAGCCAGACGAAGGGACGCGCCAGGGTGGCGATGATCTGCAGCGGCCGCGCCACGCGCAGCGCGATGGCCTCGGGGCGCGCGAGCGCGATCCGCTTCGGCACCAGCTCGCCCACGATCACCGACACGGCGGTGATTCCGATGACCACGAGGATGACGGCAATTTCCCCGCCGTGCGGCGCGACGCCCGGTATCTGATCGAGCACCGGGCCGAGGCGGACGCCCAGCGTGGCCCCGCCGTAGGCGCCCGACAGGATGCCGATCAGCGTGATGCCGACCTGCACGGCCGACAGGAAGGCGCCGGGACTGTCGGCGAGCGCCAGGGCCTGCGCGGCGCCGCGGCGGCCTTCCTCCGCCATCCGCTTCAGCCGGAGGCGGCGGGACGAGACCACCGCCAGCTCGGCCATGGCAAAAAAGCCATTCAGCAGGAAGAGAGCGAGCAGGATGGCAATTTCGACCGCAACATCCATGACCAGACCATACCGGCATTGCCGGCGGGGAGCGATGCCGCCACGGCAACGCTCATAGCAGATTCACGTTCCGGCATTTGATTTTTATCAGCAATTCCCGCTAGATCGCGAGCCCGCCGCGACCACGCGGGGGCAGCCATCCGGGAGGCAAGCCCATGCTGAAGACCATTGCGGCATTCGACCGCATCGGCGAGGAAAACGCCTTTGCGGTGCTGGCGCGGGCGACCGAGCTCGCCGCCCAGGGCCGCGATATCATCAACCTGGGGATTGGCCAGCCCGACTTCCGCACGCCGGACCACGTCGTCGAGGCTGCCGTCAAGGCGCTGCGCGACGGCCATCATGGCTACACGCCCGCGGTCGGCATCAAGCCGCTGCGCGAGGCGGTCGCCGCCGAGCTGCACAAACGCTTCCAGGTGGAAGTCTCGCCCGACGCCGTGATGATCATGCCGGGCGGCAAGCCCACCATGTACATGTCGATCCTGATGTTCGGCGAGCCGGGCGTGGAAATTCTCTACCCGGATCCCGGCTTTCCGATCTACCGGTCGATGATCGAGTACACCGGCGCCATGCCGGTCCCGGTGCCGATCCGCGAGGAGAACGGGTTTGCCTTCTCGGCCGAGGAGATGCTGAAGCTGATCACACCGCGCACCCGCCTCCTGATCCTCAACTCGCCCGCCAATCCGACCGGCGGCGTGACGCCGAAACCGGAGGTCGACCGGCTGGTGGCGGGCCTCGAGCGCCATCCCGACGTCGCCATCATGTCCGACGAGATTTACGATCAGATGCTGTACGACGGCGAGACCCATGTCTGCCTGCTCTCGTACCCGTCGATCCGCGACCGGCTCATCCTGCTCAACGGCTGGTCCAAGACCTATGCCATGACGGGCTGGCGGCTCGGCTACGCGGTGTGGCCGGTCAAGCTCTACGACTACGCGCGCAAGCTCGCCGTGAACCTCTACTCCTGCGTCAATGCCGCGACGCAATGGGCGGGGCTCGCGGCGCTCACCGGGCCGCAGGACGAAGTCGCCAGGATGGTGGCGGAGTTCGACCGCCGCCGAGGCGTCGTGGTCGACGGCCTCAACCGGCTGCCCGGCGTCTCCTGCGCCACGCCGAAGGGCGCGTTCTATGCGTTTCCCAACGTCAAGCGCACCGGCTGGAAGGCGAAGGCCCTGGCCTCGACGCTGCTGGAAGAGACCGGCGTCGCCATCATCGGCGGTCCAGATTTCGGCATCCTGGGCGAAGGCTATGTGCGGCTGTCCTACGCCAATTCCACCGAGAATATCCTGCGCGCGCTCGACCGCATGGGCGAGTTCCTGGCGTCGCGCAAGGCGGCCTAGCGCATGTCACGGCGACGCAGCCACCGGCTTGCCATTGTCGCGACCATGAGCGTGGCGGCGCTCGCCACGGTGGCGCTCGCCGCGCCGGCGCGGGCCGAGAGCGACGCGCCGCGGCCGCCGCAGCCGAGCGGAGCATGGCGCATCGAGACGGCGCCGGATCCCGACTCGCAGCAGGAGGATCTTTCGCTTGCCACTTCGGCGGTGGCCGACCAGGACGCGACCTTCAGCCTGTGGTGCCGGCCGGCCATGCCGCTGTACTATTTCGCCATCCGCGACGCGCGGCTCGCGCTGCGGGCCGGCGCCGAAGTGATCCTGTCCATCCGCTATCCGGGCGAAGAGCCGGTCCGCTGGCAGGTGGCGTCGCGCGGTCATGACAGCGTCGTGGTGCAGGAGCGGGTGCACCAGACTGCGTTCTCGCTGATCCTGATGTCGCTGCGGCAGACGACCGCCACCAGTGTCGATCTTGCCATCGACGGCCATCGATGGACGTTCCGGCTGGACGGCTTTGCGCCCTCGCTGGCGGCGCTGATCGATGCCTGCGGCGTCGAGCCCGACCCGGCGCGCGCCACCGCCCGCGAGCGCTCCGGCCCGACCCCGGAGATGCAGCAGCGCGACCTGCAGCATCTGCGACGGCTGATTCCACAGGCCAAATAGGCGCCCCTTCTCCGCCGTGGCCACGCCGGCGCGCAAGCGCGCCTCATGGGAGCGGCGCGGAACGTCGATCGTTCTCGGGCTTGGGCGTGCGAGTGATCCGGCGCGTCAGTCGACGAACTCGACTTTCGTGCCCTTCTTCACCATGGTGGCGAGCTTTTGCGCGTCCCAGTTGGTCATGCGCACGCAGCCGTGTGAGTAGGTCTTGCCCACCTTGGCAGGCTCCGCCGTGCCGTGGAGCCCGTAGCTCCGCTCGTTGAGGTTCATCCACACCGAGCCGACGGGGTTGTTGGGGCCGGGCGCGATCTTCAGCTTCTGCTGCGCACGGACGCCGCGGAACTGGAATTTCGGATTGTAGAAATAGACCGGATCGCGCACCACGCGGGTGATCTTGAACGTGCCGGTCGGCGCCGGCTTCTCTTCACTGCCGATCGAGGCCGGATAGAAGCCTACGAGCTTGCCTTCGCGATCGAATGCGCGCACGGAGCGCGCGTTCTTCTCCACCACCACGCGCTGCACCTGGATCTTGGGCGGCGCCCGCTTGACGTTCGCCACCACGATGCTGGTGCCGGGGCGGTCGAGCGCCTTGCCCGGGTTGAGCTGCTCCACCAGGTCCTCGTCCATATGGAATTTTTCCGCCACGAGCTCCTCGGGACCCGTATAGGCGAGTCGCTTGAGCTCGGCTTTCTTCTCGAAGCTGTCGGGGATGTCCTCGACGAACGGTCCCTTGGCATCGTCGTCGCTGATGACGTAGTCGCCCAAAGCCGGCTCGGCCGAGGTCTCGAGAAGCTTCGACCAGGTCGGCGGATCGAGCTCGCCGCTGTCCTTCAGCCCGTTCTGCTGCTGGAACGCGCGCAATGCATTGACGAAATTGCTGCCGGCACGCCCGTCGATCACGCCGGGCGAGAAACCGGCGCGGTCGAGCAGCACCTGCGCCCGGATCAGGACGGGACGCGAGCTCTTGTCCTTGCTCTTCGTGATATCGGCGCCGTTGACCTCGGCCACCGTCAAGTCGCGCGCGAATGCCGGCCCGGCCAGGGTGGCGGCAAGCAGGCAGATCGCAACTAACCGGCTCATCATCGCGGCGATCGGCGCCTCACGTTGTTGATCACCGAATCAATGAAACACGGGCTTTCCGGTTCCATCAAGTCGCCTGCACGGCTTGTGCGCGCCTTCGCTTGCGGCCGCGCGCCCGGCGCCGTGGTAGGATCCGGTGTGGTCCCGGGAGAGAACAATGCACGATCATGACCTTTCCGAAGAGCAACGGCTGATGCGGCAGAGCTGCCGTGCCTTTGTCGACCAGACGGTGATTCCGTTCATTCGCCGCAACTGGCAGCGCGAGTGGAGCATGGTGCCGGAGGACCGGCTGCCGCCGGAGATTCTCAAGGGCGCCGACGCCATCGGCATCCGCACGCTGGGCGTGCCGGAGGAGTTCGGCGGCATCGAACTCGACAAGGGCACCGAGGTGCGGACCTTCGCGCTGATCTCCGAGGAGATCGCGCGCGGCGATTCCGGGCTGTCCGACAAGCTGGTGCAGAACTGGAAAGTGTCGGTGCTGTTGCGCAACCTGGCGCCGCGCCACCTGCAGGAGAAATGGTTTTCACGCCTGGTGGCCGATCCGCAGTTCCTGCTCGCCCATTGCCTCACCGAACCGCGCGGCGCCTCCGACCGCTGGCTGCCCTACGACGTGCCGGAAGCCGCCATGCAGACGCGGGCGGTGAAACGCAACGGCGAATGGATCATCAACGGCCGCAAGCAGTTCATCTCCAACGGCTACGACGCCGGCCTGTTCGTCGTCTATGCCAACACCAACCCGCAGGTCGGCATGATGCGCGGCACCTCGAGCTTCCTGGTGCCGCGCGGCACGCCGGGCCTGACCATCGCACGCTGCAACGAGACGCTCGGCTGCCGCTTCATGAACAACGGCGAGCTGGTGTTCGAGGACTGCCGCGTCCCCGAGGACCACCTCCTGGTCGAGGGCGACGCGCTGGGCAAGGCCGGCGTCTATTTCCGCCCCGGAAAAATCATCCAGGCGGCAAAAAATCTCGGCGTGGGCATGCGCGCCTTCGAGGTCACGTCCGACTACGTGCAGAACTACCACCAGGGCGGCCGCATCCTGATCAAGCACCAGGCGGTGGCGCTGCGGCTCGCCGACATGGCGACGCGGCTCGCGGCAGTGCGCGCCCTGCTCGGGCGCGCCGCCCGCGCGGTCGACGACAACGCGCCCGACGCCGAGACTTTTTGCAACATGGCGAAGGTGTTCGCGTCGGAAGAGGTCCTGAAGGTGGCGCAGCATGCGATCGAGCTGCACGGCGGCAATGGCGTGATGCTCGACTTCGGCGTCGAGAAGATTTTTCGCGATGCCGCGATCTTCCTGCACATGGACGCGACCGTGGACATCTCGCGCTTCAAGATCGTCAAGTCGATGTTCCCGCACACGGCGGGAAAGTATGCCGGGCCGGAGACGTGACGGCCGTTTCAGCGAGTCGTTCCCGCGCAAGCGGGAACCAATGAACACCGAGTTTTTTGGATGTTGCGCGGCCGAGCTCGCATCGGCTCGGCCGGCGGATATGGGTCCCCGCTTTCGCGGGGATGACCACTGAGCTTACGGCTTCAGCACGAAGCGGAAGCCGATCATCACCAGGGCGAAGCCTGTGAGCTGCATGGCGGTCGGCACCTCACCGATGGTGACGAAGCCGAGGGCGAGCGCAAAGCCGGGAACCAGCGCGGCAAAGACGCCGGCACGTCCGGCGCCGAGCAGCGTGACGGCGCGCGCGAACAGGAACAGCCCCAGCATACCGGCCGCGCTCTGGGCAGCGATCTGCAGAAGATTCTCCCGCAGGCCGGCCGCCACCATGCGGTCGAAGCCGAACAGCACGGCATGGACCGGGGCATAGACGAGACATGACAGGGTCCCGACGGCGATCGCCGCGCGCAGGCTCCCGACATGCCAGCGCCGCAACAGCGTGCCGAACACGGCCCAGGACAGTCCCGCCGCCATGAAGAGGGCGTCGCCCGCCAGGCCGTGCCGCCCGATGCTGGCGACAGCATCGGTCCCCAGGGCGACCAGGCCGGCGACGATGATGGCGGTGCCGAGCGCACGGGCGAACGACAGGCGCTCGTGCACGACCAGCGCGGCCAGGAGGACGCTGCCGACGGCGGACGACGCCGGCTGGATCACGGCACCATGGCCCAGCGGGGTTGCCAGGAACCCGGTGGCCGCCGCGATCACCTGGATGGGTCCGGCGAGCAGCGTCATGATCAGCCCGCGGCCCCAGCCGACGCCGCCGAGGTCACGCAGGCCCGCCTGCCACGCCGCCGGCAGCAGCAGGAAGCCGGTCCACACGAAGCGGTGGAACGCGATGTCGACCGGCGCCAGCCCGATCAGCACGCCGTGCCGCGCCGCCACGAAACCGGCGGCCCAGCACACGGCCGCCGCGACGCCGCAGGCCACCCCGGCGAGCCGCAACGGCCGCCGGCCGGCCGGCGCGTCCGCGGGCACGTGCTCAAGGGGTCGGGACATCGGCCCGCCATGATCGCCCCATTTCGCCCGAAGAGTCTCGCGGCATGGGCGGCTGGACGGCGGCACCACGATGTGCCAAGGCCGGGGCATCGTTTGCCGCCGTGGCGCCGACGCGGCGGCGAGCCCGACGGACGTGAAGCATGACCGAGAACGCGCAGCGCATCGTGGCGGTCGGCGAGGTGATGGTGGAGCTCGCGCGCGGCAACGACGGCCGCTACGGGCTCGGCTTCGGCGGCGACACCTTCAACACCGCCGTCTATCTCGCCCGCGCCGGCGTTCCGGTCGCCTATGCGACGGCGCTGGGCGACGATCCCTATTCCGACGGCGTGCTGGCGGTGGCGGCCGCCGAGGGCGTGGCGAGCGATCTCGTCATCCGCGTTCCCGGACGCATGCCCGGGGTCTACCTCATCGAGACGGATGCGGGCGGAGAGCGGCGCTTCCACTACTGGCGCGACACCTCGCCGGCGCGCGAATTGTTCGAGCTGCCGCAATGGGCGCACGTCGCCGAAAGACTGATCGAGGCGCGGCTCATCTATTTCTCCGGCATCACGCTGTCGCTCTATTCCAACACCGGGCTCGGGCGCTTCCTGGCGCTGCTGGAAATGGCGCGCCAGAAGGGCGTGAAGGTCGCCTTCGACGGCAACTACCGCCCACGCGGCTGGAAGGGCGACATCGCCCGCACGCGCACGGTGTTCATGGAGGCGCTCAAGCGCGTCGACCTGGCGCTCCCCACCTTCGAGGACGAAGCGGTGCTGTGGGGCGACGCCAGCCCGGATGCCACGGTCGAGCGGCTGCAGGCCTTCGGCATCGGCGAGATCGTGGTGAAGAACGGCCCCAACAGCGCGCTGATAGCGACCAAGGACGGGCGCGAGCTGGTGCCGGTGCCGGAGGTCGTGGTCCCGGTGGACACGACGGCGGCGGGCGACAGCTTCAACGCCGCCTACCTGGCGGCGCGACTGGCCGGCGAAGCGCCGGGCGCCGCCGTGACGCAGGCGCACCGCACCGCCGGCGAAAAAATCCGCCATCGCGGCGCCATCATGCCGCGCGCGGCAGCGATGCATTGATGCTGCACGCGCGTTGTCCCCGCGAATGCGGGGACCCATGACCACTGCCATCGCTAGAAGCGCACCGCTTGTGTGCATAGGTTCCCGCCTACGCGGGAACGACAAGCCGAGAGTCACCGCCGCAAACCTGCCGCCTCCTGCGCCAGCTGCGTGATGCGGGCGAAATCGCCGGTCGCGACAGCGTCCCTGGGTGCTGGCCAGGAGCCGCCAACCGCCACCACGTTGGGCAGCGCCAGGTAGTCGTGGGCGTTGCGCTGATCGATCCCGCCGGTGGGGCAGAATTTCACGCTCGGCAGCGGCGCCGCGACGGCCTTCAGGAAGCCGATTCCGCCGGCGGCTTCGGCGGGAAAGAATTTGAGGACTGGAAAGCCATGGGCGGCGAGCGCCATGGCTTCCGATACGGTGGCGCAGCCGGGCAGGGCCGGCACCGGAACGCGCGCCAGCGCAGCAGCGAGGGCCGGCGGCGTGCCCGGGCTGACCAAAAATCTTGCGCCCGCCGACAGCGCCAGCCGGATGTCCGGAATCTCCGTGACGGTGCCGATCCCGACCACTGCTTGCGGCACATCCGCTGCGATTGCCCGGGCGGCCTCCAGCGCGACCGGCGTACGCAACGTCACCTCGAGCACCGGCAGGCCGCCGGCGACGAGAGCGCGCGCCAGCGGCACCGCATCGGCGATTCGCTCGATGGTGAGGACCGGGACCACCGGTACGCGCATCAGGAGCCCGGTTGGGTCAGGCAACAACATGGCTTCTACAACTTCCGTCGTAAGCACGAGTTTCGGCCGGCATGCCGCATTGCGGATTTTTCCCGTCCCTGTAGGCTTCCGCACGGGGGAAAATCCAGGGAAGGGGAACGCAGATGGCACGCGCGATGATCATGTCCGGAGGTTCGGCCGCCGCCGGACGCGCCGGCCCGGCGCGGCCTGTCGGCTGACCGCCATCTCTTAAGACATCCACCGCTGATCGCGAGGGGCTCCATGCTGCTCCGCATCCTCGATCGCCTCGAGGAAATCCTGATTGCAACCCTGATCGCGGCGGCGACGCTGCTGATCTTCGTGGCGGTCGTGCACCGCTATGCCTCGGGCATCTCGTTCCTCTATCCCCTGATGCATCAGATCCATCTGTCATGGGCGCAGGAGCTGTGCATCTACATGTTCGTGTGGATGGCGAAGTTCGGCGCCGCCTATGGCGTGCGCACCGGCATTCACGTCGGCGTCGACGTCCTGGTGAACCAGCTGAAGCCCCGC
>Ga0126380_10000048_pt1 | contig 25068 bp, 35 predicted proteins | sample PanSoiMetPlot_26_FD_92544 | JGI IMG/M metagenome (GOLD analysis project Ga0126380, IMG submission 92544) | Tropical forest soil microbial communities from Panama - MetaG Plot_26 | ecosystem: Environmental > Terrestrial > Soil > Tropical forest > Bulk soil | place: Panama | collected 2016-02-17
GAAGACGAAGCCTGGACAAAGGCAGAAGAAGAGGCGATGAGTGAGATGGAAGATCGTCTCATTGCCTTGGACTACAAGGGTGCCTCAGTCAACCTCATGGACTCTAAGGTCGATGAGGTGGAAGAATCTTAATCCTGCAGCGCGCGGGAGAGGAGAGGGCCATCAATAGGGCGATGGTCCTCTCCATCTTCTATGATAACAGAATGACGCAACCCGAGGCCAGACTCATCCGCCGAGCGAAGGCCTACATCGAAGGGAGAGGAGGTCGTAGTTTCAAGATACACGGCGGAGATCCTATGCAAGAAGTCGGCATCCCCGACCTGCTGGTTTGCTACCGCGGTCGGTTTGTTGGGTTAGAGGGAAAGCAACCGGGCCAAAAGCCCTCAGCGAAGCAGCAGCAAATACTCAGCGAAATCGAGGAGGCGGGAGGACATGCTCTCGCCTTCTCAACGGTTGATGAGGTTGCTTCCCTTCTAACGAAGATCGACAAGGAGGTGCGTCGTTAGAAGCGTCCTCACAATCGCCACCGTTTCATTGACGGTATACGTCACGTCAACTGTACCGTCGTCTGCACAACGCCCTCAGACGTCATCCTCTGTACGCTCAGCGATCTGTCGCACATTCGGTGCGTACTGCTCGCAAGCCCTCCGGGTCGCGTGGTGCGAATCGCGCTTCAGTGTTTGGGCCCGGAACGGGCAATACTTAGGCCTTTTCCAGATGGGCTCGTATGCGCGTTCGCGATACGGCCACGGATGGAATGCGTGGGCTCAATCACGCGCTGCGCGCGCATACTTCATGGACTCAGGCCGCGACTGGAGCCCCTGGACATGTAAGCCTTAACAGGGTGGGGCGGGGAAAGCAGGAGGCCCGAACTGACCCCGCCCCTTCTCTGCCTGTGGGCTAGGCAGACCTTATTCGCCTTTCAGCTGTCGCATCCTGAGGTTGTGCAACTCATGCGCAGCCTCTTCAGCCTCGCGTCGTGCTTCCTTCAGTCGTTTGCGACACTCCTCCTCAGCGGTTGCGCGCTCATCATGCCGTGTCCTACGAATGCCCGCAACCGTTGTGAGAATGCCACCGCATGAGGCGATGATGGCGGCGATACCGAGTAACTCCGGGTCCTGAACGACGAGGATTGGCACATCTGTCGTTAGTCCTGCAGGCAAGTGTAGAGTTTGACCTGACCGCCAGGCGCGTTGAGAACGAGGATACCCGGTGAGTAACCAGCTATACAGGTGAAATCGCCAGGCGGTCCCTGGGGTCCTGTCGCTCCTGTCGCACCCTTTGGTCCTGGGGGTCCGGGTTCGCCGATATCGCCCTTCGGTCCAGGAGGCCCTGCTGGCCCAGGGGGACCCTGAGGGCCGGTCGCCACGTCGACTGTGACTGTTTTCGTAGGCGTTTGTTGACTACCACCGATCGCTGCCGAAGCGAGGAAGCCAGATGTACCAGCAAGTGCCAAACCCAACCCGGCAAGTATGTAAGCTAATGGCGGTCGTTTCACTGTCGCTCCTCGACGTGCTCGCCTAGTTCGAAGCCTTCACGGAATGAAGCGTGGATCTCGTCGATGCGGCGTTGACAGTCAGCTTCGCCCCGTTTGCGTGTCTGACGGATCGAGAAGACCGAGCTCAGCACCGCACCGATTCCTGCAAAGAACGCGGCGACAACGTCTGGGTTAACCGACGGCATTTCACGGTTCAGCGACCCGCACGAACACCGTGCCTTGACCTGCCGCATTACGAGTTCGCCTCATCACCTGTCCACCGTTTGAGTTGTTCGACGTAGACGTGTTGCCCTCGATGGCGTAGAAATTGCCTCCCGTCCCCCACTTCTCGAAGATGCCAGTGTGGTCGTATTCTGAGTTCCATTCCCAGTCGTAGCACACAAGATCCCCTGGCATCAGGTCGTCGGAGTCAACTGTTCGTAGACCGTTGCGCCCTGCGCGAGCATCAGATACGATGTACGGCACGTAGGAGTATCGCGATCCTCTGACGAACGCGGGTGAATCCTTGCCGATGTCCTTCGCCCCTAGCTCGAATGACCAGGTCTCGAAGATCGCACACCACGGCACACCGTTCATGCCGTACCAATCCCCGTACTTGTTCTGGTTGGACCCCGTCGGTGTTTCCGTCACCCCTAACTGCCCCACAGCCCTCTTGAGCGCAGCCGCACGCACTGTGCCTTGTGACGGTGGTGCAGGCTCATGCCCACCGAATTGACTGTAAGCCTTGTTGATGAGGTCGATGGCTGTGGCGTCCATCGCCTGCTGGCCGCCGTTCGGGAGCTCGACTGGGATAAGTGCGTAGAGGAGGGCATTGAACGTGTTCTTGCCCAACCAACCTGAGGCGTCGATGTGCTGCTGACGCTGGAATCCCTCGACGCCCGTGTCCTTCACGTTGCCCGACGTACCGTGAGAGAACCCATTCGAGTAGGCGTCGTCGAACGTCTGCCATGGCCATCGACCGAGGCGAGAGATAGTACGTTTGTATGCTACAACATCAGGACCGTTCACAGAGGGCTTCTTACCCTGTTGGTTCGCGTCGGGTGGATAGAGGGGACGAGGGAACCCGTCGACCTTCGCTGGCCCACCACCTTTGTACGCTGACTCCCACCACTCGGTCATGCTAGCCTCCTACTGACGAACTCCGACGTGGAGATGGTTGAAGTGATTCCCACCCTCGTTGGTGGCGAAGATGATTTGGTACGGACCGATGTTAAACAGTCCGCCAGTCTTGCGCGCCCGCGCAGCCTGATTCCTAGGCATACCTGCCTCGAGCAACGCCAGATACCCGAGTTGACGTAGCTTCGCACCTGAGGCAGGGATATCAGCTGCATGGCCCGACCAGTGGTCGGATACTCTACCGTTCACAGTCAGGTGGGAGTGATTCGTACCTGTACCGATTACCAATCGACGGCCTGCCATTTTCCCCAGTGAGCCGACAAATTCTTCGACCGCAGGCTGCGTATGAACGCCAGGTCGATCAGCACCGGGAGACATTGCCACCCACTGTTGCCAGCCCTTTTTGCCGAACAGGCCGGACTGTACAGGCGTCGGCAGCGATGAGTCCATGCCAGTAGTCGAAGTCGACGGCAGTTGTGTTGAGGGTAGCTTTATAGGCGTGAGTAGCGAGGCGACATCTTTGCCCACAGTCTGTTGAAGGATCGGTTGGAGGGACGGTGATGGTGTGAGTGCAAGAGCCAGTTGTCGCTGGGCCTTGCTATCGCCGTGGAACAATGCACCCACAGCACTGGACCTAGTCGCTATCGGGAACGGCAAGCCGGCAGATGTACCTGCGTGTGAAAGGATCTTGCGGACATAGTTCTGCGTTTCCCTGTATGGCGGCACGCCGCCGTACTTATGGACGGCACCGAAACCCGCATTGTATGCTGCCAGTGCTAGTTTCCACGTACCGAAGCTCTTTTTTGCTGAGGCAAGATACTGTGCTGCACCCTCGAGATTCTGTATCGGGTTGTATGGGTTAACTCCCAACCCGCGTGCCGTACCAGGCATGAGCTGACCTAACCCGATCGCTCCGACTGGAGAACGGGCATTCGGATTGAACCCCGACTCCTGGCTAATCATCGCCTTGAAAAGTGTTGGCGGAATGCCGTGACGACGAGCGATCTGTCCAGCCGCTGCGCGATAGTCGGCCATTACCCGCCTGCCATCCTTACGTTAGCATCCCAATTCGCTTTGACTTGCCCGATCCCTGTCTCACCCCACAGGACGTTGGCGTAGTAAGCCTGGTCCGACTTACTTGCGCCCTTGAACTCGTTCTGGTACTCGGTGACAGAGGCAGTATCCAGGTGACTGTATTTTTGGAGGTACTCAAGGGCGGCGTTCGCCTTGTCGAGGGGGTCAAGGTCGCGGTACGCACTCTTACCCTTACCTTGGGCGTATTTAAGGCGGAATTCATCCCGATGCTTAAGCGCGTCGAGGTCACCCTTGTACGAGGCGATATCCGACTGACTTACCTGAAGCCCCTTCTTAGCAAGCATTTTGACCTGTGCGGGGATTTTGCTCATGCGCTCATCAGTCCTCATACCGATGTGCTGCATTGGCGAGGTCGCCAGCATCTCCTCGCGCTTTGCCTGCTCATGGTACACTGTGGGATCCGCTTGCCGCGGGAATAGCCCACCCAGGATCGTGGGGAGTAGCGCCTCTTTTATTCCCGTCTTCGGGAATGTCTTAGGATTCTTAGTGCCGGGGATCTGACCAAGCGGGGACCCCGCGCGTACATACGTCGAGACAGGCAACAGCGTCTGAGCCAACTGTGGTAGAGTCATACCGCCAGACAGCACTTCGAACGGCGGAGTACCGAACTCCTGGAAGGCACTGCGTACGTTGCCCTTCTCGAGGCCAAGCGCACCCTTGACGACGTGCTTCCCCTGGACGATTTCGTCCCCGACTGTCGATGGTGCGAGCACAGACTTCGGGTTGATGACACCCCACGGGGTTTTAACGTATCCCTGCATCCACTCTGGCTGTTTGCCGAGCTCGCGTTGCGAAGCTGCCTGACCCTGCTGCGCAAGCTTCGTGACTAGGGCAGACTTGAGTGGGCGGTTAAACACTGTTCGTCCTGTCCACAGTGAGGCGCGTGACATCCACGGGTAGAAGAAAACGACCTCGGTGAGATGCTTCTCCGCCGGCGTTAGTGAGTCAAAGTCCACTGCGTCCTTGCGTGCCCGCCTCGCAATCGCTGCTCTCGTCTCCGCGAGCTTGGGGTCCTTAATGAGTTTGTTCTGCTGTGCAACCGTGTTGAACCCCTTCTCACGCGCACGGTACTGCCAGGACGCTCGACGGAAGTCACGGTCAGTCCAGTCCATCATCTTGTTCGTGTACCGGTCCTGAAAGCCCCTGAGGCCACCGCGATGTGTGAGTGTTGCTTCACCCTTCAAAGCCTCAGGTAGGTAGCTTTCGGTACGGGTAATGCCTGCCTCATGGTCAATAAGGCGAGTCAATTCCGCCCCATGTGTAACTGGCATTCGATGGGCGCGGTACATGTTCGCCGCGATCTTGGCAACGCCCTGCGTGGAAACTCCCATCATGGTGTTACCCAGGACGTTGGTAGTCACGTACTTCGGTCCAAGGTAGACCCCGAAGAATCGGACCTGATTTGTGAACTCACGAAGCTTCTGTATCGATGCTCCTCGGGGCCCAGCCTTGAGCTTTTTGATCCACTCCTTAGGGATGTTGGCTTCAACGGTGTCAGCCATGTCGGGAGCAACGCGACGAAGAGCCCTAGCCTCGCGACCGACCACAGTGGGTGCATCCATGCCGAGCAGATGCCGGGTCGCTACAGCGATGTTATTGTCCGACAACTTACCGCCTGCTGCGATGTGGTCAAGCTGTTTCTGGAGGACGCTGTTCCGCCAGTTGTGGATCGGGCGTAGAAGTGGATTGTCAGGCTGAAGGCGCTGGATATGGACAGCTTCGGGTTTGTTACCCGCCATCTCACCTATCTTGAGCTGTCGGTCTTCGTTCAGCGCACCGCGCCAGACCAACGACGTTTCACCCGGGGCCGGACGATGGAGCAAAGAACCGCCCTTAGAGCTAGGCCTTGTCAGTGCTGCCTTGGCAGCGCGACTCCACGCTGTCGCGCCTTCGCCTGTTGCTGAAGCAGCCCGAGCTGCCTCACCCGCAGCACCTATCCTCGAAGCAGTACCTGCACCCGCCGACAAAAGCGCGAGAGCGTCGAGAGCTGTGTAGCCGGGGTTACGAAGTGGGTGACGGATGTCCTCCACGGTTGACTTCCCCATCGCCTTAAGGAGGTCAGTCGTATGCTGGCTATGCTTAACATCGCCTTGCAGGCCGTAGTATTCGTCCTTAGCCACCGCCTCGGCACCCTTGTAAAGTCCGTATGGTGCGTAGACCGCGGCGTCTTTGATGTTACTCACAAACCTTGAAGCGAGGTCCGTAAATCCCTTCCTGGGGGCCGACAACGCCCCCAACTGTTGGAGTTTACCGTGAGTATTTTTGAACGCGAGAGTGGCCTTTTTGTACCCTTGCGCGTCACCCGCAGCAATTGCCTGCTCCTGCTGATGGCGACTGTCAAAGAGGTCGTTGAGGAGGATGGTCTTTTTGACTTCTCGCTTCGCTTCCTTCCCAACTGGGCCTGCCGCGATCATCTTCCCGATTTGCTTCTTTGTAGGAGTGAGAGGGCGAGAGGGGGACGGTGGGGGGAGAGCGGACCGACCCCCTCTCTCAGGCGGGGCGCTGAACCGCGCTAGTCCAGGTGCGGCCGCCCCAAGGAAACTCTTTTTCTTTGGTGGCTTCGTCGCAGGCTTCGAAGGCCCCATCATGCCGCCTGCGAAGATCGAACCGATCGCGGAAGGATCAATCTTCGCTACGGCCTTGCTAACGCCCGCCTTAGTAGCCTTTTTCTTTGCCACTACTTTCTCTTCTTAGTGGGGTCAACACCGAGCTCGCTTTTGACGGCCTGCGCAGCGGTGATCGGAGGAATGCCAGCAGCCTTGAGAAGTTTGAACATCAACTGTGGATCCCTCGTACCGCCATACGCTTTATCGCCGTATCGCTGAGCCAACCATGCAGCAGGCATCATCGTGTGCTTGACGTAGTAAAAGTACTGCTTGACCTTCGGATCGTAAACAGCCCCCTTAATCCGACCAGACGCAGCTGCCAGCGTCTCTTTTTTAGGAATCCAAGTCTTCTGCGTCACCGTGATCGGCTTGATCGACTTCGGGTTCGCTAACGCCTTCGCCATCTGGACAGCGTTCTTTTGCTGCATGACCTTGGTCCGTGCCTGCTGATCCGCAAGCTTGCCCTGGTCGATTAGGAGCTTCTGCGCGAACTGATACTTAGACATGCCCAGCTTCTCCGCAGCGAGTCGCTGATCGTAGGTAAGTTGTTTCGCGCGGAGGTTAATCTCTTGCTGCCGCTGCCTGACACCAGCGATCGTTGAGTACTTTCTCAGTCCAGCTTCACCCATAGCGATGGCCAACCGCTTGTCGTCGTTCTTCAGGGTGTGGATCGTCGACTGACGCTGGAGATTGAACTGCTTCGCATCGAGGTTCTGCTTGACTTTGTTCATTTGGTACTCGCGCTCTTGTGTGAGCAGCGTGTTAAGGCGGTCGTTGATCTTACCTGTGCGAGTGCCCTTCAGCGTGGCGATATCGCTCTGCAGCTTCGAGATTTGGTCTTCGTAACCCTGGCGAACACCCATCTCCTTCTCGGTGCGGATCAAGGGGAATACCTTGCCAGCCCAGTCAGCCTGCGATTGAACACCTGCCATGCCGGTACCCATCGCGTGGAGCAATCCGCCAGCAGCCTCAGCACCATAGGCAGCAATCGACGGATCGACTGCGCCAGTGAATTTGTCCACAGCTACAGGCCCTCCGACCTGTTGCGCGACCTTCTGTGCCTCAGACGCGGCGTCCTGCTTGATGGTGTTCAGGCGTTGGCCTGCCGCAGAGAAAATCGCCTGCTCAGCAGCCATCGTCTTGTCAAAGTTGTCGGAGACGAGGTGCGAGATGTCGTTGATCTGTGGCTGAAGATCACCGAATATGTGCTCCAACTCTGCCTGCGCAGCCGCCTCGCGTGATTGCGTTGTACCAACCTGTTGCTGCAGCGGATTGACTTGACTTGAGAGTTCAGCATCGGTCTGAGTCGTGGCGATGTTCTGGAGCTGATCGTACGAGCGAACGTCCCCGATCGATGCCTTGGGTTGTTTCACCGGTAGGGGAGGAGACTTGGCATAGTAACCCTTGCCCTTGGCGAATCCAAGCGTCTGCTTAGGGCCGATCTTAAGCCCCGGGTCGAGTTTGGAGGTGTAGTATTTCGGTGCCGCCATTACTGCCTACCTATTAGCCCCGCGTATGGGCGTTGGAGAGGACGATTGATCGGCTGCTGTGGGCGCATGGGGTGTCGTGCTTGCTGCATCTGAATCTGCGCGAACTCGTGCTCCTTCGCCGCCTCGTTGAGGATGCGAGCCGCAGCTTTCAAGCCCACAGCCTTGATGTTCGGAGCCGTCATCGCCTGCTGACCCGGCGTACCTGAAGCCATCTGTGGTGGCGGTCCCTGGAATACGTCAGTCGGTGGGCGCCTGCCGAAAGTGTCGATGATCGGTGGGCGCGCGTAATCCCCGACTGCTCCATGACCGAGAATGTTTGGGTTGGCCTGATACATCATCATTAGTCGTCGAATCGCTGCGGGGAGCCCTGCAGACAGGGGAACGACAGCCTCAGGCCCTGCTTCACCGATCAATGCATCGGTCGGCTCATCCACAACGCCACCGCCGGCCATCGCCTGCTTGCCCTTCGTCGTGACCTTCTCTGACGTCGAACCAGGCGTCCCGTAGATCTTGTTCCAATCGAGGGAAGGGATCGTCGTGGGCGATGCAACCTGCCAGTCAGGTCCGAGAGCAGCGATTTCACCTGCTGACAGGGGTGCTTCTGTATCAACCACGGGCCCGCCCGCAGGAATTCTGGGACTCACAGGTGCAGGCCCAACGTCACCAGCACCTCCTCCACCACCTCCTGGCGGAGGTTCAGGAGGTGGAGGCGCAGCAGGCGGTACGTATCGACCTACCGCACGCGCTGCAGCATTACTGATCCCTCGACCCCAGTCCCCCAGTAGCCCTGATGCGTGGGTGTAAAGCGCGCCCAACTGTCGTGGGAGGTCTTCAGTCATCTGTGAGATCTGCGTGCGAGTCGGGGCCTGCATTTGTGCCAACTCGTCGGCACGTCGACCCGAGAACAAGGTGCCTCGCATCTGAGCATTATTCGCCGCTGCGATCTCGGCATCTGCCAGCGCCTTTTGCGCGGCGGTGTTCTGACGATCGTAGGCGATCTGGAGGCCACCAGGGATGTAGTTGCCAGCTGCATCGGTGTACCCGAGCTGCTGCAGGTCGTTCTGATAGTTCTCGATGAATGAGCGTCTGAGATCTGAGATATCAGTCTCATACTGTGGGTCACTCCACACGCCCTGAGGCTCTGGCAACTGTGGGTTCAACGACATTGGTGAGTTGTACGGGGCTGTCCAATTGTAGCTTGACATTTCACCTCCTAGGCGGTTGTGGAGTCATTGATGAGTCCAAGTTGCACCAAAGCGGTAAGGAGTGATTGGAGCGCGAGATTGCCCCCTCGCGAGCCCGTGACTGTATACTTCTGCCCGAACTTGCCGTCGAACTGATCGCGGAGGAAATCGACATTCCGCTGCACGACGAGGTATCCGTCGGTGTTGTCGGGTGAGGCACGCTCTGGGAATTCAGTTTTCTTAGCCATCACCCAATTCTCCAGAGGATTAGGTGGCCATCTATGTTTCGCGCGACGGCCTCCGAGTTAATGCCAGTCAGTCGGATAACGTCATTAACAGCTAGGAAGTATGCAGTATGCACGCCAGCAATCCATCGCTCGGCGCCTGCAGTAGCAATACCTGCCTGGGCGTTGACCTCCGTCACCTTCGCGTTCGCACCTGCTGGGTTCTGTCTCACACGTATGACCTGATTTGACCCTCCACCTAAGTTCCATGTATACATAGAGGGGAATATGAGATAGGTACCCGCAACGTCGATCCGGTAGTCGTTGCTAACTATGGTACCAAGGTTAGCGTTGTCTGTCTCATAGTTAATTGGCAACTGTTTCTCACCCTCCGCAGACGTGACTGTTGTGCCCCCTGCTGCAATACGAGCTACTGGGAGGTAATTCAGTTTTTGCCACGCAATGCCAGCTGAGGTGGCAATGTCAGTGTTGACGATAGACCCAGTCAACGCAAGTTTCGAGTAGGCAATCGCGGCAGCCGTGGCAACGTTTGAGTTATCGAGTTGACCGTTCAGGATCGCTGCGATGGCTTGGAAATTTGCTAGTACCTGCGACACGTCCTCCGGTTGACCGGATTGCATGGAGGGAGCGTTGACGACGTTGTAAAAGCCCACTACTTTTCCACCTCGATGGTAACGCGAATTGTCTTCGGTTCACCAAGATCCTTGTGAAGTTGTGGGTCGAGGTGGACAGTGATTGGCCCCGTCATGCCCTCACCATCGGCGTCGTGACCAAACGTAGACGTATTCAACCCCGGACTCCCCCAAGGATCTTGCGTCAGTATGACTGTGATTGGATCCATTAGTAAGGCCACTCCATAAGTGTCATCCACACATACAGCGGATAGCCAGCCGATGACCAGCAGGCGGCACGAACGTAGTCGCCGGCATTCAGGGCAAGGACCTCGTGGGCACCGCCGAACATCCCGTACTTCGCATCAGTGTCGGCGGTCGCCGCAACGTGGCCACCAGTGCCACCAATGTCGGTCACACCGTTTAGAACAATACGGATGCCGCAGTAGCTGCCGGTGACAGCACCGTGGTTGTTTGCAGCCTGACCACTAAGGAAGTACCTGGCAGTCTTTCGGATGTAAATGATACCATCACTACCCATCATCGCCCCACCAAACGATCCACCATTGTCGGAATACGCACTACCGGCCGAAGCAAAAAAACGGTTAGAGTAGTCAGCCGGTGGTGCCGAGTAATACCACCAACCCGAGCAGACAGCGAACTTTATCTGCTCAGCGCGCAGCGTGCCAGTAGCGATTTTGTCGCCAGTAATTCCACCCACAGCGCTGATATCGGCATTCTGGATCGTGCCGTCGGTGATCTGGGCAGACGTAACCGAGTTGCTGGCAAGTTTGGAACCGTCAATCGCTGCACCAGGGGCAATGTCTGCGTTCGTGAGTCCAGCACCGAAGTCGAGTTTCGAGCGCGCGATGGCAGCAGCAACAGCGATGTTAGAGTTGTCGATTGACCCGTTCAGGACGCCTGCGATGGCGTTCAGGTTAGCAAGTACTTGTGAGATGTCCTCAGGTTGGCCTGCCTGCATTGAGAGTGGATTGATAACGTTGTAAAAGCCCATTAGCTACTGACCCTCACTGGCCGCACAGCGAGGCAGCGGTTTGACCACACGTTCGTGTTCATGTTACTAGCCCTCATCACTAGCTTGACAGCCGTGTTAGTTGACGCAACGGGGCGTCGAATCGTGCGGCCCATGAAGTCGTTGTAGCCAAATTTGTTGTAGAGCAGCGCGGCGTCGGTGTCGCTTGGCGATGTTGCGCCGATCTGCGGCCCGATGTAGATGTAGCCGTCGGACGTTTGAAGGACGACCATCGCCGAGAACTCGAAGTCGTAGACACCGACGAAGGGGACGGTTACGGTTGGGCCAGGCGTCGCCGTGTCGCCGTAGGTGGTGCCATTTCGGCTCTCCTGCGCCTGCACTTCGGCAGTAATCGGTGGCCCACCAATAAAGTTCCACTTATACACATCACCCGCGCCAGCTTGATAGTAGAAAAGCCATGCCCCGTAGTAAGGAACCTGAATCGGGTAAAGCCAAAGATCCCCATTGCTTGGGGACGCCGGTGGTGTAACCGACCACGTAAGTCCGAGACTGCGACCCATGATTGGAAGGGCGAGTTTCGTCTGATCGATGGCTGCAGCGGCGTTAATATTCGAGTTGTCTACGTTACCGTTAAGCACAGAGGCAACAGCGTTAAAGTTCGCTAGGACCTGTGAGATGTCCTCAGGCATGCCGGATACCAACGATGAGGCGTTTACAACGTTGTAAAAGCCCACTACTCCCTCACCCCTAAGACTTCGCCATCGACGAGGACGCCGTAAATTGCCCATTCACCTGACGTGAGCGAGTAATCGACGCTACCGATTGGCAGGACTTGTGTACCCACAGTGACCTCTGCATCGATGAATCGGAAGCCGACGTATCGGCAGTAGGCATCGGTGTTTACGAGCTTCTCCTTCACGTTCGCGTCGGGGCCCCACGAACCGACACCCCACAGATCGGATGTTGCCCAGTAGTCCGCGACCTGAGACATATCGACCGTGTAGGACGAGTAGGCGGCATTCCCGAAGTTACGGATGATCTGGGCCTGGAATTTGCCGCGACCGAGGAATCGAAGACGACGCATGTACTTGCTCTTCGCAGGAGCATTAAGATCGAACTGACCCGTTTCGATGAGGCACTGAATCGTAGTGCCGTCGTCAGTGCCTACAGGCGCGAACACCCACAGCAGCTTATTGGCCGAGATGTGGCCGCCATAAAGGCGCTCTGTCCCACCCGACCGATAGCGGGCAAACACGTTCACAGGTAGGCGCTGGAACATGTACGGGGAAGTCTTGTCCTGGTTAACGATGCGTGGGTAGAGCTCAATCTGCATGTTCGGTATCGTTTTGCCGATCTCAGCAACAGCCCATCCGCATCGATTCTCGTAGGCATATCCGTAGGCATTTGAGAGGGCGTTGAGGTTAAGGATGTCAGGGCGAAACAGCGGGTCAATCTTCTGAGAGACGGGGATTGCGTCGGCATCGCCACGCCACTGACAGATCCCACGACGTGAGAGAAAGTAGAGTTGGGCGTCGAAGTGAAGCCACGAGAAATGCGACTCAGAGCCTTTTTCGGCGTCAGCGATTCGGTTGGCGAATGTCACCGGGTCGTACATGACGTAGATCTTCTCTCGCTTAGAGGTAATCAAGAAGACGCCGTCTGTTGCAAGGGCTGTCACTGCATCACCGTCACCCTTACCCATGTCTACCCACGACGATACGCCGAACGTCTCCGCGTCTCCCGGATTCGATGAGTAGACCCTGTCAGGCGTACCAGCAATACCCGAGACCCACATCGTATCCTTCCACAGCCTGAGAAACCGACCCTTCGGCGCGGAGGCGAATGCGGTGTACGTCGACCCATTCCAAGAGGCGTAATTGCTCACGCCGTCGCACATGTAGACCTTGCCGTTGAAGGTCTCGAAAGCCATGGGAGTCGTTGTAGACTGACCCGTCACGATGGTCGACCACACGGGTGGGGACGCACTCGGATCGTTGGTGTAGTAAACAGTACCGGCGGTCGTGTGAATCAGGAGCTGTGGGGCAACGCCTGCGCGGTAGAATGTGTAGATGGAGATGATGCGATCTGCGCCAGCACCGAACGTACCCTGACTCTGACACCCAAGGCGCTTCGCTGCACCACCGCGCTCATCGAGAATCGCATTCTCACCCTTACGAAGCTCTGAGAGGTTCAGAGAATTCCACGCATCGCGGACGTTTACGCCGCCAGCGAACGAGGCGACCTTAAACTCGATCTCCTTCAGATCCGCGATTTGGAAGAGGCTAGACATACGACCCCAGGTCTCCGATAATCACGTCCACGATGTGGGTGTCACCCTGCTCCGTCACGACGAAGTTGTCCTCGAGATTCAGCTCCTCCACCTTACCCATGAGGTACTCGCGAATGCCAGAGAACGGCCCTGAGTATTCCTGAAGCCACTCGTGAGCCTCTTCGCGTGTGATTGGAACGTCCCGCCTTTCTAGCGCCATGGTGTTATGCCCACTGATCGTCGGGGGACACGCGCTCCAGCTCTTCCTCGTCCATGAACGTCTCGTCGGTTGTCATATCCGAGAATACCTCCTCCAGTTCAGCAATGTTCTGCTGATAGAGTGAGATCTCGTTGGCGCGCTTGTGACACCGAGCCAGCGCCGCCGTCACGATAGCCTCGTCGAGGTCAGGAGGAGTAATGGGAACGTCGTTTGTACCCGCAAGCTCCGTCACCTGCTGCTTATAGTGGACGACGATGGTCGTGTTCTGACTAGGCGGAGGGAGAATGTAAAGGAGGTCCGTCCACCAGTAGTACCCATCGGGCGTAGCCCGATTCTGGGCATTTGTCAGATCAAGCGGTAACCATTGTTCAAAGAACTCATCGTCTGACACGTGCCGCAGTTTGTCCCTGAGGGAAGTCGGTACCGTGATGTAGGCTTTTGTGATCGCCCTCAGATACCCGATCGGATGCGAGGAGTCAATCGCGTCATCCCATGCCCCGATCCCCACGTCGCCTGGGACCATTGCCTTGGTGGCGCTCGTTTGCTCCCACAACCAGCGTGAGCGACGCGCTATTCGACGATAGCCCCAGTTAATGTAGCGATACCGAGTTGTCTGAGAGAAAGCGTCGAAGCCTCGCGCGATCAGCTCATTGTCAAAGTCCGTCAGTGTCATCCGCGCCATCGATACCCCTTGGCACTGCGATCTGGAGTGGATACGGTCCGATGAAGTCCTTCTTCAGGGCGTGAGCGAGGCGCTCACCTTGATCACGGAGTCGCTCACGTTCAGCCTCTTCTCGAGCGGCGAACGCCTCATCCTGCTCACGCTCCTGACGGTCGTAAGCATCTTCGTACCCAGACCGATGGCCGTCCGCCTGGAGAAGACGCCTGAGTGCCCGTCCGTCAAGGCTCTGAGTGACGAAGATGAGGCGCTCCGTCCCATCATCGCACATCTCAGAGAACACGAACATCTCTGTGGTCGGTTCCCACGCTACGCGCACGGTGCTGCCGTACAACTCACGGATTTGGCGGACGATGGAGAGTACGTCGTCGTCCAGCTCAACCAGGCCCTCTCGGTGGCTGTAGAAGGCTTTGATCGCTGGAATCTCCATCGTCCGCCACCTGTCCGCCTACGGGATGTCGTCCGCGAGGTTATACACGACACCCTGTGTCTTGCGACGCTGAACTCCCAGGTCGCAATACTTGAACAGGGTTGCCTTGTACGCATCCGTGTCCGGGTTCTCCACCTTACGGAGGATTGCCCCATCCCGATTCATCCAGCGGAAGTCGTTTCCGTTGAGCTGAACCCAGATGTAGTCGTCCGGGCGGATGAAGAACATGTGCTGCTTCGGGCAGTCGTCCTCGAAGACCAGCGGCAGCCCGTTGAAGTCGATGTACTTGAACCCACCGTGCAGGGTACCTGCGTTGGCATCGTTCCACCGCTTCTGGGCCTTCAGCTGGTTGACGTAGCGACGCCGAATGCCTCGGGTTGTGAGAATCATCTGAGTCTCCCAACCCTCGGCCCCGATGTTGTCCATCATCAGCTGGCCTGAGTCTTCGTCGAACACACCGTTCGCCCCGTCCAGCTGCTTGGCCTTCCAGTACTCGTTCCCTGCCGTGTTCGAGTTGATGCCGTGCAGGGTGTAGTTCTGGGAGAGATCCGAGCGCGTGATGTTGCGAAGCCCGTTGATCTCGTTCTTCCAGTTGCCATCGAGGGCGGGCACATGCGTACCCGGCGTCATCGAACCCGACAGGTCCGTGCCCGAGTACGTCACGATCCGCGTAGCAGGCGCGATCGCCGTAATCGTCCGCGGCGAACCCGCCGTGCTGAGGTATGCATCAGTGCTGGAGTTGATGAAGTCAACCAGCAACCCCACGCGGAGGTACTGCAGGTTGTCGGCTGTGAACGTGTTTGCCGCCACAGCACTGATGGAACAGAGCTTGCCGGTACCCTCACCGAAGCCCTGCCGATTCAGGTCCTTGCGAAGGTCGTTGACCGCACCGACAGTCTCAGCCTCGAGCAGACGGAGGTACGCGCCGACCGAGCGCTCGGAAACCTCCATCGCAAACCCGGTGATCTGGATTTGCTTGTATTCCTTTTTGATCTTGTCGATGAGGTCTGCCCAGCCCTGCTGACCTGCAGGCGGGAGCGTTCCACCCTCCGCGCGTGCGGTACCCGACTCGTTGCGCGAAGTGTGTACCGCAATGACCCATTGCCGCCCTGCGAACTCGACGATATCCGCATCGCGTGAGATACCGCGATAGTCCATCGTCTCGCCCTTTGTGGCGTTCATCGTTCCGCTGCCGGCCTCCAACTCCGCGGGTGAATAACCGAACAAGAGGATTGCACGTTGGTTGATCATCTCACGGACTACCGGTAGGTAGTAGTTTTGAAGGACGGCGTCAGCGTTGGTGGTGGTTTGCGCCATCGCCTAACCCTGTCCCTTTCCGAACGCGAGTACGCGAAGAACGACCGTGTTCATCTGCGTCAGCGTCGTGATCTCCGGTGTAGCGGCGTTAGCTGCTCCACTGGCGTCACGAATCAGCAGTTTGTTCGCTGTGCGGTCCCACGAAGGAATGCGCCCTGTAGCGTCACCGAACGGGACGACACCGAATACGACGCCGTTTGAGCCGAAGCCCAGTCCAGCAGCCGACAACTGCCATCCGCCGGCAGCATAGGCGTTGTCCAACGTGATATCTACCACACGGAAGAACAGGTCGCCAAACGCACCGCGATTCACGACATTGTAAGAAAGCGCCACAGCCTACCTCCCTATCGAGGCACTCGTGGTTTACGAACCAGGTGGTACGATTGGTGGTAGTTCCCCTCTCTCCATGGCAGCTTGTGCAGCCTTTGTCGCCTCCTTGATCGATTCGAACTTCACGGGAGGCGATGACGCTACACCACTCCCAGGGACCGAGGTGGGTCCCACCCGTCGTGAGGAGTAAGCTGACCCCAGAGTGGCTTCACGATACCCCATCAGTTCGGACCTCGCATGTTCGGCTAACTCCTCGACAGTGGAGAAGTTGCCTTCGTCTACTGACGCCCTGATCTGGCGCAAGATAATCCGCTCCGGGGTTTCGATCTGATCCTTCTCGTCCAGCTTTCTCCAGTGACTGATACCAGCATCGAGGAGTCGGTCGTAGTATGCGTCCTCGTCCGCCTTCATCCTTGACGCATGGTCTTCGATGATAGGCTTCGCCCACTCAGGCGGCTCTTCAGGCTCGTTCCCTTCGTCTGTGATAAAGCTCTGCTCCTGCACGCCGTCCAGCAGTCCTTTGACCGCGGACTTTGTCGCGTCAGGCAAGTCCATCGCTTCGACCACAGAGGAGATTGTGCCTGTGGGGTCTTCCCGGTAGGCTTCTTCGAACTGGATCAGCCTGACCATGGAGTCATGGTCGTAACCAGCGCGCGCGAGGTCTTGATACGGCTTGAGCTCACGGAGCTGATCGTTTACCTCCTTGAAACGGGCGTAAGGTATCGCATCAGGTGGTCCCCCATCAGGTTTTACGTCTCGCGACGACTCAGGGGATGATGCTCCCTCTTCGGTCCCCGGGACTGGCGTAGCTTCAAACGCCCCATCCGATTCGTCTTGCTGAAGACGGCGCGTAGCGTCAGCCATAGTCTCGTGTGACACATTACCCATCTGAACCCTCCTTAGCCACTACGGTTTTACGTCCCCGTGACGTTGGTGGCAGCAGGTGGACCTGCAGTGATCGAAGAGCCTGGGTCACGAATCTGAGGCCCTGTCGACTGTGGGAAGACCTCAGGATCGCGAGCAGCCATGCGCTTCGCTTGGTTAAAGTCGCGTGGGCGTGGGGCCGTCATGGCACCCTCGATTGTGCGGCGTCGTTGCTCTTCGACCCAGTGTTTGACGGAGTCCGTCTTGACGAACGAACCGCCTGAGGTCTGGATAGACCATTGGTCCAAGAGCTTGACTAGCTCATCAAGGTCCGAAGCCACGTGATCCTACACCCCCTGGTACCACTACCTTTACGTCGTCACGGGTGAGCCCCGTAACGAGTGTGTTGTGCTCATCGCGTGAGCGAGCGTCGAACAGCTGATTGCCGTCCTCGTCTTCGTACGTAGCCACGACGAATGCCGGGCTACCCTGCACGTCCTCGGGTACAGCGACAGTGTCGCCTAGAATCACCCGCGCGTCAGGTGGAACGGCGGGACGTGTCTCGCCCTCGAGCTCATCCGTCGGGATCGTCGATACGTCTACGTCTCCACCAGGTGGGAAATCGTACGAGGCGGCGTCGGTGGACTTTGCTCCCTCCTGCGGATCAGGTTCGACGTCGGCGTACGACACGCCCTCTACGCGAGCCTCAGCGTCGGAAGTGTGAATCGCCTCTTCCTCCTCCTCAACTGGGGCATCATCCTCCTTCTTTGCCTTCTCCTTCTTTGCCTTCTCCTCTGGCTCAGCCACTATTTACCTCCTCTCCTTTTGGCGGCCTTTTTAATGCCTCCTCCCGTAATGGAAGTGAAACAAACTGCGTAGGCATTGACCTTAGGGTTCTTTGCCTTTACGTCGGCGACACATCGGTCCATCTTCGCCCATTGAGATTTTGGGAGGTTGGCATACGGCATGGTCTATGCCCCCATTGTGACGATCAGGCCGGACCTATGAGTTTGTGATTTGTCCACTACCATTGCCCCCTTGCTGTGGAGGTACAGGTTGCTGCACAGTCGGCGTAGACACCATGCCTTGAGCGCCCCCTTGAACCACAGGTAGCGGCGCGGTGAACGGCGACTTCGGTTGCGTACCTGCGGGTTGCCCGTCAGGCGCACCCTTCTGGGCGTTAAGCATCGCCATCTGCTGTTGAGCCTCTGCCTGCAATTGTTGCTCATGCATCGCCGTGTGCTCGTCAAAGAGTCGTGGGATCTCGGGGTGTGACACGCGCAGGCGATCGAACTCCTCCGAGGACATAAATGAATAGTGCCGGTCCAAGTGGACCTTATGGTTGTGCCACTTAAAGACTGGGATCGCGACAGGAGCGTTTTTCGCTGGGGCGAGATCGCCACGCACGTCGTACGTCGCCATCGACTGACCCTCAAGCATGAGGTTATTCTCACGGTTCGCCATCGCGATCTGAAGGTCGGTGAGGTTAGGCTCAGCTTCACCCAAGTCAAGCATATCCTCGATTTTTCTGGGGTCAGTCAGCACACCGAGTTCGACGAGTTGCAGCACGTACTGCTGACGCGCAGCCTTCGACTTAGGCATCGCGGAACCGGCTTGGACGATCACGTCGGTATTGTTCTTAAGGTCAGCACCCTTAAACTTGACCACATCGAACTCACCATCGCGACGATAGAACCGCATGATACGTCGAGTGTGGTAGTACTGTGATACACGCTCAAGGATGAGTGAGCCCTCGAGGGCCACAGCCTGCTCAAGGTTGTCCACAGTGGGCGCGATCTTTGTATCGTCCTCCTCCTGCAGATAGGCGACAGCAGTCCCGGATCGAACTCCCGTAGGAACCGAACCGCGCGAGATATCTGACTGTCCGGAGATTTCGAGTATTTGTGAGCGAAGGAGCTGCACGAGGTTTTCAACCTGTGACGGCATCTGAAGCCCTGCGATGGGCTCCGGGGGCGGAACGTTCTGAGAATGAACGTACCGCAGGATGCTACCGGCCACGTTTTTGATCTCACCCTTAATCTTGTGCTGAGACGCGACGCGCCACATCGGATTGGCCATGAAGTCCTTCGACTCGACGAGCTGAGAGATGGTCTTATCGATCTCGAGGTTAAGCTCGCGGATATGGTTCACGACGCAGTCAGGCCAGATCGTGGACGGGGCGGGGATGTGCTGATAGAAGGCGAACGGCATACGCGCGTCTTGATAGGGGAAATTCGAGGACTCGAGGATCTTGTCCTGGGCCCACCGAACGTATAGGCCATCGCGCAGGAATTTGTTGTTACGGTAGATACCAGGCAGGAGCCAGAATGTGAACACCTGCACAGCACCGTCTGACTCTACATTGCGCGGGTGCGAGAGGCCAACGCGAGTCATCAGACGCTCTTGCATCGGTGACAGTGAGACCTGCTCAGGCTGAAGCGCGTCGGCAACGCGACCGTAAACGTCACGGAGACGATCTATGTCCGCAGCCTCGGAAGTGATTAAGTCGCTGAGGTGGTTAAAGTCGTCTGCGATCTCGTCGGGCAGGAGTTGGAAGGGGGAGTAAATCTTAAAATCGAGGTCACCGAGGGGGTATTTCTCGACGGTAGGCTCCTCGTTTTTGGCGCGGGCAGCATCGTTAATCTCACGGATGCGCTCAGCGTTGAAGGCGGGTTCACCCGTCGAGGGATCGATCGTGAACTCGAACTCACCCGCGGTGTCGTTTAAGTAGTCCCATCCGACGTAGTGAGCTCCGATACCGGTCTGAATTGTCCAGGAAAGGACCTCTTTTCGGTTCTGTGGGAGTTTGAACTTCCATTCCACAGCGTTAAGGACGGATCGACCGACCTTCGTAGCCGCCAAATCTTCTGCTTCGTCCGAATTTGCCACCACCTCCACGACAGGATGATTTTTCGTGAGCTTTGCGAGCTCAGTACGGAACACGGTGAGGGCCTGGTTAATCACCATACGCGGTTTCTTCTGCTGATCGTTAGAAGACCACGTGGGGTCTCTCTCTGAAAAGAGGGCGCGGGTCGGATCGTACCGCGATGAGTGGTCCCCAGCGACGAGGGCGATGTTATTCCACCACAGTGCCTCAAACGGGCGTCGTTTGTCCAGCCGTGAGGAAACAGCGTCCTTCAGGGCGGGGATCAAATCGTCCTTTGAGCGAACCTCACCTATCCTCATCGGGGAAATCCTCCGTTATCAGGGCGCGCTCGTTCGCCATTCGTCTGAGCTCCTCATCACTGAGCTGAGTGAGGAGAAATTCGCCTTCGTCTTCGTTTTGGGAGGGGGTAGAAGGAAGAATTTGACCGCCCTCCTCGGCGTAGTCTTCAGCAAAAGACTCCCTGAACGCACGCCAATCTGCGGCCATGATTCGGTTCAACAGGGAATCGATGTGCCGTTCGGTGCGCGCATGAATGCGATCGGTCAACGAGACCTGTGCTGTAAGCGTTCTGGAGAACACTACAGTTAACGCGACGACCGTAACAAGGAAAATCACGTTAAGCAAGATGCTGATGACTAGAGCAGCTGTCAAGCGACGTTCGCCTCTCGCGCCTTCTTCTCATGCAGCTGATGGTGTAGTTGGCGAATTTCTCTGCGGAGGGCGACGACCTCTTCGGGCAACAACATGCCGAACTCTGCGCCAATTGCGAAGGCGCAGTCACGGCACAGGTAAGTGGAATCGTCCCAGTTGACCGAGCGCTCAAGGTCGAGGAACGGACCGATTTCCCCCGCCGGGTCGGGAGTGTTTCCCCGCCCACAGACCATGCACGATGGGGGTGACTGGGTCATGCGTTCGACTAGGTGCATTTTCTGGGCCTCCTCAAGCTCCAACAGGAATGCGTGACGTATCATGTGCCGACCTCTGAGTACTCTCGATGGGGGAGGCGAGATAGAGGGGAGTTGGTGTTGGCAAGCTCAACCTCGTGGCGAAAATGCTCCTCCACCATTCGTTGTTCGGCATCAGGTATCTCTGGAGTAGTCTCCATCTCAGGGAGATCAGAAATAGCCACGAGAATGTGTCCGAGGTTGTCGATGTTATGGTCGTCTTTCTTCCTCGGCTTTTCTGGGGCGTCCTCTTCCGTGAAGTTCGTGCGGGCCGGCTTCCATCTGTACTGTGGGAGGTATTCGATGAGCTTTTCACACGACGAGAACACGTAGAGGCGAGGGGCACCGTGGGAATACCCCTCTGGCGGCTCCACACCCCGGAATGGATATACATGTCCCAGGCTAGGTCGAAGGTACTCGGTAATCCGGGAGATGCGTGCTGCAGGATCTCGATCAGCGATTTCGGGGTAGACGTCGCACTCCTGGTAAAGATCGAGGACAGACTGTCCAGTTGTCTGGGAGCGTTGGCGGGCTTCTGGTCCGATGAGTCGGGTGTAAATCTCCTCTTCTGGTCCACCAACGTCATCTGCCTCCTCGGCATCTAAGATGGTGGTTGCCCACCACGGTACGGGTTGACCGGACTGCAGAATCTCTCGGTAGTAGTACACGTTGCCCACAGGGTCTTGTGCCGCCCACGACGCGGCGCCTTCGTGACGCATGCCAGGATCGATGCACATCCATCTGGGCCAACCCCTGGGGATAAAGAACGGTGAGCAAATGTGAACGTCCGGGTTCCAGTCGGGGAAGATCTGACCCACGAAGACCTCATGCGAACCGAGTACGTACCGTTGGTACCAATGCTCAGGCAGGCCGGAGAACGATTCGATGTAGTCCTCGGGGAGGTTAGGGTTATCCCACGGAGTGGCCTCTACGCACTTGTGGGTTTTCTTTAGGTGGGCGTTACGTTTGGGATCGATGAACCAGCGCCAGAGGTAGTTGTGGCCATCGGGGTTGAACGTGTACAAACCCTCGCGGGGGGAATTGTGCTGACGGAGACGACCACGGAACTTAATCGCTATGTCCTCTTCGACCTCTTCGGCTTGATCGATCCAGAACATCCCAAGGTTGTAGTTCTCGAGCTTTTTCGGATCATCAAGAGGGAGGCCATGGATGCGCGAACCGTTCCAAAGCTCCATGTACAGATCGGACTTGTTGTACTGGCGGATGCAGGGCTTGGGTACCCCATGCCAACCCCCTGGCGTGTCGTCACCGTTCAGGAACATGTCCCACGTCGTGGATCGGAGTTCAGGACGCGTCTTACGCGAGATGATTGAGTTGGTGCCTGGATACTCGCAGAGGGACGCGAATATCTCCATACAGCCAGCGGTTGTCTTGCCGTTCCCCCAACCACCACAGAAGCCTCTGTACTTAGCTGAAAGACCGTGGAACGAATCCTGCTTCGGGTTCGCGCGGTAGTCGAGGGAGATTTCCATACTAGTTGCCGGAGAACCGCCAGTTGAACTCGTTGATGGTCTGGGCGCCTGCGTTTGAGTTCGTGGCGGATACGCGAACCTTTGAGTAGGCGCTTACGTCGTAGAGAGCGGTGTATTGGACAACGCCACCACCGAAGGTGGGACCGTTTGAGTTGACTGGTGGGAGCGTGATGTTGGCCATCGGTGTGACGCCGTCGTCCTTGAACGGCTGCACTTTGATCGTGAGGTCGGTGGAGGCACCGCCAGTCATCTCGTACATGATGGCGAGCTCGTTTTCGCCCACAGTGAGGATGTCTTTGGAAACGAGGGTGGCACCGGCGCCTATTGGGGTATTTTTCGCTACGCCGTGGGTGAGTGGGTCGCCGATCATCCACTCAGACGCAGCAGTACCCCCTGCCACAGTAGGCATTAGTACTTGTACCCCTTCGGGTTCCGCATGTACTTCTCATGCTTCGTGCCAGGACCGGGTCCCTTGGCACGCGGTTGCGACTTCGTGCTTGAGTGGCGAGGAGCACGAGCCTTCGGTTGATGATGCGTCTTGGGGATGGTACTCACCTCCTCCTGCGTCGGGCAGCACGCTTACGACCTCGCGCTGCCATTTTTGCCATCCGCTTCTTGCCGTACTTCTTTCTGCCCACAGCTGCTGCTACAGCTGCAGGATTGCGTGCGCCTCTTGCTGCTGCACGCCGCTTGATCTTCGCGAAACGACCTCCCCCACCTAGCCGCATGGACTTACGACGTGGCCGGCTTCGTGCTCTTCGCCGAGCCATCAGACTTCCTCCTTTGAGATAGGTAGATGCGGAGTTCGACACCTGCAGCTGCGATGAGGGTCGTGATTGCCGCCGCCACCTCAGGGGGTGGATCCCATCCTGCGACCGAGAAAAAGTAGAAGAGCAAGACGGTGAAGGCGCCAACGACGCCCACAGTGGTGGTGTTCGGTCTTGAGGTAGCGGTACTCCTAACCACGACGTGGCTCCAATCTGTCAGGCGGTTCAGGTTCTACGTCACTTCGCTCCCCCGCGCAAAAATCCAACGCGCGATTCCTCCCGCATGGGGGTGGAAGGGGGGGTTGTCACATCGGACAACGCGCGACCGTTGCCCGAACGGACAATGGCACGACCGAACGTACGTTCGATCGAACGAACGAACGCTACGCTCCGTAGCGTTGCGTACGGACGAACGAACCCATACAAAGTCTTTACAACGCATATGCGTTCGCGCGTTCGATCGATGCTACAATCAGATCATGGCAATCGAACGAACGAGAGGAGGGAACATGGCGACTGTCAAGTACACGCGCCCGGAAACGATCGCGAACGAGCTGAACATCAGCGGTAAGCTCATTCGCGCGTATCTCCGCGCGAACTTCACGCGGGCGGCCGAGCACAAGAACACGGCTTGGATGCTCGATGCGAAGCAGGCGGCGGCCGTTCGCAAGCATTTCGCGAAGCGATCGGCCGGTACTGCTTCGAAGTAGTACCGAACGAACGGGGGGCGGGAATCCGCCCGCCCCCCGAACACCGAACGAAGGGACGAACCGAATGGCATACGAACGGACATACGATCTGAGCGACCTCGCCAATCGCATTCGCGCGAACGGCGCGGAGAGCGAGGGTGTCATCGATGCGCTTGAGTATGAGCGCGACCAGATCCATTCGATCGCGACCGAAGCCCTGAGCGCGATCGATCGAATCCTCGCGCTACTCGAATCGGAGTAGCGAACGAGCGAACGAGCGGGGGGCGAGCCCCGTTCGTTCGTTCGACCCCGTGGGTCACGGGCGTGGCCATATGGAGTTTCGGGAGGGAATTGGTCCACGTCAGTAGTCGAAGCCATTAGGACTCGGGGTCCTCGTCAGTAGTCGAAGCCATTATCCGTTCCCTGGGGGGAGCGCGGCGCGGCCTAAAAGCTTCCGGTCCTCGTCAGTAGTCGAAACCTCTTGCCGATCATTGGGACGGTTAAAGCCTTCCAAACGGAGGGTAACCTCTGTGGGCATATCCGACCGATCCGTATACCGACCTGCAATCCCCAGGGCAAGCTTCGCCGCGTCCACTCTTCCTCTTTTCGCGGCCCCGACTATGCCTTCCATGATCTTCGGAGCCTCAAGATCTGTCTTGACCACAGCATGCTTCCAGATGAGGTCGCGGAATTCCTGCTGCTGCTCCCACTTCGCTAACTTCTTCCTAGCGGACTTCCCGTTTCCACTGGAAGTCAGATGGTTTTGGAGGGCTCGTGCGATCTGCGCCCTCCTAAAGCCGCGGCCATACAGCTGTGCCGCGTGCTCACGGACCACCTCAGGCGTAAAAACCTCTGGGAACTGCCCTACGGAGTCCTCGTTTGGAAGTTTTTTGGCCGGAACCGCCATGGTGAGGATTATACTTCCTCGCGAGGACCTATGAATTCCGTCGGAGGTGGGAACTACCCTTAAGCCACGGAACCGGAGCTATATGTCCACGTGCGGGAGGAATTACTCCTCCCAATCCTCAGGGAAATCATCCTCCCCATCGCGGATCTTGTCGTACACCCGCTGCTTGATTTCCTCATCGGTCCCGTATTTGCTGCCGTCGCAATCACCCCACTCGTGACCGCAACACGGATAGTCCTCGCAGGTGTACGTCATGCCTCCTCCGCCTCCTTGATTTCCTTCCGCACCGCCTGAAGGTGATCGACGAGGACGGACTCGAATTCCTTGACGTCGGCCCAGGTCTCAATTTTCGGCGGCACGGAATCGTGCAGGTTGAGCAGCAGATGGTTGATGTTGGCGATCGGATTCATCGTGCCTTATCCTCCTCGATCAC
>Ga0126380_10000049_pt1 | contig 25024 bp, 29 predicted proteins | sample PanSoiMetPlot_26_FD_92544 | JGI IMG/M metagenome (GOLD analysis project Ga0126380, IMG submission 92544) | Tropical forest soil microbial communities from Panama - MetaG Plot_26 | ecosystem: Environmental > Terrestrial > Soil > Tropical forest > Bulk soil | place: Panama | collected 2016-02-17
CGCCCCGCCTCGGCGAGGTCGCGGGTGTAGCCGCGCCGCTGCGGCCGCCACCATCCTCGATGCTCGTTCGACCAGATCAGATACACATCATCGGCCATGCGCAGCCCTCTCTGCTTGATCCGCACCAGTTCGTAGGTCCCGCGCGCACGGTAGCGCCGCCGCGAACGCACCGCCCAGCCGTCCGCCTCGAGCAGCCGGTTAAGGCGCCAGACGTTCTGGCGCAGATTGGCGTCCGCCCATTCCGGTCCGCCGTCTGCCCACAGCAGCCGCGCCAGCTCCAGCGACTCCACCGGACCCCGCCGCAACGCGCGCAGGATGGTGTCGATGTGGGTCACGCGAACCTGTGACTCGCGCCGAGCGCACCCATGCCGCGGCCGAGCTCGCGCAGTTCCGCCCAGCTGTGCAGCTCGACATACTCCGGATGCGCAATCAGCAGCGCGTTGATATCGCCGGTCACCGCCTCGAGCTCCTCGGCGGGCACTTCGCGCGCCAGCCAGGTATTGAATCTCTCCCAGGTCTCCCGGTCATCGAACGGATGCATGGCAGTCCCCCTGCAGTGGTCCTGATCTTCATGGTCCCTGAGCCAGTCAAGGGCGTATTGCGGCGGCTCCAACGCAATCCGGAAAACGCAACCGGGATGCGCAGCATCGAAGGCGCGCAGATGCTCGAGCCAGATGTCCCGCAGGCCCGGCGGCAGATGTGCCACGACAATGATGTTCCGGATCTCGTCCATAGACACACCTCCCTAATCCATCCGCGCAATCTCATAGCTGCCGTCTTTCTGCACGATCGCAACCATCCCGTAATCAAAGATCAGAATGGTTTCGTCGCGCAGCCTGGTTCTTGCAATTGCGGTCTGCGGCGGATCACCCGGATACGTGTAGGTGAGCGTGTCGAGGTCGAACCGGTACTTATCCTGGTTGACCGGAAACCAGCCGCCGCCATGGCGATAGTTGTTATTGACCTGCTCGCGTGCAGGACGCGGGTCATCATCGGAAAACATGTCCGGCATAAACCCGAGCGTTGCCCAGCTCACCTGCGGATGCAGAAATTCCCAGTGCATAGGCATAGACACACCTCCATCTCTCTCCGCGCCCTGCGGCCCTAAGGCAATATGTGCTGCCGCTTAGCGGCAGCGCCTGCGACGGTCACGCACTTCACTCGGTCGCTACGGCGCTACTTAATGGCGCGCTCCCTCGCTTGTGCGGACGTCGCCTGCGTATCCGTATCTCATCCCCGCCCCGCCCGGCTGCCGCTACCGGTCATGTGATTTGATCGGCAGCCCTGATGCCGGGCCTTGCATCATGGCGGTGCCGGTCCCGCGGGGCGTGGCCCGGGCGCACCTCGCCCTGCCGGGGCGGGATGCGCGGGGACCGGAGGTCCTTACCGGACCTCCACGAAATCCCAGAAAGGGCGAAGACGCCCGGCGCACTGTCTCAACAGCTGATTACTGAGCGGGGCAGGTCGGCCGGTCTCCCCACAGCTGCGCTCTCATCCGACGGCGGCGACGTACAGCCGAGACAGCAGCTGCGGTCGCGTCCTGGTCGCGGATCTGCGGACACGGGGTAAACGTTGTGTACGTTTACCGCATGCGAAGCATCGCATGCCGGCAGCCCGTGTCCCTTCATCCTCTGCCCGGATGTGAATCCAGATCAGGCGCCAAGGTCACTTGGTGCTACGTCCCTGCTGCCCTGCAGGTCCTGTTTCGTCCTAGCCCGGTCATGTTCCCAGGCGTCGGGCTGGCTATGGCTTGTCGTTGGATTGGATTGTCCCTTTGTCTTTTCGCGTTTGAGCGGCGATTGCGCGCCGCTCTTTTCTGTTGGTTGGGTGGTCAGTCGATTGCAGCTTTTCAAACCGCTCATACGGCTGACGAAGAATCTTGAGTTGTTTGGTTTGTGTACGCCCACGTCTTGCCTTCGCGCCCATCTTTACCTCCTTGGCTCCCGGAGCTCATCGGTAAACCATCCTGCAATGACCGAGACACCAGCTGAGACCCGGCACCCGCGGATTGTTGCAGCAGCGCAGGTCCGCCAGCGTCCGGCCCGCGGCGTGGTGATCGGGCGTGATGACGTAGCGGCAGCCGCGCACCGAGAGGATGTCCGCCGGGCATTCGCAGCACACCAGGAGAGCGGCAGCGGAGCCCGCCGATAAGCTTCGCCAGCTGCGGCGCACCGTCCGGGCGGGACGTGCGGAACCGCCGTCGGCGGGCTTGCGCGGGACGTAGGGGCGTGGCTTGCGTATGCGCGGCTTGGGGTCGCGGGGCGGCAGCGTAATGCCGGGCGGCAGCACGCCGCGGCGGCGCAGCCGCCAGATCTTGCCGGCCACCGCGTTGCGGGTAATGCCGAAGGCGCTGGCGATCGCCGAGAAGGGTGCATTGCCGCCACGCACGTAGCGGCATAATGCGTCCGTATCCTCGTCGTGCCAGCGCGGTGTCGGCATTATTATAACGCTCCCGGGAAAACTGGGTTTTCCAAATAGTATTGTGATTTTTACCACCTGTTTATCGGGGGTGTTCCGATAATGTTCAGCTAGACATCGCATTAACTCCTTGCACTATGTGCGACATGACAACGGAGCATTACAAAACCGTAAGCCGCGACGGCGGCAACACGATTGTCACAATGCAACGCAGGTTGCGGCAGGTTGCAATTTTGTTGACTGCGTGAAAGAGGCGCGCGACCATGAGGACGGCTGGAGTTGGGGCGGCACCTGGATGTGGGAGGTCTTGGGGTGGTCGCACGCGTCCTCGAACAATTTCATCATCGTTCCTTTTCCAGTGCATCGAACAACGACAACGGAATGAGGCCGCCGGATTTGCGCACCAGCGGAATACGCCAGCGGTACGGCACCGTCCTGCGTTCGCGCCATTTGTCGATCGCTTTGGTGGCAATCCCGAGCTCGAGCGCATACCGACGTACCACTTTCCAGCCGGGGGAACGGGGTGCGAATATGTCATCGGACCGCATGACCGCAACTCTATACCCCGATCCGTCGGAATTGCAACCGCTGAATTACGAATCGACGGACGCCTTTATTTGGCGACATACCGTCATCATGTCCAGAAACGACAACAACGATCCGGCAATGACTAAGGCGCACGCCATCAAGGGCCGCATCAAGGATGCGATGCGCAAGTGGCGGGCCGCAAAACAGTACAGCCAGGCGGAAGCAGCCGGCATTCTCGGCATTTCTCGTCGCACCTACGAAAAATACGAAGGCGACCCGGGACGCGGCATTCCCTATCACGTGCTCGCCCAGTTCTGCCTGGTCGCGGAGGTCGACACCGACTGGCTGCTGCTCGGCAAGAAGCGCCGCAAGACGGCGCCGCCGGCCATGCCGGTCCTCGTCAAAGCCGCACAAAAAATAAAAATCATTGCCTGATTCACATTAGATCCACGAAAGGTAGAACAGTGCCGGAACGCGATTTGATCGCGTATCCGACGCCGCGGCGTTGACAGCCTACCCTGTTCTGTCGGAGTGTAGAGGTGCCGAACGCAACTGGCGGCGCGTACTGGCCATACCCCTCAGCCACGTCGCCATGGCCGGTCCGGATCACGGGATAACCGGGCCGGCCGCTTCGCGCACCGCCGCACAGGAGCTCGCCTATGAAACCGCTCGTCACCGCCGACACCGCACGCTCGCAGATCAGGCAATTACTCGCCGCCTGTCCCGAGCTCGCCGAGGATGAAGAGTCACTGGTGCTGTCACTGGAAAGCGAAACCGACGCGCTCGATATCATCGACCGTATGATCCGCAGAATCCCCGAGCTCGAGGACGACGCCGAAACCGCCGCCAAGCACGCAAGGGAATACGGCTACATCAAAGAGCGCCTCGAATTCAGAGCCCGCAAGCTGCGTGAAACGGTTTTAATGATGCTCCAGGCCGCAGGCCTGCAGAAGCTGCAGCTGCCGAACCACCGCCTTGCGGTCCGCCACAACGTACACGTCATCATCAATGACATGGAGCTCGTTCCGGAACAGTACCGGAAATACCGGTCGCACTGGGACCCGATGAAAACCGTCATCAAGGACGACATCAGACAGGGCGTGGACGTGCCCGGCTGCGTACTCAGCAATCCCGAACCGTCACTGACGATATACCCGCGATAACCAGAACCGGAACAGGAGAGGCGTGAAATGGTGAAACTCACTGATGTGTTCCCGTCGAGATATCTGCAGGCCGCCGACCTGCAGGGCAGAGAGGTCCGCGTCACCATCGACCGGATCGGCATGGAGGAAATGAACGACGGCAAAGACAAACCGGTGCTGTCGTTCAAAGGCAAAGAGAAGACCCTGGTGCTCAATAAGGTCAACGCGTCGACCATCGCGGACATGTACGGCGACGAGCTCGATGAATGGATCGGCAAGGGTATCCTGCTGTATCCGACCAGGGTCGATTTTCAGGGCAAGCGTGTCGATGCCATCCGCGTCAAGTTCGTGCAGCCGCCGCCACGTTCCGCCGGCCGCGGAGCCCCGCCGCAGCAGGACCGGCAACAGCACCCGTCCGCAGAGCAGCAGCAGCGCCCCGGCATGCAGGAGTTCGCCCGCGGACCGTCCGGCCCGAAATACGACGAGCGCAATCCGCCACCGGCCGACCACTATCCGGCCAATGCCGAATTTGACGACGAGATCCCGTTTTGACGACACCCCGCGGTCCCGACCTCATGACCGAGCAGCAGGTTGCCGACACGTTGCACAAGACCCGGAGATGGCTGCGCACCTTCCTGCGCCGCCACCCGGTCGATCGCAACGGTCAGCCGCACTGCAGCTATCGGGCCGGCCGCACGCTACTCTTTCTCGCATCTGACCTGACCCGCATCCTCACCTCACTGGAAACCCCGCCATGCCCCTCTACCTTCAGAAGCCCCGCGACGCCAAAAACCCGAACTACCAGATCCGCGGCTCATACCTCCACGTCACCGGCGTATACGAGAGCGCTCGCACTGCTGAACTCAAATTCGCAAAAATCGCCCTCAAACGAAAAGAGCGGGAAATCGAGGAAGCCTACCGAAAATCTGCTGAGCTTCCCGGCAAGGCCAGTGGGCTGACCTTCGCCGAGGCGCTCTGCGCCTACCTCGAGGCGGGCAAAAGCGCCCGCTTCACCAAACGCCTGCTCGAGCATTTCCGGGATACGCCCTGCGCCGATATCGACCAGCAGGCTATCCAGGCGGCCGCCAGGACGCTCTATCCGGACGGTGACCCCGCCACCCGCAACCGCCAGTGCTATACGCCGGTAATCGCGATTCTGAATTTCAGTAACGTCCTGATCCGGGTCAGCCGGCCGGAAGGCGCCGACGGCAAGCGCCGCCTCGCCTGGCTGCAGCCCGACGAGCTCCACCGCCTGTTCGACGCGGCTTACGAAATCGACGTGCGGCTCGGCGCGCTGTGCGTCTTCATGTTCTATACCGGCTGCCGGCTCAGCGAGGCACTGCGGCTGGAATGGAAGCACCTGATGCTGGGCGAGAATTTCGGATTCATCGGCAAGACGAAAAACGGCGACCCGCGCCCGGTGTTCCTCCCGGAAACGGTAGTCGACGTCCTGCAGGGACTGCGCCGCGGCCCGCAGGAAAAGAGCGGCTCGGTGTTCAGCTATAACCTGCGCACCCTTTACAAACGGTTCCACCGGGCCTGCAAGGCGGCAGGCATCGATCTGCAGCCGCGCACCGCCACACACATCCTGCGCCACTCCTACGGCGCTCTGATGCGCCGCCACGCCGGCATGGACACCTCCGGGCTGGTCGCCACCGGCGCGTGGAGGTCCCGCAGCAGCGCGATGATCTACGAACACACCGACGTCACCGAGGAGGCCAGGAAAGCCTCGCTGCTGCCGGGCTGGAAGCCGAAGCTGCGCGTTATTCCCGGCGACAAGGTCGCGTGATGTTCATCGCGTTCCTGATCGTGACGGCGGTGCTGCTGTTCACTCACAGCGCCGCCGAGCTCGAGGGCGACCCGCACGCCGACCGGCGCCTGGTTCGCAATGTGATCGTTGCCGCTGCGCTGCTGCGGCTCGCGGGCTGGTTCCTGGGGATCTCCTGATATATTTCAGTTAACGACAGAGTTTATTTGAGTGCGTGTTATGAATACCAAGCTTCACTATGGCCCGTGGTCGTCGCTCGACGTTGCCGAGCGGCGGCTGCAGCTGCGCACGCTGGCGGGAATCGCCGCGTGCCATGTCGGCAGCAACACCAATCTGGTCCGGCTGCTGCGCGCCGCCGAGCATGACGATATCGCCCTGACGCAGGCGCAGGATGTCTTTGAGGCGCTGCCGTCCCTGACCCGGCGGCGCATGCTGGCGACGCACGCCGCCGTGACGTTCCCGGCTAAGGGGGGGGGTTAACCGGCATGACCCTGTCCGCACAGGTCCTCATAAAGGTCGGCAAGCTGGTGCGCCTGCTCGGCAGCGATCAGCCCGGCGAGCTCGTCGCCGCCGTACAGGCACTGCGCCGCACGCTGGAAAGCGCCGGCAGCGACCTGCATAATCTGGCCGCCAGCATCGAAAGAGGACTGGACGGCCACGGCTACGGCTCGCAGGACCTCGAGGAAGCGTTCCTCGCCGGGCTGGAGGAAGGGCGCAAGCAGGGGCAGGCGTCCAGGCCTGCGCCGCAGGTGCGCACCTGGCACGCGGTGGCGATGTGGCTCAGCCGGCGGCTCGACCGTCTCGATTCCAAGCACCATGATTTCATCCGGCACATGGTCGACTTGATGGAACACCGCGAGCCGACCATGAAACAGGCCGGCTACCTGAAAGGCCTGTTCGTGCGGCTCGGCGGTGATCCGCACTCGGCGCCGGAGACCTGGGACGACGTCGCGGCATGAGCTAGGCTCTGCCGGCCATGCAGGCGTAGAAATCCAATGCGCAAAAGCGAAAGAGCCCGCCACATAAGCGGGCCCCACATAACCACGCGAATTCATATCACTCGCACTAACTCGCACTAATTCGATCTAACTTTCTTGCTCGCGGTCCTTTCGCAACAAACAACCGCCTAATGGGAGCCGCGCCGTGTGTGCGGCCCTTTTTTATTCTCCGCCGGCAAACGTGCCGGATACTTTCCCACAAGACAGCTGTGTGCAGGACGTGTGCAAATCTGATTTCCCAATGAAATCAATGGCCGCCGCTCCCGAGAACCGGGCACACCTGCAACCACCGGATAGCACCGCCCGGGCCACGGAAATCCGGTAAATTCATCGGTTAATCAATGCATTGCTACCCACGGTCCGGTGCCGCCCAAAACGACCCGGCAGGACCAAAAACAGCACGAAAACCCACCTCCGCGCGCATGCTTTTGTGTGCAATCGGTGTGCAAACCGGAGCTCACGGAGCGACGAAATACCAGCCGTTGACGATGAAGACCGACCCGTCGATGGCGGGATAACTGCCGTCATAGGCGAACAGACGGGTTACCGGCAGCGGCGGCGTGCCGGGATCGTTGGTGATCAGCCCGACCACCGATTTACCGGCGGCGCTGATCCCGGTCGCGGCGAACTGGGCATTGGGCGCGATCGGCAGCGAGAAGATGAGATAGCCGGCGCCGGTGCCGTTGGCGACCACCTGGATGGTGACGGTGTATTCGATATTATCGCCGATGTGCCGGTAGACACCGGTCGCAGTGGCCGAGCCGAGCGCGCCGGTAAACGCCCTCACTGTCGGAGTCCAGGTCAGCCAGGTGGTGAGACCCTGCACGTCGCTGAAGGTCGTCACTACAAAGCCGCCGTTGCCGCTGCTGAAGGACTGCACGAAGGTACAGAGATAAACGCCGCCCTGCTGGATATCGCCGGACAGCAAAGGCGAAAACCCGTTGTCCTTAAATGCAGGCCTCGCCCCGAGCGGCACCAGCACCGGCGGCCGCGGCCAGCCGGAGCCCGGCGGCTGCCCGCCCGGACCGTGGTGCTGCGGATCGAAACGCCCGTCCCAGTCGTCATCGTCGTCGCGGTGGTGGTGCTGGTACTGCACGCCGGCCACGTTGATGGTCACCGGACCGGTATTGGTGGCGGTCGCAACAAAGATGAAAGACGGCGCCAGATCGGTGTAGCGGTGAATGGTCGGCGTATCGTCGCGCGGCGTCAGCATGATCGCGTTGCCGTCCGCAGTCGACGCGCTGCAGGGAATCGTGGTCAGACCACCGACCGCAGCAAACTGACGATCAAACAGACTGAGCGGCTGGTTGCCGCCATGCAGCGTCGAAAAATGGACCGGGAGTGACATGGTACCTCCACTGATTTTTGCTTTGGGGGGAAAACCCGTTTTCAAAGCATAGCGATTTTCAGCCCCGGCGCGCACGCCTGCGGCTGCGCCGCGAACGCCGGGCGGTGTTGAGCGCGGCCGCAACGGCCTGCCGCTGCGGATAGCCGGACGCTTTCATCTCGCGGATATTGCTCGCGACGGTCGCCCTGCTGCGGCCCTTACGAAGCGGCATCGTTCAGCCCCTCTTGAGATACAGGAACACCAGGGGCCACAGCCCGACCACCGAATAGGTGCCCGCCGCGATAATGCCGAGCTCGCTCGGCCGCGCCACCGTCCAGCCCCACACCAGCGACGCGGTGACAACAGCAATCAGCAGCAGGATGCGCGTGGCGAGGATGCGGGCGAGCGCCTGCGCGGTCTCGAGCAGCGCCGGATTGACATGCTCGATGCGCGCCGGCCCGGGCGGCGGGTCGGGCAGCGGGCGAGGAGGCACCGGGTGGGGAAGCGGCTGCGGCCGCGGCGGGGAGCGGAGCTCCTCGACGTTGTGCAGCATTTCGAACTGCGTGGGGTTAGGCGGCTGGTGCTGCAGAGGGTCCATTGCGCTCTCCTGTCATCCAAAGAAATCCTCGGTCTCGCCCGGGCTGATCTTGTGCTGGATCGCCAGCAGCTTCGCGACGTTGGCAACCGCAGTGTTGCGGTCCCGCGCCGCCTTGCCAGCGTCCTCGGCGATATCCAGCGACACCGCCATGGCCCGCTCGAGGTCGCCTCTCCTGGCTGGTTTCTTGCGGGTCATGGGCCTAACAGGTCCTGCGGGTTGCCGAGCGCATCGACGGCGGCGCCGGCTGTCATGATGGCGCCTGCGCGGGTGAGCACCTGCGCGGTGCGCTGCGCATTGACGATGCTCTGCACCGTGCGGTCCAGCAGCCGCTGAAATTCTCCCTGCGGCACGTTACGCGCCAGCAGGAGCTCGGCAACAGCCCTGCGGACCGCCGGGGTGTTGCCGGTCACGCCGCGCGCCGCTCCGGCCATCGCCGCGCGCAGCAGGCCCATAACATCGCCGCGCAGCGCGTGTCCGATCATCGTCGGATCGACGCCCATCGCTTCCGCATCGGCAAGGTTGTCAGCGGTGCGTGAACCGCCGAGCGCCTGCTGGCGGGTCTCCGCCATAACGTTTTCGCGCTCTAGCTGCCGGCCCATCCGCTGCGCACCGGGCGCCATCACGCCCGCCTCGCGGCCGAAGGCCTCCGAGGTGAACTGCCGCGCTTTGTTGACGCCGACCGGCGCCCCGGCGACCTGCTCAATCAGCGGGTCGATATAGCCGGCGCGAAAGCCCTGCTGCCCCTCCGGCGTCAAAGCCTGGAAGGCCGGAATGGTATCCTCGGGACGGCCTCGCCTCGCAGCCGTACGGCCCTGCTCAATCGCCTCGATATTGCGGGAGGCCTGCGCGAAGTTGCGGTTAGCCTGCCGGAAACCCTGCGAGGCCTGTTCCATCTGCCGGTCGAGCGCGTCACGCACGCCACGCAAAACCCGTGCGAGATTTCCCTCGCCTCGCTGATGAGCACTGTTGACCTTGTCGGCAACGACGCGCCGAATGCGCTCGACGGCCCTGTAATCGCTCAACACCGAACGATCATCGGTGAGCAGCCGCCGGATACCCTGCAATTGCGCCTCGATCGGATCATCGGCAATACCGGACGGCGGCCGCGCAATCTGATTGACACCCGGCTGCAGGGTCGCATCAATTTGCTGAATCACCGGCCTGACATTGACGGCCCCGGCATTCTGACGCCCCGCCTCGAATTCAACATCAGCCCGTGTATCACGCGCCTCCTCCATGTCCCGCTGCACCTGCTGCGCAGTGCGCCGCTCGCCGAACCCTTCCGACAGCTGCGAGGCGACGCGGCGCGACTGCCCGGCCTGCCGCCCCTCGAGGAAATCCGAGACCATCTGCCGGCCCTCGCCGGGCGCCCGCGCAACGGTCGACAGCATGCGCTGCCCCGACAGGCCCATCACGTCAGCCGGCGTATAGACGTCCTGCCCTTCGCGCACCGCCGCGGCGAGCTCGCGATCGATGTCCGCAGGCGTATGTCCCGATTCAACGAGCGCCCGCGCGACCTGCCGCTCGCCGTAGCCCTGCGGATTGATGCGCGACGACAGCATGCTGGCGAACGGCGACACGAACGTGCTGGCCAAGACCGGCAACGAAAAGCCCAGCGCACCGCCGGTGAGACCGCCCAGGCCGGTCCCATAGGCGAGGTCGAGCGCATCGCCGCCTTCGGTCTCTCCGGCCCCGGCAATGGCACCCTGCGCCGCACCTGCGCCGGTCGCCTGCCCTACCCGGCCAAGGAACGTCGGCGCCGTCCTGCCGGCGAGCCCGACCGCCTGACCGAGCCCCGCCGTTGCGAGCGTCGAACCGACGCCGCCGGCAAACTGGCCCGCCCCGAACGCCACCGGCTGCTGTGCCGCCATCGCGGTCTCGCGGCGGCGCGCCTCGTCTCTCGCCTCCTCGTATTTCTGGCGGGTCGGCCGCTCACCCTCCGGCCTGGTGAAATGCTCATAGGCCATCTTCGCGGCGCCGACCGGAGCCCGGAAACCGCCGAGCGCCTCCGGCAGCCCGGACGCCACCGACGCACCGCGGATCTCGTCACGCCAGTTGAACGATGCACCTTTCAGAAACCCTTCCGCCTCAGCAGCGAGCGGCGAGTATTTCTGGGCAGGATTGTCCCGACTCCACTGCAACGCGGCCCCGGCCGCCGCCGCCTCGCTGTCGGCGTCGATCCGAAGCTTTCGGCCGTCATCCAGCGTGATCCTGAAGCCCGGCATTTACGGAACCTCTTGAATCGAACGCACGCCGGGATAGGGAGTCGCTCCTGCTCCGCCGCCACCAGGCGGCGCCACCGGCTGCCCGGGAATCGGCGGCTGTCCTGGCGGCACATAGGCGCCGGGCACTGCCGGCAATTCGACGGGCGTGCCGGCCCGCTGCTCCTTCGACGCCGTGATATCGCGGTAGAGCTCACGCACCATCTGGTTAACGACGGTCGCGAAGGCCTCGCGGCTGGTCGCAAGGCTCATCCGTTCGATTGCCTCCTCGCGCAGCGTGACGTCGAGAACGCCCGTTGGTTTTTTGGCCTGCGCATACGTAAAGGCCAAACTGTAAGCCGCCTGCGCAAAGGCGTGATAAGCCGGATTGCTGGTGTCGTTGAGCCACCGGTTGACGATCCTGTTGACCGGCACCCATCGCCCACGCGGCAGCGCATCGGACGCAGCGAGCACGTCCGGAATTTCCTTCTGCAGCTTGCGTTCGGCATTCTCGAGGATAGCGAGTCGGGTCGCGAGCGTCGCCGCCGTCTGCGTCTCAAACCTGGTGTCACCTTGCTGCCGGTTAAACCGGCCGCGCACCTCGTCCAAAATCTGCTCGACGGGCACGCCTCTCTCGACGGCCTGCGCCTGCACGTATTCCTCGGCCCGCGCATCGGCCGCCTGCTTTGCCGCCGCACCGGTCAGCCCGGTGCCCGGGTCACGCTGCATGCCATTGAACCAGGCCCGCACAGAAAAATCGGTTGCGCTGGTCGAAGGCGTCAGCCGCGACGCCAGCCCGCGCACGCCCGACGTATATTCACTTGCCGTCTGGTTCAGCTGATCACGTGCCTGGATCAGACTGAAAAGCTTTTCCTTGTTGCCGATCAGCGATTCCGCGATCTTGTCATCGTAACGCTGCGCAGTGAGCCGCAGCCGCATATCGATTTCCTCGGCGCGCAGCTTGCGGTTATTCATCTCATCGAGATAGGCCTGGCGGGACTGGGTGTTGATTTCGGTGATGCGCTTGTTTTCCATGTCCCATTGTTTGGCGCTCTGCTCAAATTTCTGGCGGTTGCCCTCGGCGAGCCCCTCGACAATGCCGGTCATCGCCGACATCGCATTGACGGCATGGGTGCGGCCGCGGCCGCCCATCACACCGGCGAGCGTCGCAATCGCCATCAGCCATTGCTCGCCTGCCCCCATGATTTCTTCGCGCTTGGGCGCCTGCGGCGGCTGCAGCGGCTGCTTCTGCTGCGGCACCGGCCTGTCGAGCTCACGCAGCCCCTGCTCGATCAGCGGAGCCTCGGCGGTGCGGCGTTCCCCGGCGAGGCGCTCGCGGTTTGCAATATCGCCTTTGAGCTCCTCGATAGCCGTATTGAGCTCCGGCGAGGCGCCGGAAATCACCGGCCGCGCCGCTCCTCCTGCTCCGACCGGCGACCACGGCGCCAGCGTTCCGGGCGGCGGTGCGGGCGCCGGCAGCGGACCGAGCGGCACACCGGCCGGCGGCGGTGCAGGTGCGGGCAGGACAGGAGCAGGCACCGGTGCGGATACCGGTGCAGCCGTTGCCTGCGGTGAAGACAGGACCACCGGGACCACTGCAGGGTCGAAGGGATCTGAATAGGCCATAGCGCCTCGCTACGCTGCCGCCGGGCTGGTGGTGGTGGTGACGGTCCTGGTGGTGCCGCCGAGCCCGGCAGCGGTGCCGAGCGCCTTGGTGGCATTGGTAAGGGTATTCTGGAAATTCCGATCCTCCTGCATCTGCAGATTCGCCAGCTGGATCAGCTGCGCGTCGCCCTGCAATGCGTTGCTGATGTTCTGCTGGATCATCTGCTGGCTGGCGGCGGCCACCTGGGTATCGATCTGCGCCATGATCTGCGGCCAGCGGGTATCCCGGCCGGGATTCTGCACGCCCATATTGAACAGGGTCTGACGCCACTGATTGGTGAGGTTCTGGCGCATATTCGACAGCACCGCCTGCTGCGCCGGATTGAGATTGCCGCCCTGATTGGCGAGCGCCTGGGCGTTGGCCTGTGCGGTCAGTGCGCTGGCCGGCAGCTTGGTGCCAATACCTGACAGCCCGATCGCCAGCGGCGCGGCGGCCAGCCCGACCCGCGTCCACGGCGAATTCAGCGCACTGGTCAGGGCACTGGTGGCGCCGCCGCCGGACGCGCCCGCAGTCGCTGCCGGTGCTGCCGCCGTGCCGCCCGTCGTCCCGGCGCCGCTCACCACGTCACCGGCTCCGGTGGTGAACTGATCGGAGACCGGATCAAAGAACAGATTGCTTGCATCGGTCGACGTCGCGCCCGCGGCATTGATCGAGCCCCAGCTGGTCCCTGCTGCGGCCGGATCTGCCGCGGCGAACGCCAGCGGCTGCGAGCCCAGAGCATCAGCCGTAAAGGGCAGTGTGCCGGACAGTGCGTCAGTCGCCAGCGGCGCACCGGCGGCCAGCGCATCAGGCGCCAGCCCGGCCACGGCCGTCTCGGCACCGGGAACGATACTTGCGGTGAGTGCGGAATCGGCGGCCGTTGCGGTCAGCCCGGCACCGACACCTTCGGCAGCCGGCAGCGCAGCCTCGGCAACCGCGGGAGCCGCGACAGCCGCGGTCTCGCCACCCAGCAAACCGCCGGCACCGAGTAACGCGCCTAATCCGCCTTCAATGCCCATGACATCACCTATGCAAAGACGGTCCCCGGCGCGAGCGGATCAGTAATCCCGGCCCGCTGATACATGCCGAGCCTCGAGTTGATGAAGGCGAGATACTGCTGCGCCTGTTCCGGCGTCAGACCCTGCTGCTGCAGGAACATCATGAGCCTGCTCTGATCCATCGGCGACGACGTCTGCAGCCCGAGCAGGTCCGCCCCGCTCATCATCGGCGGCGCCGTCGCCGGGACCGGATTGCCGGCCGCATCAAAACTGACACCCACCGGCGCAACAGCCGGCGCGGCAGCACCGCCGCCGCCGCCTCCACCGGCGAGCGCCGCGGCGGCCAGCCCGCCCCCGGCAAGGCCTGCGACCGGCAATGCCGTGCCGAGCCCGCTGCCGATGCCGGCGAGCGTATTGAGCCCGGTGCCGATACCGCCACCGCCGGGCACCGGGGCCGGCGTGAAAAAGCTTGCCGGCGGCGGCAAGGTCGGTTCCGGCGCAATGGGATTGATGGCGGGAATTTCGGCAGCGATTTCCTCCGGCACGCTGCCGCCGCCTGCCAGAGCGGGACTGCCAAATTCAGCCGGATTGAGTCCGAGCTCGGTCGCGATGTCGGTTGCTCCTCCGGCGAATGGCGTGGTGGTGCCGGCGATATCCAGCTGCGGCGCCACCAGGTCGAGGAAACTCGGCGTGCCGATCGAGCCCGCCGGCACCGCCGTCGAGGGCAGCGCGCCTCCAAGGTCCACGCCGAAGCCGCCGGTTGCGACGTCCGCGGTGTTGCCGGCGAACAGTTCCGGATTGAAAGGCCCGAACGTCGCGTTGGCGGCGTCGAGACTGGCCGGCGCGCCCAGCGCAGTAAAATCACCGGCAATCGGCGATGCCCCGCCGGTCAGTCCCCCGCCCACCTCCGCAGGTGACACGCCGCCGAACGGATTGAACGGCGCACCCGCCGCCGTTAACTCTTCCGACGTCGCTGAACCGAACGCCAGGGGATCACCCCCCGTTCCGAGGATATCACCGAGACTGCCGCCGACGCCGCTGAACAGATTTTCAAAGCCGCCGGCAACAGTCGAGCCGACAGTCTGCAGACCGCTCGCCAGGCCAGTGCCGAGCTCGCCCAGCCCCGTGCCGATGCCGGTGCCGATTTCACCGACGCCCGTCGCGATCCCGGTACCGAGCTCGCCCAGCCCGGCACCGACAGCGCCGGCAGTCTCGGCCAGGCCGGTACCGACAGCGCCGGCTGTTTCGGCGAGGCCGGTACCTATTCCTGCGGCTGCTTCACCGACACCTGCGGCGAGACCTTCCGCTCCCGCTGCAACACCGGCGCCGACGTCCGCCAGCCCGCCGAACAGCGCCGCACCCAATGCTTCGATGCCCATGATTACAGATCCTTGCGGTGGACGATTTCATAGGGACGATAGCCGAGCGCAATCATGACGCGGTCGTGCGGCGCGTCGGTTTTGGTGCGCGCCAGCGCGATTTTCACGCCGATCGCCGCGAGCTCCTCGAGCGCCTTTTCGCGCAGCCTGCGGCCGATGCCGAGGCGCCGGTAATTCGGCAGCACATACCAGGCATCGTCGGTAGCGAGCCTGATCTGAAAATGCAGGTCGTCGTACCACAGATGGCTGCTGTAGCCGACGAGCTCGCCGGTGTCGCGCCGCCTCGCCGAGACGATGACGAGTCTGTGCTTGTCCTGCAGGTTCTTGTAGGTCGCCAGATCCAGACTCGCGTCCATGCCGCGGAGCTCGCGAGCGTGCCGGTTGATGAGCTCGAGGTGGCGCTGCCATTCCGGATGGTCCGGGTCAATCGGCTCGCGCGCATAGACGATGTCGTCCGCCGTGATGGCCGGCGATTTGCCCGCCAGTGCGGCCGCGCTGTGAAAATCCATAATGCCCTCCTAATCCACCCGGATATCAACGATCAGATGCACCCGGTCATCGTCGGAATTGTTAATGCACGAATGCTGCTGCTTGTTTTCGAACCACCACACCTCGCCGGTCAGCATCTGCACCGTTTCGTCACCTGACGTGAACATATTGCCGGGCCGGCCGTGCAGAACGAGGTGCGTGCGGGTGTAGAATTCCGCATTGAGCCCGCCGTCGATATGCGGCGTGATCCTGCCGCCCGGCGGCAGCCTGGTGACGATCACCCGGCCCAGCTGCACGCCCTTGAGCGTCTGCATGATGGCGACCGCGGTTTCCTTGAAGGCCGGCATCGCCTTCATCGGCTCGCGGTCCCAGGCGGGGATCGCGTCCAGCGAATTCTCACCCCACCGCAGCAGGATATCCGACGCCTCGATATGGGCGCTGCCGGGGAAACTGCGGCGCACCGGGTCGGCGTCCCACCACCGCGGATTGACGAGCAGCAGATTTAACAGCCTCGCCGTTTCGACGCCTTCGCGCAGCCGCTGGAAGTATTTCATGTGGCACCTAATGCAACGTCGATGATGGCGTGCTCCGCATTGTGGTAGTCGAGCCACTCGTAAAAATACGCTTTGTTGTGCCAGTCGAAATCGGCGAGATTGGCGCCGGTAAAATTGATTACCTGGCGCAGCTGCTCGTGCCAGTGCTCGTGCGAATCGAGCCAGAACCGCGAGGCACGGTCATCCTTGCCGAACAGCGGACATTCCTGAATCGGAAACACCGGCAGCACCGTCGGCGGATTAAAGCCGGCGAGGATGTCGTTATAGTTCAGGTGCTGGAGGTAGTGGCTCAACGCCCAGATGCCGAGCCCGATCGTATCGCCGAACACCACCAGATTCGCCTGGAACTGGTTTCTCATGCGGCGGCCTCCGGCATGATGCCCCACAGGTCGGCATCCTGGAATTCGATGGCCACCGCGTTGAGATTGTAGTGGCTCGCCGGGAATTGCAGCGTCGCACCGATGAATTTCCCGTAGCCGTCGACGCTGGTGTACGGAAATCCGAAATGCCCGGCGCGCGTCGTCAGATCGTAGCTGACATGGCCGTGCTCGGTGTCGATGGTAAACGTCTGGTCCTGCTTCGTCTGCGAATAGGCCGCAATGCCCGCCCTTATCGCCTGCTTGGCAATCAGCGGCTCCGACGCCGCCGACAGCGACGTCTGCAACTTGATCGGCATGACGGCATTCTGATCCTCGAGCAGCCAGGTGATATCGGTGCCGCTCGAGCCGAAAGTCTCGATCAGCAGCGTCGAGAGCAGCGGCGCCCAGCAGATAGCGGTGAGATTGTCACCCTGCGAGACCACGAACCACGTCGCACTCTGGCTCTGCTGAAATACGCAGATAATCGAGCGCGGACCGCGCTGCGGGTCCTTGTAGCGCAGCATGACCATGTAGGTGTGGATATTGTTCATATCGTTGAGCGCCGCCGACGGCTCCAGCGAGAAATCCGCATTGATGAAAATGCCGTCCAGGTCATCCGAGACCTTCTGCACGGTTGACCCGAAAATCCCGTAAACACCGTGCTTGTTGGCGAAAAACAACAGCCGGTTATAACTTACGATCGTCATCAGGAACGATGTGCCGATATCGCTCGCCAGCGTCACCGGCTTGAACAGCGTCACACTGTTCTGAACGGTGATATCACCGATAATCCTCACCGACTGATCACCGAAAATAAACAGCAGATTATTGCGGTTGCGCAGCGCCGTGATCGAGTGGACCAGATCATAATCGGTGATGGTGGTGGCGCCGGCCGCATTGGCCGGGTCGAGGTCGTCAAAGCCCTCGGTGCCGGTCCAGTTGAGCACGCGGCCGCTGGCCCACCACAGCCGGCCGCCGAACACGTCGAGCGTGGTCCCGAAAATCTGCGGCAGGACGTTAACGGTCGCCACCGCATTCTGATCAAGCCCGCCGGGGCCAGGCGGCACCGAGGGAATGAACGTAATATTGACCTGCTCGCCCTGCACATAACCGTGGCCGGGAAACTGCGGATTGAGCGTCACCGACGACACCTGGCCGCCCGCGACGGTCGCGGTAGCGCGCGCGCCGCTGCCGTGACCGCCCGAGAAAACGACCTGCGGCGGCAGAATGTAGCCGGTGCCGGGATTGGTGATGTGCAGCTGCTCGAGCGAACCGGCGGCACTGCCGAGGGCGACGCCTGTGCCGCCGCCGCCCGGCGCATCGTTGCCGTGCGGGGTGATCACCACCTGCACCTGATCGGTCGGCCCGAACCCGGTGCCGGGATTGGTCAGCGTAATGCCGACCACGGAACCATCGGCCACCTGTGCGGTCGCGGTGGCGCCGGAGCCGCTGCCGCCGACGAAACTGATATCCGGCGGCAATGTGAACCCGCTGCCGCCGTTGGTAACAACGATATTCGGCGACAGCCCGCCGCTGCGGCTGAATACCGTGCCGTCCCAGGAGAAAAACCCGCCGACGGGATCGATAATCAGTATCCGCTCGGAGGCCCACACGGTGAGGTCCGGCTGCGGCGAGAATGTTCCCTCCGGCGCGAACTGCACGACGGCGCCGGTGTTCGCTTCGATCGTATAGCCGCCGCCGCCGAACGTGAACGCAACGATAAAATCCTGCTGCCCGACATTGGCGAAAAACAGCCGGCTGACCGTCGAGTGCGTGATATTGGCGAGCCTCGGTGCCGGCCCTGGCACAACTTTCAAATCGTTGGGCGCAATCGGCTGCAGATTTTCGATCCACGCCGCCTCGCGCTCCAGCAAATTCTGCCGCATCACCTTGGTGTTCATCTTTTCAAAACGATCGAACACAAGAAGGCGGTTCGGCACTAATCCCTGCGAACGAGGCGCGGCACCGGCACTCATCGGACGGGAACGCACCGCCATCAGATTTCTCTCTGGTCGGGACTGCGCTCCATCCTATGTCCTCCGCATTTTCTGGATGGCGGCGCGGTTATAAGGATTGACGACGCGCACGCCGCCGGCACCCGCGATAATGCGCGGCACGTAGCTGTCATAACGCTGCGCGTAGTAGAGCGTCTGTCCGAAATTCTGATGTTTCATCAACAGAAGCTCGGCGGCGCGGAACTGCACCGCCTGCCCCCACGGCGCCGGAATATCGGTATCGAGATCGGTGAGGTTTTCAAGCGGCGACGCGACGCGCACCACATCCCATTCCGAGCGGTAGAACTGATCGGGCGGCGGATCGATATAGACGAGCCTGTCCTGCTGATGGATCGTCCAGATAGCGGGCTGCGCGGTCCATCCCTGCGCCTGCAGCATCCTGGCCCACGCCTGAAACACGCCGAAGCCGCGAAACGACAACATATAGCGCCGCGTATTCCAGATGACCGAAATCGAGATGATATTGATCAGATCATCGAACATAATCGCTCTGCAGAGCGCGCCGTGGCGGTTGTAGAACGTCTGCCGGCCGCCATCGACCGGCACCAGGCGCGGCCGCAAAAACTGCACCTCCTCGCCGGGCAGCGGCACCGGCGCTGGCGGCAGCGGAAATGTCACCTCCCCGGTTTTCGCGTGGCGGCCCATGAACGTCACCCGGCCCCACGTCACCGCCTGGTCGCGCCGGTTGCGCCACTGCACGGCCTGCTCAGTGAAGAACCACACGGTTCCGGGCCGCCCGCTCCAGCGCACATGCCGGTTACGGTTATTGAGCCACCAGGCCGGCGGCAGCGCGAAGCTGTTGAACCACCGCACAGGCCTGCGCCAGCGGTTCAGCCACTCGCCCGGCTCATCACCGGGGCGGAACCGGCCATTGATCCACTGCACGCATTTGCGCCGCCGGTTGAGCCAGCAGGGCGGCTCGTCGCACGGGTCGGTAACAAATTTGACGGCGGTCCAGCACACCTCGTGCCGGAAGCAATTGACCCACCACACCGACGCCGGCCGGACATGAATAAACGGCGGTTCGGTGTAGCCGCGACCCCAGCGGGTAAGCATGATCGCGGTGAGGATGCCGCCCTCGATAATGCCAAAACCCTCGGCAGTAATACCGCCGGGCGGTGCCGGCGAGAACGTTATCGGGATCTTCGAACCGGGAAAGGTGGTCGAGCTCCAGATAATGCGCGCACCGGCGACGATGCCGTCCTCGTTGTACGGGTAGATTTCCTGCATCGGCTGCAGCGACACCGGCAGCAGCGAGCGCACACAGTTCATGTCGACCGAGACATCCCTGCGCGCGTCGTTGATACGGTCGATAATTTCCTGCTGCGTCCACGCCGAAAACGACACGTCATGGATCAGCGACTGCACCTGATCCATGTAATCCTGCAGCGTGAACGTGGTCACTGGAATCCATACTCCCAGACAACACAATAACCACTGCCGCCAGTACCGCCTTGCGCAGTCGCAATCACATTGTGAATGACACCGCCGCCACCGCCGCCGCCCACTGTTCCCGGACCACCATTGCCGGGGCTGTTCGCGCCCGCGGCACCGACACCGGCACCGCTGCCGATGGGGCTGACGGCACCGTTGCCGCCGTAAGCGATCAGCGGCAACCCCTCGGGCACGGTCCACACCGTACCGGGAAATCCAGGATTACCGCCAAAAAACTCTCCGGGATAACTGGTCGGATTGGCGGACTGCGGCAGTCCCGGTTGCCCGCTATTTGGTCCGCCGCCTGCGTTCGGAGCACCGTTACCGCCGCCAATGGCGACGCAAAATGCGCCGAATGAAGTCGGCGTCCCGCTGCTCACACCGATGACACCGCCGGCACCTACGGTCACCTGTTGCTGCACACCGATCTGCGCAGCGGTGAGCAATACGCGGCTGAGACCTCCGGATGCGCCGCCGCCGCCGCCGAGCGCAAATCCGCTGGCAGCCGCACTTGCCGACCCGCCGGCGCCGCCGCCGCCGACACATTCGACGATCGCCCACTGCAGGCCTGCAGGCGGCATATAGATGCCGCTCGAGGTAAATCTCTGAATGCTGAGCTTGATCTGCGGCGTGCCGCTAACCGGCGGCACGGCCCAGCTGCCGTCGGCGCGCATAAAATTCGCCGTGCCGCCACCGCTGGCCGGCACCACACCCTGGGTAGTTGGGGTAAACAGCAACAGGTGCGATGTCATACTTTGAATCGGGAACGGCCCGGGCGTGTTCAGCAAGCCGGTAATATTGCCCAGCACGTAGCCATCAGGCATTTGCTGGTCCGCAACGGACTGGACCCAAAGGCCTACAGCGCGGAGACTCGCATTGCCCGGCGTGCTAACGGGCGGCGCCGGCACCGCACCCGAGGCACCGCCATAGGCATACACATCGACCAGCGAAGTAAGCTGCGCGCGGCTGAGCGGTGCCGGCATTTGAGCCGCGCCGGAGACATTACCGAGCACCGTCTGATCCGGCACCGATTCAAAGCCGGGACCGGGGGGACCTTGCGGACCGGTCGCACCGACAGGCCCGGTGGGCCCCGTTGCACCGGGCGTTCCCTGCGGCCCGGTATCTCCGGGCGGCCCGGTGGGCCCCTGTTCGCCGGGCGGCCCCTGCTGGCCTGGTGGTCCGGCGTCGATCCACTGGGTGCCGTCCCAGATAAACAGCCTGTCGACGTCCGCGACCAGGTAGGCGTCGCCGTTGGCATTGCCGGTCTGCGGCAGCGCGGATTCCGTCGCCACCTCGCCAAGGAAATTGATACCGGCGCCGGGCGGTCCCTGCGGTCCGGGCGGTCCCTGCGGTCCCGGCTCGCCGCGCGGCACATGGGTGAGAAACTGCACCACCTCGTGCCGGCGATTGCGCCACCGCACCGCCTGGCCGCGGATGTTAAGCCAGCCGGTGAGCGGCGGCCCCGGCTCGCCCGGTTCGCCGGGCTTGCCCTGCGTCGCCTCGCGCACCGCCCGGGCGACGAATTCGGTGCTGGCGATCGCGTGGCTGCGGTCGCCGCGCGGCCGCGTCGGCACCAGCGGATCGTGCAGCGCGACGGCGCCGTCTTTGATGTCGCCGATCGCTCTCATGTGAGCTCTATGACGGTGAGCGGATGGTCGCCGCCTTCGACCGCGAAGGCCTGCCACGCCATCGTGACGTTGCCGGAAATCGGCAGATCACCGCCGTTGCCGTACACCAGCAGACAGCCGCCGCGCCGGTGCGGTCCGGGGTGGAGAGGTCTGTTACCCACCGGCACCGGCGGCCGCTGCAGGGGGATCTCGCGGTGGTGCTCGCGCCACTGGTCCGGCAGCTGCTCGCCCCAATGCGGGCGGTCATGGTCAGGCCGGCAATCGTCGCGCTCGTGCGGATCATGCACGACGATCACCGGCGCCACCAGGATGTCGACACAGCCCGGATTGTGAAAAACGATCTGGGTTCTGCTTGCGTTTGCCGGCGCGACGATGCGCGGATGCCGGCCGATATTATTCCAGGCCCGGACAGTCGAGATTGCCAGATTGAGACCCGGCCGCATCGCACATCCTCATGAGTGCTACTCTTTCGCCCCGGGCGGCACCGGCAAGGTGGCGTATTTTCTCGAGGTCTTGCCGAGTCTGGTGGAGGCGGCGGCGAGCTCGTCCGGCGACAGGTCCGGCGGCACCTGCGGATCATCGATCGGCTGCGCCCGCGTCGGATCGCTCACCCGGCGGATCTCGAAGGTCTCCACCGAAATCTCGATATTGCCGGCGAGCTCCTGAAACCGCATTTTCCGGGTATCGGGATCAATCTGCACATGCTCAGGTCGGTTCCAGCCCCAGCGTTTCGCCATGTGCAGCGCGCGGTAGTCCGGCTCGCCGGGATAGCCGAGGATGTGCTGCGCGGCGTCGAGCGGCAGGTCGACAAACTCGTTGGGGCGGAATTCATAGGGCACGCCGTCGTAACGGTCCCTGATCGTGAACAGATTGCGGTTGATAACGCGTATCCGGTGGATCTGCGGATCAGCCGGAAAATCCATGTCGCCGGGCGAGGGATGGAAGACGTCGCTCATGCCTGCACCATGGCCTGGACGGTGGACGTATCGACGGCGGCGGCCGCGGTGGAGAGCACCGCCGTTGCGGTGGCGCCGGCAAGGCCGGTCGCGGCGAAGGTGATGGCCGGCGCAGCCGAGTAATTGCCGCCGCCGTAGATGACGACGACGCCGGTGAGCGTGCCGGACCCGGTCAGCGCGTTACCCTGCAGCAGCGCCCCGCGGACGGCGTCGATACGCGGCTGATAGAGCGTACCGGGCCAGACGTTCTGCGGTGCCACCAGGCCGGGCGCCGGCCACGGCCAGTGCGGCGGCCACACCAGCGCCGGCTGATAGGGCGGATGGTCGAACGGCCACCGCGGCGCACCCTGGTAAAATTTCGCCTGCGGAATGATGTAAAACTGCGGCACCGATTTATAGCCGGCGCCGGGATTGACCACCGTTACCGAGGCAATGCCGCCGGCCGCATTGGTGGCGCAAACGAACGTCGCCTGCACGCCGCCGTCGGGCGGCGGATCGCAGCAGATGACCGGCGGCACCTCGAAATCCTGTCCGGGCTGCACCACGGTCGGCGCCGGCACTGTGCCGCCGACGATCGCGTAGCCCTGCGCCGTGATGCCCGGCAATGTCGCGGCCGCAAACGACAGCGTGGCTGACGTTTCCACCGGCCCGATGCCGTTGGTGCCGCCGGACCCGGCCGCACCGATCGTTACGTTAGTGACGGAACCGGAGGCGTTGTACAAACGATAATTGCCGCCGTCGCAGCTGATCGGGATCACCATCGAAGGCGAGGGCAGCAGCACCGGCACCCAGCAGCGTTTCAGCGGATGAAAATACTGCAGCAGCGTATTCGGCCCGACGGTGACCAGGTAATCGCCGGACGGAAACAGCCAGATACCGCCCGACTGCAGCGCCACTTCGCCGGGGATGCCGCAGATCTGCGGTGACGTCCGCGGCAAGATAAACGGACCACGAATTTGCGCCATAGGTCACCCGATCGGCAGGAAGTTGAGACCGTCAAATTTGCCGTGAACCTTCGGCTTGACGTTTACGAGCTCAAGCAAACTGAGAATTGCGCCGATATAACCGAACTGATTATTCGGCAATGTCGATTCAAACCCGGTAAATGAAAACGCAGCGCGATCATGTAAAAACAAACTCAGGAAATTCGTGTTTATTATATACAATAAACCTTCCGGACAATAAGGGTCCGCATAGAATGGAATACCAGCAATATCCAGCGCCTGAAACCCCGAATGCCCGACGAAATCCGCGGAGGCCTCGAGCCGCGACGCGGGATTGATCATATAGCGCTCAAGCGGCAGGAAATCCTGCGCCAGCAATGTCCAGGTACCGAAGCCGAGGATGCCGATCTGGGGCATCTCGCCGGTGGTCTTCGTCACCTGGGCGATATACTGCATCATCAAATTGCGGGTCGGGGCGGTCGGCGCGGTATTGTGGACATACGTGCTCTGCCAGAACGTCTGCACATTGCGGGCAATGCCGCCGTAGACGTTGGCGAACGATCCGTCATCGATTGCCGCCGGCAACCCGATCAGCTGCTGCGTATTGGCGATATTATTGAACAGAGATAATGCGAATGTATCGATCGTCACCGATGTCGCGTCGTTCATTCTCGCGTCGATCAGCGGCACGATCGAATAATCGACCTGCACCAGCCCTTCCATTCCCAGAAACGGAATCGGCGTGCAGAATGCTTTTAAATTGTATTCGGCGTTCTGTATCCCGGGCATAATACCCGGCTGATTGAATGAACCGGAGTAATCGACCCACTGCCCGGAAACCATCGGCGCACCCTGCACCGGCGCCGTAATCGGCGACAGGCCTCCACTCGCCACCTGGGCGGCGGACAGCAGGCACGCGGTTAACGGCGCCGCTTTCCAGATCTGGACATACAGCCTCGGCATAAAGGCTCTGCGGACAACGCTCGAGAGCTCGGTGGCTACGGCGCCCGGCGCCGGGATAATGCCTTGACCGAAAATAGGCACGACGCAGCCTCCTTATTTGTCAGCGCTGGAATGCCGGCGACAGAGTGCGGTTTTTGAAGTTCTGGATTTCGTCGATGGCGCGGTAGGCCGCATTCAGCGACGAGCCGCGCAGGTCGCTGGCGAACGCCTTGAAATCGAGCGGCTTGCCGTCGCGCCCTTCGACGGTCGGGAATTCCCAGGTCGCGTCGCGCACCGGGTCGGGACGCGGCGGCCGCAGGGTGGGATCACCGGCGCCGGTCTCAGCCGCATAGAGGGTCGCGGCGGCGTTCCAGTCCTTCAACCCGTAGCGCGTGCGCACCGCATCGATGCCGGCGATCTGCTCCTCGCCGTAGCGCTCAGCGAGCTTCGCCTTCTGCGCATCGTGGGCGGCCGCCGCGGCACGCATGCCGGAAACGTCAAGCCGCTCCTCGAGGTCGCGCCGATAGGCGTCGAATTTCTCCTGCTCGGCGACGTCGCGGAACGATGTCGAGTAGCGTCGCGGGTCGATCTCCTTGACCAGTCCGGCGAGGCCTGCGCGGGTTTTCGGATGGTGACCGAGAATGAAGGCGAGGTGCGCGAGGTCCGCCTGCTGCTGCGCATTAAGCTGCAGCGGCTGCTGC
>Ga0126380_10000050_pt1 | contig 24834 bp, 22 predicted proteins | sample PanSoiMetPlot_26_FD_92544 | JGI IMG/M metagenome (GOLD analysis project Ga0126380, IMG submission 92544) | Tropical forest soil microbial communities from Panama - MetaG Plot_26 | ecosystem: Environmental > Terrestrial > Soil > Tropical forest > Bulk soil | place: Panama | collected 2016-02-17
AGCGCCGTAAGCACGCCGACATAGATGATGTTCTTGAACAGCTGGCGCTGGCGCGGGTCGCTGTATTCGCGGTTGCAGATGGCGGTGAGCGGAACGCCGATCACCGTGATGTCGTCGCGGAATTTGCTCGGCGGCGTCGGCTTGGTGGAATCGTAGAGCAGGTAGCCGCCGGGCTCGAGCGCGGCGAGGTCCTTGTCCCAGGTCTGCGGGTTCATCGCCACCATCAGGTCCACGCCGCCGCGCGCGCCCAGGTGGCCCGCTTCGGTCACGCGCACCTCGTACCAGGTGGGCAGGCCCTGGATGTTGGAGGGAAAGATATTGCGCGGCGAGACCGGCACGCCCATGCGCAGCACGGCGCGGGTGAACAGCTCGTTGGCGCTCGCCGACCCGGACCCGTTGACGTTGGCAAAGCGGACGACGAAGTCGTTTACGCGGCTGATCGGGCTTGCTGTCGGCATGATGGTCCAGCTTGGGTCATTTCCAGGAAGAACTTCTGCATGTCCCAGGCGCCGGTGGGGCAACGCTCGGCGCACAGCCCGCAGTGCAGGCACACGTCCTCGTCCTTGACCATGACGCGGCCGGTCTTGAGGCTGTCGGCGACATAGAGATCCTGGGTCGGGTTGTTGGCGGGCGCGGTCAGGCGCGCGCGCAGATCGGCCTCTTCACCGTTCTCCGTGAAGGTGATGCAGTCCATCGGACAGATGTCGACGCAGGCGTCGCATTCGATGCACAGCGACGGCATGAACACCGTCTGCACATCGCAGTTGAGGCAGCGGCCGGCTTCCGCCAGCGCCAGCTGCGGGTCGAAGCCGAGCTCGACCTCCGCCTTGATGTCGCGCAGCGCCACCACCTTGTCGCGCAGCGGCACGCGGTAGCGTTTATCGGGCGCGATCTCGTTGTCGTAGGACCACTCGTGGATGCCCATCTTCTGGCTGGTCAGCGCCACCTCCGGCGCCGGACGCTCGTCGACGTCCTCGCCGGAGAGCATCTTGTCGATTGAGACCGCGGCCTCGTGGCCATGGGCGACCGCCCAGATGATGTTCTTGGGCCCGAAGGCGGCGTCGCCGCCGAAGAACACCTTCGGGTTGGTCGAGCGCATGGTCTTGGGGTCGATCTTCGGCATGTCCCACTTGTCGAACTCGATCCCGATGTCGCGCTCGATCCAGGGGAAAGCGTTCTCCTGGCCGACCGCGACCAGCACGTCGTCGCAGGGGAAATGCTCGTCCGGCTCGCCCGTGCGCACGAGCTGGCGGCGACCCTTGTCGTCGCGCACCGCCTTCACCTTCTCGAACTTGACGCCGGTGAGGCGGCCGTTGTCGTGGGTGAATTCCTTGGGCACGAGGTAGTTGAAGATCGGAATGCCCTCGTGCATGGCGTCCTCCTTCTCCCAGGGGGACGCCTTCATTTCCTCGAAGCCGGAGCGCACCACCACCTTGACGTCCTCGCCGCCGAGGCGGCGCGACGAGCGGCAGCAGTCCATGGCGGTGTTGCCGCCGCCGAGCACGATGACGCGCTTGCCGATCTTGCTGATGTGACCGAACGACACGCTGGACAGCCAGTCGATGCCGATATGGATGTTGCCGGCGGCTTCCCGGCGGCCGGGAATGTCGAGGTCGCGGCCCCGCGGCGCGCCGCAGCCGACGAAGATCGCGTCAAAGTTCTCCGCGAGCAGGGCCTTGAGGCTCTCGATGCGCTTGCCGCCGACGAACTCGACGCCGAGATCGAGGACGTAGCCGCACTCCTCGTCGATTACCGAATCGGGCAGGCGGAATTTTGGGATCTGCGTGCGCATCATCCCGCCGGCCTGAGGGTCGGAATCGAACACCACGCAGGTGTAGCCGAGCGGCGCCAGGTCGCGGGCCACGGTGAGCGAGGCCGGGCCGCCGCCCACCAGCGCAACGCGCTTGCCGTTGCGGGTCGCGGCCGGCTTGGGCAGGCGGGCGCGGATGTCGTCCTTGTAGTCGGCCGCCACGCGCTTGAGCCGGCAGATCGCCACCGCCTCGTTCTCCACGCGTACGCGGCGGCACGCTGGTTCGCACGGACGGTCGCAGGTGCGCCCGAGGATTCCCGGGAACACGTTGGATTCCCAGTTGATCATGTAGGCGTCGCTGTAGCGGCCTTCGGCGATCAACCGGATATATTCGGGGACCGGCGTGTGCGCCGGACACGCCCACTGGCAATCCACCACCTTGTGGAAATAGTCCGGATTCGCAATGTCCGTTAGCTTCATCTACTCCTCGTCGCGCGTCTTCCAACGCGAACCGGAAGAACATCCGCGCGACGCCTCGTTTCGTTTCTCATCCCCGGCCGCGGCTTGTTGGTCGCCGAATCTGGCCTGATGGTATTGGACCATGCTGGCGAACACCATTGCCACGCGGTCATAGCTCACAGGCCGGGACACGTCCGGCCCAAGGGCGCGGACCTTACCACAGTAGCGCCCCGGGTCACCTGGATCTTTCGTCTCAAACGGTTGAATTTGGTTAGTTTCGGACACCATTCCCAGCGTTTCACACGCAATCGTGAGGGATAGTGTACCAATCCCTGCCGAGTCTGCAATTACAGCGCGAGACAGCGCCATTAGACGTGCGCGCCGCGTGTTTGCTGCGCTGCAAAAGTGGCGCAAGCATGGTGCGTTGTTGCGGCGGACTCGTCAGCGCTGTCCCGCCATGCGATACGCGTCGGCGGGCAGCGTGCCAAGTGAGGGAGACTGGAATGCAAAACGAGGAGATCCGCCGCGTCGTCACCGGCCACGACAAGACTGGCAAGGCGGTCGTGCTGTTCGACGGCGCCAATCCACACAAGAACGTTCGCCCGGGAAGTGGCACGGTGGCGCGGCTGTTGTGGGTCACGGATCGCAGCCCCGCCGACATGTCGGGCGCCGCGGATCGCGCCGCCGTCAAAATCGGCATTGCGCCGCCGGCGAGCGGGTCGGTGTTTCGCGTCGTCGAGTTTCCGCCGACCACGGATGCGGAGATTGCCAAGCTCGATACCGACTACATGCAGAAGCAGATCGCGCACGACGATCACGGCCCCCGCAAATATCGGCCGCCGACGCATCCTTTCATGCACCGCACGCGCAGCATCGATTACGCCATCGTCATGTCCGGAGAGATCGACATGAAGCTCGACGAGGACGAGATCCACCTGAAGGCGGGCGATGTCCTGGTGCAGCAGGGGACCAACCACGCATGGATCAACCGCAGCGGCAAACCCTGCCGCATCGCCTTCATCCTCATCGACGCGGCGGAGCCGTTATAGCTCCGGCCGCTCGCCACGGATCAGGCGCGGCTGCGCCGCTCGGCCGCGCCTGCCGGATGGTTGCCTAGTAGCGGCTGCTGCTGCCCACGGTGCTGCGCATGTGGCGCGAACGCTTGACATGGCGCTTGGATGTCGGAGCCATCCGCTGGGCATTCGTACCGACCGTCGGTCGGGCGCCGGGCCCGGTGGCGGTCGACAGATTCGGATCACCCTGATTGGTGCCGGGGCCGGAGCCGGACAGCGGAGCGCCGACGCCTTTCGTGCCGGTCTGGGCATACGTGATGGAACTCGGCAGGGTCAGAGCGGCGGCGCCGACAATGGCGGCGGTGATAATCAGCTTGCGCAACATGATGAGCCTCCTTGTATGCAGGTGGTGTGGACCGCGGTTGCGCCGCGGCAGGAAATTTTGCCGGTTCACCTTTCGCGCTCCCGCTAAAATCTCCACATTGGCAATACCGACCCGCCGGCTGGGTTCCGTGACGCTCGCGCATGCGTGATATTTTCGAGGATCTGTTCGTCGGGCAGCCGACCGACCCGGTGGAGGCGGCGCGCCGCGCCATGCGGCCGCCGCTGCGGCGACGCTTCTATGAGTTGGTGCGTGTCGCCGACGCTGAAGGCCGCCATGCCATCCTGCTGGACGACGCGCCAGTGCGCACCCCGGGGGGGCGCAGCCTTGATGTGCCGACGCGGCCGCTGGCGGAGGCACTGGCGGCGGAATGGCAGGCCCAGGCCGAGGTCATCGATCCGGTCAAGATGCCGCTGACGCGGCTCGCCAATTCGATCATCGACGGGGTGGTCGCCGCGGCGGCGCCGGTGACGGCGGAAATCGCCAAATATCTCGGCTCGGATCTCGTGTTCTACCGCGCCGAGTCACCTGCCGAGCTGGTGCAGCGCCAGGCGCGGCATTGGGATCCGCTGCTCGCCTGGGCGCGCGACGCGCTCGGCGCCCGCTTCGTCCTGGCGCAGGGCGTCGCTCCGGTGACGCAGCCGGAGCACGCGCTCGCCGCCGCCGCGGCCGCGATCCCAAAGAATCCGTGGCGCCTCGGTGCCGTCCACGTCATCACCACGCTCACCGGCTCGGCCGTGATCGCGCTCGCGGTCGCCGACGCGTATGTGTCGGCCGAGCAGGCGTGGGCGGCGGCGCATGTGGACGAGGACTGGAACATGGAGCAATGGGGGCGCGACGCCCTCGCGCTCGAGCGCCGCGGCTTCCGCTTCGCCGACATGCAGGCGGCCGCGACGGTGCTGCGCGCCGTGGTCACGGTCGCGTGACCGATAGCCTCGAGCATCCCCGCCGATCTGCGCCAATCTGATGCGCAACAGGCGTGCGCGGCTACACCCGGCCGGTCGCAATCGCGTTGTCTGCTCCGGCAAAAATGCCAACTCACGTCATGGTAAACGCGGCGCGCGAACGATGCGCCGTTGCGCAGAAAGCCGCGTATGACGGGCTTAACTAATAGTTCCGTACTATTTTACGGCGAGAGAAAAGGGATGTAAGATTAGAGTTGTAGCCGCTCAATCCATATTCAAAAAATCGGGGGAGGGGGCATGCCGCAAACGACAACTCAGCAGCGCAACAACTGGAAGCACTTCGAGTGCAGCCCGGGCGCCATGATGGTCATCGACTTCGGTCCGGACCGAATTCGGGTTGCGCCTCCCACCGTCGATGCATGGCACGCACTGGCGACGGTGCTGGCGGCCCACAATTACAACATCCGCGTCGACGATACCGACAGCTACAATTGCCGCGCCATCAAGGGAGGAACCGGCAGGAGCCTCCACTCCTATGGAATCGCGCTCGACATCAATGCCAGCACCAATCCGTTCAGGCTGACGCCCAACCAGCCCGACGTCAAATACTCCACTAAGCCGACGCAGTTCGAGCGTGGTCAGGAGGTCAAGCTCGGCATCGCCGACACCGACATGACCCCGGAGATGATCAACGACGTGCTCGCCATCCAGACCACGAATGGAAAGCGAGTCTTCGAATGGGGCGGCAACTGGAAAGATCGCAAGGATGCGATGCATTTCGAGCTCGATCTTTCCCCCGAGGAACTGCAGGCCGGCATCAATTTCGATACGGTCAAGAAGCCATCCGGCCCGGGCCCGGTGGCGCGCGAGCCACAACGCGAGCCCGACGCCGTCGACCTCGATGACACGTCCGGACTGTCGCGCGGCGCGCGCGGCGAGGCGGTGCGACAGCTGCAGCTCGCGCTGCAGAAGCGCGGGTTTCAGGTCGGTCAGCTCGACGGAGTCTTTGGGCCGCTGACCCAGGCGGCCGTGACCGCCTTTCAGGCGAGCGAAAATCTGCCCGAGACCGGCGTGGCGGATGAAGCAACGAAGCAGGCACTCGCACGTGGCCCGGTGGTGATGAACGGAGGTGGTGCTATGAAGCCGGAAGACATCCTGCGACTGCTGTTCAGTGCTTTGGCCCAGAGGGACCTGGCCGGTGGGACTGCGCCGGTGCCGCAGGCGCCGGGAACGATCAACAGCCAGCAGATCCTGCAGCTCGTCCTTGCGGCACTCACCGGACAGCAGCTCGCGGTCACCGGACAGCAGCCCGCGGTCACGGGACAGCAGCCCGCACAGCCGGTCGCGCCGTCGCCGACGTCACCTTCGGGAACCGTCCCGCCGGTGCTCTCGCCCATCGACAAGGCGCTGGGCGGCGAAATGCTGGCCGGCAAGAAAACCCCACTGGCCGTGCTTGCCTATACGGTCCTCGGCATCCTGCAGTCGGTCGACGTGGCCGGCACTGCAACCGGCCCGACCGCAACGCCGACCGGGCAAATCCTCACCACGCTGATCGGTTCGTTCGGGGCGCTGGGACTGCTCGGAAAAGTCGATCGCATCGTCCAGATGCTTGGCTTGATTGCCGCCAAACCGAAGTGAGTCAACCCGCTTTCCGGTGAACAGTGGACTTCCACCATGGCCGCAAGCTTTCAATCCCTGAAGCCGCGCTATCGCCAGCTTTGGGACACGATGACGATCAATCCCGGCGTCGTCGATGACGCCGACCGGGTTGCGCGGAAAATTCTCGCCAACAAGGATCGCTACGTCGCACTTGAACGGCAGACCGGCGTTCCATGGTTCTATATCGGCCTCGTCCACAACCGCGAGAGCGGGATGGACTTCGACACCTATCTCGGCAACGGACAGCCGCTCAACCGCCGCACCACTATCGTTCCCAAGGGACGTGGTCCGTTCCCGTCGTTCGAGGCCGGGGCGATCGACGCCTTCCAAGTGGAGAATTTGATCGGCATCACCGACTGGTCGCTGGAGCGCATTGCGTTCCTGGTCGAAGCCTTCAACGGGTTCGGCTACCTCAGCAAGGGGATCAACAGCCCGTACCTGTGGTCGGGAAGCAACCAGTACACGTCTGGCAAGTTCGTTGCCGATCACGTGTTCCGCGCCGACGTGGTCGACTCCCAGCTCGGATCGATGGTCGTCCTGGCGCGCTTGGCCACGATGGATGCCGACGTCAAAGCCCGGGTCGGCGCCGGGGCTGGCGTCGTCGTCGCCGACAGCGGGGTTCTGGGACGCGGATCGACCGGCGATCGCGTGCGGCAGTTGCAGAACGCGCTCGCCCAGGGCGGCTTCGACGTGGGCGAGATCGACGGCAGGTACGGCCCGAAAACCACCGACGCTGTGCGGGCGTTCCAGAGCGCGCGCGGCCTGCCGGCCACCGGCATTGCGGATCTGGCGACGCAGGCGGCCTTGAAGGTGGCGGAGCAGCCCGTAGAGCCGCCGCCGCAACAATCCGAGGACTTGCTGCGCGGTTTGTTCGGAGCGCTGCTGAGCAAGGTGCGGCCGCCTGGTACTCCGGGCACGATCCCGGCGCCGCAGCCGCAGCCCGACGCGAGCAACGTGCTGTCCACGATTCTCGGCGCCCTGTTGGGCCGCCAGCCACCGGCCGCTCCCGGTGCGCCAGCCGGTCCGCGGGCCGATGCCGGCAACGTGCTGCCTGTCATTCTGGCCGCCCTGATGGGCCGGCAGCCCCCGGCCGCGCCCGGCGCAACCGAGCCTCCGCCCAAGATACTCTCGGGGATCGACAAGGCCCTGGGCGGCGAAGCTCTGGCCGGCAAGAAGACGGCGCTGTCGGTGGTCGCCTACGCGGTATTGGCCATCCTGAAGGCCGTCGGGGTGGTGGGCGCGGCGACGCCGACCGGACAGATCCTGACTCTGGCGGTCACGGCGTTCGGCGCCCTGGGCGGCATATCGAAGGTCGACCGGGTTATCCAGGCGCTCGGCGCGATCGCCGTTAAACGCTGAGGCTGCCGGCTTACGGCGCGCGGCGATCGCATGACGCCACGAGATCCGGCGTGGCCGCGGCCACGCTGGCGACGCCGGCGAGCGCCATGGTGCGCACGAGCTCCTGCCGCAGATGCTCCAGCACGTCGCGCACGCCGTCGGCGCCGCGCACGCTCAGGCCCCACAGCGTCGGCCGTCCGACCAGCACGGCGCGCGCGCCGAGCGCAAGCGCCTTGAGGATGTCGGTGCCGCGGCGCATGCCGCCGTCGACATAGACTTCCGTGGTATCGCCGACCGCCGCCGCGATCTCCGGCAGTGCGGCGGCGGTGGTCACCGTGGTGTCGAGATGGCGCCCGCCGTGGTTCGACACGATGACGGCCCTGGCGCCGGCCTCGACGCACCGCACCGCATCGTCGCCGCGCAGCACCCCCTTGACGATGACGGGAAGCGGTGAGCGGCCGACCAGCCAGCGCAGATCCTTGAGGCTGAGTGGGTAGGTGGCGGAGCCGGAGAACGTCTGGTCGTAGGCGTTGCGGGCGATCGGCGCGCCCGGCAGGTTGACGTTGCGGATCTCGTCCGACGGCTTGAGCGGCGCGCGGGCGGCCCGTGGGCTCGATCCATAGACCGGCATGTCGGCGGTGACGACCAGCGCGGCGAAGCCCGCGGCTGCGGCGCGGTCGATCAGGCCTTCGGCGATCGCGCGGTCGGACAGATAGAGCTGGAACCATTGCGCCGCGTCGCCGCGGTGGGCCGCGACGTCCTCGATCGTGGCGGTCGCGTTGGTGGCGAGCACGAAGGTGGCGCCAGACGCAGCAGCGCCGCGCGCGGTCGCGATCTCGCCGTCGTGGTGAAACAGCCGATGGCGTCCGGTCGGTGCCACCATGATCGGCGTCCTGGCGCGCCTGCCCAGGATGATGGCGGTCGTGTCGATGGTGGCGACGTCGCGCAGGATACGAGGGCGCAGGCGCAGACCCCGCCACGCCGTCGCGTTCTCGGCGGCCGTGATCTCATCGTCGGCTCCCGCCTGACAGAACGCGAACGAGGCCGGCGCCATGCGCGCCTGGGCCTCCTGCTCGAGCGCATCGAAATCGACGCTGTCCATGCGGCCCTCCCCGATCCCCATCTCGCCAGTCGACATGCTGCGCGAATTTTCACCCGCCAGAAAGGACGTCCGCCGCACCGGCTCCGCCCGCCGCGGTCCATCATGGCCATTGATCCTCGGGAACAGACCATGAACAATAGGCGCCGCAACGGCGATTCTGGATTGCCCGCAATGACGTCGGAGCGCATCGGCGTGCTGGCCGCGATTGTCTCCAGCGCCCTCGGCGGCGGTGCCGCGGCGGCGACGCGCTTCGTGGTCGGCGCCGTCGACCCGGCGACGCTGGCGGCCTTCCGCTTCGGCGGCGGCTTCGTGTTCCTGCTGCCGCTGGCGCTGCTGGCGCGCAGCCGCTGGCCGCACGGTCGCGACTGGATCGGCACCGCTCTGCTCGGCCTGATGTTCTTTGCGTTCTTCTTCATCGTGTACAATCTGGCGCTGGCCGACACGACCGCCGCCCGCGGCGCGCTGGCCCTCTCCACGCTGCCGCTGGTGACGATGATCGTGGCGGCCGTGCTCGGCGCCGAACGGATGACGCTGCGCAAGACCGCCGGCGTGCTGCTGGCGATCGCCGGCGTCGTGCTGGCGCTGCTGACCGGCCTTGCTGCGGCGCCGCCGCTGGCCTGGCGCGGCGACCTCATCATGCTGGCTGCCACGCTGATCATGGCGTTGTACAGCGTGTGGTCGCGCCCGTTCATGGCGCGCTCGAGCCCGCTCGGCTTCGTGACCGCGAGCATGGGGTTCGGGGGAGGGTGCCTGGCCGTTTTCGCCGCCGCCAGTGGTGGCTTTGGAGTGACGCGCGCGTTCACGCCGGGGCAATGGGCGGCTGTGACCTACCTCGCGCTCGGCGGTGGGGCGGCGGCGTTCTATCTGTGGAATTTTGCCCTCGAGCGCACGACGCCGACGCGGGTCGCCAACACCATGACGATCAATCCGCTGGCTGCTTCGCTCGTCGCCGCCGTCATCGTGGGCGAGCCGATTGGGCTCAACCTCATCGTCGGCCTCGCGGCGGTGGGCGTGGGGATCTGGCTCGCATCGAGCGAAGGCGGCAGCAAAGCCCAGAAGTGACAGGACAATATTAACCTCGGTTTCACGTGGACGGCCTAGCCTTTGACCCGGTTCAACCGGAAAAAATGCCTGTGCAGGTCGCGATTCCGTCGAACGCCGTCAGCACCCAGGCTCTGGTCCCGTTTGCGCTGCAGCCGGGCCAGGTCCTGAGCGCGCTGGTCCTCCAGCTTCTCGAGGAAGGCCAGGTGCGGCTGGCGATCGCCAACACGGTGCTGGATGTGGTGTCGCAGGTTCCGCTGCAGCCCGGCACCAATGTGCGGCTCATGGTGCAAGGCACGAGTCCGGTGCTCACGCTGGCTGTGGTCGACACGAACAACGCGCCGGCCGCGCGCGGCACAGTGGCCGCCGCGACCGCGGCCAGGACCCAGGCATCGGGAGCCGTCGGCGAGGCTCAGGCTGCGCCGACCGTATCGGCCGATCCGAGCATGGCGCAGCCGGCGCGCACTGCGGCGCCGCCATCGCCGGCGGTCGCCCTGGCGCGGGCCGTGCGCAGTGCCGCGCTGCGCCAGGGCGGTCTGGCGCCGCTATTCGCCGATGTCACTGCGGTGAAGGAAGCGGCCGTGCTGCCGGCGCCGGTTCGCGAAGCCATGACACAGCTCCTGGCCCTGCGCAGCCCGACGGCGGGTCCGGTCACTGCCGCGCAGGTGGAGCAGGCCCTGTCGCGCTCGGGCCTGTTTCTCGAAGCGCGCGTGGCCGGCACCGTCGCGGCGGCGCCGGCTTTGGACGAAGGCGATCTGGCGAGCGGCGCGAGCAGCGCCCAGGCGCACGCCGTTGCCGCGGCAAATGTGAAGCCCGGCGCGATGACGCCCGGCGAGCCGCTCGCGGTGGATCTCAAGGCGGCGCTCGTGGTGCTGCGGCAGGTTCTCAACACTTGGCTCGGCACAATGCCGGCGAAGCCGGACGTCGCATCGCCGCCGCTCCAGCCGGGCAGCCCATCAACTGATCCCGCACCACCGTCACCGGGCGAGCCGACAATCGTCGCGAGCCCGAAGCCCGGTGCCGATGGCGGGACGGGCGCCGCACCCACGGATCAAACGGCGGCGGCGGACGCGCGCGCCGTGCGCGCGGCGGTCATGGCGGCACAGGACAGCGCGACGCAAGCGGCGCGCGGCGGCCCCATGCAGGCGGATGGCGCGGACGATCGAACTCCGGCCCCGCTGGGCGCGCCGGCGGCGGCGGCGCGCCTCGCCACGATCGTGCGCCCAGATCGCAGCCTGGTCGAATTGCTCGCGCCACAACAGGCCGAGCCAGGCCGCGTGCCGCCGCCGGTGCCGCGCGAGCCGGATGCAGCGACCGTGCCGCAGCCCGAGGGTCGTGACGGGGGTCAGCCAATGACGCGCCCAGCCGCGCCGCCGCCGCCCTACGGCGGTGCGCCGACGACGGCGCAGCCTCCGGTGAAGGCCGCGCTGACGGCCGATGCCGGGCCGCGCGTCATCGGCGAGCGGCTGCTCACCGAGACCGATGCGGCGCTGGCGCGCCACACCTTGCTGCAGGCGGCGAGCCTGCCCGGCGACGGCGCGCAGAACGCGCGCGACAGCGTGCGCTGGGTGTTCGAAGTCCCGTTCGCCATGTCGCAAGGCACGGCCGTCGCCCAGTTCGAGATCGCCCGCGACGGCCGCGGCGGATCCGCGCGCGAGGCGCAGCCGGCATGGCGCGCGCGCTTCACCCTCGATGTGGAGCCGATCGGGCCGGTGCATGCGCAGATCGCGCTCAGCGGCACGCGCGCCAGCGTCACGCTGTGGGCGGAACGCGAAGCGAGCGCCGCGCGCCTGCGCGACGATGCCGGCTTGCTCGCCCAGGCGCTGATGCAGGCCGAGCTCGAGCCGGGCGACGTGCTGGTGCGCGACGGCGAGCCGCCGCGTCCGCCTGAGCCGGCCGGCCGTTTCCTGGATCGCGCGTCATGACCCGGCCCATCCCGCTTGCCGTCGCGCTGCATTACGAAAAGCCGGGCGCGCCGCGCGTGGTCGCCACCGGCCGCGGCGAGATCGGCCAAAGAATCGTCGAGGTGGCGCGCCACCACGGCGTGCCGATCGAGGAGAATCCCGGGCTGGCCGAGGCCTTGTCGGAGGTCGAGATCGGCAACGAGATTCCGGTCGAGCTCTACCGCGCCGTCGCTGAGGTGCTGAACTTCATCATCCGCACGTCGGGCAAGCTCGGCCCGCGCTGACCACTCGTCTCTGATTTCGGCATAGCGCAAGGCGGTGCCACTCGCGCCACCTCTCCCCATTGGAGAGAGGTCGGATCGCGAAGCGATCCGGGTGAGGGGGCGAGGGCCAATCGAAAATCACTTACCCCCTCACCCCAACCCTCTCCACTGGGGAGAGGGAGCGCGCCGAGGCTGTGGCTTGCGGTCACGACCCGTGGTAGCGCTGCGGGTCGGCGAGGTCGGCGGTGCCGACCATGTGCTCGAGCTGCTCCTCGATCTGGCGGTCGCCGGCGTTCTTCTTTTTCTTGTTGCGCACCTTGTCGAGCGCGCGTTTCAGCGTGCGCTTGTCCTCTTCGACCATGGCGCTTGCAGTCGGATTTTCGTCGTCGGCCATGATGATCTCCTGACGCGTTCTGCCTGAAAAATAACCCGGAAATCATCAGCTTGGTTCCCCTGCGCCGTTGCGGTATGCCAGACGTCAGCGCTCCGGAATCGGGGTTTTGGGCATGAAGGACGTCATCGAGGAGCTGGAGAAGCGGCGGGCGGTGGCGCGCGCGGGCGGCGGGGCCAAGCGCGTCGAGGCGCAGCACGGCCGCGGCAAGCTCACGGCGCGCGAGCGCATCGCGCTCCTCATGGACAAGGACTCGTTCGAAGAGTTCGACATGTTCGTCGAGCACCGCTGCGGCGACTTCGGCATGGAGCGGACGAAGATCGCCGGCGACGGCGTCGTCACCGGCTGGGGCACGGTGAACGGGCGCACGTGTTTCGTCTTCGCCAAGGACTTCACCGTGTTCGGCGGCTCGCTGTCGGAGACGCATGCGCAGAAAATCATCAAGATCCAGGACATGGCGATGAAGGCGCGCGCCCCGATCGTCGGCCTGTTCGACGCCGGCGGCGCCCGCATCCAGGAGGGCGTGGCGGCGCTCGGCGGCTACGGCGAGGTGTTCAAGCGCAACGTGGTTGCCTCGGGCGTGATCCCACAGATCTCGGTCATCATGGGACCGTGCGCCGGCGGCGACGTTTATTCGCCGGCCATGACCGACTTCATCTTCATGGTGAAGGACACGAGCTACATGTTCGTCACCGGCCCCGATGTGGTGAAGACCGTGACCAACGAGGTGGTGACGGCGGAGGAACTCGGCGGCGCGCAGGTGCACACGGCCAAGTCGGCGGTCGCCGACAATGCCTACGAGAACGACGTCGAGTGCCTGCTGCAGCTGCGGCGGCTGCTCGACTTTCTCCCCTCCAGCAACGAGACCTGGGCGCCGCACTGGCCGTCGTTTGATGATCCCGAGCGCGAGGATCCTTCGCTCGACACGCTGGTGCCGGACAATCCCAACAAGCCCTACGACATGAAGGAGCTGATCCTGAAGGTCGCTGACGAGGGCGACTTCTTCGAGATCCAGCCGAGCTTCGGCAAGAACATCGTCACCGGCTTCGGGCGCCTGGCGGGATCGACCGTCGGCTTCGTCGCCAACCAGCCGATGGTGCTCGCCGGCGTGCTCGATTCCGATGCCTCGCGCAAGGCGGCGCGCTTCGTGCGCTTTTGCGACGCGTTCAACATCCCGATCGTCACCTTCGTCGACGTCCCGGGTTTCCTGCCGGGCACGGCACAGGAATATGGCGGACTGATCAAGCACGGGGCCAAGCTCCTGTTCGCCTATTCGCAGGCGACCGTGCCGCTGGTCACCGTGATCACGCGCAAGGCGTTCGGCGGTGCCTATGACGTGATGGCCTCGAAACACGTCGGCGGCGACGTCAACTACGCCTGGCCGACGGCGCAGATCGCCGTGATGGGCGCCAAGGGCGCGGTCGAGATCATCTTTCGCCAGGACATTGGCGATGCAGAGAAGATCGCGGCGCGCACCCGCGAATACGAGCAGCGCTTCCTCTCGCCCTTCGTCGCCGCCGAGCGCGGCTATATCGACGAGGTGATCATGCCGCGCGCCACGCGCCCGCGCATCTGCCGTGCCCTCGCCATGCTGCGCACCAAGCACGTGGACATGCCTGCGCGCAAGCACGACAACCTGCCCCTGTGACAGGCAGTCCGCGCGAGCAGTTGTGCGCCTCAAGCGCAATCAAAGTTGGGCAGGACACGTTATGGACGCCCGCAAAATATCGACCATGCCCTGGTGGCCCGTGCGGAAGCGGGTTGGCAGTCTAGGCCGATCCCATGCTCCACTGGCTCGATGCGGGCTGCGCGGACCTACCTCCAACCGCCGCCGCCGTTCACATAGACGGTGTCCGCCGTCATGAACGGGCAGGCATCGGAGCACATGAACAGCACCAGCTCGCCGATTTCCTCGGGCTCGCCGAAGCGGCCCATCGGCACGTCGTCCAGGAATCGCTGCACCAGCTCGGGCGAAGACTGCGCCGTGGCCTGGAATGGCGTCCTGACCGGGCCTGGCGAGATTGAGAGCGCGCGGATCCCCTGCGTCGCGTATTCGCGCGCCACGCCCATGGTCATCGACACCACCGCGCCCTTCGCGGCTGCGTAGTGCACCGATGAGCCGGGGCCGCCGCGCCGGTGCGCCATGCTGGCCATGTTGACGATGACGCCGTGCCGGTTTTTCAGCATGTGCGGAAGCACAGCCTGCATGCCGTAGAACGTGCCTTTGACGTTGAGGTCAAAAGTCTTTTCCAGCAGCGCATCATCGATTTCCAGAAATTTCGCGCGGCGGATTGCAGCGCCAGCCGAGTTGAAGAGGAATTGCACCGTGCCGAAGGCATCGATTGCCCGCTTGACCATGTTGTCGACCTGCGCCCGCGCGGTTACGTCGGCCGGGAGCGCCAACGCCTGGCTGCCCCTGGCGTTGACTTGCGCCGCCGTTTCGCGCGCGCCGTCGGCGTTGATGTCGGCGCAGACGACGTTCGCGCCCTCGCGCGCGAAAATCAGCGCCGTCGCCCGGCCGATTCCGCTCCCCGCGCCTGTGATGATGATGGTCTTGCCCGCAAAATAATCTGGCGTCTTCGGCATGGCGTTTTCCTCGCGCGACGCGAGATGCGGGCGCGAGCGCATGATAATCTGTCGCCGCAGCGTCGCAGAAGGGGTTCATCAACCGAACCCTCGCTGGTGGCCCTTGCGGCACACGCATGGTCGGCCGCGTCCGCTGCGCCGAGCCGCGGCACATCGACAATCTAGGAACAGCGCCGCTTGATTGCGGGCCTCACTTCTGCGCGCCGCTGGGGGTCTTGGCCGATTCAGACGCGCCGGAGGGCGACTTTGGCGCCGCACCGGTGGTCTCGCGCGGTGCCGCATGGCCCGCGCCCTCGCCGGTCTGGGCCTGGCCCTGCGGCTGGTTGGGCTGGTTTTGCTGGCTGCCCTGGCCATTGCCTTGCTGCGGCTGGCCCTGCTGATCGCCGCCCTTCGCCCGGCCGGACTGCTGCTGGTTGGAATCCTGCGCCGCAGTCGGCGGCGCCGATCCGGTCGTCTGTGTGGCGGGCCCGCTCGCCGTCTGCACGGTCTCGTCGCGCTGATGAGTGAGCCCGTAGAGGACCAGGACGATGATGACGATCGACGCAATGGCGGTGAGCAGCTTTTGCACCTTGGTGGCCGGGCCGGCGCTCAGGTCGAGTTCGGGATCGGCCTGCAGGTGGCGGTCTCCCTCCACCGCGTTCGGATCGGGGTATGTCATGGCGGTCTCCGCTCGATCATGAAGGACAACCGGCGAGCAAACCGTTAGGTTCCGCGGCGAACCGATGGCCCCGGCGGCCCCTCGGCAGACCGGATTGGCTGGATTGGAATCTTTTATGCACATCGCCACGGTGGTCATCTTTGGTCTGGTGAGCCTTGGTGTCTTCGTCGCGGCGGCCAGGCTGGTCGGCCGGCGCGCAGCCGACGGCGCCCGTGTATTCGTGTGGGTGTGGCTCGCGGCGTCGATCGTCAACGGCGCCGTCGGGGTGCTCTATGCCGGCATCCCGCCGGTGAACGAGATGGCGGCGTTCGTTCCCATTTTCGGCATTCCGGCGGCGGCCGCGTGGTATGTCTGGCGCCGGCTGAGATCACCTGCGGATGCCGCGCCGCAGTGAAACCATCCGCGTCGCGGCGATCCGGAAGGTGACATGGTTTGTTCGATCGGTTCAAGCGCGGCGAACTGCGCCTCGGGCGCATCGAGGCGTTCAGCGACGGCGTGTTCGCCATCATTGTGACGCTGCTCGTTCTCGAGCTGAAGGTTCCGCTGCGTGTTCGCCGTGAACACGCTGCTGTTTCTGGCGCTGCAGGGCTACATCCTACGCCGCTTGATCAAGCCGGAGCTCGCCGCCCGGGCAGGACCCGCGTTTTTTCGTGAAGGGTCTGGTCGGGCCGGCGTCCTATCTGGCCGGCGCCGCGGCCGCTTGGTTCAGCGTGCACGCCGCGTTCGTGATCTATCTGCTGACGCCGCTGTTCTACCTCACGCCGCCGGCGGCAAGGGGTAAGTGAGCCCCGTCTTCAGCCGGCGTTGGGAACGATGGCAACGATGCGCCGGGCCTTGGAGTCGACGATCACCAGCTGGTCGCGCACCAGGACGTACTTGTCGCCGGAATATCCCTGCAGGACATCGGCCAGCGGCTTGGGCAGGTCGCGCAGCTGGGCCTGGCGTGGCACGGCTGCCCCGACCGTGATGCTGAAGTTCGCGTTGTCGACGCGATGGATGCGGTTGCGCGAGATATGAGTCGCGATCTTCTCCCGCTGATCCTGCGACAGCGACAGCACGCCCGAGGCAGATCCGGTGATCTGCGCCGCGCGGCCGGGATTGTCCTGGTTCTGAGCCGGACCGCCGGGCGAAGATTTGCCGGCGGCGCTTTCCCCTGCACGTTCATCGGTGCGCGTGCCGGTGGCATTGCCCGGAACTGCCTGTTTGCGATCGAGGCCGGCCGCCGCCGTGATGCCAAGAACGAGCGCCACGGCGACCAGCAATGGCAGTGCCTTCATGACCGTGCTCCGTGGCAACAAGGATGAGTGGCGGCGACAAAGGCGCAGCCCCGGTCGGCCGGGGCTGCGCGTGTGAACATGGCTATTGGCCGCTGCTGCTGCCCTTCGGGGCCGTGGCCGGGGCGTTCGCGGGTGGCGGTGCCGAGCCCGTGGTGGCGGCCGGCGGGTTTCCGGGCGAGGTCGCCGTGCGCTCGCCGCCGCGGCCGAGGCCGAAGATCAAGGCCAGCACGACGACGATGAACAGGGCCCCGGCTATCCAGCCCACTCCGCTGTTCGCGCTGCGCATTTCGCGGCGCGTCGTGGCTCTGTCGAGCGGATCGGCGGGGTCTCGGTCGTAGGGATCGCGATAGTCACTCATGACAGGCCTCCTGGTGCCCATGCGTGTCCTCCGACAACCCGCGGCCACGACCGGAGGTTCCGCCGGCGACATTTGGCGGTTCAGAGAAATCGGGGCGGAACCAAGGCGCTCGCGCGGGCGCGCGGCGCCCGGCGATTCGCCGGGGCCGCGCGCGCCAGTGGTGCGGCGCGATCGTCTTACGCTATGGTGGGCCGGCGCTCGTAGCTCAGCTGGATAGAGCACCAGACTTCGAATCTGGGGGTCGGGAGTTCGAATCTCTCCGAGCGCGCCACAACAACAAAATGTTAGGGAAGATTGTTCGGTTCCCTAACCAGCCACGTAACAGCGGGGGTAACAGAAGATCCAACACGTCATTGGGCGCCAGCAGCGGGGCAAAATCACGCTGTGAAACGAAACCCTGCCTCGATGTGAGTAGCCGTGCGAGTCGCCGCGTCCCTCTTCAGACGATGTGAGCCGGCTGGTGCACCAACGCACAGACAATGATAAATGGCAGCTATCAGCAGAGAAGCAGACGAGCGTCCGGTGCGGTTCTTTCGTCCGGAAATGACCCTGGCACGCAACCAAGACCCGAAGCCGACCTTCTCGCTTTGATCCGACAGCACGTTAGCGCGCTTATGCGTGAGAGCCGCGACTGCGGCCCCGCGCTATGCCGACGCCTCCCGCAGGTCAAGGCCAAAGGTAGCGTGCGTTTCGCAGTCGAGCCGTGAGCAGCCGCCAAGTGAGAAAGAGATCCGGGTGACCTATTTCACAGGTGTTTCAGGGCTGCCCATTATAACATTGCGGTTGTCGTTCACGTTGATGCATGCCTAGGCTTGCAAAACCTTGGAGGGGGTTGACGTGAAGGAGAACAAGCTCGCTGTTGTCGCCGCACCGCAGCATCAACAGTGGCTTGTCGATTGGTGCGCGCGCGCGGAATTGCGCGACGAGCTGGCCTTCTTTCCGATAGCGCACGCCGGCACCGCGACGGCCGAAGTCGCGTCGCTGCTCGCCCGCCATGAGCAGGCGCCCTTCCATGCGACGCTGATGCTGGTCAATGGCGAGGCCGTGGCCTGGGCGCGCGCGGTCTTGCCGCTGATCGCCGCGGCCGGCGCCAAGGTAGCTTTGATCGCGCGCTCGATGCGGCCCACCGGACTGCGGCAGCTGCTGGCGCACGGCGCGCATGACTTCATCCTGTGGGACTGCAAGCTCGAGGAGATGAAGCTTCGCCTATGGAAGCTGTGTGCGGGCGCGCCGGGGAAGGCGCCGTCCGGCGAAATGGTCGTGACGCGTCATCCGAGGCTCGCCAAGCTCATCGGATCAAGTCCTCTGTTCGTGCAGCAGCTCGAGCGCATCCCGGTGATGGCGGCCTGCGACGCCGGCGTGCTGATCCTCGGCGAGACCGGAACCGGCAAGGAGCTGTGCGCGCAGGCGGTGCACTATCTCAGCTCCCGCGCTGATCATCCATGGGTGGCGGTGAACTGCGGCGCGCTGCCGCCCGATCTCATGGAGTCGGAACTGTTCGGCCACGTGCGCGGCGCGTTCACCGGCGCCAGCGAAACGCGCATGGGCCTGGTCGCGCAGGCGCAGGGCGGAACCCTGTTCCTCGACGAAGTGGACAGCCTGCCGCCGCTGGCACAGGTGAAGCTCCTGCGCTTCCTCCAGGACAAGGAGTATCGCCCGGTCGGCAGCACGCGCACGCATCACGCCGACGTGCGCATCATCGCCGCGAGCAACGGCGACCTGGCCGAGCTGTGCCGGCGCGGCGGCTTTCGCACCGACCTGTTCTACCGCCTCAACGTCCTGACGCTGAACCTGCCGGCGCTGCGCGAGCGCGCCGAGGACGTGATCCCGCTGGCGCAGTATTTCGTCGAGCGCTTCGCGCACGAGTTCGGCCGGCCGGTCGCCGGATTGTCGGCCGCTGCGCGCGAACGCATCGCCGCCTATGCATGGCCGGGCAACATCCGCGAGCTCGAGCACGCGGTGGAACGCGGCGTGCTGCTGGCGCCGGGCGCCTCGGTGCGCGCCGAGGACCTCGGCCTGCCGGAGGCGATGGAATCCCCCACCACCGAATCCTTCCGCGCCGCCAAGGCCAAGGCGGTGGAACAGTTCGAGCGGCGCTACATCGAGCACGTGCTGTCCCTGTGCGCCGGCAACATCACCCACGCGGCGACGACGGCGGCGAAGAACCGGCGCGCGTTCTGGCAGCTGATGCGCAAGCACCGCATCGACTCGCGCAAGTATCGCGGCATGGCTTGAGGTCGGGCCGTCAGCCGAAGGCCGAACCTGGTCCGGCGGGCGGCCGTGGTGGCGGGAAGTCGCCCATGGGCGGCGTGATGCCGAAGATGCTCGTGAGGTCCAGCCCGGGAAGCAGGCCGCGGTTCTGGCGGATGAACTCGACCACTGCCTGGGTGAGCGCGTCCTGGATCGTGCCGCGCGTAAGGCCCGGCACGATCTGCGCGCTCAGATCGGGTTGGGCACCGGACAACCGCAAGCGGTCGCTGGGCTCTCCCGACGCGAGCACGAGGATGAGTGCCAAGCCGCGAAGTCCCTCTTCGGTGTGAGCTGCTTCAGCTGCTCGGCCCAGCAATGTCATCCGCTCGACCGTCACGGCACCGCCGTAGGCGACGCTGATCTCGTGCAACTGCGCCACATCCTCGCCACCGGAGCGAACAATGAACGCTCCATCCAGGGTGAGCCGCCGGATGTGAGGTGATAGTCCCTGCTCCATGGTCTGGCCAAGGTCGGCGCCGGTGCCCTCCAGTTCCGCCTGAACGCGGACAGGGCCGTTCACCGATATGCTTCCATCTCCGGCGCCGGCCTGGATTGGGCCGCTGATCGTGGCTTCGCCGAACAGCCGGACACGGGTCACGTCGGCCGCGGTGACGTCGCCTCCGCTCGACGGCTGTGACTGGAAATTGGTGCGAATCTGCCCCAGCGTCTCCGAGATATTGGGATCGGTCAGCGGGTCATAGCCCGGCGTGGCCATGCGCGTGCCGGACAGCAATCCGGTGAAGAAGCCCGTGATTTTCCCGCGCGCCTCGCCCTGATAGGCCGTGACCGCGACATCCTGGGTGCTCACGAGATTGATGGAGCTGACCGAGGCCCCGGCGAAGTCGTAGCGCAGCCGGAACCATTCCATGTCGCTGACCGGCCACTGGGCGTCGATCAGCAGGGCCGGGTCGAAGGACAGGTCGATGCCGGTCGCCGACACCGACAGGGTCACCGTGGTGGGATTGACGGTGGACAAGTCGTTCCAGTCGCCGGTCAGGAGCTTGCCGCCCGGCAGGTCGAAGGAGACGCCGGCTGTGGCCGGCGCGACCTGCGGCGGGATCTGCGCGGCCAGCTGTTGCCGTCGCAGCAGGTTCGGCGCCGCATCTGCGCGCGCGACATGGCCGAGCTCGTGTTCAAGCAGTTTCCACCCCTCGGGTCGGTCCGGCTGGTACTGGCCGGCCGCGAACGCAATGTGCCTGCCGTCGGTAAAGGCCGCGGCGCCGATGGCGGCCGCCGAATGCGCAGCCGCTGCGTCGTCGTGTACGCGCACGTCGGCAAAGCGGTCACCAAGAGATTGCTGCGCGCGCCCCTGGGTTACGGGATCGAGCGGCCGGCCGGCGCCATGGGTTTGTGCCAGCGCACTAGAAGTCGCGGAAGCGGCGGCACGCTTGTCAGTGCCGCCGGAATCGCGCTCCGCCGCGTCGTCGTGGCGACCGACCCGAACCTGTCCGTGCTGGACCGCCTGCAGCAGGCGCTGCGTGTCCTGGTTGCCGATATCACGAGCGCGTGGAGCATTGGTTGGCGCGGTCCGGGTGCCACGGCGTGCCGGCGGTGTACCGGCTTGTTTGAGTGGAATTCTTTTCATCGGTCTGCCCCTGGTCGTTAACAACGACTCGCTTTCGCTGCTGAGCGGCGTCAAGGCGTCGGCAGCCGGTCGCTCGACACGGTCCACGGAATGCCGGCGTCATCAAGCGCCTGCTGGAGTGCTGCCGAGGGCGGCGCGTCGGTGAAGATCCAGACCGGCTGCTGACGGTAGTAGTACATGATCATCGCGTCGCGAGTGATCTCGCTCTGCATGAAAGCGGTCAGGGGCACCTCGCGCGCAGGGTTGCCTTGGCCGATGAAGCGCAGGTAGTTCTTGACCTCCTGGTTTATGCTGCCGGCGACGCTCGGGCTGATGACGTCGGAACGTCGCGTCAAGTCGGCAGGCAGCTGCAGCGTAACTTCACGCTCACCGCCGCTGAGTTCCGCGATGTACTGCTCGGCCGCCGAGCCCCTCAGGTTGGAGCCGCGCGCCCCACGTACCTGCGGCAGCGTCTGGGTGGTTGGCGCCTCACCGGGGAATATGTCGAACGGCGTGAAGCCCTCCTGCAGCGGGCCGGACATCACCCACGAGCGCGGCTGGCCGGGACCGGCGAAGTAGCTGGCTGGCGGGGTGACGCCCTCGGGTGCGTAGATTGGTACCCCGCGCACCGGTGGCGTCGCGAATACGGTGCCATCCGGCGTGACGCTCCAGACGATGCCTTCCCCGAAGCCGCTCCCCGGTTCCTGGGCCAACTCGGCGAAAACGTCGTCGAGCGACGCCGTCTCTTCGCCGGCGGTGAGCAGGAACGGACTGCGCCCCGGCGGCCGCGCCAGGGGCTGGCCGCCGGGCGGTAGCGCCAGCGTTTGCGGCCCCGTCTCGACCAAGCCGGCCGCTGCGGGCTCGTCCCACGGAACCGCCAGCCCCGTCTCGGCGGCCGTGCTCTCGGGCGACAGGCCGGCGTTCAAGGGCGCTCTTGCAGCCACTTCGAGGCCGCCGTCGGCCGTGCGCACATACATCACGGCCTCGCCGTCGCGGGCGATCATGAGGACGTTCGGATTGCCTTCAATGGTTCCGATCACGACTCCGTCGGCTTCGTAGGTCAAAATCAGCCGGCCCTGTTGCAGCACCCCGGGACCCAGGCTTTTGCTGCCGGCGAGGACATCGAGCCCTTGCGTCATCGCCGCTTCCGGCGTCAGCCGTGAAAGTGCGCCGGCTTCGCCTATGGCGCTGGCAGCTCCGAGAGTACGGAGGCCCCCGCTGGCGATCATCAGCGGCGCCGTGACGGCGGTGATGAAGCCGAAGAACATCATCGTCCCGCCGCTGGACGACTGCTCCTCGGTGTAGACGTCGCGGGCGCCGGTTCCCAGGCTGTAGGCATATCCCTGCTCGAACATCTCCGGTCCGCGGACCGCCCCGTACACACCCAACCCGACTTCAAGCGCTCCGAACGCGGCCACGCCGAGAGCCGTCGTGGGAGGAAAGATGGTGAGCAGGAGAGCGCCCAGCGTCGCGATCCCCACGATGATCGATTCCAGGAGACCCACGTCCTCGCGATCCTCCCGCTCCTGGTCGATAACCTCCCGCACGTCGGGATCGGCCAGCGGCAGCAGGTCGTGCACGACCGGCACGAACTCGTAATATTCGCGATCGCCCTCCAGGATCATGCCGATGAGTTCGAGGTAGTCCGCCTGCCGCTGATCGATGCGGCTCAGGATTCCGTTGCGTACGGCCTCGATGTTCTGTGACTCCCACTCGGTCAGGCTGTCGGTCCAGACCTTGTATCCGTCGGGGCCGAGAGCCTGGATGATGGGACGGTAGGGACCGGTCAACGCATTGACCTGCGCCATCTGCTCTTCTCGCGAAGGCCGGGAAGGCACGGCGTACTGGGGGAACGCAGGGGCCGGCTGATCGTGGCTCCTGCTTTCGGGTGTGGTCGACCCGGCCTCGGCCTGCAAGAACTGCAACAGGATATCGGTATCGACAGCACGAGGAGGGAACTCGAAACCCGGAAGCGGGCCGGCCGCCACCAGAGGGGCCAGATAGGGACGGTCGCGAGGGCTGACACCGGTGAGGCGGTCGGCGATCGGCGTCCACTCCGGCCCGGTGCGCTGCCACTCCGGGGTCTCGTTTTCCAGGCGCGTGGCTTGCTGTTCCAGATGGCAGCCCGTGCAAGCGATATAGTGCCCCTCGGGCTGCCCGAGCTTGATCGCACGGCGAATGGGATTGCTTTCGGTGATGGCCGCCTCGACATGGTGTTCCGGGGCGATCTCCTGCAGCTGCGCAACCTCGATCGCAAGCTGCTGCTTCGGTCCAAGCTCGAGCCCCTCCACGACCTGACGCCAGATCGCGAGATTGGCGCGGTTGGACGCAAGGCGCGCCCGCGCGGTTCCCAGAACCAGGCGCTTGAACGCCGCCACGCGGTCATCGAGCGACAACGGTTCCTGCCCAGCGACGGTCGGAGAGGCGGCCGGGTCGGGAGCGGCGGTCGCGAGCGCGGTGCTCGACGTGCCCGTGTCGAGTTCGCTGACGTTGGCCGCACCGCCATCGTCTCCTTGGCGGTGCAGTGTGTCTGTGGGCTGCGCGCGCTCCTGTTGAGTGTGCGCCAGCTCGTGGGCGAGCAGGTGGCGACCGCGTGTGGTGGAAGGGTCGTACTCGCCGGGCGCAAAAGCGATGTCCTGGCCGAACGTATAGGCGCGCGCGCCGATCGCCTGTGCGGCATGCGCAGCGGCCGCATGGGTATGAATGCGCACACCGCCGAAGTCGCCCGGCACGGCCTGCGCCGGCCCCAATGGCGCATGCCCCAGCGCCTCACCGCCGCCCCGCACGGCGTCGGCGGCGCGTGTCGCGGCGGCGTCGCGGCGCAGGGCGGCGCTCGGCGCACGATGCATCGGTTCACCCGCGGCGGGGCTTTCCGGCTGTACTTTGACCACCGGCTGGCCGCCAACAGCCGCATCGGCGATCCGCGTAGCCTCGTATTCGCGTGCATCGGCCGGATGGCTCAGGCGCGGCGGCGCGCGGGCCGCGCCCGACGCATGCAGCCATTGCTGGTTGCCGATGCCGGAGGATCGCGGCGCCGGCTCGACTTTCGCTTCGGTCGCGCCGCCGCGCGCCGCGCGCGGCGCACCACGTTTGCCGGCGATCGGCGCTCGGCTAGGGCCCGCCATGGCTGCCTCGCTGCTGCATCTCATCGAACCAGCGCCGCCAAAGGACTAGCGAGGCCCGGCGCGCGTCCCCAGGGGAGTCCCACTGATACGATCCGTTGGCAGTCCGCAATCTCTCCCATGCGGCCTGGGCGTCACTGGTGAGAGGCCTGGGCTGGAGCTGTTGCACAATGTTGCGAAGCACGACGGCGGCAAGCGCATGCTGCGCGCGCTGCCGCGTGCGCTCATCAGGCGACTCCATCAACGTGAAGATCGTCGGGATGGCCGGCATGCCCATCTCGATGAGCGACTGGACGGCGGGCGTCTGGACGAAACGAAGCGGGTCGGGAGCATCGTTGATCGTCAGCTGCAACGCCGCGAGGGCGTCGGGCGCTCCCAGCCGACGCAGCCCTCGCGCGCCAATCGACCGGATGTCCGGATCGCTGCTGGCGACGGCGCGACGGAAGATATCTTCGCTGCGCGGATCCGCAATCGCCAGCAAGGTGCGCAGAATCGCCGCCTGATGCGGAGGCATTTGCGCGGCGGCTTGCGTCAGAACGGGGACGACGTCGTGTCCACGCCGCACGAGTTCTCTCTCGGCGGCCGCTCGCCGCTCGGTTTCCGCCAGCTGGCGGATCAATTCCTCGGTCGACGTGGACGTCATGTCCTGGACGCGCGTGCGCCTCGAGCCAAGCTTTAGGGATTGATGAGGGACGTTGCAGTGCGAACGAAGCTGATGACCACGCGACGGTTGGCGGCCAGACTGCCCGGCGCGGCAGCAGGGCTGCCGGGGGCGAAAGTCGTGGTTTGGCCGCGGCCGAGCGCGATATCAA
>Ga0126380_10000051_pt1 | contig 24761 bp, 23 predicted proteins | sample PanSoiMetPlot_26_FD_92544 | JGI IMG/M metagenome (GOLD analysis project Ga0126380, IMG submission 92544) | Tropical forest soil microbial communities from Panama - MetaG Plot_26 | ecosystem: Environmental > Terrestrial > Soil > Tropical forest > Bulk soil | place: Panama | collected 2016-02-17
TACCTGACGCTGGCCATGCAGGAGGCGGAGGTCGCCGAGACCTGCGTCACCCGGCAGGGCATCTCGGTGAACGTCCGGGCCGTCATCGCGTTCAAGGTCGGTAACGACGACGAGAGCATCGTCAACGCGGGCCAGCGGTTCCTGTCGGACCAGGAGCAGATGTCCACGCTGACGGGCCGGATCTTCGCGGGCCACCTCCGCTCGATCGTCGGCTCGATGACCGTGGAGGAGATCGTCACCGAGCGCCAGAAGCTGGCGGTGGAGGTACTCGACGGTTCCAAGGGGGAGATGGCCAAGATCGGCCTCACCGTGGACTCGCTGCAGATCCAGTCGATCGACGACATGAACTCTGGCTACATCGACGCGATGGCCGCCCCGCACCGCGCCGCGATCCAGCGGCAGGCGAAGATCGCGCAGGCCCAGGCGAACCAGGCGGCCGCCGAGGCCGAGCAGGAGTCCCAGCGCAAGCAGGCCGAGTACGCGCGGCAGACCGCGGTCGTGCAGGCTCAGTACAAGGCCGAGGTCGACCAGGCCCAGGCTCAGTCGGGTCAGGTAGGGCCGCTCACCCAGGCCAAGGTCCAGCTTGACGTGATCGCCGCCCAGGCCGACCTCGCGAACCGGCAGGCCGAGCTGCGCCAGCGCCAGCTCGTCGCCGAGGTCATCAAGCCGGCCGAGGCGGAGGCGGACAAGGTCCGGATCCTGGCCCAGGCCGATGCGGAGCGGATCCGGATCCAGGCCGCGGCGGCCGCCTCGCACGACCGGGTCGCGCTGGACCGCATGCTCATCGACCAGCTCCCGCAGATCGTCAAGGAGGCCGCCAACGGCCTGGCCGGGGCGAACGTCAACGTGCTGAACGGCGCGGAGGGGCTGGGCGAGCTCACCGCCGGCCTGGTCGCCCAGGGACTCACCATCCTGGACTCGGTCAAGCGGAACCTGGCCGCGTCGCCCACGGCCCGGGCCGGCGCCGATCCCGGCTCCGGCGACGGCGACAGCGGGGAGGCCCCGGCGCTGCCCGGCGGTTCCGTGGACGGCGACGCCGGCCGGTAACCGGAGCGCGGCGCACCCGGCCAGCCCGAGCGGAGCGGGCCCGGGCAACCGAAGCGCACTCTCGGGCATTAAATGGATGTGAGGCAACCCGCGAACCGGCCCGGCCCGCGATGAGCGCGCGCCGAGACGAGGATTTCACCGGCTACGTCCAGGCCCGGCTGGCGTGGCTGCGCCGGGTCGCGTACCTGCTCTGCCAGGACTGGCAGCAGGCCGACGACCTGGTGCAGACCGCCATCACCAGCTTGTACGTGCACTGGCGGCGGGCCAGGGCGATGGAGAACATCGACGGCTACGCCCGCACGATCCTGGTGCGCGCGTTCCTCAGCGAACGGCGCGGCGGCTGGGCCCAGCGGGTCACCCTGGCCGGCAACCTGCCGGACACCGCGGGCCAGGCGCCGGACGCCGACGACGCCCTGGACGTGCGTTCGGCGCTGGCCGGGTTGCCGCCGCGCCAGCGGGCGACCCTGGTCCTCCGCTTCTACTGCGACCTGAACGTGGACCAGACCGCCAGGGCCCTCGGCTGCTCCGCTGGGACCGTCAAGAGCCAGACCGCCAAGGCACTTGCCAGCCTGCGCCGGGCGCTCGATCCAGCCACCGGCATGGGCCCGGCCGGTGTGGAGTTGCGCGGGAATGGCGCCGCCGGGGTGCGGAACGCGGGCGCCCGGGGTGCAAAGGAGACCGGACATGGATGAAGCGGGCGCGCGGGCGCTGTTGGAACGACTGAGCACGACCGAGCAGCCGCTGTCCCGCGTGGACATCGGGCTGGCCCGCCAGCGGGGCAGCACGCTGCTGCGCAGGCGCCGCTGGGCCCTGGCCGGGGCGCCGTTGCTGGCCGCGGCGGCAGTCGCGGCGATCGTCCTCGGCATCGGCGCCATCACCGGCGCTGGCGGCGGGCCCGGCATCCCGCCCGCCCCGCTAACCGGGTCGGCGCACCGCCAGTTCAACCCGCTGGCGCCCTACGCGGCCTTCGGCTGGCTGCCGAAGGGGATTCCGCGCAACGTGAACAGCCCCTATTCGAACCAGACACAGCTGCAACTGGCGGTCGGCTCGGCAGCCAAGGGCAATTTCGAGCTGACCGTCTGGGCCCGCGGGGCCTGTAACCTCGATGCCGCCCAGGTGCGTGCGGGCCTGCGCAGGCATCATCGCCCGCTGCTGGACTGCGAAGACGGGAAACTGGGCTGGGGCGCCAACCTGTCCCGCCCGGCGCCCGCCGTCGCCGGCCACCCGGGCTTCTGGTTCGACGGCCACATGCTGGCCTGGGCGTATGCCCGGCATTCCTGGGCGACGCTGTACGTCTCCCGGAGCGGCACGCCGATCCCGGGCGCGACCATCGTCAAGGTCGCGGCGCGCGTCAGGTTCGCGGCTACCGCGAAGCCGGAGGTGAAGTTCCCGTTCCAGCTCACCGGGTTGCCGGCGTCGTGGCGGGTGACGTCGGTCGTCTGGCGTGCCACGGTGGACGGCCTGCTCGTCAGCACAAGCCGCGAGCTCGGGGGCTCCAATACCGTGGGGAGACCGAACGGGCCCGTCACGGGCACGATCGGCTACATCGTCATCACGCCGGGGAAGAGAAGGTGCCCGTTCTTCCGTGGCTCGTCGGAGGCCTCGTCGGAGCGGGTTTCCCTGGGCGGCGTGACGGCCATCGTGACCAACTTCACGGCCAGCGGTGCCCGGCCCTATCAGGGCCTGTGCATACCGGAGACGGGCGGGCTCCACGTGTCCTTCCTGGAGTACCAGGAACCGGGCCGGGCCGGGTTCGCCTTCGGCGGGGTCACCGGGGTGTTCACGCACCACCTGCGCCTGCTGGGGCCCGACCCGGCCAACTGGACCACACACCCGATCGGATAGCCGGAGAAGGCGTGGGCCGCACAGTACTGTCCCGGCTGGCATAACGCCATCCGGGACAGCACCGACGACCCACGCCGCGGTGGCGCCCGTTTGTGTAACGCTGCATTGGTGCCGATTCTGGTTGCCGCTTGCGTGCTTGCGGCGGTCGCGTGGGGGTATCTGTTGGCCGCGCACGGGGGGTACTGGCGGACTGGGTGCCGGCTGCCGGTGGGGGGCGGGGACGCAGGGGGAGTTGCGGGGGACTGGCCTTCGGTCGTGGCGGTGATACCGGCGCGGGATGAGGCGGCGATGTTGCCCTGGACGCTGCCGAGGCTGCTGGCGCAGGAGTACCCGGGAGGGCTGGCGGTCGTGCTGGTAGATGACGGAAGCGGCGACGGGACCGCGGCGGTCGCTGAGGCGCTCGGGCAGGCCGGCGGGGTCGCGCTCAAGGTGATCCGGGGGGAAGCGCTGCCGGAGGGATGGGCGGGGAAGGTCTGGGCCATGGCGCAGGGGGTGGCGGCGGCGGGGGAGTGTGACTACCTGCTGTTCACCGACGCCGACATCGCATTCGGGGCCGGCGCCGTCGCGGACCTGGTCCGGGCCGCGGTCGCCGGCGACCGGGCCCTGCTTTCGCAGATGGCGCTGCTGCGCGCGGACACCGGCTGGGAGAGGTGGATCGTTCCGGCGTTTGTCTACTTCTTCGCCCAGCTCTACCCGTTCCGGCGGGTCGGACGGCCCCGGGCACGCACCGCCGCGGCCGCCGGCGGCTGCATGCTGGTGCGCCGTGAGGTGCTGGCGGCCGCGGGCGGCCTGGCGCGCATCCGGGGAGCCAGGATCGACGACATCGCCCTGGCGCGGCTGCTGAAGCGGCCGCCGGTGGCGGCCCGCTGCTGGCTCGGGTTCAGCACCGCCGTCCGCAGCCTCCGGCCCTACCCTCGGTTCGCCCTGCTGTGGGGCATGGTGGCGCGCAGCGCCTACACCCAGCTGCGCCACTCGCCCGCGCTGCTTGTGGCCGTGGTGGCGGGGCTGGCCTGGCTGTACCTGCTGCCACCGGTGGCCGCCATCGGCGGGCTGGCCGCCCTGGCGGCGGGCGCGGGCACCGCGGCGGCCTGGTGCGCCGCAGCGGGCCTGGCCGGGTGGGCGGTGCAGGCGGTGACGTTCGTCCCGCTGCTCAGGCTGTACCGGTTGTCCTGGTTGCGTGCGCCCGGGCTGCCGCTGGTGGCGCTGCTGTACGCGGGGATGACGGTGGACTCGGCGCGGCGCCACTACGCCGGCCGCGGCGGCGAGTGGAAAGGCCGCACAATACCCCTGTGACCTGTCTTGGCCGGTGTCAGGAGCTCGTGAGGATGACGAGTTGCTGGGTGGCCCGGGTCATCGCGACGTAGCGGTCGACCGCTCCTTCAATGCCCTCCCCGAATGCCTCCGGGTCGATGAGGACGACCAGGTCGAATTCGAGCCCCTTCGCCAGCTCCGGGGTCAGCGACAAGACGCGAGGCGCCCCCCGGAACGTGGGATCGCCGATGACGCAGGCGATCCCTTCGGCGTGCGCGGCGAGCCAGGTGCCGAGGATCGAGCCCAGATCCGAAACGGGTCCATGTTGGATGGGGACGCCGGTGCTGCGGATGGAGGCCGGCACGTTGGCGTCCGGGAGCACGGCCCGGATGACCGGCTCGGCTTCCGCCATGACCTCTTCCGGCGTCCGGTAGTTGATGGTCAGGGGGGCCAGGCTGATCTGGTCGAGCCCGATCCGCTCCAGCCGTTCCTGCCACGACTCGGGGAACCCGTGCCTGGCCTGGGCGCGGTCCCCGACGATGGTGAAGCTCCGGGACGGGCAGCGAACCAGCAGCATCTGCCATTCGGCGTCGGTCAGCTCCTGGGCTTCGTCCACGACGATGTGCGCGAACGGGCCGGCGAGCAGGTCCGGGTCGGCGCTGGGCAGTGCGGCCTGGTCGACCAGGGCGCCGTGGAAGTCTTCGCCCCGCAGCATCGTCACCAGGCCTACGCCGTATTCGTCGCCGTCGTCGCCGCGGGCGGCCTCGATGAGGTCATCGACGACCCTGGCCATGCGCTCGCGTTCGGCGGCGACGGCGGCGTCGTGCCGGCGCTTCCGCCGTGACGCCTCCGGGTCCCCGAGCCGCTGCCGCGCCGCGTCCAGGAGCGGCAGGTCGGACAGCGTCCAGGCCTGGGCGTCCGCGCGCTGCAGCAGCTGAACCTCATGGGGGCTGAGCCAGGGAGCGCACAGGCGCAGGTAGGCGGGCACCGACCACAGGTCTGCGACGAGGTCAGCCGGATCGATCACCGGCCACGCGCGGTTGAGGGCCTCCAGCAGCTCCCTGTTCCCCAGCAGCGACTTGCGGAGCAGGTCAGCCGGGGCGTCGCCGTCATGCTTGTCGATCAGGATCGTGAGCAGCTCCGCCAAGATCTGGTCGCGCGCCTCGTTGTGCGGCGCGCCGGGGTCTGCTGCGCCGAGCGCCTCGGCCCAATCGTCGGCGCTCAGCCAGATGCCGGACCAGGGGGTCTCGACCATCATCCCCTTGGTGGGCGGGTTCTCGTAGAACCTGACGGCCGGCTCGATCGCCTGCACCAGGTCCGCGGACGATTTCAGGCGGGCCACGTCCGGGTCGGTCTCGATCGTTGCCGCGGCCCCCTCGGCGACGAGGTCCCGCAGGGTGCGGGTCTGCACGCCCTCCTCGCCAAGGCTGGGGAGGACGTCGGCGACGTAGGCCAGGTAGTGCTGGTGCGGGCCGAGGAACAGCACGCCGCCCCGGTGGTGACCGAGGCGGGGGTCGGAGTAGAGGAGGTAGGCGGTGCGGTGCAGCGCGACGACGGTCTTCCCCGTACCCGGGCCGCCGTCGACGACGAGAGCGCCGCGGGATCCCGCGCGGATGATCGCGTCCTGGTCGGCCGCGATGGTGCCGAGCACGTCCTGCATCCGGGGCGATCGGCTGGCGCCCAGGCTGGCGATGAAAGCGGACTGATCGTCGAGGGCGGCGTGCCCGTCCAGCCCGTCCGGGGTGAACACCTCGTCCCAGTAGTCGCTGATCCGGCCGCGGGTCCAGCGATACCTGCGCCGGCTTGCCAGGCCCATCGGGTTGGCGTGGGTCGCTCCGAAGAACGGCTCAGCCGCGGGGGAACGCCAGTCGACCAGCAGCTGACGGCCCGTGCTGTCCCTGAGGCCAAGCCGTCCGATGTACACCGGCTCGGGGTTGTCTGCGCCCACGATGCGCCCGAGGCACAGGTCCAAACCGAAGCGACGCAGGGCGCGCAGGCGAGCGGTCAGCCGGTGGATCTCCATGTCCCGGTCCAGTGCCCGCTGGCCTATGCCGCCGGGCGCCCTGCGCTCGGCATCGAGGCGGTCGGACAGGTCGGAGATCGACTGCTCGAGGCTCTCCGCGATGGCCGCGAAGTGCTTCTCGTCGTCGGCGATCAGCGCCGGGTCGGCCTTGGCGGTGAGGCGGTCGGGGAGGTCAAACGCGCTGGTAGTCAAGGGGTTCACGGCGTCAGCTCCGATCTGAGGCCGCCGGCGGCCGTTGCGCACGGCAAGGCGCCTGGAGGCCTCGGCCATCGATTCTGCGGCATGACCCGGGTCTTGCCGCAAGCCCCTGGGTGCGCTATAGGTTGAAAATGGAGGGGAGTGTGTGTTCTTCTTCCCTTGATCGCCCGCTGTAGCGTGCGCAAGGCGTGGTTCGCGTCATCAGCGTTCGGGCTTGAGCTTCCCACGTGGCCGCCGCGGCGCGGTGGCATGACCGTGACCGGCATGCCCATGCCGTGCTCACGGCTCTTCGGACCAGTGGCGGGCGCGCCCTAATGTTGACGGCACAACCTCGCTCGGGCTGGCGGCCGGAACCCGGCCGGCCGGACCCGCGGCCCTGGCCAGCGGCGGAAGGACAACGATGGCGACTCAGGTGCGCGATACGCTGGCCGAGCAGGTGGTGGAACTGCCCGAGCCGTGGCGCTCCGCGGCCGTCACGGTCGTGCTCCCCACCTACAACGAGGCCGCCAACCTGCCGGTGATCGCCGCCGAGCTGCTCGGCCTGCCGCTGCCCGGCCTGCGGATCCTGGTGGCGGACGACAACTCCCCGGACGGGACCGGGCGCATCGCCGACGAGCTCGCCGCCCAGTACGGCCCGGACCGGATGACCGTCGTGCACCGGCCGGGCAAGCAGGGGCTCGGCCGCGCCTACGTGGACGGCATGACCCGGGCCATCGCCATGGGCACCGAGTTCGTGGTGCAGATGGACAGTGACCTGTCACACGCGCCGAAGTACCTGCCACAGCTGCTCGGCACCCTGCTATCCGCCAACGCCGACGTGGTCATCGGCTCCCGGTACGTGGCGGGCGCCAGCCTGGCCAGCGAGTGGTCGTGGCACCGCAGGGCGCTGTCCGGTTTCGCCAACTATTACGTCCGCGCGCTTCTTCACCTGGGCATCCGCGACGTCACCGCCGGCTTCAAGATCTGGCGCAGCTCCGCCCTGGAAGCTATCGACGTGGCCAGCATCCGCAGCAACGGCTACAGCTTCCAGGTGGAGATGAACCACCGGACGGTCCAGCACGGCCTGAAGATCGTTGAGTTGCCCATTCACTTTGCCGAACGCCGGGAAGGCGAGAGCAAGATGAACCTTCGGGTGCAGCTCGAGTCGGTGCTCGTACCGTTTTCGCTGCGCCGTCGCGCCCGTTAGCGCCTGATACGCTCCGGAGCATTCGGGCGGGCCCGCCGGCCGGTCCGCACGGTGAGGCGAGGGGGCGGCATGGCTGACGACTCGGCTATTTCTTACCTGGCAGCGGTGCCGGGGACACCGGTGCTGAGCAGTACCGACATGCAGATCGGCACCCTGGAGCACGTGCTGCAGATCCCCGAACTCGATGTCTTCGACGGGATCGTGATCGCCACCGGGGCGGGCCTGCGTTTCATCGACGCGGACGCCGTGCTGGAGATCACGCGCAGCTACATCCGGTGCGGTCTCGACGACGCCCAGGCCAGCCAGCTGCCGCCGCCCGCCGGGCCGCCGGTGTACCGGGTTGACGCGCTGGAAGACACCGGGAAGAGCTTCCACGACGTACTCGGCCGCCTGTTCCGGCGGCCGCACTGGACCCGCGAGCACGACTAGCGCGTGGGTTGCGAAAGGACGGCCAGAGAGTGACCCTGATGCCATGGCCAGATGCAGGTCCGCAGGAGGGCGCGGTCAATTGGCGCCGCTGGCGGTGAGCGCACCGGGAGCGCCGGCATGAACGAGCCCCAGATCAACGTCGATCACTTCTATCACCGGCCCGTCTACCACGTGGTGGGCCTGCTGAGCGAGAACTCGGAGGTCCCGGCCATCTCCAGAGACCTCGAATCGGCCGGGGTGGATGTGAACGCCGTGGAGATCTTGTGCGGGGAGCGCGGCGCGGAGATCTTGGATGAGCATGGCCGCTACCACGGGCTGCGCGGCCGGATCGTGCGAGCCTTCCAGCAGCTCGGCTACGACGGGACCACCCTGGCGATCTACGACGAGGCGCTGCGAGACGGTGACCTGCTGCTGCGTGTTCCGGTGCGCCCGGCCGAGCGCCGCCACATCGTGGCGCTGCTGCAACGTCACCAGGTCCACGATCTGGGTTACTTCGGGCCAGGCACATTCGAGCAATTCCCCACCCTTGATGCGGGCTGAGCCCGGTCTGGCCGCGCGCGGTGGCGCTGGCGGGTGATGATGGGCGCTATGGCGCTGCGTACCGCGTTCACCGAGCTCTTCTCGTTGCAGCACCCCATCGCGCTGGCACCCATGGGTGACGCGTCCGGGGGCGCGCTGGCGGCGGCGGTGTCCAACGGCGGCGGCCTGGGGCTGATCGGCGGCGGCCGGGGGGATCCCGGGTGGGCGGCCCGGGAAATGGAGGTCGCCGCCGGGAAGACCGGCAAGCCCTGGGGGATCGGGTTCCAAACGTGGGCGGTCAGCCCGGCCACGGTCGAGCAGGCCCTGGCACGCCGGCCGAGCGCCATCATGCTGTCCTTCGGGGACCCCGGGCCGCTGGCCAGGCTCGTCCGCGCGGCGGGCATCGCGCTGATCATCCAGGTCACGGACCTGGAGGAGGCCAGGCAAGCGATGGACGCAGGCGCTGATGTCATCGTGGCGCAGGGGACCGAAGCCGGCGGGCACGGCGGCAGACGGTCCACGCTGCCGTTCGTGCCGGTGGTGGCCGACCTGGCCGCTCCCACGCCGGTACTGGCCGCCGGCGGGATCGCCGACGGCCGCGGTGTCGCCGCCGCGCTGGCCCTGGGAGCCGCCGGGGCGCTGCTCGGGACCCGGTTCCTGGCCACCCCCGAAGCCCTGGGCCCTCCCTCGGTCGCCAAGGCGGTCATCGATCATGGCGGGGAGGACACCGAGCGCAGCCGGGTGTCCGACATCGCCCGGGACGCGCCGTGGCCGGCGAAGTATCCGGCCCGTACCCTCCGCACGCCGTTCTTCGACCGGTGGCGGGGACGGGAGGAGGAACTTGCGGCCGACCCCGCTGCTCCGCAGGCCTACCGCGAGGCCGTAGCGCGCGGCGACCTGCCCCCGGACCCGGTGTGGGCCAGCGAGGCGATCGACCTGATCACGGAGATATCCTCGGCGGCCGATCTCGTCGGGGCGCTGGCCGCCCAGGCCGAGGAGGCGCTGGCCAGGGCGGCCAACCACCGACCATGATGTACCGGTCTGCGGCTTGCAGCCGGCCTGGCACCGGCGCCCACCGGAAGGACAGCACTCGCCGCACCGCGACAGCCCACCGGGGATCGAGCCGGGGCGGCCGCTACCCCGCACGGCCAGCCCTTGGCCGGCAGCTAGCCTTGGCCCGGCCGCCTGCCGGTGTGGGGGTAGACCTCAAGCTCGGTGGCCTTGACCGAGAGCCATACCTGGCTGCCGGGGCTGAGTGACAGGTCTGCCACGGCCGCGGGCGTCACGTCCACCAGGGCGGGCGGCTGTCCGTCAAGGTCGAGCCGCACTCGGTCAGCCAGCAGGGTGAGGCCGGTTACCTTCGCAGGCCAGGTGTTGCGCGCGCTGCCGGAGCGGGGGCGCTGGGTACTGACCACAATCGCCGAGGGACGGACCGCGGCGAGCACGTCGCCGTGCTGGCCCTGGTCGGGGATGACGAAGGACCCCCCTGCGGTGAGGGTCACCCGGGAGCCGTCGGCTCGCCCGGGGTACAGGTTCAGGCCGACGAGCTTCGCCACGTAGTCCGTCGCGGGCTGGCGGGCGACCTGCGCCGGGTTGCCCTCCTGGACGATGCGCCCGTCCTCGAGGACGATGAGCTGGTCCGCCAGCACGAGGGCCTCCAGCGGGTCGTGGGTGACCAGCAGGCATGGCCCGGTGAAGTCTGCCAGGTGCCGCTTCAACTCGGCCTGAACGTCAAGGCGGGTTCCGGCGTCCAGCGCGGACAGGGGCTCGTCCAGGAGCAGCAAGGCGGGCTGCCCGGCCAGCGCGCGGGCCAGGGCCACCCGCTGGGCCTGCCCGCCGGACAACTGCTCGGGCTTGCGGTCGGCCAGGCTGGCGAGCCCGAGCCGGTCAAGCCAGTAGCTGGCGGCCGTCCGGGCGGCTCGTCTCCCCATGCCCCGGGCGCGCGGCGAGAACGCCACGTTCTCGGCGACGGTCAGGTGCGGGAAAAGCCGGTAGTTCTGGAACACGAAACCGACCGGCCGCTCCGAGGCCTCGACAAACGTTCCCGCGCCCGCGTCGTCCATCACCCCCCCGGCGAGGGTGATCCGCCCGGTGGCGACGGGGGTCAGGCCGGCCACCGCGCTGAGCAGGGTGGATTTCCCGGCACCGTTCGGCCCGAGCACGCCGACGACCTGGCCGGATGGTGCGGCGAGGGCAACGGCGAGGGTGAAATCACCGCGCCTGACCTCGGCATCGACGACCAGGCCGTCGCTGCCTTTGCCCGTCATGAGACCGAGCCGCGCAGCCAGTGATCGCGAAGCGAGACCAGGACTATGACAGACACCACCAGCAGCACCAGGCTGAGCGCGATCGCCGCGTTGGGGTCTGTCTCTAGTGCGTAGTACACCGCGATCGGCATCGTCTCGGTCTGGCCGGGGAAGCTGCCGGCGAAGGTGATCGTCGCCCCGAACTCGCCCAGGGCCCGTGCCCAGCACAGCACCGCGCCCGCCCCCAGAGAAGGAGCGATGAGCGGCACGGTTACCCGCCGGAACACCGTCATCCGTTTCGCCCCCAGCGTGGCCGCCGCTTCCTCATAGCCCTGATCTGCCGACCGCAGCGCCCCCTCGACGGTGATGATCAGGAAGGGCATGGCCACGAACGTCTCGGCCATGATGACCGCCAGCGGGGTGAACGGGATCGTCAGCCCGAACCAGTCGTCCAGGTACCTGCCGACGAGGCCGACCCGGCTGAAGGCTAGCAGCAGCGCAACCCCGCCGACGACCGGCGGAAGCACCAGCGGCAGGGTCACCAGCGCACGGAGAAGGCGCTGCCCGGGGAAGGCGGTCCGGGCCAGCACCCACGCCAGCGGCACCCCGATGACCAGCGAGACCCCCGTACTTACCGACGCGGTCCACAGGGAAAGGACGAGCGCCTGGGTCGCATCGGACCCGCTGAGAGCCGCAGCCATATGCCCCCAGGGGGCGCGGATCAGCAGCCCGGCCAACGGCAGCAACAAGAACGCGACCGCGATCAGCGCCGGCGCCAGCAACGGCGCCGGCACTGATCGCGAAGTGCCGCCCCGTGCCGCCCGCCTGGCTCGTTCCTGGGCGGTCAGGCGCGACGGCGCGGTGCGGGTGGCCATGGCGGCTCCGGTCTCAGATCAGGGGCTCTTGAACCCCGCGGCGGTGAGCACGCTTTGCCCCGCCGGTGACAACACGTAGGCGACAAACGCGTCGGCGATGGACTTTTCCTTGCTGCTGGTGACGGCGGCGATCGGGTACAGCGTAGAGGCGTTGTCGGTCGCCGGGACCGCTACGCCCTTGACCTTGCTCCCGGCGGCCATCACGTCTGTCACGTACACCATGCCCGCGTCCACGTTGCTCGTCTCCACCTGGGTCAGCACGGACTTCACGTCCGGCTGCAGGGTGACCGGCTTGACCGTGATCCCGGCGTTCGTGAACACCTGTGCCGCGACCTTCCCACAGGGCACCTGGGGCTGGCACAGCGCCACCTTGACGGATTTCTTCGCCAGGTCGGTCACCGACGTCACCTTCGCCGGGTTGTCCGGCGGGACGGCGACCTCCATCGTGTTCTTGGCGAAGTTCTGCGGATTGGACGCGTCTCCCGCCGAGACGACGTCCTGCATGTTTGCCGGCGACGCCGAGGCGAACACATCCGCCGGGGCGCCGCTGGTGATCTGGGTAGCCAGGCCGGAACTGGGCCCGAAGCTGAACTTGACCGTGTCCCCCGGGTGAGCGGACTCGAATTGCTTTCCGATCTGGGTAAAGCTCTCCGTCAACGACGCCGCGGCGAACACGGTGATCGTCCCGGTCGACGATGAGCCGCCCGCACCCGGCGTGCTTGAGCTGCTGCTGGAGCAGCCCGCGACGGCGACTGCCACCAGTCCGGCGGCGATAACGGCAAAACGGCGCATTGCTTGTCTCCTATTTAGGCATTGGCGGGATGATGGGACACTGGTGAGCCGGGAATCAGCCGGCCTGGGGGATCTCGACGGATACGTTGGTGGCCTTCACCGTGGCGACCGCGAGGATCCCCGGCTCCAGGCCAAGTTCGTCGGCGGCCTCGCGGCTCAGCAGCGACACGAACCGGTGCGGCCCCGCCTGGATCTCCACGTAGGCCATCACGGTGTCGCGGACGACCCGGGTGACCAGACCGCTGAACCTGTTCCGCGCCGAGTGGGCCACCACCACCCGGCCCTCCCCGCGATCGGCTGACTCGGCCCGTTTCTGCGCGAACCTGGCGAGCGTCGCGCCGTCTACGGCGAGCCGCCCGCTGGCATCGGAGATGGTCTCGATCCGGCCGTCATCCGCCCAGCGGCGCACCGTGTCGGTGCTGACCCCGAGGAGCCTCGCCGCCTCCTTGATCCGGAACGTAGACACCCAGCTACGGTAACGCAGATACGGCTGAAAACCCCAGTGACAGGAGCAGCCACAAGAATTGGCGGCATATGCAGGTGTATCTGCTGCTGGACTGGGCCCGTGCGTTCCAGTCGGCCGTCGCGGCAGTGCCACCAGCCGGCCGGCCAAGACAGCGCATAACGGGTTCAAGCCCGGCCCCGGCAGGCTGGTGTCAGCGCGATCTCAGCCAGGTGTCAGCGCCGTCCGCCACGCTCGGTAACGCATCTCCTCAACCGGCAAAGGGACGGAGGCAGGCATGGACCAGGCAGAGTACGACGGCAACCGGCGGACGGCCGACACGAAGTCCGGGCCGGTTGGCTACATCGACGCCGGCTCCGGCCGCCCGGCGCTGTTCGTGCACGGCGTGGGCACCGGCGGGCTGCTGTGGCGCAACGTCGTCGGCGCGCTGCACGGCGAGCGCCGGTGCATCGCCCTGGACCTGCCGCTGCACGGGCGCACCCCGGCCCGCCCTGGCCAGGACCTCTCCCTGACCGGACTCGCCAAGGTCGTCGAGGACTTCTGCGCCGCGCTGGACTTGACCGGCGTCGACCTGGTGGCCAACGACACCGGCGGCGCGGTGGCGCAGATCGTGGCCGCGCACCAGGCGCAACGGCTGGCCACCGTCACGCTGACAAACTGCGAGACCCCGGGCAACGTGCCACCTTTGGCATTCAAGCCGACGGTGTGGCTGGCCCGGGCCGGCCTGCTCGCACCGCTGCTCGGGCCCCGGTTGCTGCGCAACCTGCCCAAGGCCCGTAAGCGGGTGTACGGCCTGGGTTACCAGGACATCGGCAAGCTGCCGCTGGAGGTGGTGCGGTCGTACCTGGAACCGCTGGTCGGCACCAAGGAACTGGCCAGGCAGGGCCAGCGATGGATCGCCTCCCTGCACAACCGCGACCTGGCCGCCGTCGAACCCGCGCTGAGGCGGCTCACGGTACCGACGCTCATCGTCTGGGGAACCGGCGATATCACCTTCCGTCTGCGCTACGCGCACTGGCTGCGCGACACCATTCCCGGCGCCGCCAAGGTGGTGACGATCGACGGCGGGCGGCTGTTCTTCCCCGACGAACGCGCCGCCGACCTGGTACCCCACCTGCGCGCCCACTGGGCCGCGCACGCTGCGGTCTGATCGTTGGCCCGACCGCCGCGACCCGCTGCAGGCCGGCCGGCACCGCATTGCGCCGCATGACCCGGAGGTGTTCGATAGAGGTACCGCGCTGGCCCAGGCCAGTACGGTGCACCCCGTCCGGGCGAGGGGGCAGCAATGCGAGTTGTCCTGCGGCTCTTGTTCTTCGAGTTCTCGCTGGCGTGGGCGCTGCTGGTGGCCGGGTCCGTCCGTGTTACCGCCCAGCTTTGGCCGGTTTTCGCCCAGAAGGTCGGCGCTGGATGGCGTGACCGGTGGCGGGTGCGGACCGGCTTGTTGATTGGTATCCCGATAACGGCGGGATGGCCGTTGCTGTTCTGGCTCGGCCAGGCGCGGAATGGCTATCAGGACTGGCTGCAGGCCATAGCTTTCCCGTGGTGGATCGTGGTCGGTGTGTATGGCCTCAGGATCCTGCTCGCGCGAGTCCGGGGTATATAGCCCCGGCGGGCTGGCGGGCAAATCGCCCAGGCTCTGAGCGGTGGCATGGCCAACCCGCTGGCGCTCAGCGCCGACGCCACCGGGCAGAACCTGATCCTCAACGGCGGCATCTGCAACCGCGGCTGCGCGAACGGATTCAACGGCTGGCTGCACGCCGGGCATCTGGTGCCGTTGCGGCCTGGCGGGTTCGCGCACCGCGAGGTGGCCGAGGCCTGGTGACGTCTGCCGGCCCGGCCTGCGCCTGGGCTCAGCCGCGGTCGGTGGTGGCGGGTGTGGGCGCGGGCGCGGCCCCGTCGGGGGGAGCGGGGGCGGCCCCGTCGGGGGGAGCGGGGGCGGGTCCGTCGGCGGGAGCGGGGGCGGCCCCGTCGGCGGGAGCGGGGGCGGGCACGGCCCTCTCGGAGGCGGCCGGCGCGGGCGTCGCCCCGTCGTGGGGACCCGGCCCGGGCGTGGCACCGTCGGGGGGAGCCGGCGCGGGCGCGGCCCCGCCAGCGGGTCCCGGCGGCGCGACTGCCTCGTGGTCCCCGGATTCCTCGCTGTCTGCCTCGGCCGCGTCGCGGGCGTGCAGCTGCTCGGTCAGCACGACCTTGAGCGCGGCTGCGATCGGGATGGCCATCAGGGCGCCCACCAGGCCCAGAACCGTCCCGCCGATCAGGGCCGCCAGCAGCACCGCGGCCGCGCTCATGCTGACGGTATGCCGCAGAATGCGCGGCGCGATGACGTAGTTCTCAAGCTGCTGGTAGGCCACGAAGAAGATGGCCACGATCACCGTGGTCGGCCAGAGCTCGGTGGTGAGCAGCGCGGCCAGCACGCAGACCACCGCGCCGAGTGTCGCGCCGATCATCGGGATCAGGTCGCACACCGCCACCACAAACGCCAGCGGCACCGCGAATGGCACCCCAAGCCCGGCAAAGACGGCGAAGGATGCCAGCCCGGCCGCGAGCGAGATCAGCAGGTTGCCGATCATGTAATCGCCGACCTTGTCGACCACCACATCGGCGATCCGGCCGAACTGCGTGCGACGAGCCTTCGGGAACAGCCTTCGCACGCCGCTCTGCAGGCGGGGCAGGTCGGTCATGAAGTAGATGGTCAGCACCAACACCGTCAGCGCCGACGCCATCGCGCCGAACAGGCGGCGCGTGTACCCGAGCAGCCCGCTTCCCAGCCGGCCGGGGAGGTCGGTCAGAAAGCCCTGGATCTTGCTGGTCAGGTGGAAGCGGTCGCTCAGGACGCGGAACCGGGCCGAGCGCTCCTGGAGACTTGCGAAGTAGCCGGGGAAGTCGTGCACCAGGGCCTGGAACTGGTGGATCATCGACGGGATGACCGACACCAGGAACACCGCCACCAGGCCACCCGCTACCAGGAAGATCACCAGGACGGCGAGCCCGCGCCGCATCCCCCGGCGGGTCAGCATGCGCACGGCCGGGTCCAGGCTGACCGCTATGAACAGCGCGATGAGCACCCGGACCAGCACCGCCCGGGTGGTGTAGACGGCGGCCGCGGCGGCGAGTATCGCGAGGACGCCAAGGCTCACATACAGGCCCCAGCGGAACATCGCCATCGGGTGCACGGGGTCACCAGAATCGTTACGCGAGGTCATGATCGCCTAACGCGAGCGCGGCTTCGCGCCCCGCGCGGTGCGCTTGCGGCTACCCGGTACATCGTCTCCCTTGGCCAAACCCGGCTCCTACGTAAAAGCGTGCATCGGTATGCAGGCGCCGGGCAGAAAGTGTGGAGATGGTATGAGGATCATCCCCCCCAGTGTGCACCCTCCGGGACCGAGGTGCGCCCGTATGCTGTCGCCATGGCATTCGGGGGCTTTCCCGCCGGTGCGTTTGGCTTCTACGAGCGGCTGGAGGCGGACAACTCCAGGCGCTTCTGGGATGCGCACAAGACCGAATATCAGCGGTATGTGCGCGAGCCGATGGCTGCGCTGGCCGGTGAGCTGGAAGCCGAGTTCGGCCCCGCGACGATCTTCCGGCCGCACCGGGATATCCGCTTCTCGGCTGACAAGTCGCCGTATAAGACCTATCAGGGCGCGTTCGTCGAGCGGCTCGCTGGCACCGGGTTCTATATGCAGATTTCCGCCGACGGCTTGCTGGCGAGCGGCGGATTCCACAGCCACGCCCCGGACCAGGTCGAGCGCTACCGCGCGGCCGTGGACGCCGGCCGCACCGGCAAACAGCTCGCGGCCATCGTCGCCACGCTGCGGCAAGGCGGCCTGTCCATCGGCGGCGATCAGCTGAAGACCAGGCCGCGCGGCAGCAGCGGAGACCATCCGCGCCTGGAGTTGCTCAGGCACCGGTCGCTGACCGCGAGCCGGGACTGGCCGACCGGCCCGCTGCTGCACGACCGGCGGGCGCTGGGCCTGGTGCGGCAAACCTGGGTGCAGCTCATCCCGCTGTGCGACTGGGTGCACGAGCACGTCGGCCCGCCCGGCCAGGGCAAGGCGGAATAGCTTTGGCCGCGGCCGGCTGTCGGCAGTACGGGCGCTGACGGGGGCTCCTGGCAGAATCGCGCCTATGCCGCTGATAGAGAGAATCCGCACCGGGCAGGTGCTAACAGGCTCGTTCGTCCACCGGCCGGGGGAGGCGGCGGTCGCGACCGAGTGGTGGGAGCACAGTTGCGTCGCGTTCACGGACTTCGGGTGGTGGCAGGTCCGGTCGCGGCGCGGCGGCGGGACGGTGACGCCGGGACGGGTCCTGGTCGGAGCGGCAGAAGCTGAGCACGAGTGCCGCCACCCGGGTGGCCTGGATGACCGGGTGCTATGCGTGATCTATCTAGGTGACCCTGATCCCGGCCCGGCCGTGCTGGTCCGGCAGTCACCGGCGCTGCGCCGTGCGCGCCGGGCGCTGACGGCGGCACTGCGGTTGCCCGGCCCGGACCGGGACGAGGTCGACGCGCTCTGCCTGGCCATGTTGGAGCTGTGCCGAGACGCTCCCGGCCGGTCCGGTAGCCCGAGCGCGAGGTCGGGCGGGCTGGTGACCCGGCTGCGGAGGGAGGCCGCTGCCCGCTACACCGAGCCGGAGTTCAGCCTGGTGGCCGAGGCCGCGGCGGTCGGAATGAGCACGACCCGGCTGGTTCACCTGTTCCAGGACGTGACAGGCCTCACGCCGCACCGTTACCTGCTCGGGCTGCGCACCACTCATGCCGCCCGGCTCCTGGCGGAAACCGCCGCGCCGGTGACCGAGATCTGCTTCGCCAGCGGGTTCGGCAGCATGACCCGGTTCCACGCCGCGTTCCGTGCGGCTTTCGGCATGACACCGACCGGCTACCGCCTCCGGTATGCCGGATCGGGCGAGGCCGCACTTTCCGTGTAGCAGTGTGGCCGCTGCGCGCCTACCGTTCCGGCATGCGCATACGTGCCCGCGGTAGCACCCCGTTGTCCGTGCCGCCATTCCGGCGGGTATGGGCCGGGGTGACGGTTTCGGCTGCAGGGGATGCGGCGGGCTGGATCGCGCTCGTCGCGCTGGCTCTCGGCCCTGCCCACGCCAGCCTGCCGCTGCTAGCCGTCTGTTACACAGCGCCGGTCGCCGTGGGCGGCCTGGCCGCCGGGTGGGCGCTGGACCGGTTCGGCCGGGTCCGCGTGATGATCGCCGACAACGTGGCCCGGGGCGTGGTGTTCGCCTCGATCCCGCTCGCCGCCTTGGCCGCGCCGCCGGGCGCGGCCCAGTTGTACCTGGTGGCCGCGGTCTACGGCCTGCTCATGATGGTCACCCTGGCCGGCTTCCCGTCCCTGATCCCCTCGCTCGTCCCGGCCGCACAACTGGGCCAGGCGAACGCCATGGAAGGGGCAAGCTACGGGCTGGCCACCCTTGCCGGCGCGGCGCTGGGCGGGCTCGTGGTCGCCACCGCGGGGCCGGTGCCCGTGGTGGCCTTTGACGCGGCCAGCTACCTGGCCTTGGCTGCCATCCTCGTCACGGTCCGGAGCCCGCAGCCGATCTCAGTCCAGGGCCCGGCACCGGCCTCGGTTTGGGGGCGGCGACCGGCGGCCCCGTGTTCCAGCCGGCACCCCACCAGGAGGCGCGGCCGCACCAGGGAGCGCGGCAGCGCTGGCTTGGCCGCGGTCGCGCGGCTGGTCGCCACCAACCCCGTGCTCCGGGCCACGACCATCATGTTCGCGGTGTTCAACATCGGCGAGGGTGTGCTGTTGGTGTTCCTGCCGCACCGCGCGGTCAGCCTCGGCCTCGGCACCGGCGGATACGGCTACCTGGTGGCCGCGGTCACCGGAGGAGAGCTTGCGGCGGCGGTGTTCCTGGCCCGCCGCCCCTGGCGTGCCCCGCTGCGCGTGTCGATCATCGTCGCGCAGCTCGCCGCCGCCCTGGCGGTGCTGACGCTGCTCGCCCCGTCGGTCGCGGTCACGGTGCTCGGCCTTGCCATGCTCGGGGCGTGCAGCGCGCCGATGACCGCCTGGGCGCAGACCCTGCGGATGCGCCTGGTACCTCAGCAGGCGCACGGCCGCTTCTTCGCCCTGCTACGGACGGTGATGATGGCCACCCCGCCGGTGGGCGCCGGGCTGGCCGCGCTGACCATGCGCGCGGGAGCCAACGCCACCGTTGTGGCCGTCGTGGCTGCCATGGGCCTGCCTGCTCTCCTGCTCGGACCGGGCTTGCTCGCCGCGCCAGCCGTAGCTGCAGACGACAAGCCGGCCGTGCAGGCCGCGTCCGGCGGACGGCCTGCTCACAGGTAGCCGCGGCCGCTACGGTCCGGTCCGCCGCCCGGCGTTGACGGCCTCGGTGAAGGCGTTGTGATCGCGCTCGTTCTGGCCGGCGCGGGCGGCACAGACTTCGGCGATCGGGGGCGGGCCCGGAGGTGCATGCGCTCACCCTGAGGCCCGAACAGCATCAGCACCTCGGCGGGCTCCGACCCGGGTTGCCGAACCAGTGCGGGGTGCGGGTGTCGAATTCGGCGGCCTCACCGGGCCGCAGGACGAGGTCGTGGTCGCCGTCTCCGCCTTGGCGGAGCGGATCGAGCGGCGTTGTGGTCAGCAGCCGTCGTATGGCCGCCACGGAGAGGCGCCCGCCTCCGCGTACAGCTTGGCGAATGCGGCCCGCTGCACGCTGACCGGCGCGGTCTGGGCGCCGCCGGGAAAGGCGGAGGCGTAGCCCAGGGCGGCCCAGGTGGACGGCAGGAATTGATACAGCCCCCCGGCTCCGCTGGTGGGATTCACCGCGTGCGGGTTGCCGCCGGACTCGCGGGAGATAACGCAGGACTCGAAGGCCGCCAGGCCGGCGGTGCTGACGCTGGCGGGCGGGGTGGGCGCTGGCTGTGCATGCCGGCCGGGCCGGGCGTGCCGGCCCGGAGCCCGGTGCTCGGCATGGGAGGCCGAAGAGCGGTGCGCACCGCTGGTGCTGACCGGGGCGGGGGGCAGCTGGAGGGGCGCCGCGTGGCACTTGAGCTTGATCGTCTGCCCCGGGTAGATCACGTCTGGGTTGGTGATCCCGGAGGCGCCGGCGAGGGATAGGTAACGCGCCGGGGTGCCGCAGAACCGGGCGCTGATGCGCGAGAGGGTGTCGCCGGAGACCACCGTGTAGGCCGCGCGGTGTCCCGCGTGGTGCGCTGCGTGGTGGGCCCGGGTGAGCACGATGTGGGGGGCGGTCTTGACCGCGGCCACCTCCGCGGCGTCGCTGTTGACCAGGCTGGCGTCGGCCAGGCCGGCCGGGACGACCGTGGCGGCGGAGGCGGTGCCCGACAGCGCGAGCGCCGAGCCAGCCGCACCGGCCGCCAGCGTGACGGGGACCGCCTTGGCGGCGGTGCCGAGGAGAGCGCCCGGGCCAGGTGCGCCGGGTTTGGCGTGGCGGGCGTCGTAGCCCGCCGTGGTTTTGGCGTGCTGGCCAGAGCGGCGTGACATCGCGGGGATCCCTGATCCTTCCCGGGTCGCTTACAGGACACGGCCGGGCCAGGTTCAGGGGCTCTGCCAGGTGATCAGCAGCCTCGCTGCGCGCCGGTGCGCAGCGGCATACTTAGGGGACGACCATAGGGGTCAGGCCGCCTCCGCGCAGGCGTTTCCGGTGAACTACACCTGCGCGAGCAGGGCCTCGGCCGGCCGCCCGCCCGCCGCTGGCCGGATTTCCGGCCGCTACTGCGGGATACGAAGGACCTGCCCCGGGAATATGTGGTTAGGATCCTGAATCTGGTTGCGGTTCGCCTCAAAGATTCTTGGCCAGAGGTTCGCATCTCCATAAAACTTCTGCGCAATACCGGAGAGCGTGTCGCCGCCCGCGACGGTGTACTGCGCGAACCCGTGATACGGGTTGACTAGCGCAGGCCCGAAGGTAATCGCCACGACCACCTTGTGCAGTTCCGAGCCATCCTGGGCCGAAACCTCGAAAACCTCCAGCGTGCCCTGCGCGGTGGAGGGCATTCCCACTTCAAGCGCGGCCCGGTAGTTGCCCCAGATGCCGGTGCCACCTGCGGGAACCGAAACTTTGGTGAGCTGAGCGCCATGGCCATCCCGCACCCTGGCGGCGATCTGGCCCTCGAATCCGGTGCCGACGCCGGCGATCCTGACCGGATCATCGACGATGTCATATGGCTTAGGCTGACGAACGGTGATTGGCGGAAATCCGGACATAAGGGCCTCCCCGTGAGTTAGCGGCACCCCTCGCCGACCGCCATCGCCAATCATCGGCCGGCGGGGGCTGACCTAATGCGAGCTCGATCATATCCTTCGGCCCGGTTATAGGGTTCAGTGCCGATCGTTTGCATTGCGAATGTCGATACGGGACCGCAATTGTCACCGCGAGGCCATGAGCCGGCGCTCATGCGGGGCGCCTGGGCAGCGCGCCGTGCACGCCGGGCGGGCGCTGCCGCGCTCGCGGCGAGCGGCCGCCCGCCGGCGATGGCCCTGGCCGGCCGGCCGGCGACTGCCCGGGGCCGCCCGCCGGCGATTGCCCGGGGCCGCCGGGCGGCAGCGAGCGCGACAGCGGCGGGGATCGCGAGCGCCCAGCCGCAGAATCCGAGCATGACCACGACGGCCAGCGCTCCCGGCAGGGCGGCCAGTCGCGCCGGTCCGCGCAGCAGCCGCGCGGCCGCGACCATCGCGCCCAGGTAGACCGTGAGGAACAGGGCAGTTGGCACCGCTACCAGCTCGGCGGCGGCGACGATCCGCAGCCCGTAGGCGGTGATCAGCAGCAGGCCAGCAGCGGCGATCGCCGCCAGCAGCCAGAGCATGGGCGCGGGTCGGCGGCTGCCGGGCACGGCGGGCGCCAGCTGCCCGGCGATCGCGGCCGCGCCACTGATGTACGCGTTGACGGCGCCGATGGTCAGCACGATGGCGGCCACCGCGGCGGCGTACGGGCCGGCCGTGCCGATGGCGTGGCTGAGCAGGGCGGCCAGCGGCACGTCGGTGGCCGCCTCTGGCCCCAGGACGCTGATCGTGGCCACCGCCAGGCCCAGGTACAGCGCGGTGGTGACCGCCAGGGCGATCACCACCGCGCGCGGCAGCTGCCGGGACGGTTCCGCGAAGCGCGTGGTGAGCGGGGCGACGGCCTCCCAGCCGACGAACGAGAACATCAGCGTCGCTGCCGCGCTGCCGACCGAGAGCCAGCCATGCGGGGCGAACGGCGCCCAGTTGCCTGCCCGTGCCGCCGGGGCGGACCCGGCGGCAGCCACGACGACTACGACGGTCAGCAGGCTGACCAGGGCAAGCTGGGCGGCGGTGCTGGCCCGCAGCCCGCCAGCGGCCAGACCGATGACGGTCAGCAGCAGCCCGGCCGCGACCGCCGCGCGGGCCAGCTGGCCGCCACCGGTCAGGTCGGTGACGTAAGTGGCGCCGATGAGGCAGACGATCGGCGCGCCACCCACCACCCCGGCAAGGAACATCCAGCCGGTCGCCCGGCCCGCGCGCGGTCCCAGGCCCGCGGTGACGTAGCCCATCACCCCGCCAGCGGACGGGATGTGCCTGCCCAGCGCCGAGAACACGCCGGCGAACAGGCCGGACAAGATCAGCAGGGCAAGCCAGGCAAGGATCGAGGCCGGCCCGGCCTCGGCGGCGGCGAGGCCCGGCAGGAGGAGCAGGCCGGGGCCGAGGATCGCCCCGATGTAGAGGGCGGCGCCGCGCGAGATCGTCAGGTTCTGCGCTGCTGCGGGCTGGTTCGCGGATGTCTGTGCCATGGGTTCACGATCGCCGATTTGGGCCCGCACGCGATGGCAAATGTGACGTCAGCAGGGCAGGTCTGCGCAACGCTGTTGCGTGGATATGAGAATAGGGTGGTCTTCATGCCAGAGCATGTTCCAGACAGGGTGGATCGTGCCATCGCGGCGAGGCTCCAGCGCGATGGCCGGATCGCCAACGTCGATCTCGCGGATGCCATCTCCCTGTCCCCCTCGGCCTGCCTGCGCCGGGTGAAGGCGCTCGAGGCCAGCGGCATCATCGCCGGGTACCGCGCGGAGGTCAGCAGGCAGCGGGCCGGGCTCGGCCTGACCGTCTTCATCGGCTTGAAGGTCGAGGGGCACTCGCAGGAGACCGCGTCCCGGGTCGAGCAGGCATTGCTGGCGATTCCCGCGATCGTCGCCTGCTACCTGGTCTCCGGCGCCAACGACTTTCTCGTGGAAGCCGCCGTGCCGGACCTCGCGAGTTACGAGCAACTGCTGCTCGGGCGGATCCTGACGATCCCCTCCGTTATCGACGCCCAGAGCACGTTCGCGATCCGGACGGTCCTCAGCCGCGGCCCGCTGCCGCTCGATCACTGGCGGCACTAACCCCGGTTGCCCATCCGGCCGCGTGGCCCGGCTCACGGTTGAGCCTCTGGTGTTCAAAGAGCAACAGCAGACTGCCAACCACCGAGTCCGCCAGCGCGCGCCGGGGCTGTCAGCGGCTTTTGAAGATTGTGTAGAGCACTCGCAGGGCGAGGATGCCGGCGACGACCAGCAGGTTGTAGCCGATCAGCTGGCCGAGGCTGACGTTCGGGGTGATCTTGGGCCCGCTGGTGATGCCTAGTAGCAGCGCGGCGGCGATGCCGGAGGCCGCGGCGAGCGCGGTGAGCAGGACCTGGTGGGTCAGGCTGGTGATCACCCGGCGGTCGCGTTCGTCGGCGAACAGCCGCACGTTGAGGCTGAGCCTGCCTTGCTCCAGCGAGCTGGTGACCCGGTCGAACCGGCGGGGCAGCCGGCGCAGCACCGGGACCAGCGCGATCAGTTCTTCGGCGGCCGTCTTGGGCACGGCCAAGGGCGACACCGCACCCATGTGGCTGGCGGCGTAGCTGCGCGCTTCGCCGGCGATGTCGATCCCCGGGGTCAGCAGGCTGAGCGTGCCTTCCAGGGTGCCCAGCGACCGCAAGACGGTGGCGATCTCGGCCGGGATAACCAGTTCGAAGCGGGTAGCCAGGCGGAACAGGTCGGTGAACATCTCGGCGGTACCCGCGGCCCCGCCGGCCAGGTGACGGGCCATGAACTGGCCCAGGGCCCGTTCCAGCGCCAGCTCATCGACCTCGTCGGGACGGCTGACCAGCTCCAGCAGGGCATCGCGCAGCGCGGCGGAGTCGCCGCGGCCCAGCGCGAGCAGCAGGGCCTGCAGCGCGAAGCGCTGCTGGGCGTCCAGGCGGCCCACCGAGCCGAAGTCGAGCAGGGCCAGACGCCCGTCGGTGAGCAGCAAGATGTTGCCCGGATGCGGGTCGGCATGGAACACGCCGCCCTCGGTGATCTGGTACACCATGCTGCGCAGCAGCACCCGGGCCAGCTCGGCGCGGTCCAGCCCGCGGCTGTCGATCAGCTGGCCCGCCGCGCGCAGGCTGACCCCGTCCAGCCATTCGATAACGAGCACGTGCTCGGTCGACAGCCGCTCATGCAAGGCGGGCAGCACCACCGGGATGTTGCCTGCGGCGGCTCGCTGCTGCCCCGCCCAGGTGGCCGCCACCGCCGCCATATTGCGGGCCTCGACCCGGAAATCGAGCTCTTCGCGGATGGCGGCGGCGAACCCGCGAGCCACCTCGGCCGTGCCGACCGCCCGTGCCCACCGGGCGCGTTCCTCGAGCCTGACCGCCAGGCGCAGCAGGATGTCCAGGTCCTGTTCGACGGTAGCGCGGATTCCCGGCCGCTGGACCTTCACCGCCACCTCGGTGTCCAGGCCATCACCGTCACGCAGCCGGGCCTTGTGCACCTGGGCGATCGATGCGGCCGCGGCCGGCTCGGGCCGCAGCTCGGCGAAAACCTTCTCGGTGGGTACCCCGAATGACTGGGTTATTACCTCCTCGACCTGTTCCCAGGGGGCAGGCTCGGCCCGGTCCTGGAGCTGAGCGAGTTCGGAGATGAATTCCTCCGGGAGCAGGTCGCGGCGAGTGGATAGCA
>Ga0126380_10000052_pt1 | contig 24746 bp, 25 predicted proteins | sample PanSoiMetPlot_26_FD_92544 | JGI IMG/M metagenome (GOLD analysis project Ga0126380, IMG submission 92544) | Tropical forest soil microbial communities from Panama - MetaG Plot_26 | ecosystem: Environmental > Terrestrial > Soil > Tropical forest > Bulk soil | place: Panama | collected 2016-02-17
ATGAGTGCGTGGCTGAATCAACTTGCCCATGCTGCACATCGTGCGCCGCCGGGGTCTCCGGGGGAAACGGCCGTGCGACGCTGTAATCCGTGAACGTGCCGCAAATGGCAATAAAGGGGTGGTCGGCGCGCCCCGTGGTGTATGAGGTCAACACCGCAGCCTGGCTGAACTCGCTGTCCCGCGCGGCTACGACCGGATTGTTGGCCAGGATGCAACCGCGGTCCGCGACCACCTGCAGGCGGAGCTGAGCTATCAGTCCCGGCTGATGCGGTCAGCTGGCCAGCCCCGGGCTGTTCGTTGCCCTGGGGCCGTGGCAATTCCGCCTGCTCGTCTTGTGATCCGCAGTCTTGGGTGCCGGCGTACCCGCCAGGCAGCGGCCAAGGACGGCCGGCCGAGTGGGTGCGGGCTCGCCGGCCTACGCCATGATCGTTGGCTCGTCCGGGGCGGACAGGCTGAGTACTGCGCCGACGACCGCGGCTGATGCGCTGATCTTCGCCTCCAGCGCGCGCAGCCTGATGGCTACGTGTGACTCGGTGTCGTCGCCGGTGAGATCGACGTCGCCGATCACAAAGATCATCCGCGGGCCAACGACCTCCAGCCGTAGATAGGTCACCCGGGCGACCTCCGGCTCATCCAGCAGGGCCTGGATAGCGGCCCTCCGGACCCGTGGGTCAGCCTCCTGCCCAACCAGGAACCGGCGGTTGCGGTTGATCAGCACGACCGCGATGACAGCCAGCAGCACGCCGACCAGGATCGACCCGGTCGCGTCCGGGACCACCGAACCGGTCACCTGGTGGGCGGCCAGACCGGCTGCCGCGATGACCAAGCCGATCAGCGCGGCGGAGTCCTCGGCGAACACCGCCCGCAGGGTGGGATCGGAGGTGGCCAGCACGTGCTCGATCAGGTCCCGCTGTGCGGACTCGGCTTCGGGTTTGGCCTGGCGGATCGACTGCAGGAACGAGATCCCCTCCAAAACGAACGACACCGCCAGCACGACGTACCCCACGGCGAAGTGGCTCGCCGGCTCCGGGTGGATGAGCTCCTGGATGCCGTGCGTGATCGACACCGCAGCGCCGGCCACAAACAGCCCGATCGCGGCGAACAGCGACCACACGTACGCCTCCCGGCCATGGCCGAGCGGGTGCGCGGCGTCGGGGGGACGACGGGACCGCCGGTTGGCGATCAGCAGGAAGATCTCGTTGCCGGCGTCAGCCCACGAATGCGCCGCCTCAGCCACCAGCGACGCCGACCCGGTAAGCGCGGCAGCGAGGGACTTCGCCACCGCGATCAGCAGGTTGGCGCCGAAGGCGACCAGCACCGTCGTCAGGCTCTCCGACGTGCCGGGATCGCGTAGCAGGGGCACCGACCCAAACAGGTCGAAGGGCCTGCGGGCAACACCACCTCCCGCAGACGGCGCCGATGCCTCTTTGCCACCCCGCTCGCGCGCCACCAATCAGTACTAACACACCGCCACCACCGGAAACGAGCACGCCGGGCGGGCCGCTGCCAGGCGCCGGTGGGGAATTCCTGCCCGCGCTCCTCCATACGCTGCCCCGGCCGGGTTCCGGGGCCGCCACGCCGAGGCGCCGCCACGCGACGCCGGCCGCGATGATGACCGCACGGTCAGTCAGCCCGCACCACCCGGGCCGTTCCACCGCACACCCTGACGTCCGCTCCGGCGCGGCTGCCGTTTTCTTGCGAAGGAGTTGCCCGCCCTGGCGGTAGGCGCCAGCCTGACTCCCGGTCAGCGCGTCTCCCTGATCTGCCCGTCGAGGGTGAGCACCCGCCGCGGCACCGCCTGGTACGCCTCGGGCGCCTCCAGCGGCCGCAGGCTGGCGGCGCGCACCTGGACCACCTTGTGCCGGTGCCGCCCGCCGGACTCCTGGACCCAGGACACCCACGCCCACCACGAGCCGTCGCGCTCGTGCCGCTCCCACGCCAGCAGATGCCCCACCATCCCGGTTGCCATCTGCACCAGCGGCGGCGCCCACGGTTCCGTTCTCCGCACCATAAATCCAGTATGCGAAATCAAGTTCGATCCAGAGGGGTCAATGAGACGGCGCGCTACAGGCGCGGGAGCGGCACGCTGGCCAGGCAGCACGGCAGAGCACGCCGGTGCAGATCCGGCTGCCACCCCGGGTTAATTGCATCAAATTATATTGATGTATATTGCTCTTGTGGTGACATCGAGCGTGTCTGCCCCGCCGGCCTTGGTGCGGCTGGCCGGGCATCCGCTGCGCTGGCGGCTGCTGGGTGAGCTGGCGCGCAGCGACCGGCGGGTGCGAGAGCTGGTGAGCCTGGTGGGCCAGCCGCAGAATCTGGTCTCCTACCACCTGGGCAGGCTCCGGGCCGACCGGCTGGTGGCCGCGCGGCGCAGCACCTTCGACGGCCGGGATGCGTACTATCACTTGGACCTGGCGAACTGCGCGGATGCCCTCGCCGCAGCCGGCCTGGCGTTGCACCCGGGCCTGAGGCTGGCGCCGGTCCCGGCCGCCGCGCCGGTGCGCCGTTGCCGGGTGCTGTTCTTGTGCACGGGCAACAGCGCCCGCTCACCGGCCGCAGAGGCGCTGCTGCGGCAGCGGGCCGGTCAGGTCGAGGTGGCCAGCGCTGGCAGCCACCCGAAGGCGCTGCATCCCAACACGGTGCGCGTGCTCCGGACATACGGGATCGAGCTGGCGGGCCGAGCGCCGCAGCACCTGAGCGCTGTCGAGCGCCAGCGCTTCGACTACGTGATCACGCTGTGCGACCGGGTGCGGGAGGTATGCCCGGAGTTCCCCGGCCGCGCTGAGCAGGTGCACTGGAGCATTCCCGATCCGGCCGCCCCAGGCGGGACCACCCAGGACACCTATCCGGCTTTCGAGCTCATGGCGGCCGAGCTGGAAACGCGGATCGGGTTCCTGCTCGCCGCCATCGGCGCGGCGCCCGCGCCGGCATCCGTCCAGGAGGTGTGATGACCAGCCCAGAACAGATGGTCAACGTCCGTTACATGGTCGACGACGTGCAGGCGGCTATCGCCTTCTATACCGGCCACCTCGGCTTCACGCTGCGCTCCAGCGCCGCGCCGGCCTTCGCCGACGTGACCCGGGGCAACCTGCGGTTGCTGCTGGCGGGCCCGGCAAGCTCGGCGGGCAGGCCGATGCCCGATGGCGCCAGGCCCGGTCCCGGTGGGTGGAACCGGATCCACTTGATCGTGCCGGATATCGGCAGCGAGGTGGCCCGGCTGCGCGCCGAGGGGGTGAGCTTCCGCAATGAGATCGTCACCGGCCCGGGCGGCAAACAGATCCTGATCGAGGACCCGGCCGGGAACGTGGTCGAGCTGTTCGAGCCCGCGTCCCGCTCCCCGGCCGGCCCGTGACCCCGGCCCCCCCGTGACCCCGGCCGCCCCCGCCGCGGGGCGCGTGCCGCTGGCCACGATCTTGCGTGAGTGGGGCCGGATCGGCTGCATCGGGTTCGGCGGGCCTCCGGCGCACATCAGGCTGTTGCGCGATTTGTGCGTGGAACGCCGCAAGTGGCTGGATGCGCAGGAATTCGAGGATGCGATCGCTGCCTGCAACCTGCTGCCCGGTCCCGCGTCAACTCAGCTGGCGATCTTCTGCGCGTGGCGGCTGCGCGGCTGGGCGGGCGCGCTGGTTGGCGGCACCGCGTTCATCGTCCCCGGGCTGGTCGTCATCTTGGCACTGGCGGCCCTGTTCCTCAGCACCTCCCCGCCGCTGTGGGCGCTGGGCGCGGGCGCCGGTGCTGGCGCTGCGGTCCCCGCCGTGGCCATCCATGCGGGTGCCGGTCTCACCGGTGCGAGCTGGCAGCGCCGCAGGAACACCGCCCGCTGGCTGTGCTACCTGCTTGCCGGGGCCGCCTCGGCCGCCACTCTCGGTCCCTGGCTGGTGCTGGTGCTGCTGGGCTGCGGGCTGATCGAACTCACAGTGCAGCTCACCGGCAGGCACCGCGATGACGCCAAACTGCCCGGTGTAGCGGTGGCCCCGATGCTGGCGGCCGCGGCGATCGGCAGCGGGGTGCTGCTGTCGGTGGCCTGGGTGGCGCTCAAGGTCGGCGCCCTGTCCTACGGCGGCGGGTTCGTCATCATCCCCCTGATGCAATCCGACGCGGTCAGCCACTACCACTGGATGACCGGCGCGCAGTTCCTGAACGCCGTCGCCCTCGGCCAGATCACTCCCGGCCCGGTCGTCCAGACCGTCGCCGTCGTCGGCTACGCCGCAGCAGGCCTGCTCGGCGGCATCTTCGCCTCGGTGGTCGCCTTCAGCCCCTCCTTCGCGTTTGTCCTGTTCGGCGCCCACCGGTTCGACCTCATCCGCGGCGACCACCGCGCCCGGGCCTTCCTCGATGGCGCCGGGCCCGCCGCCATCGGCGCCATCTACGGCTCCGCCATCCCGCTCACCCGCGCCCTCAGCCACCCCTGGCAGTACGCCGTCCTCGCCGGGGCCTTGACCCTGCTCCTGCTGCTGCGCCGCGGCGTCGTCCTCACCCTGCTGAGCGCGGGCGCAGCCGGAGTCGTTATCGCCCTCACCGTCAGCACGGCGCTGCAGTAGAGGAGGCGCCAGCGTGGGCGCCACCTCTTAGGCGATCTCGTCCTGGTGACCGTGACTCGCCCCGATCACCGTTCCCGGGCCTGGTAGACGCGCTCGGCGAAGTCTTCCAGCGCCTCGGTGCACTCCTTGAGCCGCCGTTCGGCCAGCGGGGCGCTGGGGGCGCCGAACAGGTCCCGGGCCCGGATCGCGCGGTACCAGCGGCGCAGCCGGTCCAGGCTTTGTTCTTCCTCATCCAGCTCGGCGAGCGTCAGCTTGCCCTTCGCGACCTCGCCCGCCAGCTCGGCCTGGTATTTCCCGCAGTCGGACAAGAACTCGCCCCATTCGTCCTCGCGCAGGGCGGTGAACAGCACCTCCAGCTGGGCTGCGCTGCCTTCCTCGTCGGCAACGGCCAGCACCACCGGCTGGCCGCCCGCTGCCTTGACCACCTCGACCACCTGCGCGAACCCGGCTGCGAACGGTTCCCCATCGGGCACCGCCCAGGTGCCTTGCTGCAGTCCCACCGCGCCCAGCCGCCGCAGCTCCCGCCACACCGCCACCCGGTGCCGTGACGGCTCGGCCGGAAGCCGGTAGGTGATCACCCGCCAGGGCACCGCCTCATCACCCGCCCGGCGGGCCGGTGCGCCGGCTAAGGCCGGCCGGCCCGTCGGCCGGCACCGCGCCGGCCCGGTCCTCGATGTGCCACAGCATGCCCGCCCCTCCCTGCCGTCCGGCACAGCAGGCTAGCCCGGTGGCCTCCTCGCCGTCACGTCCAGACCACCCTGTAACGCGTGCTACAACTAATCAAGTAATCCACGAGCTGCCCGTGCGCGCCCGCCCTGAGCCCCGGAGGGGAATGGGCGCGCACGGGCTCCCCCGTGCAGGTCGTGGATGGCCACGGCGGGCCGCGACAGTGATAGCTGCTGCGCCGGAAGCGCATAATCGCGGGGTGAGTGATGAACAGGCCCGCGCCCACAGGCCCTCCCAGGCGACCGGGGCAGCAGCGCTGAGCACTGGGTGGTCGCATGGCCATCGGGATGTGTCCGGCGGCTGGCTGCGGCCGACGGTTTTCGGCGCGGTCGATGGCCTGGTGACCAACGCCTCGCTGATCGCCGGGGTCGGCGGTGGCGGCGTCTCGGCGCACGCGATCGTGCTCACCGGGGCGGCGGCGCTGGTTGCTGGTGCGTTCTCGATGGGCACCGGCGAATACATCTCGGTCACCAACCAAAACGAGCTGGTCCACGCCGAGGTCGCGCTCGAGCGCCAGATGCTGGCTCGCTTCCCCGCGGCCGAAGAGGACGAGCTGGCGGGCTACTTCCGCAACTACGGCGCTGATCCCGACACCGCGGCCCGCATGGCCGCCGCCGTATCACAGGACCCGGGCACCGCCCTGCGGGTGCACACGCGTGAGGAGCTTGGCGTCGACCCGCATGACCTGCCCTCGCCCCTGCTGGCGGGCACGGCGTCGCTATTGGCATTCTCTTTCGGCGCCTTGATACCGCTGTTGCCCTACTTGCTCGGCTTGCCGGTGCTGGCGGCAACGCTGGCGATCACGGCAGTGGCCCTGGTCACCGGCGGGGCGGCTGTCGGAAAGCTCACCGGCAGGTCCATGTTCCGCTCAGGCCTGCGCCAGCTGGCCCTCGGCGGTATTGCCATCGCGGTGACCTTCACCGTTGGCAGCCTCATCGGCAGCCACCCTGCCTGAGGCACATTCCAGGCCGGATCGTTGCCTGTCAAGCAGGATGGGCGGGACGCCGCTGCGTTCTTCTGCATAAGAAAGCCCCAGCCCTCGCTCGGCCTTAACTGCAAAATTCAAGCACTCGGACGGCGGCTCCGGCGGTGCTGGCCACGCTGCACACCTACTCCAACCTCAACCGTGGCACCGGGTACGCCCAGCGCAGCTTCTCGCTGAGCCCTTACGCCGGGCAGACCATCACGCTGAAGTTCACCGGCAGCGAGGACTACGAGCTGCAGACCTCGTTCGTCATCGACGACACCGCGATCAACGTGAACTAACACCAGATCTGATCTCACGACCCCAGCCGACGAGAGTGGCCGGCCAAGTGGTGGCACCCGCTGGCCACTACTGTGTATGCGGTGAGCCTGGTCAAATCGGTGGAAGTGCCAAGGCGGCCCGTCTCGCTACTGGAGCCCATCATCGGCGGCCAGCGGTACCTGCGCTTGGTCGAGGCCGCTGACCAGTTCCGGCGGCTCCTGGCCGGGCGCAGCGTTTGGAACGTCAACTCGACCGCCACCGGCGGCGGAGTCGCCGAGATGCTGCAGGTACTGGTCGGGTACGCGACGGATCTCGGCATCCCGACCGGCTGGCTGGTGATCACCGGCGACGCCGAGTTTTTCGCCATTACCAAACGCCTGCACAACCAGATCCACGGCGATCGCGCGGGCGGGCCGCTGGGCACGGCGGAGGCCCAGCATTACACACAGATGCTGATCCCTAACGCAGTGGAGTTGCTGGACCGGGTCCGGCCGGGCGATATCGCACTCCTGCACGACCCGCAGACCGCCGGCCTGGCCGGGCCGCTGGCGCGGGCAGGCGTCCGCGTGGTGTGGCGCAGTCATATCGGCGTCGACTGGGAGAACAACGCCACCCGGGCGGCGTGGGACTTCCTGCGGCCGTACCTGGGCATGGCGGAGAGGTTCGTGTTCTCGCGCCGGGAATACGTGCCATCGTGGTTGCCGGATGACAAGGTCTCCATCATCCCGCCCTCGATCGACCCGTTCTCCCCGAAGAACCAGGACCTTGACGCCGCCACCGTGCAGGCCATCCTCGTCACGCTCGGCGTGCTTGACGGTGCCCCGCCGCAGGTGCCCGGCAGGTTCGTACGCCGCAACGGCGACATGGGCACCGTCACGAGGCAGGCCGCTGTCACCGGGGAGGGCCGCCCCGGCCCCGGTGATCCCACGCTGCTCCAGGTCTCCCGCTGGGACCGGCTCAAGGACATGTCGGGGGTCATGCGCGGCTTCGCCGACTATGTCGTGCCTGCGGGTGACGGGTACCTGATGCTGGCCGGACCGGCGGTCACCGGAGTGTCCGACGACCCGGAGGGCGCGGCCGTGTATGGGGAATGCCTGACGCAATGGCACGACCTGCCGGCCGCTGCCCGGGCGCGCATCCTCCTGGTGACACTGCCGCTCGACGATATCGACGAGAACGCGGCCATGGTCAATGCGCTCCAGCGGCACGCCTCCGTCATCACGCAGAAGAGCCTGGCCGAAGGCTTCGGGCTGACCGTGTCTGAGGGAATGTGGAAGGGCCGGCCGGTCATCGGCTCGGCGGTCGGCGGGATCATCGACCAGATCGGCGAGGGCACCGGAATCTTGCTGCCGGATCCCGCCGACCTGCAAGCCTTCGGGCGGGCCGTTCGCCGCCTGCTCGACGATCAGGCCGAGGCAGCCCGGCTGGGACGCGCAGCGCACGCCTACGTCCGCGAGAACTACGTCGGGGACGTCCACCTGCTGCGCTACGCGAGCCTGTTCAGCTCGCTCCTCCTCGAAGGTTGAGCGCCGGGCGCCGGCGGCCGGCCTGTGCCCATGGCCTGCGCCCACACGCGGCCCAGGCCTGCTTGACCGGGGCATCCCCGCCAGGTTCGCGCCGATTTATGCGCTTGAGCTGAGGCGCCTTGCCGTTCCCGAGCACACTGTCTTCGCGTTCACGTTCTCGGCACGACGAAGCCACGGCACAGGAGGCATGCATGATCAGCAAGACACGAGCCCGGGTTCCCGCCGTGATCGCTGCCGCCGCGGGGCTGGCTGCCACCGCGGGGCTGCTGTTCTCCGGCGCGGCGTCGGCGGCCGGCTCGGTGCCCCGGTTTGCCCACGTGGTGATCGTGGTCATGGAGAACAAGAACTACGGTGACATCATCGGCCGCCCGGACGAGGCGCCCTACCTGAACGGCCTGGCCGCTGGCGGTGCCGTTTTCAGCCGCTCATTTGCGGTAACGCATCCAAGCCAGCCTAACTACCTGGCACTGTTCTCGGGATCGACCCAGGGTGTCACCGGCGACGACTGCCCGCATAGCTTCACCCGCGTTCCCAACCTCGGCGCCGAGCTCATCGGTGCGCGGCTGAGCTTCTCCGGCTATTCCGAAAGCATGGCGTCGGCCGGATATACCGGCTGCGGCAGCTATCTTTCGCTAGGCTACGTGCGCACCCACAACCCCTGGGTCGACTTCAGGAATGTGCCCGCCGCAAGCAACCTGACTTTCGGCAGCTTCCCGGCGAACTACAGCCAACTGCCGACCGTCTCGTTTGTGATACCGAATCTGTGCCACGACATGCATTACTGCTCACGGGATACCGGGGACAGCTGGGTACAGCGTCACCTCGGTTCCTACGCTTCATGGGCGCGGAGCCACAACAGCCTGCTCATCGTTACCTGGGACGAGGATGGCAGCATTCTGGGGCTGGGCGGAGATGGCAACCGGGTACCCACGATCTTCTATGGGGCACATGTGCGCCCGGGCACATACACCGAACGCACCAGCCATTACGGCGTCCTTCGCACGCTCGAGGACATGTACGGACTGCCGCACGCAGGAGCGAGCGCGAGCGCGTCACCTATCACCGACGTGTGGAACTGAGACCGGGCCGGATCCGTGCGCTCATAGCAGCCGGATCGGGCGGGCGACCTGGGAGGTTGGGGGATGTTAGCGCGGCTGGAGACAGCGGCCGCCCAGCGGCGGCTCACGCGGCGGGGCGTGAATGCCGAAGCGCGCCCGGAGTCGGCCGCGCCAATCGGCACCGACCGCCTTCCGCAGATCGAGCACATCGTCATCTTGATGATGGAAAACCATTCGTACGACAACTACCTGGGCATGCTCGCGGGCCGGGGCGACGGCCTGCCGCTCGATGATCACGGCCAGCCGGCCCCGACAAACGCGGCGGGTGACGGGACAGTGGTCCAGTTGCGCCACTTCACCGGCACCCAGCAGAAGCCCCACGTGCCGACCCAGACCTGGAACGCCAGCCATATCCAGTGGGACGGTGGCACGTGTGCGGGGTTCGTGCGCAGCATCGAGCAGACCCTGCCCGGCCAGGATGGCTCGGTGGCCATGACCTACTGGGACGAGGACGACCTGCCGTTCTACTACGGCCTGGCCCGGGCCTTTCCCCTGGCGACACGGTGGTTCTCCTCCTGCCTTGGCCCGACGTTCCCCAACAGGCGGTTCCTCATCGCCGGCACCGCGCACGGGCTCATCGACGACCTGCCGTTTACCCTGGTCGACTACCCGGCGAAAGGAACGATCTTCGACCTGCTGGCCGCGCATGGCATCAGCTGGGCGAACTACCAGCATCTCTCCCCCATCCGGGTCAACTGGAGACGGTTGTCACACGCGTGGGGACTGAACTTCCTCCGCACTCTTGGTGCCCTGCTCGTGGCGCCGTTCCCGCAGCTGGTCCCGGCCTTGCTGAGCAAACTGCAGGCTACGGCGGACCTGTACCCGCTGGGGTTCTTGCGATCGGTGAACCACCTGCGGCCCATGGCGGAGTTCTGGCAGGCCGCCAGGGCAGGCACGCTCCCGGCGGTGAGCATCATCGATCCGGACTTCGGCCGCTACTCAGAAGAGAACCCGCAGGATATCCAGGCCGGTGAGGGTTTCGCGGCCGAGGTCATCAACGCCGTCATGAACGGGCAGGGATGGCCCAAGACGATGCTGATCTGGCTGTACGACGAGCACGGCGGGTACTACGACCACGTCTCCCCGCCCAGCGCGCCCGAGCCGGACGACGTGCCCGGCCTGAACCCAATGCGGCGCTTCCCCGTGCTCCGGCTGCTCCGGTTCACCAAATACGCCAAGCTGATCGATGCAGCCGACGCCGGCCCGACGACATATGACCGTCTCGGGTTCCGGGTACCAGCGGTGATCGTTTCCCCGTATGCCAAGCCCGGGCACGTGACCAGCACGGTCTACGACCACACCTCCATCCTCAGGCTCATCGAGCGAAAGTGGAATCTGCCGCCGCTCACCAGGCGCGACGCGGAAGCCAACGATCCGCTGGACGCGCTGGACTTCCAGAGCCCGCCGCATTTCCTGACCCCTCCGCCGCTGCCCGCGCCGGCCCGGCCTTGGCGGGAATGACGGCGCTGGCGGGCCATGGCCGGCCAGTTCGCTTACCATAATCGGGTTGCGGCCGGCGGTCCCGTGGAGCCGCGCCTGCGCAGGTGCGGTGGCTGGACGGTGCGCCGACGGTAGGGCTTCCGCTCGATAGCCGCAAGAACGAGCCGGACGGCGGCGCGGACGATCCGGTCGGTACTCCAGTTCATCGTGGTGAGCGCCGGTGTCAACAGCGCGGACATCGGGTGATCGTCGTAGCCGGCGATCGATACCTCATCAGGGATGCGCAAACCGAGTCCGCGGGCGGCCGCGTAAGCGCCGTAGGCGATGGAGTCGGCAAAGCAGAACAGCGCCGTTGGCCGGTCGGTCTTCGACAGCACCTCATGCGCAACCTCGGTTGCGGCCGGGAGCGCGGGCGGTGACACGATGATGCTCACGTCGAGGCCGAGCCGCTCGGCTTCTGCGGTGACGTGGATGTCGGCGGGGCGGTCCGGCGTGCTCGACTGGGTCGGGGTTAGCACACCGATCCGCCGGTGGCCCAGCTTGTGCAAATGCTCCAGGGCGAGCGTGACCCCGGTGCGGTTGTCGAACACGACCTCGCCGGCGGCCTGCGCGCAGTGCAGTGCGTCGCCGATCGACACGATGGGCAGGCTTTCTGCCAGTTCCGACCATCCCTCATCGGATGGGTCGAGTGGTTGCACGATGAGGCCGTCCACCCGCTGGTCCCGGAACTGGCGGGCAAGAAGCAGCTGGCGTTCGGGGTCGTCGGCGGCGTCTACGAGGAGGGCATAGTGGTCACGGGCCAGCAGCGCGCTGCCGATGCCGACGCCGAGCAGCTGCTGCCACAGATCCTCCAGGGAGCCGAAGAGCAGCCCCACCGTCCCGGTCCGCCCGCCGGCCAGGGCACGGGCGACGCGGTCGACGTTGTAGCCCAGCTCACCCGCGGCGCGGCGGACCCGCTCCTGGGTTTCCTCTGAGGTCTGGATGCCCCGCAGCGCGTAGGAAACTGCGGCAGGCGACAGCCCCGTCGCCTCGGCCACCTCGCGGATCGTCGCGCGCTTGCGTTGCTGCGGCACCGTTTCCAATCCATGGTTTGCCGGCCCTTGGCCAGCCTAATTGTCGCGGCCGCCGTGCTTGCTCGCCACGCCGTGACAAGAGCCTAATGGCAGTTTCTTTGCCGGCCGCACCCCAGCAGGCCAGGGCCTTGACGCGGCGAGTACTGAAGCGGTTCACTGAAACGTATAAGTGAACCGCTTCAGTACCCGGGGCCAGCCGCTGCTGGCAGTTGGCCCCGCATCCGGCCCGGCTTACCACCGGCCGGGAGATGAGCGGAGGGGCACCCTGCACGTTGACGTTCACCAGCACGTCTGGCCGGACGTGCTGACCGAGGAATTGCGGCGGCGATCACGGCCACCGCGCCTGGATGGCTGGACGCTGCTCACCTCCGGCGAGCCGCCCTTCGAGGTGAATCCGGCAGACCATGACGTCGCCCTGCGGGCAGCACAAGCGGCCCGCGATGGTGTCGGCAGCGTCGTGATCGGCCCGTCAAGCCCGCTCGGCATCGAGTACCTGATGCCCGAGGATGCGGTCCCGCTCCTCGACGCTTATCACGACGGGGTTGCCGAGCTGGGCCCCCCGTTCGCCGGGTGGGCCGCGGCCTGCCTGACGGCGATCGACGCGGCCGGTCTGGTCAAGCAGTTCGACCGCGGGTTTGTCGGGCTCCAGCTCCCGGCAACCGCGATCGCTGACGAGTCCGGCTACCGATGGTGCCGCCCGTTGCTTGATGTCCTCGCCGAGCGGGACCTCCCGCTCTTCATCCATCCCGGGCCCGCGGCGGGAGCGAACGCGGCCGGACCGGGGTGGTGGGCCGCCGTCGTCCCCTACGTTCAGCAACTGCACGCGGCATGGTTCGCGTTCCGCGCCCATGGCCGGCCGGCCTACCCACGGCTGCGGGTCTGCTTTACCGCGCTGGCGGGTCTGGGCCCGTTGCACGGTGAGCGCCTGGCCGCCCGCGGCGGCACCGACCCGCTAGCGCGGGGCGCAGTGGACCCGCGCATGTTCGTCGAGACATCCAGCTACGGCAACCGTGCCGTGGACTCCGTGCTCCGCGTGCTGGGCGTTGACATGCTCGTTTTTGGCTCAGACCGGCCGTACGCGCAGCCGCAGCGCGATTTTGGCCTTGGCGGCGCTGCCCGCCATGCCATCCGCGCGGCGAACCCGGCGCGGCTGCTTCACGGTGGCGGGCAGCCGGCGCGGGCCGGATCTGACCGTTCGGCAGGAGAGGAGTGACGATGACCTTTTCCGCGCTTCCCGCCCGGTGTCTCGACCAGCGCGAACTGGCTGAACTCGTCGAGAACCTGGCTGGCCGCCCGGATCTGTGGAGCGACCAGGTTGCCCGCACCGGGGGCCGGCGGCACTATGCCTCCGTCTACCGTGACGAGTACGTAGACGTCTGGCTCATCTGCTGGTTCCCCGGTAACGACACGGGCTGGCATGACCACGACGTCTCATCCGGCGCGGTGCGCGTGGTGCGGGGCGCCCTCGTGGAATCCAATCTCCGGATTGGCGGCGTGCACGTGCACAAGGTCGTCGCCGAAGGCTGCTCGGTGTCCTTCGGACCTGACCATATTCACCGGCTGACCGACGAGGCCGAGCAGACCGTCTCCCTGCACGCCTACTCGCCCCCGCTGTGGCGGCTCGGCCAATACACCATCGATGACGGCGGCGTGATGCGCCGCGTGTCGGTCTGCTATGCCGACGAACTCCGCCCGCTCGACTCGCCGTCCACCGCCCAGGTCGCATAGGTACCCAGCGGTTCGCCGCGTCATGGCGGTACCCTCTCCGGGCACGCGCCACGCCGTGCCATGGCGTACCCTCTCCGGTCGTGCGCCGCGCGGGCTACTGTGGCTCGGCCGGGTCGGTGGCGGGCTGCCGGAAGATGCCGGGGTTGATCAGGGCGCGGCAGATGTCCATGATCTCGACCATGCCGACCAGGCCGGAGTCGCCGGACACCGGCAGGTGCCGGAAATGGCCACGCATCATGATCTCGGCTGCGTCACGGACGCTGGTCGCCGGCGCGATGACGGTCGGGCGTTCGGTCATCAGCTCATAGATCCGGACCTGGTTGAGGTCTTTGCCGTCCGCGACCGCGTGGGCGATGTCTTTCTCCGTGATGATGCCCTTCGGGTGGCCGGTCTCTATATCGATGACCAGCAGGGCGGTCGCGTCGGCGTGCTTCATCAGGTAGGCGGCCGCGGCCGCGTGGTCGTTCAGGTCTGCCGTTGTGACCGGTGGCCGCATAACCTCCGCGACGGTGACCTGAGTGGGTGGTGGCTGAGCGGGCTGCTGTGCGAAGGCCTCTGTCATGATCACTCGCCGACTCGTAGACCATCTGGTCAAGATTGCTCGATCGTATCGAGTTCACTCGGGGAGCGGGTCTCCAGGGGCCAGCGGCCGCGCCCCAATGCCGCCCCCGTCCTGCGTGAACGGGAGATGTGCTCCCGGCCCGCACCCCGGCCGGGCGCGCCGGGCACGTGGTGGTCACGTGCCCGGTGCGCCGGCGGTCAGGCCGGTCACCGGTCAGGGATGGTGCACCACGAAGGTGCCCGCCGCCCAGACTTCGGTTGCTGATCCGCGCACCGCGCTGATTCCCGTCATGGTCGGCGGGCCGTTCGGGCCGGACGGGATGGTCTCGGCGCGGGCCTGGAGTGGGCCGCCCGGTACGGGCGCAAGGCGTTCATGCCCGGTGCGGCAGCGGAGGCCGGCTCCCGGCTCACCACGTTCCGGCGCCGGATCGTGCTGGCGCAGGCCCTGTATGCGGCCGCGGCGCTGATCTGCTTGGCCAGCCCCCTGGCAAGCGTGATTGCCCTCGCCGTCGCCCAGCTGTACTTCATCGTCTCGCCCCGGCTGGCAGGCCGCACGCGGTAACGGGCCAGCCTGCTGTCACGAGCCGATGATCTGCCGCGCCACCGTGTCAATGTTGCGCAGGATCCGGTCTGCCGGAACCGGGACATGCCGCTGCGAACCGGACGCATCGGGTTGCGGCAGCAGCACCAGCCGGTCAACGCCGAGGTCCGCGTACTCATCGACGGCGGCCGCATCCAGCGGCCCCGCCGGGGTCACGGTGAGCTCCAGCCGGCCAAGCTCAGCCGGCCGTTCGCATTCCACGGCGAGCTGCCGAAGCTCCCGGGCATAGCGCCGGGTCTCCTGCACGTCCAGGTAAAACCCATACCAGCCCTCGGCCATCAGCACCGCGCGGCGCAGCGCGGCAGGCGCCTCGCCGCCGACCACGATGGGCGGCCCCGGGCGCTGCCGAGGCCGGGGCCAGGCGTCGACCCCGCTGAACGAGGCGAACCGGCCCTGGTAAGCCGGCCGGTCCATCGACCACAGCGCGCGCAGCGCGCGGATGTAGTCCTCCATCCGCGCGCCGCGCCCGGCCATCGGAACCCCCGTCGCGGCAAACTCGGCGGGGACGTAACCGGCCGCAAGCCCCGCGATCAGCCGCCCGTTCGACACCACATCCACGCTGGCAAGCTCCTTGGCAAGGACCACCGGGTTGCGAAGTGGCAACACGATGATCCCGCTGGCCACCTTGATAGCGCTCGTGTGGGCGGCCACCAGCGTCAGCCCCGCGATCGTGTCGAGAAACGGCAATGTCGGCGGCATCGTGAAACCCGGCGGCGCGGGGTCGGGCAGCACCACGTGTTCACCGGCCCACACCGACTCAAACCCGGCGGCCTCCGCGTGCCGGGCCACCCGCACCGCCACCTCCGGGTCCGCGCAGGTGCCGTAGTTGATCGCGAACAAGCCGATCTTCATCACCGCGACGCTATCAGCGGACCTGGTGTGACGGGCTACCGAAATAATCGGGGTGCAGCGTGCGCCGCAGGTCAGGGCGGCAGCCGCCGGGGACGGCCATGCCGTGGGAGCCGGCCGCCGGGGACGGCCATGCGTGGGAGCCAGCCGCTATTGTGCGCCGTCGATTTCCTCGGTCATCTCGGACTCGGCCACGGCGACGGCGAAGCCGAAAGCCCGCATGATGTTCCCGCTGGCGGCAACCACTCGCGGTGCGCCCACCACGGGGGCAACCCCGATCATTACTCCTTGCACATCGTCTCCGGTGACGCCTACGTCCGCGGCAGGCTCGGCGTTGAGCAGGTATGAAGCAGGCGGTGCGTCCACTGCGATCAGCGCCGCGAGCCGCACGAGCATCAGCTCCCGCGGAGATAGCGTGTTGTGCTCGAGCGATGCGGCGGTCATCTCGGCGAGTGTGTCAAGAACGGGTGTTTCGGCAGTTCCATCCGTCACGGGAACCCTCCCAGTCTGCTGCGTGCGCGGCCGCTGGCCTCGCTGGGTACGCCAGCACTCCATCGCTGGCGGCGGCCGGGCGCATCACCCGCGAGGGGTGGCAAGGAGGAATGTCAGCAACCGGGTGCCGCCGCGCCTGCGGATGCGGGCGCGAGGGTCAGGAAGTCGGCGACATCAAGGACCCGCAGTACCTGCCGTTCGGCGGGGCGGATGTTGGCGCGGCTCGTCGTGGAACAGGCGCGGTGAGCCCAGCCGGATGGTCTGGCCGCGGGCCCGGAGCTCGCAGCCGCCCGCGGCCAGGACGTTCTTGACCCGGTCCGGGTCTGGACCGTACGTGGAGGCTACGACGTAGCCGTTGCCCGATCACCTTGGGTATCGGCATGCGCCAGCGCCTCGTTTCGGGGTTAGCGGAATAGTCCGGAGATGAGGTTCACCGAGCCCGCGACGATGACCACGCCGAACACATACGCCAGGATGGCGTGGGCGAGCACGGTGCGCCGGATGCGGGAATCGCGGAGCGCCGTGTCGGACACCTGGTAGGTCATGCCAATGGTGAAGGCGATGTAAGCGAAGTCGCGGTAGCTGGGATGTTGCTGCCCGTCGTCTGGGCCGAACGCGATGCCCCCAGGGGGCTTTGACCGGAAATGCTGGTCGGCGTAGCGCAGGGTGTAGACCGTGTTGATAACGGTCCACGACAGCACGACCGTCACCACGGCGCCGCCGATCAATAGCACCCGGGGTGCGCCGGTGTGCTGTTCCGCCAGGTGAAGCGAGTAACCCGCCCCCAGGAGGCTGGCGACGCTGGCCCCGACCAGGAGAATCCTCGCGGAGCCTTCTGTCTGGTCTTCACGGACGGCGAGCTGCGCCGTGCGCGCGCTGTCGAAGTTGATGATGATCGGCCAGGTGGCCAGGAGAAACGTGAGCGCTGCGGCGTTCCACCCCCCGGCCAGTGCCAGCCCCCACGTCACGAACGGCAGGAGCGCAACGGCAACGATCAGCCCGGCGAAGAGTACCGTGAGCGCGCGCCGCATGGCGGGTGCGCCCCAGCCAAGCCATCGGTGGTACATCGCGTGTACTGGGGCGCCCGTCATCGTCTGAGTCTTCCCCATTGCCCTTTCTCCATGTCGCCTTCATGGCACTTGACGGCTGCCTTTGAGTTGAGGTCCGCGGCGCCGGCCGGTTAGCGTTCGCTCATGTCTTCGGTCTGGCCAGCAGTTTCCTATGCGGGGTGGAGTGCGACGTGTGACACGCTGCACGCGCATACCCAGGTGCTGGGCAAGCTGGCGGCCGGGCTGGCCCCGCCCGAGCCGCAGTTGCAGCACGCCGCGCTGCGGCTGACGGCGCGGGGCTGGGAGACCGCGCCGTTGCCCGCGCCCGATGGCTCCGGGTCGCTGGTGGTGGCGCTGGACCTGCGGACGCATGAGGCGGTGGTCGAGCACAGCGGCGGGCAGGTGGAGCGCGTGCCGCTGGCCCCGGACCGGGCGGTCGGCGACGTGACCCGGGAGGTGCTGGCCGCAGTGGCCCGGGCAGGCGGTGCCGTAAAGATCAACCCCAGGCCGCAGGAGGTCTCCTGGAGCGTGCCGCTGGACGAAGATTACGAGCACGCGCACTACGACCCCCGCCCGGCCGGTGACTATCTCACCGCGGCCACCCAGGCGGCGCTGGCGCTGGCCGCGTTCCGGGCACCCTACCGGGGCCGGTCCTCGCCGGTGAACGCCTGGTGGGGAACGTTCGACCTGGCGGTGTCCCTGTTTTCTGGCCTGCCCGCCGACCCGCCCGGCGATGACTTCATCATGCGCAACGCAGCGAACGCCCAGCAGTTCGAGGCCGGCTGGTGGCCCGGCGATGCCCGCTACCCGAAGGCGGCGTTTTTCGCCTTCGCGCACCCGGCGCCGCCTGCCTTCGCGCAGGCCAGCTTGTCCCCGGCCGGTGCCCGCTGGGACCAGGCCCTGCGCGAGTACATCCTGGACTGGGACGACGTCCGCACCGCCCCAGGCCCCCGCGCTCTGGCGGTGGAGTTCGCCCGCTCCGCGTTCCGCCACGCCTGCCTGGTGTGCGGATGGGACACCGGCTTGGCTGCCAGCGCCGAGGGAACGCCGCCCCCGGTGCGCTGACACCAGCCCGGGCTGCGCCCACGGCATCGTCATGACCATGGCGCATGCAGCCGGTCAGGGCAGCTCATAAGCAGGCCCACGGCAGAGGCAGTTGCCAAGGCGAATCACAGGCTGCCGAACCAGGCCGGGATCACCGAGCATGATCTGAGCTCAGGCTGTGGCCGCGTTTGCTGGCCGGCGGAGGTCGTGCTCGCCGCGGGCGATGGTGTGCTCGAGCATTCGGCGGGCGCTCGGGGTCAGGCCAAGTCCGGCGGTAGCGGGCCAGGTCTCGACCTCGGAGCGGGCGCGGGCCGCCCAGTCGCGGAGCAGGCGCAGGTAGTCGGCGTGGAAGGTGGCGGTGAGCGCGATGATGTGCAGCCGCTCCGGGAATGGGCCACCGTCGTCCACGTAGCCGCGCAGCTGGCTGAGCCCCTCGCGGTAGCTCTGTTCGGCCTGGCGGGCGATGCTGTCGATGGCGGCCAGTGCCTGCTGCTTGGTGCCCTGGTCGGCGAAGGTGAGCCGGACCATCGCCTCGAACTCCAGTTCTGGCGGGGCGGGCTCGGTGCCCAGCCAGGCCCGCAGTGCCTGCCGGCCCGCGGGGGTGATGGCGTAGGTGGTCCGGGCGCGCCGCCGGCCATGACCGTCGTCGCGGCGGGCGCTGGCCAGCCCGCGGGCGGCCAGCCGCTTGGGCACGAAGTACACCAGCCGGTCGGTCTTGGGCCAGCAGTAGCGCAGCGAGCGGCGGATCTGGGCGGCCAGCTCGTAGGCGGTCCAGTCGCGCAGGGCCAGCAGGCACAGCACGACATAGTCCGACGCGGGCGGCACCTTGGCGGTGCCAGCCGGGGTTCTCGGGGAACGCATGCTCTTGACTCTACTGAAATTTTCACTAGTGTTGTTCTACTGAAAATTTCAGTAGTTGTCTTCCGCCGCCATGACGGGCCGGGAGGAAGAATGATTCAGACCCTGGACCAAGGCCGCGCGATCTCCGCCGCCGAGCGCGGCGCACGGCAGTTCTGTGCGCTGCTCGAACGCGCCGACCGGCCGGACGCCCTGGCGGTTGGCACCTGGCGGGTGCGGGACGTGGGCGCGCACCTGACCGGGGTCACCGCCTATACCGCGATGCTGCGCGGCGTGCCCTCCCCCGCCCGCTCCCTCGACGGCATCGCCGCCTGGAATGCCGCCAACGCCGCCAGTGCAGCCCACCTGGACTGCGCAAGCCTCGCCGCGCGAGTCCGCGACGATTACGCCGGCTTCCTCGGCGAAGCCCGCCGCCACCCAGCCGACGAGCTGATCGGCTGGCACGCCGGCCTGCAACTTCCGGCCGCGACCGTGTGCGCCATCCTCGCCGGCGAGGCATACATCCACGGCTGGGACATCGCACGCGCCCTGCGCGCCCCCTGGCGGCTAGACCCCCGCGACATGCGCACGATCTTCACTGGCCTGCTGCCGGTACTGCCCCACTACGTCGACCCGCAGCGAGCCGCCGGCTGCACCGCCACGTTCGACCTGCGCCTGCGCGGTGACCCGCCCACCGGCGCCGTGCTGTCGTTCACGGGTGGCCGGCTCACCGTGCAGGCACCTGCCGGGCAGCACGCTCACTGCCGCATCTCGGCCGACCCGGGAACCTACCTGCTGATCACCTACGGCCGGTCCGGCCCCCTCATCCCGGCCCTGACCGGGAAGATTACCGCCAGCGGCCGCCAACCCTGGCTAGGCGTCAAACTCCCACAGATGTTCCGCAATCCCTGAGAAAGCTGCACGCCGTGGTGCCGTGCGGACGCGCCGATTGCGGAATCTCATCGACCACGGCGGGATGCAACAACCCCGCCCGGGCATCCCAGTCCCTGGCCTTCGGCTAGCGACGAAGCGCTCTCCCCACTTCACGGTTGCCGTTCACCCCTGCAAACTACCGCACCGGGCGGGAACAGCCCGGGCGCGATCGCGGGTATCACAGCACCGTCCGCACGCTCAGCGAGATGCAGGAGGGTTTCCCGTTGAATGCGACACCCCAGCCGTCCCAGCAAGCCGGCGTCAAGCCGACGATCGTGCTCGTGCACGGCGCCTTCGCCGACGCGTCCAGCTGGAACGGCGTCATCGAACGGCTGCAGCGGCAGGGTTGAAGGCGGCCCTGGTCCAGTACCAGTATCCGACCGGGCCGGGCGGCGAGACCTCGGTCGAGTTCGCGATCAACCCCGCATCGCTGCGGGAGGCCTTCGCCGCCGACCTGCCCGCGGAGCAGACCGCGCTGATGGCCGCGACCCAGCGCCCCGTTGCCGCTCACCGTCGCGGTCATCGGCAACCTGGGGTGGTATGCCGGCGCTTACGGGGCCAGCATGGGAGAAACGACCACGGTCCCAGCCAGGAACGGAGTCACCAGATGGATGGCCGGCCTAACCTCGTCCTGGTCCACGGCGCCTGGGCCGACGGCTCGCATGGGAGCGCACATGGGAGCTGAGCTCAATCCCGCGCAGCGGCTGCACGCGTTTGGCCAGAGCCTGTGGCTGGACAGCATCAACCGGGTCATGCTGGGCACCGGGGCGCTGGCCCGGTACGTGCGCGAGCTGGCGGTGACCGGGCTGACGTCCAACCCGACGATCCTCGGGCACGCCATGGCAGCCGGATCGGACTACGACAGCTCGCTGGCGCGCCTGGCCAGCGAGGGTGTCACCGGCCCACAGGACCTGGTGTACGCCCTGGCCCTGGAGGATCTGGCGGCGGCGGCATCGCTGTTCCGCGCGGAGTGGGAGCGCACCGGCGGCGCGGACGGGTACGTGTCGCTGGAGGTCCCCCCGGACCTCGCCTACGACGCCGCGGCGACCGCCGCCCTGGCCCGCCGGCTGCACGAGCAGGCAGGCTTTCCCAACCTGCTGGTGAAGATTCCCGGCACCCCCCAGGGCCTGACCGCCATGGAGGAGACGATCGCCGCCGGGATCGGCGTGAACGTGACGCTGTTGTTTTCTGACACCCACTACCTGCGGACCGCCGACACATACCTGCGTGCCCTGCAGCGCCGCCGCGACGCCGGGCTTGACCTGGCGGTGCCCTCGGTGGCCTCGGTGTTTATCTCCCGCTGGGACTCAGCCGCCGACCCACTGCTGCCGCCGGCGCTGCACGGCGCGCTCGGGCTGGCGATGGCGCAGCAGACTTACTCCTCCCACCTGCAGCTGCTGTCAGACAAGCGCTGGCAGGAACTCGCCGAGGCCGGCGCCAGGCCGCAGCGGGTCCTGTGGGCATCCACCTCAACCAAGAACCCGGACCTTCCCGACACCTACTATCTGGGGCGCCTGGCTGCCCCCGACACCATCGACACCGTCCCGGAAAAGACGCTGCTCGCCTTCGCAGATCACGGGACCCTGGACGATCGCCTCGAGCCGGACTACGCGGCGGCGGAACGGACCATCTCCGCAGTAGCTGACGCCGGGGTCGACGTCGACGCCTTGGCCGAACGCCTGCAGCGCCAGGGCGCGGGCGCGTTCAGCGCGGACTGGGCCGCGCTGCTCACCGCGATCGAGGAGAAGGCACAGAAGCTCAAGCCCCAGACCAGCCAGTGAACCCGCCTGGCCGGACCGAGGATGAGCCGCTCTGGCCCAGGTAAGTAGGCTGATCAGCCGCCGAAGCCCAGGATCAGCGGCCGGCCAAGCCGGCCCGGTGGGCGATGGCGGCGGCCTCGGTACGGCCGGTCGCGCCGAGCTTGGCCAGGATGTTCGAGACGTGGACGCTGGCGGTCTTGACGGAGATGAACAGTTCGGCCGCGATGTCACGGTTGCTGCGGCCCGCGGCGACCAAGCGCAGTACCTCGATCTCCCGCGGGGTCAGGCCGAAGCTCCCGGCAGCCTGGCTCCCGGCTGTCCCGGCGGCGAGGCTGAGGCGGGCCCGCCGGGCCAGCGATTCGATCTGCTCGCGCAGCAGCACAGCGGTGAGCCTGTCGGCCAGCGGTGCGGCGCGGGCCAGCCGCTCCGCCGCACCAACCCGGTCACCGCAGTCCAACGCGGCCTCGGCGGCGGCCAGCAGCGCGCGGCCCAGCGCGTATGGGCAGTCGAGATGCTCCCACGCCCGGACCGCAGCGTCCCACGCAGCGAGGGCATCCCCCGCCGGTGCGCCGGCGGCCCGCGCGGATTCCGCCGCGTAGGCCAGCTGGTGCGCCTGCTGGAGGGGCCCGGCGACGCCCATGGTCCCCGCTAGCTCGCGCAGCCGGTCAAACAGGCGTTGTGCCCGGCGGGACAGGTCATCGCCGGCGGCGGCCGGCGATATGACATCCGCGCCGCAGGCGCGGGCGCTCACGCCAAGCAGCGGCCAAGCGTAGCGGGGGCTGCGCTGAAGGTCGCGACGGTCGAGCACCTGCTTCGCGGTTGCCAGCGCATCGCCGGTGCTCCCCTGGGCCAAATACAGCTTGATCTCGAGCTGGGCCAGCGGCAACTGGTTCTGGTCCCGGTACCCGAATCTCGCCAGGGCGTCGCGGCAGGCCGAGGCCGCCACCGCCGCCTTGGCCAGGTCACCGCGGGCCAGTGCTACCTCGCCGGCGAACTGCCACAGTGTGGCGCGCGTGCCCCGCGGTGGCGACAGTTCCAGGGTGTGCTCGATCACGGCGACCGCCTCGTCCCAGCGGCCGAGCGACACCAGCGGTTCCACCACGTTGGCCGCGAGCAGCGCACCCGTGCTCCGGGCAAACCCCCACTCCCGCGCTCTGGCGACGCCCTGCCGGGCCACCTGCGCGGCCCGCTCGTGCTCGCCCATCCCCTCCAGCAGATGAGACTCCATGACGAAGGCCTGGAGCTGCGGATCGTGAGCTTGCGCCCGCTCGGCCAGGGCACGTGCCCGCGCGAGCGTTTCCAGCGTCAGGGGACTCTGCTCGCGAGGATCCCGGGCCAGGGCGACGGTCATCATCGCGTACGCCTCGGTGGCGGCGTCGCCCACCTGGCGGGCAAGCGCGAGGGCCTCCTCGGCCATGCCGAGGGCGGCAGACGGCTCCGAAGCGTGCATCCGCCTGGCGCACCCGGCGAGCATCCGCGCCCGGGCGGCGCTTGGCGGCTCGGACGGCATCAGCCGCAACGCTTCCTGCAGCTCATCGATGCCGTCCGCGTGGCCTAGGCGGTATTTCATCAGGCCTCGCCGCTCCAGCATCAGCGCCGCAGTCGTGGGCTCAGCGACGGGGTCGATCTCCGTCAGCGCAGCGCTCGCAAAACCGATGCCGCGCTCATCCTCGCCGGCGGCGGCCGCGGCTTCCGCCGCCGCTTCGAGGACACTGAGGCGGCTGGCACCGATACGCTCTGCGGCGTCGGGCAATGCAGGCCAGAGTTCGAGGATCCTAGTCAGCATGGTGAGCTTCTCGGCGTATGCCAGGGCGCGCTCACTCGCAGCCGCCGCCCGCCAGGCGCTCTCCAGTGCGCGGGCGGAGTCGCGCGCCGCGTACCAGTGGTGTGCCTGCTCGATCACCGCGCGGCCCGGCGCGATCAGGGACGGGTCAGCCGCCAGGGCCTCGGCCACGCGGGTGTGCAGCCGGGTCTTCGCGCCCGGCAGCACCTCCCCGAGGATCGCCTCGCGGATCAACGCGTGCCGGAACGCATACCCGTCAGCATCGGGCACCAGCACATTCGCCGACACCGCCGGGCGCAAGGCCGCGAGCAGCGAGTCGTCGCCGAGCCCGGTGACCGCAGCCAGCAGCGGGTGCCCGCTCTGCTGCCCACCCACGGCCAGCGCTTCCAGTACCTGCTGGGTCTCGGCGGGCAGGCGCCGCACATCGGCGAGCACCAGATCGCGCAACGACTCCGGCAGCCCCGGGTCGAGCCGCCCATGGCTGCGCAGCAGCGCCTCCATGAACAGCGGGTTGCCCTCGGTCCGCACGAACACTTGTTCCGCCAGCACCGGGTCGGGCTCGCGGCCCAGTAGCGCGGCCGCGAGCTCATGCCCCTCGCGGCGCGTCAGCCTGGGCAGGTCCAGCCGGGCCACCCAGCCGAGCCGGTCCAGCTCGGCGAGCACCGGGCGCAGTGGATGCCCCCGGCCCAGCTCATCAGAGCGGAAGGTAACCACGATCAGCACGTCCGCCAGGATCTGCTGGTTGCCGATCAAGAAAGCCAGCAGGTCGCGGGTGGACCGGTCGGACCAGTGCATGTCCTCGATCACCAGGACGAGCGGCCCGCTCTCAGCCAACTGCTCGAACAGGGTGAGCGCCTGTTCGAACATCCTCGCCCGCGCCTCATCCGGGTCGGCATCGGTCCCCGGCTCGCCCAGCTCGGGCAGCAGCCGCGCCAGCTCCCGTGCGCTTCGCCCCGGCAGCAACGCCGCAACGCCGTCGGCCCCCAGGTCGTGAACAAGCTCGCGCAGCATCCCGGTGAACGGCGCGAACGGCAACCCCTCGGTGCTGAGCTCCAGGCAATACCCGCACAGCACCCGGGCGGCGCCCGCGGCCCTGGCCCGCGCCGTGAATTCGCTGACCAGCCGCGACTTGCCGACTCCGGCCTCACCGCCGATGAGCACCGCGGACGGGCGGCCATCCCGCACCCGCTCAAAGGCGGCATCCAGCGAGGCCAGTTCATCCACCCGGCCCACAAAAACCGGGGCGTCTTCGGCCAGGCTCACGAGCTACATGATGTCTCCCAGCCAGACCAGCCGCCAAGGCTGGCGGCACATCGACGCAAAAGTAGCTGGACTACTGCGAATTGTGATCAGCCACCGGATCGCGGTTGAGGCCGCCAGCGTGGCGGTCACGCCGCAGCCGGCTCGCCGGCCACCCGGCGGTCACGCCGCAGCCG
>Ga0126380_10000054_pt1 | contig 24581 bp, 28 predicted proteins | sample PanSoiMetPlot_26_FD_92544 | JGI IMG/M metagenome (GOLD analysis project Ga0126380, IMG submission 92544) | Tropical forest soil microbial communities from Panama - MetaG Plot_26 | ecosystem: Environmental > Terrestrial > Soil > Tropical forest > Bulk soil | place: Panama | collected 2016-02-17
ACCGCCCGTCGCGGGATTCACGACGACATTGTTACTCCCAGCTGCTCTGCCGGGCGACTAGGTTCGCGGCAGCAACAAGAGGCAATCATGAATAGAGCAGCAGCCGAAATCCTCCGCGAGTATGGCCCCTTTCCCGGCGTCAACCATGTGCACGGACTTACGTTCGACGGTGAGAACGTCTGGTTTGCGTCCGGCGACAGACTGAACGCCCTCGACCCCGCAAGCGGCGAGACGGTGCGGACAATCGATGTCCCCGCTCATGCAGGAACGGCTTTCGACGGACAGCATCTGTTCCAGCTCTTCGAGAAACACATTCAGAAGATCGATCCGAAATCCGGTCGTGTGCTCGCGACAATTCCGGCGCCCGGCGGCGGTGGTGATTCGGGGCTCGCATGGGCCGAAGGCTCGCTCTGGGTCGGACAGTTTCGGGACCAGAAGATCCATCAGATCGATCCTGAGACGGGAACGATCCTTCGAACGATCGAATCCAATCGCTTCGTGACCGGCGTCACCTGGGTCGATGGCGAGCTGTGGCACGGCACCTGGCAAGGCGACGAGAGCGAACTGCGGTGCATCGATCCGCAAACGGGAGAAGTTCTCGAAGAGCTTATTATGCCGCCCGGAACGGGCGTATCGGGTCTCGAGTCCGATGGTGCCAATCAGTTCTTCTGCGGAGGCGGAAACAGCGGGAAGGTGAGAGCCGTCCGCCGACCCAGGCGAGGCTCCGTCGTCAAGCAGAAGAAGTAAGCACGGGAGGTCAGAAGGCGTGGCGACAGGTAAATAGAACGTCAGGCCGCTCCGACTTTCCTGAATCCGCCCTGGGCAAAAACTGCCTGATCTCGTGCGCGGGCCTGGCGTGGCTGAACAGGTAGCCTTGCATCTCGGTGCAGCCGATCGCCTGCAGCGTTTCCATCTGTTGCCGTGTTTCGACGCCTTCAGCGGTCGAGGTCATGTTGAGGCATTTCGCGAGACCGGCGACGGCGTTCACAATCGCCAGCGGCTCGGAGCCATTGGAAAGATCCTGAATGAACGAGCGGTCGATCTTGATCTTGTCGAAGGGGAAGCTGCGCAGATAGCTGAGCGAGGAATAACCCGTTCCGAAATCGTCAAGCGCAATCTGCACGCCCATCTTGCGCAATTCGTGCAGCGTGGCCAGCGTCGTGAAGGTATTCTGCAGCAGCACCGTTTCGGTGATTTCAAGCTGCAGCTTCCGCGGCGGCATGCCGGATTCCGCAAGCGCTGTCGTGACCATGTTGACCAGGTTGCGGCAGTTCAGCTGCGCCGGCGAAAGATTGACAGCAACCTTGATATGCTCGGGCCAGTTGACTGCTTCGGAACAGGCCGCCTTGAGAACCCACTCTCCAAGCGGAACAATGAGGCCCGTCTCTTCCGCGATCGGAATGAAGTCGGCCGGAGACACCAACCCGCGTATCGGGTGATTCCAGCGCAGCAGCGCCTCGAAACCGTTGACCTCGTTAGTCTCCAGCACGACGAGCGGCTGGTAGTAGAGTTCGAACTGCCCGCCGGCGAGCGCCTTGCGAAGATCCATTTCCAGCTCGCGGCGCACCTTCATGCGCGTATTCATTTCAGGCTCGAAGAACCGGAAGGTGCCGCGCCCGTCGGCCTTGGCGTCATAAAGCGCCATGTCCGCGTTTCTCAAAAGCTCGTCCGATTCGACCGCGTCCATCGGCGCAGCCGATATTCCGATGCTGATATCGGTTACGATCTGATGCCCCTCGATCTGGTATGGCCTGACGACCGAATCGCGGATTCGCTTTGACAGCGTTGCGGCATCCTGCGCCCGCTCCATCTGAGTCATGATGATGGCGAACTCGTCACCGCCCATGCGGGCAACGATGTCGAGTTCCCGGGTGCAGCCGCGCAAGCGTTCGCCGACGAGCTTGAGCAGCTCATCGCCAATGTGATGACCCAGCGCGTCGTTGACGCTCTTGAACTGATCGAGATCAAGGCACAGCACCGCCAGGCATTCACCGCGCTTGACCCGCTTGATCTCATGGTTGAGTTTCTCAAGCAGGAGAACGCGGTTTGGCAGATCCGTCAGCGCGTCGTGACGCGCCATGTGCGCGATGCGTTCTTCCGAGCGTTGACGCGTGGGTGGCTAGCCAGCCGCCGCCGACAACCGGCTTGTTGACGACCGAAAAAGCCCGCCCGTCCGGCAAATTTGCGATATGGTTGAAGGTTTTTCCCTCGGCGATGCCGTTCGCGAGTCGGGCCACATATTCATCCGGATCGCCCGAGAAGTTGCCGCGCTCGATTCGATGCCGGAGCAGATCGCGCAGCAGGCAGCCGGGCTTTACGATGTCCGGAGAGAGTCCATACAATTCGAGATAACGTTGGTTGCAAAATATTAGGCGTGTTTGCGAATCGAACATCAGCACGCCTTGCGACATGTTGTTGAGCACGGTCTGCAGCAGCTGCTCGTCCTTCCGCGATATGTGCGGAAAGGTCAAAATCTCGGCGCTTGAAGGCTGCTGTTTCGACCGATCCATGCTGAGCCCCGGGCGGAAAGGTATCCTGGTCGGAGCTCGACCTTACCGGCGCTCTATGTGGAACCCATTACGGAATTTGCATCGGCTTTAATTAAAAACAGCGAGTTAATCGGCGCATCAAGGCGAAAGAAAAACATAACCTTCGCATTGGAGCGAGCTGGGCCACGACGATTAAATCCGCTTTTTTGTGACACAGAGCACAGCTGCTGCTTGCGTGCAGGCGTATCCCACCATCAAGCAGCGCGTGAGGCTTCCACACAAAGGGTGCCCGCGCTCGAAAAACAAGGAGTAGTCAAATGCGCATCCTCTTGGTGGCAGCCTGTCTGGCAACCTTGGTTATCGCCGGCTGGTCGAACGACTCGGCGGTCGCCGACGCGAAACTGCGCGGTGACTTCACGATCAACCCGACGGCCATGATGGCAACATCTGGTCAGCTGCCAGTGGAACAGTATGACGCGTTCTGAGCCATTCGATTCATGCAAACACACGGCCGGGCGCTTGCCCGGCCGTTTGCTTTCCGTATTGGCCTCGAATGCGTGCGATGTCTGAGCGCGCTCAGTAGCAAACTCGGACCCACCGCCACACGCGCTGGCCAAAGCGGTTCACGACCCAACGGCGGCGCATCACGCAGTCGCCGCCGTAGGCATAGGCGCCGTAGTAGGGGCCGTAACCCCAGGCCGGGCCGGCAGCGAGACCGAGCGCAAGACCAGTGCCAAGGCCCAAGCCAACGCCACCCCAGCCCCAACCGCCACGCCAACCGCCATGACCGCCCCACCTGGCATCTGCGCTGCCGGGAACAGCCACGGTGGCGCCCACAATCGCGAGCGTCGCCGCTGTCGCAATCACTGTTTTTCTTAATGCTGCGCGCATTATCTTCTCCCAGTTTCTCCAACAAACGATCGCCCCGCAAAAATCAATCGCGGCGGCCGGTCAGAGGTTCCATGGAACCCGCCGCAAGCCGCCGGTTCCCAAAGAGTTGTTCGCGCTTGGAGGCCTGCTGCAGCAAATGTGACGTGAGTAAACACAACCAGAATGGCGGGGGCTAAGCTCAGCTCCGATGTCAAACTCGGGAAATGCTCGAGACGCTGGACTCAATCAAAACGCGGATCACTCGTGATTGCCGCCGCCTCAAACTACGGAATAGCGATGACTCCAACTTGCCCGACGTCGTCAAACGGCTGCTTTCAGCGCGTGTTGCCGACATTCGAACGCGTTGTTAGTTCAAATTTCATTTGACCGACCCAATTCTTTCCGCGACGTGAACCCCGACCATTGATCCTAGATCGGGAACGCCATGGCAAAAAACGTGGTCCTTTGCTGCGACGGCACTGCGAACGAGTTTGCCGAAGATCGCACGAACGTCGTCAAACTGTTCTTTACGCTTGAACGCGACCCGTCCCGTCAGGTTGCTTATTACCATCCGGGGCTTGGCACGATGGAGCCGCCCGGCACGCTCACGAGCGCCACGCGCACGCTTACGCGTCTTGCTGCGCGGGCATTTGGTTATGGGCTCGAAGCGGATATCCGCGATGCTTACGTTTTTCTGATGAACAATTTCGAGGAGGGCGATCGTGTCTTCCTTTTCGGGTTCAGCCGCGGTGCCTATACGGTGCGAGCCGTTGCCTCCTTGCTCCGCATGTTTGGTCTGATCCCGAGAGGCAATGAACCGCTTGTGCCCTACGCGATCCGCATGCTGATGGCGATCAACGCAATCGACAGCAAGAACGGCCATCACAGCGAGGAAGAGAAGCGTTATTTCAATTTGGCTGCCGATTTCAAAAGCACTTTCTCGACGCAGATCTGCAAGCCCTGGTTTGTCGGCGTATGGGACACGGTGAGCTCGATTGGCTGGTACGAAAACCCGCTGCGTCTGCCGTACACAAGCAATAATCCTAACATCGAGATCGGCCGCCAAGCCATCGCCATCGACGAACGACGCGACAAATCTCTGGATGCCTAAGGATTGCCTGTCTCAAAGCGGCCCCCGCGACCTCAAGCAGGTCTGGTTTCCGGGTGTGCACAGCGATGTGGGGGGCGGCTATCCGGAAGCGGAGAGCGGCCTCTCCAAGATAGCCCTTCAGTGGATGCTCAACGAGGCAATCAACGCGGGTCTTCTTGTCAGTCCCGGCCGGATGGACGTCGTGCTCGGAAAAACCGGCGCCTATGCCGCCCCCGACGCCAATGCAATGATGCACGAGTCGCTGACGGGACTTTGGTGGATTGCCGAAATTCTCTGGAAACGGCAGTACAACTGGGCGAAACGTCAATGGGAACGCCGGTGCAATCTCGGCCGCCCGCGTACAATTCCTCCTGGCTCGCTCATCCATGAGTCGGCTTACAAGCGTGGCGGCGAATACGCGAAACGCCTTCCTCCTGACGCGATTCCGACTCGTTGATGAATGCTGGAAGTGGGCCGGCCGTAGTGGGAATTCGTGAGTCAAGCGACACAGCCTTTCAGCACCTGCAAGACAGCGCTATGAGGCGACCCTCACTCGATTACTGCGTGAACGCGCTGTAATATCGACAGGAATTGGCCACTTGCGCCGTCTGCCAGACTTCCGTGGGGGAAGCATGCATAGCGTTGATCCGGATTCAACTTTAGGTCGCATCCTCAATTTCATTGGGCAAAATCTCAAGGTCGATAAACTTTTCATCGACATGGGTTTTGATCCCAATCACTTCACCTGGGATGCCGTATTCCATCGCTTATTGGAAATCGCCTGGGCGAACGTCAACGTCGCCAATTCGCTCGCGCTGGTGGGGGCCATTTTCTACGTCGCCACGCTGATGATGCGCACGATCGTGCCGCTTCGCGTCATCGGTATCATCAGCATGGCTTTTTTCATCGCGTACGGTCTCGTCGCCGGCGCGGTGTCGACGTTCCTTCTTTACCTGCTTTCGCTGCCGATCAACGTCATTCGCCTTCGCCAGATGCTTACGCTCGTCAAAAAGGCGCGGACGTCCGCGCAAGGCGATTTGTCGATGGATTGGCTCAGGCCGTACATGACGCCCAGAAAGTACAAAAAGGGTGACGTGCTCTTCCGCAAGGGGGACGTGGCGAACGAAATGTTCCTGACGGTCACCGGAAAATTCCTTGTGAGCGAAATCAATATCGAGGTTCCTCCCGGGCGCATCATGGGCGAACTTGGTTTCGTTGCGCCGAAAAATCGGCGAACGCAGACAGTCAGGTGCATTGAAAGCGGCGACGTCCTCACCATCACTTATGAGACACTGCTTGAGCTTTACTTTCAAAATCCGGAGTTTGGCTATTATCTGCTAAGCCTGACGAGCGAACGCCTTTTGCAAAATGTGTCTCGCCTCGAGGGCATGGTCGAGGAATACAAGAAGAAGTTGGATCAATATGAAGTTCGGCAGGCCGGCAGCGCGCCTGTCCCGGTGCCGCGCTAGCGCTTCGGCGGATTGTTTTTGATTGTCTCGGTCACGCAGTCTCTGAGAAATGCGCGGCGTGATGTAAAGCCGATATTCTTGGCTTTAGCCTCGGCTTTGCAGGAGGCGATCGCGCTTTTAATGGCTGTGTCGTCAGCCTCCGATAGCTTGGGCGCAGCTGTTGCTGCGGATATGAATGCGATCGTGACCAACACCGCGAAAATAAGGTCGCATAAATTGGTTTTGAAATGGAGCATGAGGTTTATTGGAGCCCTTCGCTGATTTGACTTCAATATGCGGTATCGAGGGGTGCTGTTGCAAGCGAAGGGAGCCAACCGGAATTTGAATTCGGACAACAAGCAAAAGGCAGGGGAGAGAGAGGAATGCGGGGGGAGTTATCGGCTTTGTTATTGCATTAATCGCGATTGCGAGTTCGCCAGCCTCAGCGCAGGTTCGTGATGCGACCTATCGTGGCACAATGGTGTGCGACAAATTGCCGTTCTCCGCGGGCAAGAGTCGCGAGGCCATCGAGGTGACAATCGCCGGAGGCGCGGTTCGCTACACACACGTTGGGTGCGATTGCGCGCCGACGCACAGCCGATCCGCGAAGAGGGGACCGGGACCATAATCGGCAACAACATCAGTTTGAACGGATCCTGGAAGGGCGGCAATCGCCAATTCGAAGCCAAATATGACAGCACGTTCGTGCGACCCCACGCCAGTCTTAAGGGGACGCAAACCTGGACTGACGGCGGCAAGACAATCACGCGTGCCTGCTACGGGATCATCAAGCGGCCTCTACGAGCCTTCCTGTCGCGCTAGCAGCACCCTGAAACCGTCACGATATCGCAGTAGACGGACACGACCCGGACAAGCATCCTAGCCGGGAACCAGAAATACCCCTTTCACCGCTTATGGACGGGGCTTTCCTTCATCTTCAACACTAACTTTGAAGGGACAGGCTCTTGCGACGCACATTCAATAATCCATTCAGGTCTTTGCCGGCCGGCATTCTCGGCTGCAGTTTGCTTGCCCTAGTTTCATTCTATATCCCGTTACCGTCTGCGCTCGCGCAGGCAGGTCCATTCGCCGAATTCGCCGGCAGCTGGTCCGGATCAGGATCGCTCAAGCCGGAGAACGGGGCCGCTGAGCGAATCCGCTGCAACGCGACCTATCGTCCCGGGAGGAATCCACGCGATGTCGAGCTGCAACTTCGCTGCGCAAGCGACAGCTACAATTTCGATCTGATCGGCCAGTTCACGGCTGACGAACAAAACCAGGTCAGTGGTCGCTGGACCGAACGCACCCGCAGCACAGGCGGCACGGTAATTGGCAATGCCCGTGGCGACCGTCTTCAGCTTCACATCGAAAGCGCAGGGTTCGCGGCCGATCTCGTCATGGTGACGCGCAACCGGCGGCAGAGCGTGGATATCGACTCACACGGTGCCGGGCAGATCGTGAAGGCCTCCATTACGATGAACCGGAGTTGATCGGCCCGCGCGACCCTCGCTGGTCGCGCGGACCTGCAATCCACTATTGCCAACGCAACTTGAGCGACGATACGCCGGCGATCACGTTGACGGCAGCGGACCCCTGAAGCGAAAGCGGCTGCAGGGCGATGGTGCGATTCGAGCCGCCGAGCAGGATATTCGCGCCTGCACCCAAGCCGATGCCGACGTCCGCCGAAACGCCCACGTATTCTCCGGCCAAAGCGCCGGCCGGCACACCGGTTGTCGGCGCAAATACAGCCCAGCCCAGCACGCTCCCGGCGCTGAAGCCGATACTCAGGCCGATCGTGTTGAGAGCGCCGTCGTAGGATTGAGGCGGCACCTGCGGCAGCGCGCCAGGGGCCTGGGTATAAACACATTGCATTGGCTGATGACCGACGATGATAAATCCGATGTTCGGATCGACTCTGCAGGACAATGTGCCGATCTGCGTCCAGGCCTGTGAGGCGGCGGGCATGGAAAACGTCGCGCTCAGGCAAAGGGTCGCAAGCAGCAAACAAATACGAAGCATGTTGGTCGCCCTTCCTTGATGAAAGCCGTTCCGTGGTTCGTCCTCAATCGTCAGCTGGCGCCACTGAGTGGCAACGTGCCGAACATTGTCGGATCGCTCCCCGGCGAAGCCCGAATTGGTAAGCATCTTCAATATGTGAGTTGGAACGCGACGCGCGATCCATGCGCTCGATTGACGGATGGCGCGATTGAGCAATTGCTGTTGCGCAGGACGCAACAATGACGATTGCCACGATATGAATTCGCGACAAGATGCCCCCCAACTGCGAATGACCATGATCGAGGCTATTCGCAGTGAAATGAGCTTAGTGGAAAGCGTCCAGCGGCGAAAGTCGACTGCGGTCGGCGGCGTGGCGCGCGGGGCCTACATCGGTACCGCCTGCCATCGCATCGGTTGCCGTTTTGTTGCCGCACGGCTATTCGCCTATACTGACTGACGACTGCAGGTTCGGGGATGTAGCGTAGATGGTCGGGAGTATTGTGACCGCCGGCCGGCGTTTGCGCAGCCTGCGAGGCGGCAGCTTATTCGGGCTGGTTGCCGTACTGGGCGCGGTGATCGGCGGTTGTGCGTCGCTCGAGCGTCTGCCGGCAGTGACGTACGCGCAGGCAAAGCAGGCCGACATTTTCGATATTCCGGACGCCCGCTTTTACGTATCCGAAACAAAACAGATTCTCGACGTTGCGGTAAAGGCTGGTCAACGACGCAACCTAACCCGGGGTGTTTCCACAACCCGCCACTTTCTGGCGATTTCCGGCGGTGGCGACGACGGAGCCTTCGGCGCCGGATTGTTGGTCGGATGGAGTGACCGTGGCAATAGACCCGAATTCGACGTAGTGACCGGTGTCAGCACAGGAGCATTGTCGGCGCCGTTTGCCTTTCTCGGGCGCGCCTACGATTCCCAGCTGAAGGCGGTCTACACGGAAACGAGTGCAGGCGATATTTTCGAAAAGCACGCGCCGCTGCTTGGCGCCATTGCAGGCGATGCTCTGGCGGACAACGCGCCATTGCGTTCCATGATTTTGCGCCGACTCGATGAAGCCATGGTTCGCAGGATCGCCGAAGAATACAAAAAAGGCCGGCTCCTCTTCATTTTGACGACTAACCTCGACCAGGGCCGGCCCGTGATCTGGAATATCGGAGCGATCGCGTCCAGCAACCATCCGAAAGCGCGCGCGCTCATCGTCGAGGTGCTGTTGGCTTCGACCTCGATCCCCGTCGTTTTTCCGCCGGTAATGCTGGACGTTACCATAGGCGGCGAGAGATATCAGGAAATGCACGTCGATGGCGGCACCATCGCGCAGGCTTTTCTTTATCCGCCCTCGATCTCGCTCAGAACTGCGGCGGCACGGGTCGGGATCAGCGAGAAAACTTTACGAACCGAACGAAGACGCGTTGCCTATGTGATCCGCAACGGCCGTTTTACGCGACCGGAGGAGAGCGTGAAGCTGCAGACTGTTGCGATCGCCAAAGAGGCGCTGTCGACGATGATTACCTCGAGCGGCGTGAACGACACCTACCGAATGTATCTGCTGGCACGACGGGATGGCGTCGATTTTAACCTGGCATCGATCAACGACGACTTCGAGGTCGCGTACAAAGGCCCCTTCGACAAAGACTACATGCAGACACTGTTTGAATACGGATATCAAAAGGGTCGCGCCGGATATCCGTGGCAAAAGGCTCCGCCTGGTTACGTGAATTAGGTGTAGCGCTGGTGCGACCTTGGAGATGTGTGGCCGGTGTTACGGTCGTCAGTATTAGGAAAGGTAGGAAGGCGATGATGTTTGGTTTTTCTCGTGCAGTGAAGTGCAGTGCCGCCGTGTTGGCGGCGGGCTTTATGCTGATCGCAACGGCATGGCCGTCATACGCCGATTCAGGAACCGTGCGCTTTCGCGTGGCCAAGGCCGGCTTCATCGTCGGCGCTGGTGGCGGCTCGGGCGTGTTGGTTTTCCATGGTCGATCCTATCCGCTGAGTGTGGGCGGAATAAGCATCGGCACGATCGGCGCGGCCAGTGCTGACGTGGTCGGCCGCGCATATAATCTGCGGCGAGCGCAGGATATCGCCGGGACATACACCGCCGTCGGTGCCGGCGTGGCAGTTGCGGGCGGTGGCACGGCTGCGCGCCTGCAGAATGCAAACGGCGTCGTCATGGAGCTGCGTGGAAGGCAGGTGGGGCTCGAGGCCTCCCTTAATCTGAGCGGCATAACCGTCTCGATGCGCTAGACGACGTAGCGGTCTTTTCCACGACGATCTGATCCAAGACGATCTGATCCACGACGATCTGATCCAAGACGATCTGATAATCCGCCGGACCCTCTGTGGGCCCAGCCGGATTGTCCTCAAGCAGCAACCTAAAAAAGGGCCGCGCGTTCGCGAGAACGGCGGCCCAACGTCAAAGCTGCCGGCGCGGGGGAAGGGGGATCAGGCCGGCAGTCGGCGATACAACGTGCGTTGCGCGAGTAAGTTCCAAAGGTCACGCCCGTAAACCCGGGATACGGCGGAAATGTCAACGCTTTTCGTGGCTTAGAACAAGACGGCCGGGAATCGGCTATTGCCTGCGAGAAAACCCGCGTTGGCCCCGCGGGATTTTTTTTGAGCGCTTGTGAAGCCTCTCACAGATCCTTTCGCAGCCTGGACCGATACTTGAGCATAGGGAGCGTCCGACACGGGAGGCTCACATGCGACGAGCCCTGCTCATTCTGGTTTTTGCCGCTCTGATTCTGCTTGGCAGTGTCGTCGCCGGACCCGGACATCCCCGCGGTAATACCGCCCTGACGGCGAACCCCATGCAGTATCCCAATCCCGTCCCGACATATGTGGACATTTCAGGGATTTTCCTCCGCCGCTAGCCAGGTGGCGGTGCACAGGCAAGGTAACCGGAATCGTGAAATTGGTGACGGGCATCACAGTGATGCCGCCCGCCGTGCCCTAGTTTGGCGCAGAGAAACTGAGTTGCCTGGAGTGGAGTGGAGGAAAAAATGCAAATAATGTCCTCAATGCTGGCCTACGTGGTCTCGGAAGGCAGGGTCTGTGCGCTTAAGCCGTCCGAGTGGTCGATTTTGCTCGCCGGCGTCGTGATTTGCGGTTTCGCCACCATGCTTTTCCTGGGCAGCCGGATATAGATTCGATCCCCACAATTGATGCTTGGGTCAAGGCCTATTCTGCCGTGTCTTCGGCCTTGCCGCACATGGTCTCCACGCCGCTTTTTGTCCCGACGACGATGGGGCGCCGCCAGGCGCGCAAGTCAGGGGCAGCACCTGATCGCGAAGAGTCCGCAAAACGATCCATCGGCCTCCATTGCATGCCGTCATGCTCGCGAACCACGCGCCCGCCGGCCCGCACAAGCGCGATGCCTCCGGCCACGTCCCAGATGTGGGGCGAGGCGAAGCGCGCCACCTCCAGCAACCCTGCGGCAACCAGGGCGCACTCGAGCGCAGCCGAACCGGTCTTGCGCGTCTCCCAACCAGCCTCGTCCGCATCGGCAGCAATCGGCACGCCGGCAAGGCGGCGCAGGACATCGGCATTGACTTTCGGTGTGACGTCGTCGCCTTCGAACCGCAATTTGCCGCCCGCTGCGGCGTGATAAACGCCCGCGCGCAGCGCGTGGCTGACTGAACACCACACAGCACCGGCAACAGGGACCCCACGGTGCAGCACGCCGATCGAGGCGGCGAACATCGGGAAGCCGTTCACGAAATTAGTCGTACCGTCGATCGGGTCCACGGCCCACACGCAGTCCTGGCCACGGCCGGGACGCTCCTCCATCTCCTCGCCAATGATGTCGTGAGTTGGAAATCGTTCTCCGAGACGCGTGCGAATGAGCTTCTCGACATGACGGTCGACCTCCGAGACCGGATCGCGCACGCTGAGTTTCCCAGCGTCACCGGTCTTGTAGCGCACGGTGAAAATGCCGCCGAAGGTCCTGACGATTTCGGCGCCTGCCAGCGTCGCGAGTTGGACAGCCATGTCCTCTATGTCGTCGAGATCGCGGACCTGTTCGAGAATTTCCACGCTTGCCGCATGCTGGCTCATGATTAACTGCCATTCGTGTTCTTGCGGACGGCCGGGTGCTGAGCGGGCACAAGAATACGCAAGGGTTCCGCATCGCAGGACAGCGTCACCTCCTGCCAATCCGATTTTGCCTTCACGAGCTTGTCGTCGATGCGGCTTTCCACATCGCGCCACCGGATCTCGATCTTCTTCCCCTGCGTGGCGATAACCGGCGGAGCGCGATCGTGCGGCGTCTTGATCCATTCAACAAAGGATTCAGTCGCGTCACGCTCGAAAGCAACCGGGTCCAGGAGCCGGTCGCTAGGGTCCGCATCGTGGCCAAGAGGCAAAGCCGGGCCGGTGAACGGAATAGTGAGGACTTCGACACCAAGCATATCGCTTTTCCATGGCTTCCCGTCGACGTTCACCTCGATATCGAGAGGCTCGGCATCGGCGAGGATTTCGCTCAGCGTGCGCCGACCCCGCCGTATGTCGTCAGCGCCGTCGGCTTTCTTTCCTTTGGCGCGACGTTCAATCAGCTCAGCCATAACGCCGACGCCAAAGGCCTCGGTGCACAGTCTGTCTTCTTCTCCGAGGCCTTTCGCCACCATCAGATAGAACGGACGGATATGCCCGATGCGCCATTGCTCGGCCAATTCCTGCGGTGTGCCGGCAATGCCGAGCGAGCGCGAAATATTATTGGCGCTGCCGAGCGGCATCAGGCCAATCGGTATTGAGCGGTCGCGAAAGTGGGTGAAGACATAGGCAACGGTGCCGTCGCCGCCGGCAGCGACCACCAGGTCGTACTTTTCCTTGAGCGCACTTTTGACTTTATCTTCCTTGGTCGACACATACTCGACCTTGAAATCCGCAAGGCGCAGGGCATCGACAATGCTGTCCTTGTCGTAGCCTTTCGTCCCTGCCGCTGGATTGTGTACGAGAAGCGCCCGCATGGGGCAATAACGGCCACGCTTTGCGCTGGTTCCGCCCGCGCGTCGCGGAATGAAGAGGCAATTGCCTATCCCCTTTGTCCCCGCGCAGGTGGAATCCTGTCACAACGCCATGGCCCGGGCTTGTCCCGGCCATCTACGTCTTCAATGCTGCAACCGTGTAAAGATGTGAAGCCCGCGGCAAGCGCGTGCATGACTGGATGGATTCCGCTTGCGCGGGGATGAACGGGATAATGGGCTGCCCGGAAGCCGATTCTCACGAAGCGACGCGAAGCTGCGCAAGGTAGCGCTCGACTTCCTTTCGCAGCAGGTGCGATTGGTCAGCCAACTCGCCCGCCGCGGTCAGCACCGTGGCCGCAACCTGACCGGTTTTCATTGCGCTGTTCGACACTTCGGTAATGTTCTCGGAGACATCGCGCGTGCCTTTCGCCGCTGCGCCGGCGTTTCGCGCAATCTCCTGGGTTACCGCATCCTGTTGACACATCGCGACAGCGACATCGTTCGCAACGTCATTGAGTTGCTCGATCGTTGCCGCTATCTTCTTGATTGCCTGAACCGAGCGCAGTCGTCTGCTCAATGGATACGATGTGACGCGTGATTTCCTCGGTGGCCTTGCGTGTTTGAGTGGCGAGGGCCTTTGACCTCTTGCGCCACCACGGCGAAACCGCGGCCTGCCTCCCCGGCGCGGGCGGCCTCGATTGTCGCGTTCAGCGCAAGGAGGTTTATCTGCGCGGCGATGCTGCTGATGAGGTCACTGACCTCGCCGATCTCGTTGACCGATGCCGACAGGCTTTCGACAGCGTCGGTAATGGCCTTGGCCTCGCCGGTTGCCTGACTTACGACCGTGGCTGAATTCGCAACGCGGGTTGCAATGTGCTCGATTGATTGCGCGATTTCCTCAGCAGCCGTCGCCACGATGCCGACATTCGTGGTTGCCTGTTCCGACGACGCGGCCGTCGCAAGCGCCTGCTCCTGATTGCGGGTGGCACTGTTCGCCATCTCCCGTGCGGAGCTGTCCATGGCGGCGGCGGCCCGATCGAGCGTTTTGGCAATGTCGGATACCGCGCGCTCGAATTCATGAGTCGCACTTTCGACGAGTTGCCGCCGGGATTCCAACGTCCGAGTCTGTTCGCTTTCTTTATGCCGGGCGCTCGCCGCGTCAGCAGTTGCCTGCCGGAAAAACATAAGAGCGCGTCCCATGTCGGCAATTTCATCGCTGCGATTGTCGCGGAGGTCGACGTTCAGGTCCCCATCGGCGATGCGCCGCATGGCGTCGCTGAGGAAGCCGAGCCGCCGGGCTACGCTGCGCCCGACATAAAGCCAGGCGACCGTCTTCGAGATTTTTTTCCTGCTTGCATGCCTTCGCGCATCCCCTGACCGAGTGCCTGCGCAGGGCCGTTAAGAGCCGCCACCTGCCCAAAAAGGATTCTGTCCTTGAACACGCCGTCCTCGGCGCGCAGGGGCGTGTTGCAAATGGCAAGAAAGGCGGCCCCGACCAGGCAGGGCCAGCTGCGGTTGATACGCAAAGGGCAAGTCCCCACAAGCAATGCGTGTATTCGCGATCCTGCGCGAACATGGTTGACGAATTGTTAAAGCTGTCCGCTTGCGCGGTATTTTAAGTGCGGTAAGGGGCGTAAAAACCAACCCCCCGCTTGGGCGAGCCCCGGCGGATCAGGGCAGGGCTAAACGCATCGGAGCGACAAGGCGGCGATCCGGTTTTTCACCAGTGCGACGATCGCGGTCAGAATTGCGCCGGCAATGCCGCCGCCGGCAAACTGTCCGATCAGGGCGCCGATGTCGACCGAGCTGCCGGCCTGTGCGAGTGCCGGAACGAGGGCCGTCAGAAGTTGCCCGCCAACGCCTTTGCGCCGGCAATCGTGTTGCCGGCGGTGCCCAGGCTGAGTTCCTTCGAAGCCCCGCCAGCTACATTGCCACCTATCGCACCCGCAATAACCTGAATCAGCAGGTTAGTGAAAACGCCTGACATTGGAGTCCCCTCATAATTAGGGGATTCTCCTTGCAGCTCACTTTCCGTTCACGTCCCAGTTCGTCTCTCAGTTCACGTCTTGATGTCGGCCGGCAGCTTGCCGCCATTGGCCGCGAGTTTCGCCATGACCTGCTTGTGCAACCAGACATTCATTTTGGCAGTGTCGCTGGTGTCGCCGGTATAGTTCAGTTCTTTCGCGAGTTCCTTTCGCGCGCTCAGGCTGCTGTCGAGATCGAGCGCTTTCATCAGGTCGACAATCGAGGTTCGCCAGGCAAGTTTCTCGCCCTTTGCCGCTGCCGCCTTGTCGACGATCGCAGCAACGTCGACCGTTTGGGGCGTATTCGCCGGAGTAACGCTGGGCGATGACGTGGTGCCAGGCGCTGACGTGGGCGATGCATTCGCCGCCTGCGCGGACCCGTGTCCGAAAATTGCGCCCATGATTTTTCCGAAAACACTCATGTCTTTTCTCCCGTCTGTCTGCAACGGAACCAGTCACAAGGGCAGTGGAACTCTTGTAATACCGCCCATGGCCGCCGAAAGATGCATTCCAAAGCCGAAATTGGATATGGGACCTAGGTCCATCTCGACCGTAACGAGCAAGCGTCGAGAATGATCCGGCAATGTTTTTCGTGGCAAGCGCTACTTCGCTACCGCAGCACCTAAGTGCTTGTAATGGCTTCACCGCACGATGAACGTGCACGGTAAAATTCACGCGAGCGAGCAGCGCGCACAAGTGTGCGCCATGTTCTCGTCATCGCATGGTCATAGCGTCAGGAACAATTTCTCTTTCGATGGAGGCGATACATGGGCCTGATTGATGTCCTCAATGGGATGCAGAATGGACCGCATGGACAACGTGACCCCAAAGCCAATCCGGGCGCCGGCGGCGGTGGGATGTCGCCTATCACCATGGCGATCCTCGGTCTGCTTGCCTACAAGGCGGTCAAAAGTTTCGCCGGCTCGCAGCAACCATCTCCCGCTCCGGCGAATACTCGCGCGCAGCCAGGAGCAAAACCCACAAGCGTCAACGTCCCCGAAAGCAGTGGCGGACTGAGTGATTTGATGAAAGGCGGATTGGGCGGGCTGCTTGCAGGCGGTGCTGCCGGCAGCATATTGAGCGGCGGCTTGAACGATCTCCTCAAGCAATTTCAGCAGAACGGCCAAGGTGACGCCGTTGATTCTTGGGTCGGAACGGGTCCCAATAAGTCGATAGCGCCCAAAGATCTGGCAAACGCGCTCGGAGCGGACAAGATCAGCACCCTGTCCTCGCAGACCGGTATGTCGCGCGACGACTTGCTGGATGCGCTGAGCCAATACCTGCCTCAAGCCGTCGATCGTCTGACGCCTCAAGGACGATTGCCTACCGAACAAGAGGCGCAGCGCATGTTTTGACGCGTGTGCTCGGTTGAATGCTCCGCTTGACGGCCAACGCAAGCAACCGTTGGCCGGAACTTAGCCTTTAGACCTAGGAGGGGCGCATGGGTGGAATTCTATGGATTATTTTGATCGGATTTGTCGCCGGGCTGATTGCGCGATGGCTTTCACCGGGTCCGAATACGCCGTCGGGTTTCATACTCACGACAGTCCTTGGTATAGCAGGCGCCTTCCTCGCGACCTGGCTTGGTCAGGCGGTTGGCTGGTATCGGCCTGATCAGGGCGCAGGGTTTATCGGAGCCACTGTCGGCGCGGTGCTTGTGCTGTTTATCTGGAATCGGCTGGTCGCTGCGCGCGTCATTTCCGATCCCGGCGCGGGGCCCCGAGTCTAGGGTCTTGCGGGTTTCATCGGCAGGCTCGTCATAGGGATCCGCCATCGGCTACAGTAAGCCGCTCTTATTGTATTTGTTCAGGGGCTCGCATGACGATATCGAAAGCGCATTTCCGAAATATTGTCTTTGCCATTCTTGCCGGACTGACTGTCGCCGGCTGCGGCTACAACACCATCCCCACGCTCGAAGAGCAGGCAAAAGCGAAGTGGGGCGACGTGCAGAACAATTATCAGCGCCGGGCCGATCTCATTCCGAACCTGGTCGCCACCGTTCAGGGATATGCCAAGCAGGAGAGGGACGTCCTTACCTCGGTGATCGAGGCGCGGGCCAAGGCAACCCAGATCAAGGTCGATGCCTCGCAACTTACCGATCCCGAGAAGGTGAAGCAGTTTCAGGATGCGCAGAACCAGCTGACCGGCGCGCTCGGTCGACTTATTGCGGTCAGCGAAAACTATCCCGACCTCAAGTCCAACCAGAACTTTCTTGCACTGCAATCGCAGCTCGAGGGCACGGAGAATCGCATTGCGGTCGCGCGACGCGACTACATCGAGGCCGTACGTCGTTACAACACGGAACTGCGAACATTCCCTGGCATCCTTTGGGCCAATACTTTCTTCCGCGGCAACAAGCCCATGGCCGAATTCACCGCGGGTGAAGGTGCGGACAAGCCACCGCAGGTAAAATTCTGACGGGCTCCGCGCCATAAAGGCATCAAGATGACCCTCGGCCGAATCCCTTCTGCCCTTGGTAGAAGAGAGGCGCGTGCTCTGATCGTCATTGTGGCGCTGTCAATCGCGGCCGCCACCGGGTTTGCCCTCAATTTTACGGCGCTGACGGGCCGTGTCGTCGACCAAGCGAACATCATTCAGCCTGCAACGCGGACGGCGATTGAACAGAAGCTTGCCGATCTCGAAGCAAAATCCGGCATCCAGATTGCGGTGGCCACCGTCAATTCGCTCGAAGGCCAGGACATTGAACCATACGCAAACGAATTGTTTCGAGCCTGGAAGCTTGGCGAAAAAGACAAGAACAATGGCGTTCTGGTGCTCGTTGCGCCGAACGAGCGCAGGGTTCGTATCGAGGTCGGCTACGGACTTGAAAAGACGCTCACCGATGCTTTGTCAAAAGTCATCATTGCCAATGCCATTACGCCCCGCTTCAAGGCAGGCGATTTCAGTGGCGGAGTGTCGCGTGGTGTCGATGACATCATCACCGTCCTGACTACGGATGCGTCGGAGTGGGAGCAGCGGCCCTCGCTGCGCCTCGACAAGCAACAACCGACCGATCCCGCGAGCTGGCTCCTCCTTCTGGCGTTCATGATCTTCATTACGCTGCTGATTGTTTCACCGACCTTTCGCTGGGCGCTTTTCAATGCGCTCGGGAATGCCTCCGTGGGTTCTGGTGGGTACCGAGGCGGCGGCTATTCCGGAGGCGGTGGCGGGTATTCCGGAGGAGGCGGCGGCTTTTCCGGTGGCGGCGGATCGTCGGGCGGCGGTGGCGCCTCGGGGAGCTGGTGATGAACATTTCCAAGGAGGATCGCGATCGCATCACGGAATCGATCCGCGCGGCCGAGGCAAAGACCGCCGGCGAGATTGTCTGCGTGCTGGCGCAGACTTCCACCCGTACGACGGCATCGCCGGTTTTTATCGCTGCCGTAGTTGCTCTGATTTTGCCTTGGCTGCTCACGGCATTTACCGCGATGACGGTTTTCCAGATTTTGTCGCTGCAGGTTGTGGTGTTTCTGGCCCTGTTAATGCTGCTTTGTGTCCCTCGCGTACGGGTCGCGCTGATGCCGCGCCGCGCTCGCCGCGCAATTGCCTACCAGGTCGCCATGGAGCAGTTCGTCAGCCGCGGCCTCGCGCGCAACAGGAACCAGTCCGGCGTATTGATCTTTGTTTCGCTCGCCGAGCGTTATGCCCGCATCATTGTGGGCACCGAAATCGCCGCGCGCGTCCCCCAAGGCAGATGGCAGGCCGCGGTCGATGCCCTGATCGCCCACATGCGAAACGGCCTGATTGCGGATGGTTTCATTGCGGCCATTGAAATCTGCGCGCAAGAGCTGGCCAAGCACTTTCCTGCCAGCGCTGGCGATCGAAACGAACTCCCCGATCGGATTTATCTGATTTAACGCATCTGTCCATTAGGGAACTCGGCAGGCTTGCCAGCATTATCAAAGGTGCCAACGAGAGAGGGAGTGATGGTCAAAACGGTGGCAACACGAACGAAACACGCGATCAAAAACGTCGCGCAACGCAGCATTGAGGGGGCACGGTCGGTGGCGGGCGAGGCGCTTGGGGCAGCGGCGACAGCCGCGGCGGACGTTGTCCTTGAATCAACGGCCAATGCGCTTGACGCCGGGCGGGCAAGGATCAAGCAATCGACGCCCGCGGTGAAACGGGCGGTCGGAAGAGCAGCCACGAGAACGGTGCGCAGGCCCGCTCGAAGAAAGGCTAAGGCGACCGGCAGACGGAAAGCCGGTAGCAGAAAGCTGCGAGCAAGAACGAAGAGTCGGCGTCGAAAATAGCGGGAAGATTGCGCCTTATTTCACAGCGATTGGATAGCCGATTGGCTCGGCAGAAATGAATTGTTGCTGCGCAAGCCTGGCAAATCGGCCGCCGGCATTCACAAGCTCGTCGAATGTGCCCTTCTCGACAATTTTTCCTCTATCGAACACAAGAATGCGGGACGCCTTGCGTACGGTCGAGAGTCTGTGCGCAATAACAAAGGTGGTTCGGCCCTTCATCACCTCGTCGAGCGCAAGCATGACCTTGGCCTCGGTGTCGGTATCGAGTGCACTGGTGGCCTCGTCAAGAATGAGAATCGGCGGATCTTTCAGCAGGGCACGCGCAATCGACAATCGCTGACGCTCGCCCCCAGACAACGAGCGGCCCCGCTCGCCCACGTTGTCTTCGAAGCCTTTAAATTTGCGCTCGATGAATTCCAGGGCCTGCGCGCGCTCGACCGCACTGCGCATCTCCGCTTCGGTCGCATCGGGTTTTCCAACCTGGAGGTTTTCAGCGATTGAACGGTTGAACAGGAGCGTTTCCTGGAACACCACCCCGATGTTTCGGCGTAGCGCCGAAAGCTTGAATTTGCGAATGTCGGTGCCATCGATTTCTATGTGCCCGGCCTGCGGGTCGAATGCGCGATGAAGCAACGCGATCGCCGTGGATTTGCCGGCGCCTGTCGCGCCGACCAACGCAACTGTCTCGCCTGGCTTGGCCTTGAAATTCAGGTCCTCAACGGCCAGGCGCTTGCCGTCGTACGAAAATGAAACATGCTTGAATTCGACCTCGCCACGCAGGCGTCCGGGATCGATCACGTTTGGCTCGTCGCGGATGGACGGAACAGTATCCCAAACCTGGAAAAATTCGCGCAGGCTCGGAGCTTCAGACACGACCGTATTCAGAAAGCTTACACTGTGCTCCAGCCGGGCGATGATCAGGCCGGCAAAATTCATAAACGTGACCATTTCGCCGACGGTCGCCTGACCTTTCATAGTGAGCACGGTGCCCACGATGATGATCGAAAGGACGGTCAGGGTGGTGGCGGTCCGCGTCAGCACATTGGCGAGCGCCCACCAGGAAAGCACGGGCATTTGCGCCGACAGTAGACGTTCGACCACCAGCCGCAGCTCGGATACTTCCGCCTCAAGTCGTGAAAAGCTTTGTACCAGCGCGATGTTGCCCAGTGCATCCGAGGCGCGTTCTGCAAGATCGGAGTAGTGACGCTCGACCGAACTTTGCATCGTTTCTGTCTTGCGTACAATCATTGCTGTCAGTGCCGCGAACACGACGCACAGCACGATCAGGAGCAAAGCGAGCCGCCAATTCACAAAGAGCGAGATCGGCAGCAGCACCAGCAAGGAAATCAGCGAGGCGAGGTTGTCACGGAAGAACCCGACCCAGAGACTCCAGAGCGCCTCGGTGCCGCTGAGCATCATCTTCATCAAGCGGCCCGAATGGGTATTCCCGTGATAGGAAAGGGGAAGTTGAAGAACGTGCTCGAAGTAGCCTGTCGAAACGACGTGACGGCGTCGGTGCGCGAGACGGTCGGCGTACAGCGCGATCAGCGTCCCGCAGACGATCGTGAAAATCCCGAAGCCCGCCCATGCGCCCAGCAGCATTGCCAATTTTGGCCACTCCGGCATCGCTCCACGCGTCTGGGCTCCGGTCAGCGTATCGATGATCCGTCCGAGCAGTACCGGTTCGGCAAACTGTGCGGTGGCTAATGCCAGATTTCCCAGAGCCAAAAACCACGCCAGCTTGCCCTCGGAACCGAGCAGCGACAAAACACGCGCATAAAGACGAAAAAGGCTCATGGTTGCATAGAAATCGAATTCAAAGCCCATCGAACGCTTGCCACGAAAAATATCACACCATCATGCTGCTCGCCTGCCTTCCTGACCCGATCGCCGCGACAGTTTTCTAAGTTTCTGGCCATGGGGGCGGAAATGGGTGGTCGAACGCCCATTGATCTCGATCAATTCATCTGGCCTGATTGCTCGATAGAAGCATGGGTGCCAGGGCATTCGACAGCGGGGGAGGCCATGTTCCGATTGATTGCTTTGCTCCTGAGTTTTGTGTTTGCGTCCGGCGCTTACGCGCAGAGCGAAATACCGCCCGACAGCCGCCTGAAGGCGATTGCCAGCACAAAAGCGATCAAGGTCGCTTATAGGCGGGACGCGCGACCGTTTTCGTTCGTGAATGACGGTAACGAACCGCTCGGTTTCGCAATCGATATCTGCAAGCTTGTCGCGGGTTCTATTGGGCGGCAGTTAGGCGCCGGCGATCTTAAGATAGAGTGGGTGCCGGTGACGCTTCAGACGCGCTTTTCGACCGTGGCCAGCGGCAAGGCCGACATGGAATGCGGATCAAGCACGGCGACCCTCGGCCGCATGAAAGAAGTCGATTTTTCCAATTTCTACTTTGTCGAAAGCACCGGCATCATTGTTACGAAGGCGTCCAACATCCGTACATTTGCCGACATGGTGGGCAAAAAAATTGCGGTCGCGAGCGGTACCACTAATGAACAAGCCATCATTGCGCAGTTGAAGCAGCAAAAAATCGAGGCGACGCTTATTTCGGTGAAAGACGGCACTGAGGCCGTAGCGATGCTGGAAAGCGGTAATGCCGATGGGTATGCCAGCGACAAGCTTCTGCTGGTCGGTGCTCGCCTGAGCAATCCGCAAGCGCTCGTGATGTTGCCCGACGACTTGTCCGTCGAACCTTATGGAATTGTATTGCCGCGCGGCGATTGGGCGTTCAGACTGGCAGTCAATACGGGCCTGGCGGAAATCTACCGCGACGGGCGCATTGTGGGCGTATTCAAGGCCTGGTTTGATCGAATAGGTCTGCAGATGAGTCCCGTGCTGAGGATCATATACGGACTGGGCGCACTGTCCGATTGATCGCAGCCAGTTGACGCGAAGCCGGAGGCTCAGCAATTTCGAGCGGCGAAAATTTCAGGTTCATCGGAATCATTATTATTATTCTTTCGCAATCCGAAATAGGCAGACTACAAGCCAGAATCCCCTGCGGGCGGGAAGGTATGATCTGACCTGCGTGTGGCATGGGCACTTCGTTGCTGAAGGGGTCTTGCAGATCGGCCTGAGCCGAGTAGGAATTCAAGGCTCGCAATATCGCGACAATTAAGGCCGTTGTGGCCCTGGCAGCTAAAAGCAACTTCAATTTGCGGGCTATCAATTCCGACCTTGTCTGATTCTCTTGCTAGCGCAGCTTTCAAGCCGCGAGATTTAGTTGCATTCGGAACGAAAGGCTTGAAGGAGAATGTCGGCCGAGCATGATTTTTTGTGGAGATCGCGTGCAGATCGATTAAGCAGTGCGCTTCTTGCTCCGGCATAGGCCCACGTTTTCGTTGCTCTTAATTCCATAACGTTTTCGTGAAGAGCGAGCCAAAGGCGTGACTTCACCTCAAATTAGGAGCATAGGAGCGCCACGCACGGGTGCGCCCGCAAAAGGCGGCCTGGCACTGCGCTCCGACCACATTCACAGCGGGAGAATCAGCCGATCGCGCGCGTGGCCAATTGCTGATCAGTCCGCCTCGACTCGTCCATCATCAATCCGTGAAGCAGTGACGTCATGGCCTCTGTGAGGCCCCTCACAGTCGAACGTGATTTTTGTGCGCTACAAAAAGTACAGGATCAGGAAGGTGACCTGCCGAAGAACACTTTGAACATGCGATAGCGCGTCAGGGGGCGAGGCGATGCAATACTTTGGAGCATTGGAAAGGGACGAAGCCGCCTCACAAGCGAGGGACGGCCCGGCGTTTCGTTTTGCCAATTTTGAAATCGATGTTGCGCGTCAGGAGTTGCGACGAGCGGGCGATCTGATTCCGGTCGAGCCCCAGGTTTTCGATTTGCTTGTTCATCTTGTCCGCAACCGCAATCGAATCGTCAGCAGGGAAGAATTGATAGACGCCGTATGGAAGGGTCGCGTCATCTCGGAAGCGACGCTGAGTTCCCGCGTGAGCGCCGTCCGCCGCGTGATCGGGGACAACGGCACGGACCAGGCGCTTATTCGCACGCACCACAAACGTGGCTTTCGTTTCGTCGGCCTTGTGGACGACGAAAAACGCGCGCGGGAACTGCCTGCTGCCAATTCCGTGCAGCAAAAGTCCGTGAGTGAGGATCGGGAGAGTCAGAGGCAAAGCGCCACTGCGCTTCGGCCAGCGCTCGCCTTGCCCGATAAGCCATCGATTGCGGTGCTGCCATTTCAAAACCGGAGCGGCGATTCGGTACAGGAATACTTCGCCGACGGCCTGACCGAGGACATCATCACGGGTCTGTCGCGCCAGCGGTGGTTCTTTGTCATCGCCCGCAATTCGAGCTTTGCATTCAAGGCTGATGCCTCCGATGTGCGTAAAGTCGCAAGTGAACTAGGCGTGCGCTATGTGCTCGAAGGCAGCGTTCGCAAAGCAAGCGGCAGGGTGCGTGTGACCGCACAACTCGTCGATGCCAGCAAGGGCATCAATTTGTGGGCTGATCGGTACGATCGCGATTTGGCCAACATCTTCGAACTGCAGGACGAGATTACCAACCGGGTCATAGACTCGGTGGGCTCGCAGATCATCGTGGCTGAAGCGGCTCGCGTTCAGCGCAAGTCGCCGCAGAATATCGAGGCATGGGATCTGGTTATGCAAGCGTTACCGCACATGTGGCGCATGACGGTCGACGAACAGTGCCTGGCTCAGGACCTGTTGCAGCAGGCCGTCGAACTTGATGCGGACTATGCTCATGCGCATGCGCTGCTTGGATGGACACACCTGTGCATGTTCAACCTCAATACGCGCATGCCGATCAGCGAATTCACGCGGAAAGCCCTCGAGTCGGGAGAGCGCGCGTTAGCGCTCGACGAGCAGGACCATTGGGGCCATCTCGTGGTGGGACTCGGTTACACGCGTCGTCGGCGTCCGGAACCGGCGGTGATGCATCTCTCCAAATCCCTCGAATTGAATCCGAACTTTGCCCTCGGTTATGCAGGGCTGGGATATGCCTATGCCTGCGGCGGGGAGCCTGAGCGCGGACTGGAATCGCTGGAGCAGGCGCAACGACTCAGCCCCTGCGATCCCTTTCTGGCGATATATGCGCCGGTTGCGCGCTACATGGCACTCTTCGGCCTCAAAAAGTACGAGGAAACAATCGCGGTATGTCGCGCCTACGCGGCGTTGCACCCGAATCATGCCGGCGCCTGGCGATTAATGACCACATCGCTTGGCTTGCTCGGAAAAATCGACGAAGCCAAGGAAGCCCTTGCGCGCACGCTTACGCTTCAGCCCGATCTGTCTAGCGCTCATGTCGCAAACAACACGGTATTCGCGAATCCGGATGATCGGGCTCGATTCCTTTTGGGGCTGCAAAAGGCGGGTTTGAAAGATTAGTTGCGCTTTCATTAACTTAACTGCAAATCGCTTTCCAAAAAATGGCCCTGGGAAGCGTCTGGGAAGCGGCAA
>Ga0126380_10000055_pt1 | contig 24580 bp, 24 predicted proteins | sample PanSoiMetPlot_26_FD_92544 | JGI IMG/M metagenome (GOLD analysis project Ga0126380, IMG submission 92544) | Tropical forest soil microbial communities from Panama - MetaG Plot_26 | ecosystem: Environmental > Terrestrial > Soil > Tropical forest > Bulk soil | place: Panama | collected 2016-02-17
AACCGCCTGGAGCCTTTGTGTGGAAAGCTGCCGGTCAACTCGTCCAGCCAGTTGTCCACGTCGTTCGCGCTCTTGAGCTTGGCCGCGCTGATCGATTCAGTTGTCGCCCTGCAGCCACGCAGAGATGATCGGCCGACGTGGACGTTCCTGGTCTTCGACGCTAGTTAGATGGGCTGTCCTGTCCTGGCCAGCGCACACCTTACCCGCCTTTCTGCAGGCATCGGTGCCTGTTGTGGCGGGCCACCGCGGCGCTCCAGGCGGAACTCCTGAGCATGGCGGTCACCGCGGCATCCTGCCATCCGCCCCGCCGAGCGCGGGTGTCCGGTGCCGGCAGGCCCGTGCCATCCTGGGCTTGTGTCGCTTGAGGCTGACCAACCTTTGCTCCACCCGCTGCTGGCGGCCCGATGGAGCCCGACGACCTTCGACGCGTCCTATGAGCTGGCAGCATCGGAGATTGAGGCGCTCCTTGAGGCGGCCCGGTGGGCGCCCTCGGCGGGCAACTCCCAGCCATGGGCGTTCATCGTGGGCCAGCGCGGTGATGCCACCCACGCCCGCCTGGTCCCTTATCTGGCCCGCAGCTCCGGTGCCTGGGCGCCGACGGCGAGCCTGCTGGTCGCCAACCTGGCGCACCGCTACGTAGAAGACACCGACTGGGAGTACTCCGAGTTCTCACTTTATGACCTTGGCCAAGCCGTCGCCCACCTGACCGTGCAAGCCCAGGCACTGGGCCTGCACGTTCGGCAATTCCGGGCGTTTGACCGGGCCGGCCTGGCGGCTGAGTTCGCCGTGCCGCAGCACTGGGAGGTCACCACCATGGCGGCCGTCGGGCGAGCCGCAGCGACCAGCACAGTCCAATCAGCACAGGAGCGCTCCTCAACTGCTAGACGTGCCGATGCGCCCTTTCGACAGCGCCGCACTATCGACGACATCCTCTGGCCGGTCGCCTGAGGAAACGGGTCGGCCGCGTGAGTCCCGCACTGGTCTTCGCAGAGTGACAGGTGGGTTGCAGCAGCAGCCCGGTGTGCGGGTCGACGGTTAGGTTCCCAGCGTCGCCCGCCGCGATGTGAAGCATCGGCGCCACGCTCGGGGTTGGGCTGGGATTTGGCGGTGCCGTGAAAGGCGGAACGGCCACGGCGGATCCGGGCTGGCAGTCACGGGCGTGCTACGTGTCGCGGCGTGTCTCACCGGTGATACAGTACTGACATGGCTGAGGTCACGATCCGCGAATTGCGGAACCATGGTGGCGACGTCGTCGACCGGGCCGCCCGGGGCGAGCAGATAACCATCACTCGGGCTGGTAAGCCGGTAGCCGAGTTGCGGCCAGTGCCGCGGCAGCCGCTGACCGCCGAGACGCTGCTGGCCCGCTGGCACCGGCTACCGCCGGTCAACTATCGCGCCTTGCGGGCAGAACTCGACAAGGTCATGGATCCGGCGCTGTGACCGATGCCGGCGACCGCCCGGCCCGCGGGATCTTGGACACCTCCGCGGTGATCGCCATGCGGCAGATCACCGACCCCGCAGCTTTGCCAGCTGAACCGTTGATTACCACCGTGACGCTTGCCGAACTATCGGCGGGACCGCTGGTGGCACGCAATAACCAGGAACGCGCGGCCAGGCAGGCGCACCTGCAGCAGGCAGAGGCCGACTTCGACCCACTGCCCTTTGACCGCGCTGCGGCCCGTGCTTTCGGGCAGGTGGCTGCCTCGCTACGCAAGTCCGGCCGGAAGACAACTGCGCGCGCCTATGACGCCTTGATTGCGGCGACGGCTCTGGCCAATCGTCTGCCCGTATACACCTGCAATGCTGCGGACTTCGAGGGGATCGACGGCCTGGATGTCGTGCTCGTCGCGCTGCCTGGCCAGGCATCACGCTGACAAGCGACAACCGCGGCGTTCGCTTGATCAACCAAAGCAAGGGACAGCCAAGTGCACAGCCATCACCCGCAGACTCGAACGGCGCACTGGCTGAGGCATCGCTGGGGACGGCGAACTCTGAAAGGGGGGGATCCGCGCTAGGGACTTTCACAGATGCGAGCGCACCTCCGTGGGAGGGACGCTGCGTGGTAACCCCGTTCCGGACGGAGCCCGTCGTGCGCGAGGCCGTCCGCAGCTGTGCGTCCGGCGGCATACATAGCTAAACCCGAACGATCGAGGATCACGGCTTCGTTCGCAGAGAGGACTCATCATGAAGATCGTCGTCATGGGCGGCAGCGGACTCATCGGATCGAAACTGGTCGCCAAGCTCCGCGATCGGGGGCACGAGACAATCTCGGCGTCACCGGCCTCGGGCGTCAACATGGTGACCGGCCAGGGACTCGCCGCCGCCCTGGACGGCGCCTCGGTGGTCGTCGATGTGTCGAACTCCCCTTCCTTCGACGGCGCGGCGGCGCTGGAGTTCTTCCAGACATCGACCCGCAACCTGCTCGCCGCCGAGTCAGCCGCTGGCGTTGGGCATCACGTGGCGTTGTCGGTCGTGGGGGCCGACCGCATGCCCGACAGTGGTTACATGCGGGCGAAGGTTGCCCAGGAGAAGCTGATCGAGGACTCCTCGATCCCCTACTCGATCGTCCACGCGACCCAGTTCTTCGAGTTTGTCGGCCGCATCGCCGACGAGGCCACCAGCGGCGACACGGTGCGCCTGGCACACGTGCTCATCCAGCCCATGGCCGCCGAGGACGTGGCCAACGCGCTGGCGGACGTCACCGTCGGCCCGCCAGTGAACGGCATCATCGAGGTCGCCGGGCCCCAGCAATTCCACCTCGACGAACTCGTCCGAAGCACACTGCGCAAGCGCCACGACCCCCGCGAGGTCATCACCGACCCCCACGCCCCTTACAACGGCGCCGAACTGCACGAACGCACCCTCATTCCCGGCGCCGACGCCCGCCTCGCCAAGACCCGCTTCGGCGACTGGCTGAACTTCGCGCCCGAACTGCCTGCCGATACCCTGATCAGCGCCGTTGACAACGCCCGCCGAGGTGTCGTGACGCACATCACCGTCAAGGATGAACGCGTCGCGGCGATCGTCCACGGATCCACGCTGGCGATGGCACAGCTCCTCGCGGTCTTGCTGACCAGCGAGATGGCTGCCAGTGCACTTCCAGCGGCGCTGCCGGCCGCGTTCCCGTGGGCTAGTTCCATGACAGCTGATGAGCTGAAGATGTTCGCGGGCGAATTGCGCAAGGCGGTCGTCGCTGAGTCGCCCGAGCGGGTAGAGCGCGTTCTGATTGACTGGCAGGCCGTCGGCGAAGTTCGCGCCGGAGAGCGCACAACTTGAGCGATGGCCGGGCAGGCGCTCCGGGCCTGGCCACCAAGTGCCCAGCGAGAGGGCTGGAAAGCCTGCCAGTAAGTTCGGGCTGCTCGCACGACGGCTGCACCACGACTTTCGTTACAACCTGACCAGCAGACAGCGCTCAGGGCTGGTTGCCTATCTCAGCTTCGTGGTGTCCATCGGTGCCGTCCGCAGCCTCACTACCGCCATCAGGACAGGACGGCTGCCACTCCACGACATCACCGCCGGAGACGTGCACAGCCACCATTACCTTCCCGGAATCGCCTTGCTCACCGCCGCCGGCGGAATCGGCGTCCGCGGCAGCGATAAGGCCAGCGTGCATGCCCACCACACTGCCGATCAGGCAGTCCTCTGGCAGTAGGGTGATCCGGCCGGCGCAGGTGGGGTTTCCCCCACCCGCTCAGATGGCACGGCGCGGCCGGCTACTCGCCGCCGCGGGGGATTCCTGACACCACCCGACATCACCCCGGGTGCAAGGTCCGCCGACGATGCAGGCCAGCGCAGGCGCCGTTCCTGATCTGGATGCTCCGCGGGAGCGCTCTGGCCAGCTCGGCAGGGGATCGGCCCAGGCCTGCGAATACCACCTTGTGGGCGGCGGGCCAGCACCGGGAGCTGCGCTCTGGCAACGTGGGTTCGCGCGGCCTCCTGATTGATCATGGCTGGGTCTTGTGCCGGCGCGGCATAGATGCGCGGGCGGGCGCGCGTCTTAGTGGGTGAGGAAGGCGGGAGGCCGACGTGGACGACAGTGCCCGGCGGGAGTTCACCGAATTCGCCGCAGCCCGCTCCAGCGCGCTGATCCGCGTCGCCTACGTGCTCACCGGTGATCAGCATGCCGCTGAGGACCTGCTCCAGACCGCTCTCACTAAAGCTGCGGCCCGCTGGGGCCGCATTCATACCGCGCCCGATGCGTACGTGCGCCAGGTCATGTACCGGGAGCAGGTGAGCCGGTGGCGCCGCGGCGCCCGCCACCGTGAGACACCCCTGGCTGACATGCCCGACCAGGCAGCGGCCGCCGCAGATACCAGCGCCGAGACACGGCTGAGCTTGCAGCAGGCGCTGCGTGACCTGCCCGCGGGCAAGCGGGCGGTCCTGGTCTTGCGCTACTTCGAAGATCTGCCCGAGGCCCAGGTCGCCAGCATCCTAGGGTGTTCTGTCGGCACCGTGCGCAGCCAAACCCACAAGGCCCTCGCCCAGCTCAGGACGGCCCTGGCATCGGCTGGGCTGACCAGCACCGAGGTGGGACCATGAGCAAACCCGATCACCCGATCACCACCGCGCTGCGCGACCTGGCCGACCAGGCCGCCCCGCCTCGCATCCGGGTTGACGCCTCCTGGCGCGCAGGCCGCCGACGGCGCCGGGCAGCGATCACCTCCCTGGCCTGGGCTGGCGCGGCCGTCGTGACGGCGCTCACCGTGGGCCTGCTCACCGGGCTGCCCGGCCCGCGTGGCACACACGAGTCCACTGGCGGCAGCACGCGCACCGCGGCCTACGTGCTGCAGCGCGCGGCCGGGGCCGTCATCCAGCCTGGCCAGCCGGTCCCTAGCCCCGGGCAGTACATCCTCGTCACGTCGGCCGGCTTGTCGATGACCGACGGTGGGGGCAAGAACAACTGGCTCACCGTCGAGCGCCGCCGGGCGTGGTTGCCGGTCGACGACCGCAAGCCAGGGGTGTTGTGGTATGACGCGGTGCGCAACGAGCGCTTCCCCTGGAGCGCCCCGGCGCCAACCACCCGGGGGCTGGGCGTGTCCTGGCTGCCGGTGCCGCCCCAAGGGTGCCCCGGCGCGCCCCCGGCCCAGTTCACCTACCGGTTCTTGACCACGCTGCCCACCAACCCGGGCAAGCTGCGGGCTTGGATCTACGGCCACAAGGGCGGCGGCCAAAGCGCCGACGACCAGGCCTGGACCGACATCGGCGACCTGCTAGGCACCATGCTGACGCCACCCAAGCTCACCGCCGCATTGTTCAGGGTCGCGGCAGCTATCCCTGGCGCCACCGTGGTGCCGCACGCCACCGACGCGGCAGGCCGGGCAGGCATCGCTGTCGCCCGGCTCATTCAAGGCTCCACCGAGGATAACGAGCTTGTCTTCAGCGCCCGCACCTACCGCCTGCTCGGCGAGCGCACCACCCTCACCGCCCCGGGCAAGGGCGTGGGCCCAGCGGGCACGGTGATCGGCGGCTGGGCGCTGCTGAACAACACCGTGGTCAGTCACCTGCCGCGCCACCCGCAGGGCCAGGGAGGAGCAGCTAACCACTGCTAGCTAGCTTGGCGCGCCCAATCTGCCGCCATCATGAGCCAAACCGCGGACGGCCCTCGCGAGGGACGTTGATCAGGGAAGATAGCGGCGCGGGCCCGGTGCTTTCCGGAGGCTTGGAAGGGTGGTACTTCCGATCTTCCGGAGCCGTGCCCGCACGGCAAACCGGGCACCTTGCCCCACAAGCGACACCGGCCCCACCCGGGACCTCAAGCCATCACACCGGCACGAATATCAACCACGCCCGGAACCGTGCCGATTAACTGGCCCCTCCGGAGCGGAATTAGGGGACCGAAATCTCACTATGACAATAATCCACGCGCACGCCAGTGTAAGCAGGTCTGTCTGTCCCTCAGCAGGTAAGCATCGAGATCAGGGTGCCGTGCGAAGCGGTGAGACTGCGCGCCGTTATTAAGGAAACTTGGGCTCATTGGCCACCCGCCAGCTCCGGTTGTCGCCCGGCGCGCAGTCGGCCAGGCTGTATGTTCGTACATCGCCACTCTTGGGGTGAATATCCGCTTTTGCCGCAATGAGATAGCTCAGGTCCGGTGGCATGGATTCGGCCCGCACCCAGCGGGTCGAGAATCGATTGATTTGCATACCGTGTGGTCTGATTTCGGCTGGTTTCGTGGCGAATGCCCTTCGCGAGCGCCGGAGAGGCTATAGCGTGCGCAGCGACAGAGGAGACGAGGCCAGTGTGGGCGGTGCTGTATGACGACGGAACGTCGCTGACGACCGCCAGCGAGCGGATCGCTCGTAGCCTGGCCGAGGCCGAACACCAGCGCGGCCGCCGCGTGACAGTCCGGTGCTTGGACGACGTCAAGACGCACCCGCGCGGTACGGAAGAGCCCGCCCGCTCACCCGGGCGAGCGTGCGGCGATGGTCCGGTTGTACCGAGCGACACCGATAAGTCGTCGGTACCGGGCCCGAGCAGGCCAGCGGGGGGCGCCGACAGCGTGCCGGAGCCCGAGCTGATCCGCCCGGCGGAGCGGTTCGCGGGACCCAAGCCGATCAGCGAGCCCGAGCCGGCCCTCGTACCTGAGCTGGCCGAGGTTTTGGGGCCGACGCAAGCGGTGGAGCCGACACAGGCCGCGAATCCAGCCCCGGTGCCCGAACCGGCCAGCGAAGCCTCATCACCCGAACTCACTTGCGAACCCGAACCGGCCCGCACGGCCACGTCTACGAGACGCCGCAGACTGCTGCTCTACGCGCTTGCCGCCGCCAGCATCGTCGTCGCTGCCGCACTGGTCGATCACTGGGGTGTGCTGCCCAGAGTCGGCGCCAATACCGGGTCTAGTACGACGCAGGTCGGCGCTCCTCCGCACCGCTCGCAGCTGCTACCTCCGCTGGGTCAGCCGCCGGTCATGCACTTCAGCAACGCAGCCGATGCGACGTCGGCGCCCGCGGAGTCATCGGCGCAACCGGCGAGTCCGGCGGCCGAGCCATCAGGCGTGCAGAACCAAGAGGCTCGACCAACCAGATCGACGGCATCTGCCAAACAGCCCGCTGCCCGCGACGGGTGAGAGTTCCGCCGGCAGGCTGTCCACCATTGCCCGGAGAGGATGACATTGATGAGGACACGAGCGACTGCCACCTGGGGCACCGCGGTGCCCGTTCGGGCCGAGCACGCGCGGACGCTCCGATGAGCGGGCGAGTACCCGTCGCGGCGTGGGCCTTGATCAGCGCACTCGTGCTCGGCGCCTGCGGCGGCACGGCGAGCCACCCGGCGCAGCCGCGCCCTCAGCCTACGTTGCGGCCGTTCGCGGCGCATGGCATGAAGATGGCCCCGCTTGCCCCACAGCGGCAGGCGGTCGAGCTGCGCACCGGGCTGGAGGAGCTATTCGGTCAGGACGCGTTCGTGGGCATACGCGTAACCCGAAGCCGGCTGCGTGGTGACCCCGACTTCACGCAAGCGGCGGTCAGCGCCCTGTCCCGCAACTCCGATGACCTGACCAAGCTCCTCGGCCGGGTTTACGGCAGCGCGCGGGCGGATGAATTCCGTCGGCTCTGGGAGACGCAGCAGGAGGGACTGGTCGCGTACGCTCGCGCGGCCAGCCAGCACGACCAGGCCGCCAAGGCCGCCGCCCGCGCCCAGCTCGACGCCTTTCCCGGGCGGATAGCGCGGTACCTGCACGACCTCACCTCAGGGAAGATCGCCGCGCCAGCGATCAGCTCCCGCCTCAGGACGCACATCCATGACCTCATCCGCTTCACCGATGCCTACGCGGCTGGTGGCTACGCGAGGGCCTATCGGATCGAGCGGGTGGATTATGAACGCCAGTTCGCGCTCGGCACGGTCATCGCCGCGGGGATTGCGGGCGGTCGCGCCGGAAAGCTTCCGGCCGGCTTCGATAGCCCGCTTACGCGGCTGCAGTCGGCGCTCGGCGAGCTGCTCGGAGAACACATGCAGCTCGTCGTCGACGCGATGGGAGCCGCCCTTCGAGGCGGTCCAGAGTTCAGGGCCGACGCCGCGCAGGTGAACGCCGACACTGAGCAGCTGGCGAGCGCGTTCGGGGTTCTGTTCGGGCCGCAGAACGGGACGCGGTTCGCCAGCGTGTGGGGCGATCACGTCGAGGCATTGGTCAGCTACTCCGGGGCGGTCGCGGCCAAGGACCAGGAAGGCAAGGCTAAGGCCGAGGCTCAGCTGCGTGCGTTCGAACGGCACCTGAGCACGTTCCTGAGCACGTCGACCGAAGGCAGGCTTACGGCGCCCGCGCTCGGAGACGTGCTCCACATGCACGACACCGACCTCGTCCAGCAGCTCGACGCGTACGCCCGCGGCGACTACACGACCGCGTACCGCGTGGCGTACGAGGGTTACCAGCACATGTTCGACGTGGCCAAGGCGCTGTCCGGCGCGATCGGTCCGACGCTCGCGGCCCGGCTGCCTAAGGGGGGCGTACAGACCGGCGGTGGGGGAGTGGCGCGCTCACGATGAACCGCTGGCCGACCGGGCCGCTTGCCGCCATGGCGTTGGCGGGGCTGCTTGCGTCGGGGTGTGGCGGTCCGGGGCCCACCCCAGCGGCAGCATCGTCTCCTCGTGGCGGGCCCGCGACCGCGGCGGAGCCGCACCAGCCGCCCGGCGTGGCAGGGTTTCGCTCCGTTCGCACATACGATCAGCCGGCCCCTCCGGTGCGGTTGCAGATACCCGCGATCGCCGTGTCCACGCGTTTGGTGCGGCTCGGCCGGCTTCCCGATGGGAGCCTGGAAGTCCCGCACGATTGGGACACGGCCGGCTGGTTCGACCAGGGGCCTCGGCCGGGGCAGCCCGGCCCCGCGGTCATTCTCGGACACGTGGACTCGACGGCCGGTCCAGCGGTCTTCTTCCGGCTGCGGGAGCTGCGGCCGCCAGACATCGTCCGGGTTGGCCTGGCGGACGGTCGGATACTTGTCTTCCGCGTGCAGCGAGTCAAACGGTATCCAAAGGACAGGTTCCCGGCCGAGGCGGTCTACTTTCCCACGCTCAACCGTGAGCTGCGCCTCATCACGTGCGGGGGTGAGTTCGACTATGCCCGCCGAAGCTATCGCGACAACATCGTGGTCTACGCGACGCTGGTCGCCTGAGAGCTAACCGATTCGCTTGGGCTTCCCAGGTTCGTCACGAGCGGCCGGGCTCGCGCCGTACCCGCCGTATATCGAAGATTGCCGCGCCGGCCAGGCCAACCAGCAACACCGCGGCGATCAGCCAGGCCATAGACATACCGCTGCGGCGCGCGCCTGCGGACGGTTGCGCCCGTGGAGCGGACGAGTCGGACGAGGCCGGCACTCGCACGGTCGCTTCGGCGGTTGCTGTCGTCCCCGGGCCCGCTACCGCCACTCGAAGGCGGATCGCGGTCAGCGCCGGATAGGCCGGGGCGTACGCGAGCCGGTACTGGTGGACAAGGTCGGCGCCGATCGCGTCGACGGCTGGCATCAGCGGGCGGGCAGATGATGCGGTGACCGCCCAGCCTCCGCTTGCGCTGGCCAGCTGGGCGAACGACGGCGCGAGTTCCGGCACGGCCGCGACGTACAGGCTGGCATCTGCGGCACGAAGCTGCCCAGACACCGCGCTCGCCAAACCTGCGGGGATCGGGTCGGTCGTGATGAGGACTACGGCGCGCCGCCCCGGGGCCCCCCCGACGACCTCTCGGATGGCGAGCTTCAGCGCCGACGCATCATCGCGGGGACCCGAGAACCTGGCACCCGCGAGCGCCCGCACAGCCGAACCGGCGTCACTGGTCAGTGGCTGGACGAGGCGGGCAGGCCTAGCGCCCACCACCGCTGCCTCGGTGCCATTCGGCAGGCCGATCATCAGATCGGCTACGGCGTTTTGCGCACCCCGAAGCTGATCGCCGGGACGGGCGTCGACGACCACGCCGATTCGCAGCGCCGACGCCGGGAGCGGATCCACGCGGACCGCCTTCGGCCGCCCGTTCTCCCACAGCCGGAAGGCTTGTGCGTTCAGCGGCCCGCCCGAGCCGGGAACCGCGACGATCACACCGACATGTGACGTGTCGACCGCGATGGTGCCGACCACTCGAACGCCGAGACCCGGCGTATGGCTGGTGGAGGGGCCTGCTGCCGCCGGCGCGGACGTCGCCGCCACAGCGATAGCAACTGCCATCACGCTCAGTAGCCAACACCGTACTCGTCGTCCCCGTTGCGTTCCGGAAATCGCCTGATTGCTGTGCATAGCTGACCTCGACCATCGAGCCAGCCAGCCCAACGGTCCTGCTGGCTGCCACCAAGCAGTATGCCTTGGGGTGGCCGACGTCCGTTGAGGATTCCTTTCCGGACCCGCCAAGCAAGCGCCGCGAAGAATCCATCCCGCGGGGTTGGCGGCCTGCTGATCAGGGGGCGATCGGGTCTGTTCGGGTTGCTTCGGGTGGGAGCAGCGCGGCGATGAGAGCCTGTGCTACGAACTGGCCGTAGCGTTCGGCTGGCCAGCCGCGCTGGCGGACGAGCAGGTCGTAGATTTCGCCGTTCTGGGCGGTGTCTGCTGGACGCTGATTGGAGGACGACCGTCCAGGTCGCGCTACGAGGCCTTCTTGCGTGGTGGGAGTTTCGTCTGCCGATGGCCGGTAATGCCGACCTTGCGCAGTTCTTCCAGGCAGCGGCTGCGGCTGGGCCCGATGCTTCCGATCGGGATGCCCAACCTGGCGCTTATCTGCGCATCCGGCACCGGAGGGTCTTGGATGAGCATGCCCATCAGTTGTTGGCATTTAGGCGGCAGGTGCGTGAACGCCTCGCGCAGCGCCGCGTGGCGCTCCGCCATCAGCAGTTCATGGTCGATCATCCGGGCCTCCGCGTCAGGGATGATCTCGACATCCAGCACCTGCCTGAGCGCCTGCGGGCCGCGCGCCGCGCGCCGGGCCCGGCTGCATTCCCGCTGGGTGGCGGTGGCCAGCCAGCCAGGAAGTGCGGCCGGATCGGGAATTGTCGCAAGTTTGTCCACAAGCTGCAGCCATACAGCCTGGAAGACGTCGTCATCGCCGTCGCCAAGCCGGTTTCTGCGGCAGATTGACCAAACAAGTGGGGCGTACCGCTCTACGAGTGCGTCCCATGCCCGCTTGTCCCCGTTTCTCGCACGAATGACTAGATCAGTGGTCGACGAGTCATCGTGCATCAAGACTGTATCTCCGGTCATGATCACGCTCTCCTTCTTTTGTGCCGCCCGCTGATTCGATCGACTGGGCTGACCGAGATCCGCCTCGACGGTCACCGAATCCATCAGGACCGTGGGCACTGCAGCGACTGCCGCACTGTCCACTGCACTAGTCACCGCGACCGCCTGGGTATCCGGTCGCTGATCCTGCTGATCACCAGGATGCGACAGCTCGCGCAATGACGCAGTCCGGCTCATGACACACGGTCTGTTGGCTTCCTAACGCTGCCCGCGACGACCTGCCAGTGTCCCGCGCCTGAAACCCAGCCGAGCGGCTTTAGCGGTTGTCCCGATCAGCGCGCCCGACGGACCAACGGCTCCGGATCCTCGATCTTCACCCGCCCGCGGTCCAGGCTTATCAGCCCGCCCGCTTCGGCCCGGCGAAGCACCTGGTTAGTCGTCGACCGCGTGGTGCCGGCCAGGCCGGCGAGGGTCTCCTGGGTGAGCGGGATGATGGTGCCCGGCGAGCCGTCGCCGTACAGGTGGCTCAGGGTGACGATGTGCCGCAGCACCCGCTTCTCCACTGGCACGTAGAGAGCTTCGATGAGGCGCTTGTTGAGCTGACCGATGTACGCGGCCAGCAGGTCTACGAGAAAGCGTTCGACGCTGGGAAACTCCTGCCGCAGTCTCGTGAACTGATCCCTGGTGAGCACGAAGGTCTCGACCGGATCCAGCGCGGCAACAGTGGCCGCGCGCAGGCGATTGTCCGACAGCAGGGCCAGTTCGCCGAACGTGGCGCCCGGGCCGAGGACGGACAAGATAGCCGTGTCTCCCATGGGCGTGGTGATGCGGACGCTGACGTGGCCGGCGATGAGGAGGTGCAGTGCGTTTGCCGGGTCTCCCTCGTGGAAAACAACCTCGTTACGGCGGAACCTGCGCCGCTGGCCTGCGCGGATCAGCCTGCTTCGAGTATCCCCATCGAGGGAGTCCAGCACCGGAAAGCGCACCCATACAGTGTCCCGCCCAACTGGTTCACCGCGCCAGCCAGGGTCGGCCGATATCACATTCATTCCGCCCGATACGACACCTGCATGGCACAGCTTCCCTCGCTTTCCGTGCTGGAAAGTGAAACCATGGAATCCAGTCCAGTTCTTCGTGCAGGGGGCAGGGGATGGCGCGTGACGAGGACCTTACTGGCGCCACCACGGCATCGGATTCAGGGACGTGGTTTGCCGACTACTCCGCCCGGTTCGCGAAGACGGCGGAGGATACCGCGCGAGTCGGCGCCGCAGCGGCCGACCGATGGGCCCGCCGATCGCTGGCGGACAGCGATTGGACAGTCGACACAGTGACGGCGGACATCATCGCCGACTGGGAAGAAATGACGCCGCTTATGGGACGGTGGCTGGATCTGTGGTTGGAAGCGCTGCAGCAGCCGATCTGGGGAGCGAGACGGCGTGAACGCTGACCGGTTCGACGGCAGCCAGGACGAATGGCGTGACCTGGTCCGTCTGGCGACCGGACGGATGGAGGAGTACGCCCAACTCTGGGAGGGCGCGGCCGCCAAGCTCAGCGACTCCTCGTACCGCTCCGAGGACCTGATCGACGACTGGTTCACGTTCTGGGGCAAGGCCATCCGGGATATGACCGCGGGGGCGGCGGTCCTGTGGGCCGCCGGTATGCGAGATGCCCAGGGACGAGGCCCGATGCGGGACGACAGACCTGGGGGATAGCGGGCGGTGACCGACTTCACTCCCGAAGAGTTGCTCGCGCTGACCGAGCGAGCCCTCGAGAGGCTCGACTGGGGTCAGGTACACGCGTTGGCCTCCGACGTTCTCGCACTTCAGCCCGACAACACCGAGGCCGCCATGCTCCGCGCCCTGGCAGATCGTCATGGCGGCCGGAGTTCGCTTCCTGGCCGCCGCCAGGCGACGGCCTTGGTCGTCGATCTCGTCGAGTCCACGCTGCTCGCCGAGCGCTACGACGTCGAGGTCTATGGCAGCGTGCTGCGCGCGTTCGAGCTGGCATGCCGGCCGGTTGTCGAGAAGCACGAGGGCCAACTCGTCGACGTGCAGGGCGACGCGATCGTCGCCTGTTTCGGCTACCCCTTCGGGCATGAGGACGACGCGAGCCGGGCCGTTTCCGCGGGGCTGGACATACTGGCCGCTCTGCGCCCGGTCGCTGCCCGGCTGCAGGCGGAGCTGGGCGTCGCGTTGCACGCCAGGATCGGAATCGATACCGGCATCGTGGTGATCGACGGCGTCGGCGTGCTCGGCCCGGCCCTGAACCGAGCGGCGCGCTTGCAGGCTCTGGCGGACACCGACACCGTCCTGATCAGCGCCACGACCAACGAGCTGGTGGCCGGGCGGTTCGACACCCAGCCACTTGGACCGATGGAGCTGAAGGGCGTCGACGCGCCTATCGAGGTCCACCGGGTGATCGGACGACGCGATCCAGCCCGGCGGGCGAGGACGCTGCGCTCGACATCGCTGCCGTTCATCGGCCGCGACGCTGAGCTCCAGCGGGTGCTCGACCTGTGGGACATGGTGCCCGCCGGGCAACGGAACGGTGCGGGCGTCGGCGAGCCTGGCCAGGCGTCGCTTGTTCTTATCACGGGAGAGCCAGGCATCGGAAAGTCCAGGTTGGCCTCGGCCGTCGTGCAGCGCGTCGTCGAGGCCGGTGCCCGGGTTTTCGAGGTGTACTGCTCGTCGTACAGCGTGACCAGCACGCTGTACCCGGTCCGCACGGCGATCGAGCGGTACGCGAACATGAGTTCGGATGGGACCGGCGCCGAGCGGTTGGCCAGCCTGGAGGCGGCGCTGGCAGGTCTCCCGGTCGACCCAGCCGAGATCATCCCCGCCCTGAGCGTCATGCTGGACCTGGAACCGGCCGATCACTTTCCGGTCGTCGAGCTGGCGCCGATCCAGTTGCGGGAGTTGTTGCTCGAGCGGCTCGTCGACGTGGTCCGTGCTACGGCGTCGGATCAACCTCTCGTGGTGGTGTTCGAGGACCTCCATTGGGCGGACCCGACCACGTTGGAGCTGCTGGACCGCATGGCTGCGGCCACCGTCCGAACGCGCCTGCTGATCCTGGGGACGGCACGCACGGGTCTGGCGTGGGTGCGGGACCGCGACGAAGCGCTGCACATCCGCCTCAGCCAGCTGCCGGACGCCGAGGCCCGGCAGTTGGCGCTGGCCGCCGCGCCAGACCAGATCTCCGTCGACGACGCGCAGGAAATCGCGGCACGGGGTGACGGCGTGCCGTTGTTCGTCGAGGAGCTCGCGCACGCGTTTGGCGGCGGCGACTCGGCCGTCTCCAGCGACACCGTTCCCCCGACGCTCACCGAGCTGCTGCAGGCACGCCTGGATTCGATTGGGTATTCGAGGCTTGTCGCCCAAGTTGCCGCAACGGTCGGTCGTGAGTTCGACCAGTCGGTGCTAGAGGACGTCATGGGCAAGCTTCGTGATGCCCGCGCACCGCAGCCGGAGGTCGCATCGGTCCGCGACCACCTGGACCGCCTGCTGGATGCCCAGTTCATCGAGCCGACGGAACACGAGGGCCTGCTCCGCTTCCGCCATGTGCTGGTACGCGACGCCGCCTACCAGACGCAGCTCATGAGCGACCGCAAGGCCCGGCATCTTGCCACCGCTCAGGTGCTGGCAGAGGCAAAGGCGGCGGATCCCGCGCTAAAGGCGTTCCATTTCGACCACGCCGGCCGGCCGGAAGAAGCGCTCGTCTGCTACCTGCAGGCCATTGCCCGGGCTAAGGCCGCCGGCTCGTTCGCCGAGATTCTCGCGCACACCTCTCGGTGCGAGTCGCTGCTGCCGGCGGTAGCCGACGAGACGATGCGCGCTCAGTTCGAGCTGGCCGTGCGGTTGGCCAGGGGCCTGGCGGCGAGCTCCACGGCCGGTTACACGGCTCCGGCGGCGGTCGAGGACTTCGGCAGGGCGCGGGACCTCTGCGACCAGCTGCGCGATGTCCCCGGGGTCGGCACAGAACTGCTCAAGGCTCTGTTCGGGCTGTGGACGTACTACTGCGCGAGTGGCGACTTCGACGTCGCCGGGAGCGTCTCCGCAGCGATAGACCGGCAGCTCGACAGCACCGTCATGCATGCCGGGCGAGCGAGTCTCGACGCGTGTCGCGGTGTGGAGGCGTTCTACCGGGGGGATCTCCGGCCAGCGGGCGACCTGCTGACGCGGGCTGTCGAGGCAATCCCGCAGGACGATGTCGACCCCGCCGAATGGCCGTTGCCCAACGATCCGCTGGTGGCGGCGTGTGCCTTTCTCGGCCCGCTGCGTTTCCTTACCGGAGACCTAGCGGCGGCGCTTCAGGCCATCCACACCGGGAGGGTCCGCAGCGAGTCGCTCGAGTTCCCCAGAGGTCCCTTCAGCATGGCGTTCGTGCGGACCTACGAGGCACAGCTGCACCGGGCCAGGGGCGACGCGCAAGCCGCCACCGCGGCGGCCGAAGAGGTGGCCCGGATCGGCGCACGGCACGGCTTCTTCGACTGGCAGATGGTCGGGCGGATGCACCTCGCCGCCGCCCGGGCGATGACGGACAGCTCGCCGAACGCGCTGGACGAGATGGACGATGCGATCACCACGTGGTGCGCCGTGGGCGGCGAGGCGCTGATCCCCTGGCTGCGCGTCGAGCAGGCGGCCGGCTACCTGGCCCGCGACGACCTGGACGAGGCGATGCGGTGCCTCGACCAGGCGTTCCAGGTCATGGCGGGTGGCCAGCGCCTGGCCCTGCCCGAGGCGTTGCGACTGAGGGCTGAGCTGCGGCTACGGGTTGACCCAGCGGCCGGGCCGGGCGCCGGGGCCGACCTCCACGAGGCGGTCGCCGTCGCACGAGCGCAGGGGTCGGCCTATTCCGTGCTGCGGGCCGCGCTGAGCCGGCGCCGACTACTCGACGGCGGTGTGGACGACCTGACGGACAGTGCGCTCGCCGAGGCGGTAGCCGCGTACGGAGACGCAACCGACTTCCCAGAGCTTGCGGAGGCGCGGGAACTGATCGCCACGGGGAGCCGTCGTGTCAATCCGGGCTGAGGATCACCACAGGTATGCGGCGGGAAGTGCGCGCCTGGTACGCGTCGAAGTATTCGTAGACGGCGGTAAGCGTCGGCCACAGCCGATGCCGCTCCTCCTCGGTGGCCTCCCTGGCCCGCACCCGTATTGCGTCGGGTCCCAGTTGCACGACGGCGCGGGGGTCGGCGCGGAGGTTGAGATACCACGCCGGATGCGCCGACATTCCGCCGCGCGATGCCACCACGACGAGATCGGCACCGTCGCGCAGGCAGAGCAGCGGAACGGTACGCCGCTGCTTGGTGCGCCACCCCGTCGTGGTCAACAGGCAGATCGGCGCCCCGCTCGGAACGTGCCCGGCCACCCGGCCTCCGGACAAGCGGTAGGCGACGTTGTTGATACCTGTCATCCATTGCACCGTGACCCGGCCCAGGCGCTCCTGGAAGGGAGTCATGGGGCGGCTGCGCGGATTGTCCACGCCAGCAATTTTATGGTGCCGGCACGTGGAGGCGGATCAGCATGACGAATGCGACCAGCAGATACGTCCCGCCGGACGAGAAGCGGAGCGTCATCGAGAATGCGATTCTGGCATTCCGTCCCGACGTGGCCCCCCAGTACGGGTGGGACCCGCCGCCGACGCCCCAGCAGGCCCTCGCGGACCTGGGAGCCGCCACCAACATCCCGCGGCTGGTTAAGCACCGTCGTCTCATCGATGGGCTACGGCGTAGCTCAGCGGAGGATCGCGCCGGCTTCGACGACCAGGCCCGGTCCATCCTCGCCGCCACGCTGGAGCAAGGCCTGCCCGAAGACAGCCACCAGAGCATGGCGGACCGGGCCAAACGCCGGCTGGACGAGGCGGCGGAGGCACCGGGCGAGGAGTGGCTCCAGCCGCGGCACTCGCAGCTGTGGGTGGAGGGCACGAACGACATCTTCCGATTCACCACGCATGAGCGGACTTTTGAGGCATGCAACGATGAGCAGGTGGTGCCGAAGGCCACGCCCGACGGGGAGCTCGTCCAGAGCCGGCTGATCATCGCCCAATTCTGGAGCGAACTGCCGCCGGCCGCCTTCCGCAGGTATGTCGATCCACGGAACTGGCCACAATGCAGCCCGTTCTGGAGAGCGATGCAGCCGTTGGGGCCGGTCGTACGGAGAGCGAACGGATATGACGGGGACTTCGCCGAGACGGTCAACATCATGACCGAGACGTTGACCGTGCCGCTTCACATCGGCTTTCGGGTACTTCCCGACCAGTCCCGGGTGTGGACCCGCTTCAACATCTCTCGCGCGTTTTACGACCAGTTCCCTGGCACCCCGGTCAACGTGGATACCGGGACCGTTTCGGCGGAGTCGGTACCGGGTGGACCCGCGCCAACGCGGGTGCGGGCGACCAAGTACCTGAACTGGCGCGATCGCGGCCGTCCCGATCTGACGGCTCTGGCCTGCGACTTCGGGTGGGCCGACCTGATGGAGGAGATGGCCGACGGGTGTGCACAGGGGGTCCCGGCGGACGGCGGACAGGCGGAAAGAACGGTGACGGGCGGTGCGAAGACGTCGGCAGACGCCGCCGTCAGCCAACTCGTCGAGGCTGTCACGACCCAATGGCAGCAGGGCATCGGCGAGAACCGACCTTATCTCGAGCAGATGATGGGACGCTTCACCGGCTCATCCTGGGACGCCGGCTGGATCAACGACCTGCTGGACATGGGACTCGTGACGGCGCGCCGGTACGGCAACATCGCCAGCGACGTCCGGCGCTTCGCGGACTCGCTGCGGGACATCCCGCGTGAAAGGGACGGTCATGGCTGAGAACGACCTGGTCCGGCTCAGGCCAATTGACGTGGCGAAGGTGTGGGGCACGGCGCTCGGGCAGCTCATCGACCTGTGGCGAACGGCTCTGACGGCGGTGATGGAGCTGGGCAGTGGCGAGCAGCCCATTCCGGCTGACCAGTCCAACCGGTTCAGCGTGCCGTCGGCCGATGGCCGGATGCCGCGCCTGACCGCCCGGAATCTGGTCGGCGAGACCTTCAACCAGCAACTCGACGGCGGAGCAGTCGTCTTCACGCAGAAAGGCAGCGGCCCCGGTTCCGTTACGGTGGAATGCTCCATCAACGAGGCGTTCCGGCCGGCCCAGGGCGGCGCCTACATCCAGGGCGACACCTACACCGGCCAGGTCGTCATCGAAGGCGGCACGGTAGTCGCCACGGTCAGGCTGGACGCGGGCAGCTGACCGCCCGTGCGCATCGCAATCCTGGGCGGAGGCATGGCCGGTCTCGCCGCCGCCTGGGCGCTCACCGATCCGCTGCCGGACTCCGCGGTGGAGTCCGTCACCGTCTATCAGCGGGGATGGCGCCTGGGCGGCAAGGGGGCGAGCAGCCGGGGCAGGCATAGCCGCATCGAAGAACACGGGCTGCACGTGTGGCTTGGCTACTACGTCAACGCGTTTCGCCTGCTGGGCCAGGTGTACGACGAACTTGACCGGCCCAGCACCGCTCCGGACTGCCCGATCTCGTCGCTGCGGGACGCTTTCCTGCCCGCCGGAAGGGTAGGCGTCGCCGAAAACGACGACGGGCGCTGGTCACCATGGGTGGCCACGTTCGCCGGCGATGCCCCCGAGCCGGCCGACGGGGCGCCCCCGCTCACCGTCGCCCGGTTCGTCATCAGATCGGTGCAACTGCTGGTCGATCTGTCCTCGTCGCTGGGCCGAAACGGGCAACCGCCGATGCCGGAGGGCGTCTTCCTCAGCGCCTCGGCCCGGCGACCGGGGAGCGCCGGTCAGGCCCGCTATCCCTTTGGTTCCGTTGCCGAGTTCGCCGAGGCGGCGCGGCAGGCCGAGTCCGCAGCCCTGGTCGCCGCGGTGGCCGCGGTCGACCTGCTCGGGGCAACCGCCCGTCCCATCGAACCGATGTCCTCCGTCATCGTCGAGCACCTGGACCGGCTGCACCGGGAATGGGCCGACCGCATCCGCCGTGACCAGGTCGCCCGGCGGTTGTGGCAGGTCGCCGGACTGGTGCTGACCTGCGCACGAGGCGCGGCCAGAGACGGCCTGCTCAACGACCCGGACGGCTTCGCGGCAATCGACCACCTGGATTTCCGCGAGTGGCTGGCCAGCCACGGTGCTTCGCCGGAGACGCTCGAGTCACCGCTCGTGCGCGGGCTGTATGACTTGGTGTTCGCGTACGAGGGCGGCGATCCGAAACGTCCCCGGTTCGCCGCCGGGCTCGGCCTCTTCCTGGCTTCGAAGCTGTTCTTCGAGTACCGCGGTTCCATCTTCTGGAAGATGCGCGCCGGCATGGGCGAGGTGGTGTTCGCTCCGCTGTACCAGGCACTTCTCCGTCGCGGCGTTCGGTTCGAGTTCTTCAGCCGGGTCGACCATCTTCATCTCTCGGCAGACCGGAGGTCGATCGAGGCGATGACGATAGCCCGCCAGGCACAGCTCGCGGCCGGTGCCGCGGCCTACGACCCGCTGGTCGACGTTGGCGGCCTGCCGTGCTTTCCTGCCCGGCCTCGGCGGGAGCAGCTTTCCGGAGCACCCGGCGCTGACCTCGAGTCGCACTGGGCGGACCGCCACGGCGAGGAACCCAGGAGGCTGACCGCAGGCACGGACTTCGACGTGGTGATCCTCGCCACGTCGCTCGGCATGGCGCCGCACATCTGCCAAGAGCTCCTCGCGGACTCACCTCGATGGCAGCAAATGGTCAGACATGTCCCCACGGTGGCCACCCAGGCGGCGCAGCTCTGGCTCCGTCGCACGGACGCCGACCTTGGCGTGCCGCACGGCTCCCCGACGATTAGCGGCTTCGTGTCGCCGTTTCAGACCTACGCCTCGATGGGACACCTGCTGGAACACGAGGAGTGGCGCAGAGAAGGTCGTCCCCGGGCCGTCGCGTACCTGTGCGGCCCTCTCACCGATGATGTCGCCCGGCAGCCCGATGAAGCGGCGGCAGCGGTTCGCCGCCACGTGGTCGAGTTCCTCGAGCGGTGCGGCGGGGACGTCTGGCCGCGAGCGGCCGACGCGACCGGAGGCTTCCGCTGGGACGTGCTCGCTGGCGACGAGCGGGCCCAGGGGCAGGCACGCCTGGACGCGCAGTACTGGACAGCCAATGTCGACCCGTCGGACCGCTACGTCCAGTCGCCGCCGGGGAGTGCGATTCACCGCCTCAGGGCGGACGAGGCCGGTTACCGGAACTTGTTCCTCGCCGGCGACTGGACCAACTGCGGCCTCAACGCTGGGTGCATCGAGGCTGCCGTGCTGAGCGGGCTGCAGGCGGCCAACGCGGTGCGAGGACGGCCGCTGCTGGCCGGCATCGCCGGCTCATGGTATGGGCTGGGTCAGGTCGATAGCGCTTCCGCAGCCCCCGTGGCCGGCGAGCGATGAACCGACCGGAGGCCGATGGTCGCGCCGGACCCCACCGGTCGGGCGAGTTCGGCCCGTTCCAGGCGCTGACCGCGCTCACCGACGCCCAGCGCCGCGGGCTGGACGCCGCGACTCAGGTCGTCAGGGAGTTCGTCGACCTTCTCGACGCGCAGCCGTCGTCGGACACGCCCCCGTCCTCGGAGCCAGCCGGCGACATGGGGTCGGTGAATGGGCACGAACCAGGCCTGGCTCAGCTCCGTGTCACCGTGGTGCGGGCGCTCGACCTGTACGCCGATCTCGTCCGGCGCTCGTTCGAGGGCTACGCCGATCTCATGAACCAGATGCTGCGGTCCCGCGGCGTGGAGTTCGGTTCTGTCGATGGCGGGCTCTTGACGCTCCAGGGCGCCGCGGGCGCTCGCGCGATCGGAACGGTGTGGATGCACAACACGGCGGCGCGGCGGGCTTCGGCCATACCCCGCCTCACCGACCTCGCCTCCCACGACGGGCGCGTGGTGCCGGCCTCAGCCGGCCGCTTCCAGCCGGCGGCGCTGACGATCGAGCCGAGCGCCAGCACGTCGGCGACGGTAGAGGTGGTTCTCGGCGACGTCGCGCCCGGCGTGTACCGCGGGTATGTCCTGGCCCGCGGGCTGCCGGATGTCGCCTTGCCCGTCCGCCTGCTTGTGCGCACTGAGACAGGCCGATCGTGACTGCAGGGATCGAGCTGTCCGATGTCGAGGCGATGCTCGGCCATTTCTCGAGTCTCACCAGGGATGCCATGCAGCGGTACCTACGCGACCGGGCACCCGGCCGATACCTCTACGACCTCGTGCGGGACTATCCCTCTCGGACCGGCAAGGGAATCCGCCCGTCTCTGCTGCTGGCAACCTGCCAGGCGTTCGGCGGGTCGATCGACCAGGCGCTGGGTCCCGCGGTCGCCATCGAGCTTGCCCACAACGCGTTCCTCATCCATGACGACATCGAGGACGACAGCCTTCAGCGGCGCGGGAGGCCGACGCTGCATCGCGTACACGGCACGCCGGTCGCCATCAACGTGGGAGATGCCCTGGCTGTGCTGGCCATGCAGCCGCTGCGGGACGGCACTCCGCTCGGTACGAGGCTGTCCCAGCGAGTGTCAGACGAGTTCATTCACATGCTCACCCGCACCATCGAGGGCCAGGCCATCGAGCTCGGCTGGCGGGCGGACAACGTGGTGGACCTCGAGCCCACCGACTATCTCGAGCTAATCGGGCAGAAGACGTGCTGGTACACGACGGTGTGGCCGCTTCGGGTCGGAGCGCTGATCGGCTCGGCCGGCACGGCGTCGCTGGACGCCATGACACGTTTCGGCTTCTATCTCGGCGCCGCGTTCCAGATCCGCGACGACCTGCTCAACCTCGTCGGCGTGGAGGCCGAGTACGGCAAGGAGCTGCTCGGAGACATCCGAGAGGGGAAGCGGACGCTGATGCTCATCCATCTTCTCGGCAGCGCCTCCGTCGACGAGAGAAAGTCGCTGGTCGCGTTTCTGGCTCGGGCGGGAAAGCACCCGGATGTCCCAGCCGACGGTGCGCCGGATATCGACGAAGCAGCGATCCTCGAGTTGATGGTGCATCATGGCAGCCTGGAGTTCGCGTTCCAGTTCGGACAGGGCGTTGCCACTGCCGCCTACGAATCCTTCCACGATGCCTTCGCTGATGTGCCGCCGTCGGCCGCGCGAGGTTTCATCGAGGCGCTCATTCCATACATGCTGGCCAGGGTTTCCTGACTCCGGCGTCATCGCCCGGTACTCGGCCGGATCGCCTCGATCGCCGACTGGCTCCTCACCTCGACCGACTGTTCGCCCTGGTCCCGACTCGCCTGAGCCCGGCCGATGAATTACCGGCGGCCTGACCGTCCCACCTTATGAACGACATCAACCGACCGATGGCGGGCAAGGGAGTGAACACCGATGGTGCCCTACGACACCTACCGGATCCACCAGATCGAGCGCGCGAAGAGCCCCGCCGAGGTCCGCCGCGCCGACGAGCAAGCGGCCCGGGTCGCCTTGGCCATCGCTTCGCTGTTCCGCGGCATTACCGGGCTTATGCGAGCCGCACGCAGGCCAGCCCCGGCCGCAGTGCCTGGCATGCCCCGCCCCGCCTGACTTGCCGGCCTGGGCAGTCAAAGCCGCTAAGGGCACCAAGCACGACGCTGTGCCTGGCCTAACACAGGGCCGCAGGCGAGTCCCAAGGAGGACCCATGGTGATTGCGTTTCCTGGCGAGTCCGCCGAATACCGGGCCGCGCGGAACCGGCTGCTGGAGCAGGAGATCGAGCTGCGCCGCACCATGGAGGCGGTAGCCGCCGCCAGGCGCCGGTTGCCGCCCGGCGGGGCGGTGCCGGAAGACTACGTCTTTCACGGCCAGGGCCCGGATGGCGGCCTGGCCGAGGTGCGGCTGTCGGAGCTGTTCGCGCCCGGCAAGGACTCGCTGGTGATCTACAGCATGATGTTCCCCCGCGCCCCCGGCGACGACCGGCCCGGCCCGGCAGGCGGCCAGACCGCGCTGCTGCCGTTGGCGCAGGGGCCCTGCCCGTCGTGCACCGCGTTCCTCGACCAGCTCGACGGCGCCGCCGAGCACGCCGCCCCGCACATCAACCTCGCGGTCGCCGGGAAGGCACCCATCGAGCGCGTCCTCACCTTCGCCGCCGAACGTGGCTGGCGGCACCTGCGCATGCTGTCCTCGGCCGGGACCACCTACAACCGCGACTACCTGGCCGAGACCCCCGACGGTGAGCAGCAGCCGATGCTGAACGTCTTCCACCGCGACGCAGAAACCATCAGCCACTTCTGGGGCTCAGAACTGTTCTACGCGCCAGCAGACCCCGGGCAGGATCCACGCCACGTCGGCACCCTCGAACCGGTCTGGAACCTGTACGACCTCACCCCCGAAGGACGCGGAACCGACTGGGACGAGCAACTGAGCTACTAACCGCCGCGCCCCGGGTCAGCAGGCCGAGCAAGCCCGCGAACGGCCAGCCACCTTCCAGGCACCGACTGCTCAGCAGGCAGCTGGCTCAGACCGCCGACGCCGCGGCCCGGTCCGCCTGGCCAGCGGCGCCTGCCCGGGCCGTCTGATCGGCGCTTGGCGGAGGTGAGGCGGTAGCGTGACCTCCGGCCCCGGCCGCGCGGCCTGTGGTCTCAGCCCTGGTGGTGGCAGTGCTCCGCGGGCGGTACGTCGAGGGCGGGGTTGCCGTCGAAGAAGCCGTCTGCCCTGAGCTGGAACCCGACGCGGGTGACGGGCATTACCGGCCAGTCCTCCGGGCGCACCACGTGGTGAGCGGTGAACGTGTGCCAGAGCACCAGGTCGGTGTTTTCCAGCGGGCGGTCGGCCGCGGTCCAGGCCGGCAGACCGTCCCCGCCGGGATGCTGGTTGGGGTAATCACCGGCCGGGAACCGCTGATCGGGATCGTAGGGGGTGACCCACAGGTGCTTGGTGGCGAACTGGGCCCGCCGCATGATGTGGGTGTCGGGCTGGCAGAAAGGCAGCACGCTGTCCTGGGGCAGTAGCTTGTAGGCGACCGCCTCGCCGGTGGCGTTCCGCCGGCCGGGGTTGGTGATCTTCCAGTAGCGGGCGGCACGCCCGTCCGCCACCCGCTTGGCCTCGGATTCGTGGCGCAGAGGCGTCTGCCGCACCACCCAGGCGTTGCCATACGGGTTCTCCGGGCCGGGCGGTACCGCCACCGAGTCGCACTCGTAGACGGTGTTCTGCGGGCCATCGACCATCATGTCCAGCCGTACGCAGAAGATGTGCTGGTGGTTGGGGCCGTAGACCTGGGCGGCGACCAGGGTGCCGTGGGCCGGTTTCTGTCCCTCCGGCATTGCTCCATTGGAGATCACGCCGGTCAGCTTGACCTCGTATTCGATGGTGCCGTCCTGGTAGAGGTACCAGAAGTAGCCGTACTCGTAGTTTCCGACGGTGGCGATCATGGAAATCACCAGCCGCCGCGAGCGCCGGACTTCGGTCTTGCCGGTCCGCCAGTCGGCGTGCTTCCACGACATGCCGTGGTCTTCCTCGTGCATGCAGATCGCGTTTTTGA